>Ga0209039_10000606_pt1 | contig 34724 bp, 32 predicted proteins | sample BogFormECP12_OM1_FD_188238 | JGI IMG/M metagenome (GOLD analysis project Ga0209039, IMG submission 188238) | Bog forest soil microbial communities from Calvert Island, British Columbia, Canada - ECP12_OM1 (SPAdes) (version 2) | ecosystem: Environmental > Aquatic > Freshwater > Wetlands > Bog ... | reverse complement strand
CCTGCTCGACATGGGCACGACTTGGAAGGCGGTCTCGGAAGCTGAGGACGTGTTCGAAGGACGCGATCGCGCGACCGGCGAGCTGAAGTGGACCGGCACCCGTGTCGACCTCGTCTTCGGTTCGAACTCTCAGCTCCGAGCCCTCGCGGAAGTCTATGCATGTGGCGACTCGCAAGAAGCGTTTGTGCGCGACTTCGTGGCTGCTTGGAACAAGGTGATGAACCTGGATCGCTATGACCTCGCCTGATTTCCGCGGAAAGGCGTTCGGACGCAGCTGAGGCCCAGCTGCGTTCGAGCGTCAGCTCGCCTTGTTCGAAAAAGTTCACGCCGATTATGGCTCAGGCGTGCGCGCGGCCTTAAGGTCGCCATCGACAGCGCAGCACGCGGCAGAGTAACTGTTACCGGACGCTCGGCTAAGCCGAGCGCCCCGTGGCGTTGAAGCGCTCGCCGCGCGCATCTTTTGACGAGAGCATTTCCAGACCCCCTAAGAGTACCGTATTTCAATGGTTTGAGCCCGAGCGCCGCAGAGAGTGGATAAAATTGGTTGCGCTCCCCGCAACCAGAAAACGATAAGCCAGCTACTTAGCGGTGTTTCTGCGTTATGGGACATATCAACATTTCGGCCGTGGAAGCATCCTGGAAGCAAGAGGGTGAGGCTGATCGAAGCCTCGGGGCGGTGGCCCGACGACATCGTCACCTTCGGCGATTGCAACCTTCAGGTCCGCGCAACCCCCGGGCACACGAGAGGCTGCCTCACTTACGTCCGCGACGACCGCTGCATGGCGTTCGCCGGCGATTGCCTGCTCGTCAGGGGTAGTGGGCGGACCGACTTCCCGGAGGGTGATCCGGGCACCATGTACCGCTCGGTGCGTCAGCAGATCTTCAGCCTGCCCGATCCGTGCCTGCTCTATCCCGCCCACGACTACCGCGGGCTGACGGTCACCAGCGTCGGGGAGGAGCGCCGGTTCAATCCGCGTCTCGGCGGCGAGACCGAGGAAGCCGATTTCGCCGGCTCTTGAAGAGCATGCCGAAGCGGTTCAGATCCTCGATGTCCGCGAGCCGGGAGAGTTTGACGGGCCCGCTCGGCCACGTTCGCGGCGCCATGCTGATCGCGCTCGGCCAATATTGGCCGAGCGCGCCCTGCGCGAGGTCGGCGTGGCCGATGTCGCCAATCTCGCCGGCGGGATTCTGCGCCGGCGCGCCAAAGGCCACGCCGTCGACGGCGCCAGCAGCTAGGCGACTTTACGATCAGCCGCCGCGAGTAACGCGGTGTAACGAATCAACCTTGGTTCGGGACATCCTCAGAGCGCACGCCGCGCAGCCATGAGAGAAACCGAGTGACACGCCGCTTTACCCCGCCATCCTCGCATCAAAATTGTCGCTTATCATGCTCACACGAACAGGGCTCGGCTCGCCGAACGCGCCCGTCGGCGCATGACCGAGGTAATGGTCGGCGCGGTGTGCCTTGGCTGCTGCCGAAACCGGAGACCATCGCGGACAGCAAATATCGATCCGGACGTACTTCCCGGTTATTTCCCGGTTACCGGCACTAACCGGGTATTTTCGCAACGACAAATTCCCGGTTAGGCCCTACGGAAATCGGGCTCGCTGGTATCGTAAGTATTTGATGGAGCAGATGTTATGGCGCCGCGTCCGGGCTAATTTTGAGCTCGAATTCGATTTTTTCCGGGAATTTTCCCGTGCAACCGGGAATATAGAGAGTTCTGTGATCCGCAGCCGGTATGCTCGCCGACGATGTGTGAGTTGTCCTACCGAAGGCTGGGCAGCCAGGCACATGCAGCCAGTCACATTTTGCATCGAGCGAGCCATGTGGCCGTGTTACTGTTTCATCGAGAAAGCGAGTGGCGTGACCTGAACGAAGAAAGGGAAAGCGATGGCGTATGACCTGTTGATTAAGAATGGCCTTATCGTCGACGGCTCGGGCATGCCGGCCTTTCGGGGCGATGTCGGAGTCAAGGACGGCAAGATCGTCGAGCTCGGCAAATTGAGCGGCCCGGCCAAACGCACGATCGACGCCGAAGGGCGGGTCGTCGCACCGGGGTTCGTCGACAACCATTGCCACTATGACGCGCAGGTCACCTGGGACCCGCTGTGCTCGTTCTCGCCCGACCACGGCTGCACTACGGTTATGTTCGGGAACTGCTCGCTGGCTTTGGCTCCGGTCCGCCCCGGCACCGAGAAGCGGGTCGCCGAGTTCCTCTCCTATGTCGAAGCGATCCCGATGGAGGTGCTCAACACCGTCGAGGTCGATTGGGAGACGATCCCGCAATACATGGAGCGGCTCGACCAGCACCTTGGGGTCAATGTCGGCAATCTGATCGGCCATTCGGCGGTGCGCTATTACGTGATGGGCGACGACTGCCAGAAGCGCACAGCGACCGACGACGAGATTCGGGCGATGCAGGACGTCGTCCGCGACGGCATCAAGGCCGGGGCCCTCGGGCTCTCGGTGTCGCGCAACAAGGGTCATTACGACCCGCAGGGTGTGCACATCCCGGCATTGTGGGCCGACGAGAAGGAGATCTTCGCACTCGGCGACGTATTGCGCGAGCTCGCCACCGGGATCATCCAATCGGGCGGCGGCCGCGCGGCGGAGCTCAAGGACGGCTTGATGGCCCGTCTGTCGGAGGCGACCGGCCGCACCGTCATCTACAACAATCTCGGGCAGACGGTGCGCGAGCCCGATTTGTGGAAGAAGCACATGGCGCGCGTCGAGGAGACCTCGAAGGCCGGGATTCGCGCCTATCCGCTATGCAGCCCGAACCGCACGACGCAGAGCTTCACGATGCGCAACTGCCAGACCTTCCGCGGCGCACCGACCTGGCACCCGATCCTGCTGGCGTCGGACGAGGAGAAGCTGCGGGCCTACGCCGATCCCTCGATCCGGCAAAAGCTGCACGACGAGGTCGTCGAGTTCAAGGTCGAGGTCCCGGCCGCCGGGTACTCGCGCAAATGGTTCGACTACATGTGGGTCGAGACCCCGGCGCTCGAGAAGAACCAGAGCCTCAAAGGCAAGACGATCCACCAGATCGCCAAGGAGCAGGGCAAGGGGATCATCGACGCCTTCCTCGACCTCGTCGTCGAGGAGAAATTGGACACCGGCTTCATGATGGCCGAGAACAACGTCGACGACGAGGCGATGGCCAAGATCCTGACCTATCCGAATGCCATCGTCGGGCTGTCGGATGGCGGCGCGCATGTCCAGTTCCACGGCGGCTACGGCTACAGCACGCGCCTTCTCAGCGAGTGGGTCCGCGAGAAGCAGGTCATGACATTGGAGCATGCGGTGCGGCGGCTGACCTTCGATTCCGCTTCTGCGCTCGGCCTCTACGACCGCGGGCTGCTGCGCCCGGGCATGGCCGCCGATATCGTGATCTTCGATCCCGACACCGTTCGTCCGCTGCCGGAAAGCGTGGTCCACGACTTCCCGGCCGGCGGCTGGCGCGTGAAGGAGCCGGCGGCCGGTATCATGGCGACGATCGTCAACGGCGAGGTGCTGATGGAAAACGGCAAGCACACCGGCGCATTGCCGGGCCGGGTGCTGCGCAACACCTACTATCACGCGCACGCCTAGCCGTTATCGACGGCCAACAAGACCGCCCGCAGCACCCGCTGCGGGCGGTCGCCGTTTCGGGGCGCAACGCCTATATCTCGTGCTATGGATTTCGAGCTTTCGGACGAGCAGCGGGCGTTCCAGGAAACCGCGCGGGCATTCGCCCGCGAGGAATGGCTGCCGCAAGCCGCAGGGTGGGACGCGCGCGCCGAGTTTCCCATAGACGCACTCCGGCGGGCGGCGGCGCTTGGCTTTGCCGGCATTTATGTCGGCGAAGAGTTCGGCGGAAGCGAGCTCGGCCGGGTCGATGCGGCGATCATCTTCGAAGAGCTCGCCGCGGCCTGCGTCTCGACCGCCGCCTATCTGTCGATCCACAACATGGCGGCGTGGATGATCGACCGCTTCGGCACGCGCGAGCAGCGCGCACGGTTTTTGCCAAAGCTGATGAGCATGGCGCATCTCGCCAGCTATTGCCTGACCGAGCCGGGCAGCGGCTCGGATGCGGCGGCCCTCGCGACCCGCGCATTGCGCGACGACGAGGATTACGTGCTGAACGGGACCAAGGCCTTCATCTCGGGCGGTGGGTTCAGCGACATCTACGTGACGATGGTGCGGACCGGCGGGACAGGGCCAAACGGGATCTCCTGCCTCGTCGTCGAGAAGGGTACGCCAGGCTTGTCGTTCGGCAAGCAGGAGAAAAAGCTCGGCTGGAACACCCAGCCGACGGCGATGGTGATCTTCGAGGATTGCCGCGTGCCGGTCGCCAACCGGCTCGGCGCCGAAGGCGACGGCTTCAAGATCGCCATGATGGGGCTCGACGGCGGGCGTCTCAACATCTCGGCCTGCTCGCTCGGCGGCGCGCGGGCCTGCCTCGAAGCGGCGCGCGACCATTTGCTCGAACGCCGTCAGTTCGGCCGGCCTCTCGCCGATTTCCAGGCATTGCAGTTCAAGCTCGCCGACATGGCGACCGAACTCGACGCGGCGCGGCTGATGGTGCAGCGCGGGGCGGTGAGCCTCGATCGGGGCGATGCGCAAGCGACGATGCACTGCGCGATGGCCAAGTGTTTTGCGACCGATGCCGGGTTCCGCATCTGCAACGAGGCGCTGCAGCTCTTCGGCGGCTACGGCTATCTGAAGGATTTTCCGATCGAGCGCTATCTGCGTGACGTGCGCGTCCACCAGATCCTCGAAGGCACCAACGAGATCATGCGAGTGATCATCGCCCGTCGCCTACTCGGTTTGCGATGAGCGGTAGTGAGGAGATCCTGCTCGGCCGCGAGGGTGGCCTCGCGGCCCTTGTGATCAACCGGCCAAAGGCGCTTAACGCGCTGACCCTCGACAATTACCGGCGCTTCGCTCCGGCGTTGCGCGCCTGGGCCATGGACCCGTCGATACATGCCGTGGTCGTGCGCGGCGCCGGCGAGCGCGCTTTCTGCGCCGGCGGCGACGTGCGCGCGGTCTACGAGGCCGGACGCGGGATCGGCGGCGATCCCACGCTACCCGCCGTGTTCTTTCGCGAAGAGTACGAGCTGATCCGCCGCATCCATCGCCTTCCCAAACCCTACATCGCGGTCATCGACGGGATCACAATGGGCGGCGGCGCCGGGATCTCGGTCAACGGCGCTTATCGCATCGCCACCGAGCGAACGCTCTTCGCGATGCCGGAGACGGCAATTGGTCTTTTTCCCGATGTCGGGGCGACGCGATTTCTGAACCGCTGCCCGGGCCAAGTCGGCCGCTATCTCGGCTTGACCGGCGCCCGTTTGGGGGCGACCGACGCGCTCCATTGCGGCTTTGCAACGCATTTTGTGCCCCATGACCGGGTCGGCGAACTGGTCGACGAACTCGGCCGGGTCGTCTGGGAGGCAGGAGTAGAGCGCGACCGGATCGATGCGACGCTCAGCCGCTTCGCTAAGGATCCCGGCCTGGCGCCGCTCGCGGCATTGCGGCCGGCGATCGACCGGTGCTTTGCCGGCGGCAGCGTCGAGGAGATTCTCGACACTCTCGCCGCCGAGGCGACAGCGGGTGGCGCCCATGCCGGCTGGGCCGCGGAGACACGGGCGGGCCTGCTGACAAAATCACCGACAAGTCTGAAGATCACTCTGCGCCAGCTGATGATCGGGCGCGATTACGATCTCGAAGCCGCCCTCGCCCTCGAATATCGGTTGACCCAGCATGTGATGGCGGCGCACGACTTTTACGAAGGCGTGCGGGCGATGTTGATCGACAAGGACCAGAAGCCGTGCTGGCAGCCGGCGACGCTCGTCGAAGTGAGCGACAACATCGTCGAATCCTATTTCGTACCGATCGGCGATCGCGAGCTCCGATTCGCCCGGGGCTGTTGAGCTGGAGGAAACCCCGAGATGGCAACGATCGGCTTTATCGGTCTGGGAAATATGGGCGCGCCGATGGCGGCCAATCTCGTCACGGCCGGGCAGCAGGTAACCGGCTTCGATCTCGTCGCGGGGAGGGCCGAGGCGCTGGCCGCGAAGGGCGGCCGAGCCGCGGCAACGGCGGCCGAGGCCGTAACGGCGGGCGAGATCGTGATCACGATGCTGCCCGCCGGTCCCGACGTGCGTTCGGTCTATCTCGGAGAGGGTGGGGTGCTCGCCCGTGCCCGCAAGGGTGCCCTGTTGATCGACTGCTCGACGATCGATGTCGAGACTGCGCGCGCCGTCGCAAGAGCCGCGGCCGACGCCGGGTTCGACATGCTCGACGCACCGGTTTCGGGCGGCGTGGTCGGAGCCGAAACGGCGAGCTTGACCATCATGGTGGGCGGCAGTGTCGAGGCGTTTGAGCGCGGCCGGCCGCTGTTGGCGGCCATGGGACGGACGATTGTCCATGCCGGACCGTCGGGCAACGGCCAGGCCGCAAAGATCTGCAACAACATGATCCTCGGCGCTTCGATGATCGCGGTATGCGAGGCCTTCTCGCTCGCCGAGCGGCTCGGGCTCGCGGCTCAGACACTGTTCGACATCAGCGCCAAATCGTCCGGTCAATGCTGGGCGCTGACGAGCTATTGCCCGGTGCCAGGGCCGGTTCCGGCTTCGCCGGCCAATCGTGATTATGTAGCGGGCTTCACCGCCGCGATGATGCTGAAGGACCTCCGACTGGCGCAGCAGGCGGCCGGGGCGAGTGGCGCGGCAACACCGCTTGGTTCTCTGGCCGCCAATCTTTACCAGCTGTTCGTCGACGAGGGCATGGGCGGGCTTGATTTTTCGGGGATCTATCGCTTCATGCGCAAGCCCGAGGTTAAAATTTGAAACGATAAATTTACGGATCGGCGCTAATCTGCGCTCGATCGCCGCCAAACGAGGTTCGGATGACCAACGCGTATCTCGAAGTAATCTCGCTGATCGAGCGCCTGCACCGTCACTTCCTGGAGGTGGTGAAGCTTGAGCTCGAAGGTCTCGGGATTCACGACATCAACAACGTCCAGGGGATGATGTTGTTCAACATCGGAGACGCCGAGATGACCGTCGGCGAACTGACGCTGCGCGGCTGCTATCTCGGCTCGAACGTCTCCTACAATGTCAAGAAGATGGTCGAAAACGGATATCTCCTGCAGGAGCGCTCGCTGCACGACCGCCGTTCGATCCGCGTTCGTTTGACCGGAAAAGGGACGATGCTGCGCGACCGGGTGAGCGTCATGCTTCAGCGCCATCTCGATATGCTGTCGCAAGCCACGATCCATATGGACGATCTTCATGCCGTTGGCGTGACACTGCGCCGGCTCGAGCGGTTCTGGATCCGGGCCAGCGACCTGGTGCAGCGGCCGCAATTCGCCGCCTGATTTTTCTGGTGACGGCGAGATCGCGGGCTGCGAAGCTGCGCGCCCGCAGATAACCAGGGGGAGCAGCATGGCATCTCAGCTTGTTTCCCTGGCGCCCGGGTTGAGCGTCACCGGCCGGCTCGATCGCCCCGATATCGAGGCCTTCGCTCGCGCAGGCGTGCGCACAATCGTCAACAACCGGCCGGATGGCGAAGACCAGGGACAGCTTCCCGCTGCCGAGGCGCGGCGCGTCGCCGAGGCGCGCGGGCTCGCCTACCATCACATCCCGATCACGGCGGCAACGTTGTCGCGCGCCGATGTCGACGCATTTGCTGCGATCTTGCGAGATGCGCCCGCACCGGTCGTAGCACACTGCCGCAGCGGAACGCGCTCGACGCTCTTATGGGCGCTCAGCCGCATGCGCGAGGGCGCCGACCCGCTTGCCCTCGTCGCCGAAGCCGCCCGTCACGGCATCGACATTGCCAGCCTCCCAGCGGTAGCAGCGCGGCTGCGCTAGAATCCGAGTGTTATCGACGTATACCTCATCATTCCCGCGAGAGTGGCCCCGGGAAGACGCCCAGCCCCGGACCATGAGCCAAACCTCCGGAGCAGAGGCGGCAAACTGTTGGGGCGCGGTGCGTCGTTCGCGACCTCCGCTGTCGTGCCTCGCCGTTTAACCCCGGTTATGCCTCGCTAACCGCGGTCTCCATAGAATAAGGACCGTCGCGGCATGTCGTGTCGCCGGATGCCGGTCCGAGCAGAGCCGTCGCCACGCTCACGGTGTTTCTCGGCTCGGCAATGCCCGATCTCCACTTTCACCCAGCTAATCATATGAAACTGATGATGGGTGGAAACTCCATCGCTAAGATAGTGTGGCTCACTATCGTAATCACGGTTCCATTGTTTGCCTATACAACGAATATTCTTCATAGTTTCTATGATATTGGAAATTCCTTTTACGATGCCGGGTGGTCCGCCTACCTGATCCACGACGCCGACCTTCAACTGCACAACCCGCCCTCTGTCATGGACGGCATCAGTTGGTTCAACTTTCACATCTCGCCGCTGTTTCAGGCGACGTCGGCACTCGGTCATCTCGTCCCGCTGACAAGGATCCAATTCTATGCGGCGTATACCGGGATTTCCCATACCCTGCCCGCGGTCGCGGTCTTCTGGCTGTTGGTTTCCGGGTATCGGATGACGAGGCCCGTGCCATGCGCTGCCGCTGCACTCCTCGCCGTGTTTTTCTCGTTTGGCGGCCTCGCTTTGGCGATCGCCCGATTTCCCCATTTCACAATGTTTATCGTCGGCACGGGAATGATGTTCCTGGTTGCCGTGGTGCTAAGACGCATCGGCATCGCTTTATTCTTCTTTGTCCTGTGCCTGAGTACGCGCGAGGATGCGGGATTTCATCTTTTCGCCCTGCTCTCGCTTCTATTCGCCTTGCAATGGTGGCGAGGTGCACCGTGGCGGGAGCAAAAGCCGACCGCGGTTTTCGCCCTGCTCGCTTTGCTCTATAGTGCCGGCGCCATTGTCTTGCAGCACGTGCTCTCCAGCGGCAATCACTCTCTGCTCGTCAGCGAATATCTGGGGCGACCGCTCTTCGGTGAGGTGACCGTTTCATCGATGGCGGCGCGGTTGTTGGGTTGGGTGGTCTATCGAAGCTACGTCGTCCTTCCGGGCGTCTGCGCCCTAATCTGGGCGATCGTCCGGCGCAACCCGTACATTATCCTTGGTTATGTGGCCTTCGTGCCCTGGGGCCTCCTCCATTTGGCCGCGGCGAGGGAAATGCTGGGCACGCTGCCCTCCTACTATGCCTTCCCGTACATGTTTGCCAGTCTGTGGCCCCTGATCGGCCTCCTGGTTCAGCAACGGCACAACGGTGAAGAGAGGTCCGTCTTCGAGCCGGTGTGCGGATTTGCGCTTCTGACCGCGGCTTCGTTCGCCACGTCGCAGTACCAGCATAATCCGACCCATATCGATCTGCCGGCAGGGTTTCTCTCACCGCCGTCCGTCTCTCGCCAGGCGGCGACGGATCGGGCACTGGAGGGGCTCGCCGGGGCACAGGAATTGGGCACGACCCTCGTGGATCAAAGCGTGCTCGCCTTGGTCCCTGAATTGTACCGAGCGGGGAACGTCCTCTCACGGGGATCTCATGGCGAGCCTGACAGCATCATTTATTTCGCCAATGGCTTCGAAAGGCCTCTAGCGCTAGAGACGGCGGCTCAGGCCGGTCTCGAACGCGTGTACGAGATCCAGGACACCCAGATCCGAGTCGCGACCAACCGTCCGATCGAGGGCCTGGAGGGATTGACCGAACGCGCCCCGTCGAAGTGACGGCATATCAATCTGTCCGGCGCTCGGCCGCTGGCTCAGCCAGCGGCACCTTGGCTGGACACCGCCTCAGCGGCTCGATAAAACGCAATATAGCGAACCGGGCGACCTGCTTCGCCGTCACTCCTCTTGAAGAGGAGCCGCCGAGGGCCAGAATCTGTTCATGCAGACGACCAACGACATTCGCGCGGCGTTCCTCGACTACTTCGCTCGCCATGGGCACGAGGTCGTACCTTCGAGCCCGCTCGTGCCGCGCAACGATCCGACATTGCTGTTCACCAATGCCGGGATGGTTCAGTTCAAGAACCTCTTCACCGGGCTCGAAAAACGGCCCTACCAGCGTGCCGCCACCGCCCAGAAATGCGTGCGGGCCGGCGGCAAGCACAACGATCTGGAAAATGTCGGCTATACCGCCCGGCATCACACCTTCTTCGAGATGCTCGGCAACTTTTCGTTCGGCGACTATTTCAAGGATCGGGCGATCGAGCTCGCCTGGAACCTGATTACCCGTGAATTCGGGCTCGCCCGCGACCGTCTGCTGGTGACGGTCTACGCCGAAGACGACGAAGCAGCGAGCTTCTGGGCGAAGATCGCCGGCTTGCCGGAGTCCAAGATCATCCGCATCGCGACTTCGGACAATTTCTGGACGATGGGCGACCTTGGGCCGTGCGGTCCATGCTCGGAGATCTTTTACGATCACGGCGAGTCGATCCCCGGCGGCCCACCGGGGAGTGCCGATGCGGAAGGCGATCGCTTCGTCGAAATCTGGAACCTCGTCTTCACGCAGTTCGACCAGGTGGGCCCGGGTGAGCGGATCCCACTGCCGCGCCCCTCAGTCGACACCGGCATGGGGCTCGAGCGCATCGCTGCGGTCTTGCAGGGCAAGCACGACAACTACGACATCGACCTGTTCCGCGCGCTGATCCTGGCCTCGGCCGAGGCGTCGAGTGTCGCGCCGGACGGCGAGCATGCGGTCTCGCATCGCGTCATCGCCGACCATCTGCGCGCGACGTCGTTTCTGATCGCCGACGGCGTGCTGCCGAGCAAGGAAGGACGCGGCTATGTGCTGCGCCGGATCATGCGGCGGGCGATGCGCCATGCGCATATTTTGGGCTGCCGTGAGCCCCTGATTTGGCGGCTGGTGCCGAGTTTGGTGCAGCAGATGGGTGCGGCCTATCCCGAACTATTGCGCGCCCAGCCCTTGATCACCGAGACCTTGCGGCTCGAGGAGACGAACTTCAAACAGACGCTTGAGCGCGGTCTTCGCTTGCTCGAGGAAGAGACGGCCAGACTCGGTCAAGACGAGGCCCTGTCCGGCGAGATCGCTTTCCGACTGTACGACACCTTCGGCTTCCCGCTCGACCTCACCGAGGACGTGCTGCGTGGACAAGGCCGCAAGGTGGCCGTCGAGGGCTTCGAGAGAGCGATGGCGCGTCAGCGCGAAGAGGCGCGCAGGAGTTGGATCGGTTCGGGCGAGGCAGCAACGGAGGCGGTGTGGTTTGCCTTACGCGAGCAGTTCGGTGCCACCGAATTCCTCGGCTACGAGACTGAGAGCGCCGAAGGCGTCGTGCTTGCGATCCTGCGGAACGGCGACCGGGTCGCCGAGGCTGCCCTTGGCGACGATGCCGCGTTAATTGTTAACCAGACACCATTTTATGCGGAGGCCGGCGGCCAGGTGGGCGATACCGGCATCGTCTTTTCGGCCGGCGGCGCCGAGCTGGCGGTGCGCGACACCATCAAGAAAGCGGGCGACCTGCACGTCCATCTCGGCAACGTAAGTCGCGGGGTGCTGAAGGAGGGCGACGCCGTCGAGCTCAGGGTCGACGGCCGACGGCGCCGTCAGCTGCGGGCCAACCACTCGGTGACTCATCTGCTGCACGAGGCGCTGCGTCAACGACTGGGGGAACACGTCACGCAAAAAGGCTCGCTCGTGGCACCCGATCGGCTGCGCTTCGACTTCAGTCACCCCAGAGCGCTAAACCCGGAAGACATCGCGGCGATCGAGGCGGAGGTCAATGAACGCATTCGGGCGAATAGCGCGGTGCGCACTCGCCTCTTGACGCCGGACCGCGCCGTGGCCGAGGGCGCCTTGGCACTGTTCGGCGAGAAATACGGCGACGAGGTTCGGGTGGTCGCGATGGGGGGAGCGAGTGACGAGGACCGGCCTTTCTCGGTCGAGCTCTGCGGTGGTACGCATGTTCGCCGCACCGGCGATATCGGATTGTTCAAGATCGTCGGGGAAATGGCGATCGCATCCGGGGTACGCCGCATCGAGGCACTGACCGGTGCCGCAGCCGAAGCCTTCGTCACCGGCGAGGAAGGAATTCTGCGGCAGGCTGCAGCGGCGTTGCGAACCAGCCCCGCCGAGCTGCCGGCACGGATCGCCGGGATTGTCGAGGAACGCCGGCGGCTCGAGCGCGAGGTCGCCGAGGCTCGCCGGGCGCTGGCGAATGCCGGCTCGAGTCCCAAAATGGCCGGGAAACGGATCGGCGAAATTGCCTTTGAGGGCCGGCTGGTCGACGGCGTCCCCGGGCGCGAGCTCAAATCGCTGGCCGACGACCTGAAGCGTCGCATCAACTCGGGTGTCGTCGCGGTCGTCTCACGCGCCGACGGGAAGGCGGCGATCGTCGTCGGCGTCACCCCAGATCTGACCGGCCGGTTCGATGCCGTCGAGCTGGTGCGTCTCGGCGCCGAAGCGCTGGGCGGCAAGGGCGGTGGCGGCCGCGCCGACTTGGCTCAGGCGGGCGGTCCCGCGGCCTCTTCGGCCGAAGAGGCGCTCGTCGCCGTCGAGCGCGCGATCGCCGCCAAAGTGCAGGCTGCGACGAAATAGACGGGTTCAACAGCCCGATTCGCGTGGCGGGCGGCAATGTTGCGCCCCCGTAATCGGCCTAAGCTATTGAATTTTCTAGGATCTACTGAAATTCAGAACGCGATCCCTACGGTTTTGCATAATTTGGTTAAAGGGGGATCGCTTGCATCGACGACATCATCATGTGCCGGGCCAAGGCTCGGCATCGTTCAGAGCGAGGCGCTGCTCTGCGCTCTTTCTGAGCTTGGCCGTCCTGGGGTTGGCGGGCTGCGGAGCCGAGCCCTTCCACGCCGATCTGCTGAGTGCGAACGGGCGGGATGGCGGCGGTGCCGTGCCGAGCTACGATTCGCTGATGCGCATTGGAACAGCAGCGCGTAACGGTGGGGATCTCCCCAATGCCCTCGGCGTTTTCCGGCGTGCCTCAGAGATGGACCCGCTAAATCCGGCCCCCCTTGCCGCCGCCGGCGATGTGCTGCTCGCGATGGGGTCGGTCAACGAAGCGATCGTCAGCTACAACAATGCGCTGTTCCGAAACCAACAGTACGAGCCGGCACTGGTCGGGCTGGCCAAGGCCTTTTTGAAGACGGGCAAGCCGGCACTCGCACTCGACCCCCTCGGCAAGGCGTACGCCCTGAGCCCGGATGATCCCAAGGTGCTGCTCCTGTTCGGGGTCGCCAAGGATTTTTCGGGCGAGCATTCGGAGGCACAGGCGTGGTATCGACGCGGTCTCGCTGCCGTGCCGAGCGACCCCGCACTGACCACCAATCTCGCTCTGTCGCTTGCGTTGAGTGGCGATTACGCGTCGGCCGTAGCCACTTTGCAGCCGGTGGCCCTGGCGCCCGGCGGATCACCACAGGAGCGGCAGACCCTGGCGCTGATTTACGGATTGAGAGGAAACCTCGCGGAGGCGGCCCGGCTCAATCGGATAGATCTCGATGACGCGTCGGTCGAGAACAACCTCGCCTATTACGCAACTTTGCGCGAGCTTTCGCCCGAAGCGCGCAGTCGCGCGATATTGACGTCCAGCGGACCTACGGCCTCCTGAGCCGAAGTAGCGTCGGAGGCCAGCTTCGGGGTTGATGGCGCTCTCCCCGCCGCTCGGATCACGAGCGGTCCGCCGGCAACAAACATGCCGAGAGAGGAGGGCCTTTGTGAAAGTCGGGATTGTTGTCGGCCTTGGTCTCGGGATCGGGATCGCCTTTTTGTCCGGCTGCGCGCCCGATGCAGCCGAGGCGAACGCGCCGCCGGTGCCGCCCGCCGCCGCACCGACACCGCTGGTGCCGGAAGCCTATACCACGCTGTCTGCGCCTGTCGCCTCGACCGCCTCTCCCGCGGCCCAGGCCCCGCTATCGCCGCCGCCCGCCGCCGCATCAACATCGCTGGTGCCGGAAGCCGATACTGCGCTGTCTGCGCCTATCGCCTCGACCGCCTCTCCCGCGGCCCAGGCCCCGCTATCGCCGCCGCCCCCTGCCGCCCTCTCGGTCGCGGGCGGGACCGTCCCCTCCCCTGGCATAAAATCAAATCAATATCACCCGTATTGGGTCGTCGACGTCCATTGAATTGGACGGGACGAATCGGGTCGGCCCAATGTCGCGGCCACCCGTCCAGTCACCTCGTCCCGCGTGCGGGGAGAGGTCTGCGGCTCTGACCTGGCCAGTGCCTGCTCGTGAGGTGGAAACGAGCGGTCGCAGTCAGCGGTGTGCGAACGTGTCGATGATGCCTAGCGCCGCCGGGCCGAGCAGCACGATGAACAGGGTCGGCAAGATGAAGAGGATCATTGGCACGGTCAGCAACGCCGGCAAGCGTGCTGCCTTCTCCTCCGCCCGCGTCATCCGCGCCTGTCGCATTTCGGCGGCGAGGATGCGCAGGGACTGGGCGAGCGGAGTGCCGAATTTGGCGGTTTGCTGCAGCGTATTGACGACGGCGCGAATCCCGTCGGAGTTGGTCCGCGCATTGAGGTTGTCGAACGCCATGCGGCGCTCGGGTAGAAAGGTCAGTTCGGCCGCAGTCATGGCGAATTCTTCGGCAAGCTCGGAGTTACCGTGGCCGAGCTCGCGGGAGACGCGCCCCAGGGTCGCATCGAGGCTGAGCCCGGCCTCGGCACAGATGACCATCAGGTCGAGCCCGTCCGGCAGGGCGAGTTTGATGTTCTTGGCCCGCTTGGCCGCGGCATTCCTCAGGTAGACTATCGGAGCGAAGAACCCGATCAGAACCCCGGCAAATGGTAGCACGAACGCGAAATTGGGCGGGATCGGGAGCACGTGAAACACATTGCTGTCGGCGAGCAGCGCAATACCGAACACGAAAGGAAGGGTGATTCTCGCAAAGAGGTAGCCGACCATTGCGTCCCGCGACCGAATCCCGGCCTGGGCGAGCATATTGCGCGCCTCTGTGGCGTGTTTCGAACGCAGAAGGTTGAGACGCGTCACCGTCTCGTGCATCACTCCGACGGCGGTCGTGCGCCGTCGGCCTCGGCGGGCCGCAAGAACGCCCTGCCGCAGGGCTTCTTTGCGCTGCCCGATCTCTTCAAGACGTCGTTCGAACGCGTTATTCGGCCGCAGCACATGCCACATCGCCAGAACGGTCGCCAGCATGGCGAGCCCGGCAAGCACCGCGATCGCTTCATCGAGGCTGACCCCGGCCGGCAGCCAGTCGGCGATCGTAAAATCTTGAGGCCTCATATCTCGAACTTCGCCATTCTGTTCATGATCACGACGCCGGTCGTCAGCATCGCGAGCGCGATCCCGTCGAGGATTATTCCGCGGACATCGTGGACGAGGGGCGCCAGATAATGGGGTGAGGTCAGCGACAGCACTCCGATGACCGCTACCGGCAACCCGCCGAGGATCATTGTGGTCGCGCGCGTCTCACTTGCCATCGCGTGCGCTTTGGCCTTCATCTGTCGGCGCCGGCGCAGGACATCGGAGAGATTGGCGAGCGTTTCCCCGAGGTTGCCGCCGGTCTCGCGCTGCACGCTGAGAGCAATGACAAAGAAACGGAATTCCGGGGCATCGATGCGCTTGGCGGTGTCCCACAGCAGGCTTTCGAGGTCGCGCCCCATCCGCATCCCATTTTCGATAAGGCGGAGCTCGGCGCCGACCGGATCGGCAATCTCATGGCCTGCTCCGACGATGGCTTCGCTGACCGGCAGGCCCGAACGCAGCGCCCGGACGATCAGATCGATTGCTTCCGGGAACAGAGCGATGAAGGCAGCCAGGCGACGCTTTCCCAAGCGTCCGATGACCAGATGAGGAAGGGCCGTTCCAATCAGCAATCCGAGCACCAGGCTCGGTACGATGCCGATCCGCGCAGCGACGATAAGGCCGATCGCGGCCAATACCGACAGCCCGGCGCACGCCATCGCGTACTGGCCGATGCTGATCGTCCGCCCGGTCCGCGCGAGGCGGGCTGCGAGGAGGTCGCGGCGGGGCAGCCAAGTACCAGCCACGCGATCGATTGCCGACGCGCTCCGCTGCCGCGAAAGCGATCGAGTGGCGGCGGCCTCCGAGGCGAGGACTCCTTGCGCCCGGTCTCGCATCATATTGATACGCCGATTGAAGCGCCGGCTGTCGGCGCTGTCGCTCAGCGCCAACGCGATGACACCAAACGTCAACGCGACGCCGATCGCGCAAATGACCGCGATCGAGGTTACTGGATCGAGCCCCAGTCCCATGTCTCAGATTACCTCGAGAAGCGGCCGATCGAGGCCATAATACTCGGCGCGCGGCAGAAAATTCGGGCGAATTCCATTCGATTTGAAAACCCCGCGCAGCACGCCTTCGGTCGTTTCGCCCTGAAACTGGAAGCTGAACAGCTCTTGGGTAGTTATCGTGTCACCCTCCATTCCGACGACCTCCATGACATGCGTCACGCGGCGGATGCCGTCGCGCATGCGGTTGACTTGTGCGATCAGATGGACAGCGGCGGCGATTTGGGTACGCACCGCCCGCGAGGGCAGATTGATCCCGGTCATCCCGACCATGTTCTCCAGCCGGGTGAGGGCCTCGCGCGGAGAGTTGGCGTGGATCGTCGACATCGACCCGTCGTGGCCGGTGTTCATCGCCTGCAGCACGTCGAGCGCCTCGGCGCCGCGGATCTCGCCGAGGATGATGCGATCGGGCCGCATGCGCAGAGCATTGCGCAACAGGTCACGCATCGTGATCTCGCCGGTGCCCTCCAGGTTGGGTGGCCGAGTCTCGAGCCGCACGACATGCGGCTGCTGCAACTGCAATTCGGCCGCATCCTCGATCGTTACGGTCCGCTCGGCAGCATCGATCAGCCGCGACAGGGCATTGAGCAAGGTTGTCTTGCCGGAACCGGTGCCGCCGGAAATCAGGATATTGAGCCGGCAGCGGGCGGCGATCTTCAGGAACGTCGCCATCGGCTGTGAGATGTTGGCCTGCCCCGCCATGGTGTCGAGGGTGATCGACTTCTTCGAAAACTTGCGGATCGAGATGCTGGGCCCGTCGATCGCGAGCGGTGGCGTGATGATATTGACGCGGCTGCCGTCCGCGAGACGGGCATCGACGAGCGGCTGAGATTCATCGATGCGCCGGCCGATCCGGGTCACGATCTTTGTCGCCACGTGCATGACGTGGTCGTCGTCGCGAAACCGTACGTCGGTCAGCTCGAGCTTGCCGCGGCGCTCGACATAGACCTGCTTTGCCCCGTTGACCATGATGTCGGTGACCGTCTCGTCCTCGATCAGCGGTTCGAGCGGCCCGAGCCCGAGCATGTCCGCGATCAGTATTTCGACGAGCTCGCGCTGCTCGATGAAATTCAACTGGATCTTGGTCTCGGTGAGCAGATCCTTAACCCAGCCGCTGAGCTGCGCTTCGAACACCGCGCGCGGCATCTCGGCGGCGGCGGTTACATCCATGTGCTCGAGGACGAGGGGTTGAATCTGTGCCTTTGCGGTTTCGATGGCGGCACGATTGGAGCGCCGCGAGGTGGCCCCGTCTTGCGTGAGTTCCGATTTTCCCGCGCTGAGAAGACCGTCGATGATTTCAGTAACGAGATCGCGGCGATCAAGCGGGTTCGCGTCGAGGCCGTGGCGGATCATATAAGCCTGTGTCGCCGCGTCGACGACCTTGGCGAGCTCACCGCGGCTGAGGAGGCTTCTGCGCTCCGGTCGGACCTCCGCACTCAGCCGAGCGATTAGCTGCTCCTTTGCGGCAAGCAGGCGATCCTCGGTCGCGGCGTGCACCGGGAGCTCGACCTCGGGCACCGGGGCAGGAACGGGAACCACGTCGACCGGCACGGCACGGCGCGAGGACAGCAGAGCAATGCGCGCGTCGAGCGAGCCCTCGCCCTCCGATCGTTTGGAGCGGCTTACCATGGCAGCGCAAACAATTTCCGTTTCGCGACGGGTGTCGCCGGGCCGGCAAGCATCTCGGCAAGCTGGCGGAACTCCTTCACGACCGGGCTCTTCGGCACGGCCACGGGCAGTGGTTGGCCGGAATTGGCCGCCGCCCCGGCGGCTTTCGGATCGTGAGAAAGGCTAGCGTCGAGCGCCTTGGTGATCCCCTTCTCGAACTCGCTCTTGCCGATCAAAGCGCGGGCGCCGGTGGCGCCAGACTCGACCAGCCAGAGGCGAACCTGCGGCGCCTGGTCTCGCATCAAGGTCTGCAATCGGATCGTGTCCCGCAGGCCGGCGAGGCTGCGCTCGCACATGAGGACAACGTGGCTTGCCGCACCGAGCACGACGCGCTGTATCGGGTTTGCGCCGCGTGGTAAATCGACAACGATCCGGCCAAATTTTCGACGCAGCTCGTAGAGCAGCATGTCGACCGCGCCGGCGTCGACGATCAGATGCTGGGCCGCCGACGCCTCGGCGGCCAGCACCAGCAAATTGTCGGTCACCTTGACCATGGCGCGCTCGATGAAGAGGCTGTCGATGCGGGAAGGCTGCTCCAGCGCCTCGCACAACCCGCCGCCCGGATCGGTATCGAGCTTGAGCGCGATGGTGCCGAAGTGGAGATCGAGGTCGACGAGCGCCACGCGCTCCTTGCGCTCCTCGGCGAGCAACCAGGCGCAGGAAACGGCGGCAGTCGTCGTGCCGACGCCGCCGCGGCTGCCGACGAAGACGATCACTTGCCCCAGTCCACCGCTGGTCCCCGTTCCCGCATGAGCCGACCGTTTCTCCAAGGCAGCCGACAAGGTCTCACGGGTCGCCGGCTTGACCAGGTAGTCGTTGGCGCCGGCGGCGAGCAGGTCGCGGAACAGCGTAACATCGTTGACGATACCAAGGGCGATGAGCTTTAGATCGGCGCCGCCGACCGTTCGAGCCGAGCTGACCTCGGCGATCGGGGCGGCTGAGTCCTCAAGGTCGAGAAGCAGAACCCGCGGCGCGTAACCCGAGCGGATGCGCCGCAACCCAGCGTCGAGCGTGTCGGTAATGACCAGCTCGTCATCGAGCTGGAGCTCGTGCATGATCCCTTGCAGACGATCAGCCATCGGTTGGTCTGGCACGACGGCGAGAACCCCCGCCCTTTCGGGTTTGAGCGCAGCGGCAGTGCGCAACCCGAGCATCACAGCCTCCCCGCGCTCGGCGTGCCAAACGGCGCACCGTTAGGCCGCTCGGCGAGCCCGGGAAGGTCGCCGGCGGCATCCTCGACCCCCCTTTCCCGGCCGTCGGACATCGTCATCAGCCGGACGGCGATCAGGTAGACGCGGATTTTCATGACCTTCGGCTCCTCGGTTTTATCGGCATGACTCTATCAGCCCGCCCTGCCGCTCCCGCGCAAAACGGTAATAGTCAGACCTCCCTTGGTCTCGGGCGGCCTTCGCAGAAGCTGACTGACTTCACTGTCGAGTGTGAAAGTACCTTGATTGTCGCCGGCCGCCGCATCGGCGGTCGAATTTTCGGTTGGCGAAGGGGCCAAGCTGCGAAGACTGAGCGACAACTTTCCCATCTCGGCGGCGACGGCAATGATTTCGCTCTGCTTTGGCGTCACCTCGAGCGTAGCGGTATGGGCGACGAGCGCTTCCCCGTTCTTGCTGTCGAGCTTCTGATCGACGCCTATCACGCGCACGTCGTGAAGCACCGTCTCGGACGCCTTATGCTCTAGCTCTCCGCCATTACCCCCGACCGCCGGCAGTTGATGGGTGATCAGGATGTCCACCTGATCGCCGGGAAAGACAAACCCGGAGATACCTGAGGTCGCCGTGACCGGTACCGAGATGGCGCGCATGCCCGGACGGAGCACTGCTGCGAGAAAGCCGCGGCTGCCCGGCGAGACGATCTTGGCGTCGCTGATCGGATCGCCCGCCGCGATCGGATCGCGCGCAACCCAGCCGGCAAAGCTATCTGGGGTCCGGGTGCCGCTTTGGATATAGTTCTTATTGATCTCGCCTTCGGGCCATGCCTGCCAGGATAAATCCTGCGGCTTCAGAATCTGTCCGCGAGCGATTGCGCCGCGGGCGACGAGCACGGACTTTTGCATTGCCGCGGGCTTGGCAAGCGCCTTCGCCTCGGCCTCGACATTCTTCTCCGCGAGGAAGGATCGGACCAGCACAGCGGTGCCACCGGCGAGGATAAGGGCGACGGCGAAGAGGATCAGAGTGCGTGCGCGCATCGTTTTCTACCAGCTGAAGTTCGACGGGATCACGACAATGTGGGCGGCGGCGATCGCGACGCCGTAAGGTATCGGGACGCGGTTCGCACTGATCGCGGCGGTGCCGGTTGGTCTGAGCACCAACGGACCTGCCTTGGAGAGGTTGGTCGCGAGACGGGGCGAAAAGAGGTGGCGCGAACGCTCCGGCCGATTGGGCATAGTGGGCTCCGACGCGATGGTGAATGCGAGACCATCCTGCAGGACACTGGTTAAAGAACACTTTAATCGCGCTGGGACGCCGCTGAATGTTTTTAACCAGGGCTGGGGGCTTGCCTGGCGCCGCTTACCCCACACGTCAATGGACGCGAGCTCTTTAACTTTTTGATAACGCATTCTTCATACGCTGTTTTGAAGCCGGCGATTGGCCGAGGCCGTAGCACCCGCATGGCAATACTGGCTGCGCTGATTGCCCGCGGAACAGTGACGCGAGAGGCAATTACATGAGAATATTTCGGCGTCTCGCACGTGACAATATCGGCACCGTTGCTCTCGAGATGTCTCTGGTCGGGCCGCCCTTCTTTTTCCTGCTGCTGACGATCATGGATCTCGGGCTCATGCTCGCCAACCAGTCGCTGCTCGAAGGAGCTGCACGCGATGCGGCACGGTTGATCCGCACCGGGCAAGTCCAGACTGCAAGCAGCCCCATCTCCGCCTTCCAGACACTACTTTGCGCAGATATGAGCTCGATGATGAGCTCAGCGGCATGCACCGCAGACATCATCTTCGAGGTCCAGACCTTCTCCAGTTTCGGCTCCGTCAGCTTCACACCGTGCGTCTTGAACAACAACCAGACCGGAACCGGCACGATCTGTTCGTTTACCCCCGGCACCGGCGGCCAGATCGTCGGCGTTCGGGCGACCTATAACCGATCCTTCATCATTCCATGGGTCGGGGCCTGCTTAACGGGCGGGTCTTGCTGGTTTGGCTTCGGTACCACCAACGGGTCGAACCCCGGCACGGGCAGTGTAGCGCTGGTCTCGACGGTCATCTTCCGCAACGAGCCGTTTTTATGAGAACCGGCGGGCGTCTATTGACCACCAACTTCCTGCGCGATCGGTCGGGCACCGCAGCGGTCGAGTTTGCGCTGATCCTGCCGGGCTTGCTGATTATGGTTTTCGGCAGCTACGAGGTTGCCAATCTGATCCTCGCCGATCTCAAGCTCGAAGCTGCGGCAGAGACGGCGGCCGATCTTGTCGCCCAGACGCGAATCGAGACCGTGCTTCAAGCCGCCGACTTCACCAACATCACCAACGCGACGACACAGGTGATGACGCCGTTTCCGACCGGCAGCAACCAACTCAAAATCGCTTACGCCAGCGTGACCTACAGCACCGGTTCACCAGTCATCGACTGGCACGTCGAGGTGAACAGCGCCACCCCGATCAACGCGGCTAGCCTCCCTAATAGCGCAAATGCTGCAAACCTCGGCAACGAGACGTCCGGGTCGACCGACAGCGTCATCGTTGCCCAGTTAACCTATGCCTACGCCTCGCCGATCAGTTACGTCCTGAACTCGTCCTACACGCTCTCCGAATCAGCATTGAACCGGCCTCGCTACATGAGCTGCGTGCCGACCTACCTCAACACGAACAGTGTCTGCCCGTGATGAAAAAGGGAAATCCAGTGATGCGCCATTGCGTCAGTGCCGTTCTCGCCAACTTGCGCCGCCTCGTGCAACAGCGCGAGGGGAACATCGCGATGCTCGTCGGCTTGTTCGCGATCCCTCTGATCATTGCCGGCGGCATCGCGACCGATGTGGGCCGCGCCTACTCGGTAAAGGTCCGGCTGGGCGGTGCCCTCGACGCGGCGGCGCTTGCGGTCGGATCCGAGGCCAATCAGACGCCGACACAGATGTCGGCCGACCTGCAGCATTATTTCGCTGCTAATTATCCATCGACGGCGCTCGGAGAGAACGTCACGGTGACCCCGGTCCCCTCAAACGCCAATTTGAGCGCGACGACCGTCAATTACCAGGCGCAAGCCACGGTGCCGATGGTTTTCATGCAGCTCATCGGCATCAACAGCATCAACGTGACGGTTACTGCCCAAACCACGAAGACGACCGGTCTCGAGGTCGCCGTAGTGCTCGACAATACCGGATCGATGCTGTGCGGCGCGAACGACGGGGCGCCCAATTACAGCGATTCGACGTGCGGCAACGGTGTGGTGTCGAGCGACACCACATGCACGAATGCGAACAACGGCAGCCGCATTTGCACCCTGCGCAACGCTGCTACCCAATTCGTCAATACGCTCACCAGTGCAATCAGCACCGCCCAAGAGCTTTACATTTCGATCGTCCCCTACGTGACGACCGTCAATGTCGGCAGCGCGCTTTGCACCAACAGCACCACCTGCAGCAATATCAATACCGATGCGCCCAGCGGCGATTTTGCCGATTTGCGCGGCAACATCATGCCGGTGATTCCAATCATCGGGACCACAACCAGCGGCAACACGACGATCTCCAGCGTCTCGGTCTACAGCGGGCAGAGCAGCAGCTATGTCGCGGGTACCGCTGCGATTATGGCGGGGATGCAAATATACGGACACGGCATTCCGACCGGCGCGACCGTCAGCAGCGTCAGCAGTTCGTCGATCGTGATCTCCTCGGCTGCGAATCTCACCTTCACCAACAACTCGCTGGCGGTCGGCCCCACCAGCGGGAACACGAGCCACCAGTACACCGACCCGACGACGTGTACGACCACGGGAACCTGGACAACCAGCAGCACCACGGTCAATTCGGTTGGCAACACCAGCAATACCTGCGTAGTGGCCGGGATGGTTGTCACCAGCACGAGCAGCGGGATCCCCACCTCGCCCGCCACCACGGTTGCATCGTGTCCTACGTGCACAGCTACGCAGATCAAGCTGTCGGCCACTCCGACCGTGCCACAATCCGGCGCTCCGCTAACCTTCAACTTGGCCGGCAACACGGCGAACGGCAACGCGACGATCACCAGCCTCAAGGGAACCCCCGGCTCCACTGGCAGCCTCGCCAGCATTGTCGTCGGCATGGGAATTTGCGGAACCGGAATACCAGGACCCTCCTGCGCTAGCATTGCTACCGGTACCCCTCCCACTACCTACGTCACCAGCATCACCGGGTCACCGCCGACGTCGCTCACGATGTCAGCCAACGCGACGTCGACGAACACTGCGGAAATTGTAACGCTTACCAATCTTGGGGCGACGACGACTACCGGGTCGACGACAGTCTCGAACGTCTCCTTCACGCCGACGGTCCCAAGCGTCGGGCAGATCATCGTCGGCAACGGCATCCCGGCGAACACGACGATCACCGTAGTCACCGGCACCACGGCACAGTTTGCGGTCGGGACCGGGCAGCTGACCATCTCGAACGCCGCCACGACGCCGACCAATTTCTCCAGTGCGACGGGCACATGCTGCAACACCACGCTGGTTGCATTCGCGCCGCTCACCTATGATTCGGCATACAACACGGCGAGTCCCGCGGGGTCCTCGACCACGCAGAATTGGGGCGGCTGCGTGACCGAACCCACCAGCTCCGATGAAAACAGCAACTACAGCACCACCGGCGTTCTCAACGCGCAGCTCAGCGATCCCGATTATAACGAGCCGAGCAGCTCGCTCAGCTGGTATCCGTATTGGTGGCCGAGCGACTCGGGCAATAACTGGGCAACGAGCGGCGTCAAGGCTCAGGACACCGCGACAGAAACGCAGGGCAAGGTGGTGAGCGATTGGCTCAGCCTATACGGCCCGAACCAAGGCTGTCCGGTGCCGATGCTGCCGCTCACCGACGCGACGACTAGCGCTGGCCAGACACAGATCCTCAACACGATCAGCAGCATGTGGCCGCGCGACGCCGGCGGCACCCAGGTTCATATCGGCATGATCTGGGGCTGGCGAGTGCTCTCGCCCAACGGGCCCTTCGCGGTGAACAACGGCCACCCGCTGAGCTACAGCACCGCATCCAACACTTCATGGAAGAAGGTCGTCGTTCTGATGACCGACGGGACGGAAGAATGGCCGTCGACTGACAATATGACGGGCCTCGGCCAGATAGCCGACGGCAAGATCAACACGAGCAGCAGCACCGCGACGGCGCAGACCAATTTAAATACCCGCTTGGCAGACGTCTGCAGCAACATGGCTGCCAGCGGCAATTTCGTGATCTATACGATCGGCCTCGGCACCGACGGGGCGAGCAACACCAGCCTGCAAAACTGTCCGGGCAACACCGGGGGCTTCTTCGAGGCCGCGACCACCAGCAACCTGCAGACTGTGTTCAACGACATCGCCCAGTCGCTGATCGCTCTGCGCCTCAGCCAATAAAGGCGCCGGCCGAGCGCGGCCGCCGCGTTACGGGCCTCCGGTACCCGGTGCGCCGGCAGGCGCTCCGCCACCTCCTTCGCCGCCTCCGCCGCCGCCTCCACCGCCCCCGCTGAACGGCGAGGCTGTCGGCGTCGGCGGCGGCTTGACACGGTCGGTGAGATAGCGCTGGACGGCGGCGACGGCGGGCGTGGCGTCGGGTCCGCTGAACGGGCGAGCGCTCGCGAGATCGGCCGGGCTCGCCACCATCAGGCCCAGATTGGTCGCATTGGCGCAGCCGTAATTGCTCGTGTATGCGTTGGTGAAGTCGTAACTCAGCGACTGGCTCCAATTCGGGCAGGTCGGCAACGTCACGGCATAGCGGCCGATCGAGACGACCGCGCGATTGGCCGGCACCGTATCGAGGGCCAATGTCGTGGCGACGATGCCGTAGCGTAAGAGCTCGCCCGAGATCGCCGCCGCTCGCTGTCGGGCGAGGCCAGGGGGGCCGGCCGTCGCGATCTCAACGCGATCGGCGGGGCGGATACTGCCGCTGAGCACCCACCCGTCGATTTTACGAAGCTCACTCGGGGAAAGATAGGCTGAACCGGCCGCGAAAGCGAGCTCACGCCGGCTGTCGGCACTGTCGACCCGCAGCTGCGTCGGGGCCTCGCTCTTACTGTATTCGGCGGCGCACGCCGCAAGCCCCAGCACCAGCGAAAGGGCGACGGGGTAGTGGCGGATTTTCATGCCATTCCTCCTCAATCCAGGCGGAAGCCGCCGGGTCCGATCAGGCCTTTACCGCCGGCATTGAGCGGGCCCGGCCCGGGTCCGGGCAGCCCCTGACGGAATTTGTCGCTGAACAACACTCGCTGCGCATCGTTCGGCAGCTTGAGGCCGTCGGTCGGAGCCGCGAGGCGCGTTTGCGACGGCCGCACCAGATAGGGTGTGACGATGACGACGACATCGGTCTCGCCGCGCTGAAAACGGTCCGAACGAAACACGGCACCGAGGATCGGGATATCGCCGATCCACGGGACCTTGGAGACTAGCTGCTGGGAGGTGTGCATCAGTAGGCCGGCGAGGGCGAAGCTTTCACCGCTCGCGAGCTCGATCGAGGTTTCGGCACGGCGGACGGTCAGCGCGGGGATCGTGACGACCTGGGTGCTGGTGATGGGCACCGACACTTCGCCGACAGTGCTCAGCTCGCTGACCTCGGGCCGGACCCGCAGGTTGAGGTGGGTGGCGTCGATCACCGTCGGGGTGAACGCGAGGCTCACCCCGAAGGCCTTATATTCGACCGTGATCGTCGGGACGCCTCCGGTGGTCGCGGCGGAGCCGGTGACCGGCACCGGAAATTCGCCGCCGGCGAGGAAGCTCGCGGTCTGACCGGACATCGCGGTCAGGTTCGGCTCGGCCAGCGAGGTGATGAATCCCTCCTGCGTGAGGGCGTCGACGGTGGCGGAGACGGATTGCCCAATCATCTTCCCTACGATGATGTTGTTGGCAACCTCACTCCCGATCGTCACCGGGTTGAACGTTTGGAAACTCACGCTTGAACTTGGCTGATTGACTGCCTTCTGCCAATTGACCCCGATGTCTTTCAAGGCGTTCAAATCCACCTCGGCAATCCGCACCTGCAGGTTGACCTGGTTCGGGGTTGCGACGGTCATCCGGTTGATCACCTGCGAGCCCTTGGCCTCGCCGGCGATCGAGGCGGCGAGTGCCCGTACCTTGTCCGCCTGTCCGGCATCCGATACCACGCCGCTCAGCACCAGGTTGCCGTCGACCGAATCGGCCGAGACCGGCTGTCCCGGCGCCAGCTGTCGCAAAGAGGAGCGCAGCCGCGAGATGTCGTGCTCGACGAGGATCGGTGCGTTCAACAGCACGCTGTCACTCGCGTCGACGGCATAGATCACCGTCTCGCCCGGCGCCTTGGCGGTGATGTAGATCAGCGTCGGCGATTTGACCTGGACGTCGGCGATTTCGGGGTTGGCGACAAAGACGGTGGCGGCCGGCCCGGAGAGGCGGACCAAGGTGCCCTTATTGACCTCGAGCGTGATCCGCCCACCATTGGCCGGGATCTGGGCGGCGCCGCCGCGCGGCGCGGCAGCGGGCGAGGACGGCTCGGCGGCTTGGAGGGTCGGGGCGAACGCCAGGATCATCGATCCGGCGAGACCGAACAGCGGCAGAAAGCGCATCGCAGACCTCGAGAAGCATTGCGATATTCGAGGTTAACACGACTTGCCGTTTCCGCGCAATAGGGTGATTAGATCCGCGCAAAAGTTTCCCAAGCTGGGTTCGGAAGCGGCCGCCGACCTCAGAGGGCGATAGCGGAGACGTGCCTATCAGTTGAAGTTCGGCGGGACCGTGACAATCAACGCGGCCGCGGCGATCGCGACGCCATAGGGAACGAGGACCCGTTTGGCGTCGCGCGCGGGGTCCCCGGAGGAGTCGCCGAGGGGCGGCCGCGCCGCGGCGATCAACGCCCCGGCCGGCGTCAGGAAAAGGAGGCACAACAGTCCCCCGATCAGACCCGTCAAGAAGAGCAGCGGCAGGGTCGCGCCGGGACCGGCCCACAAGGTCGCAACGGCGAGCAGCTTGACATCGCCGCCGCCGATCAGGCCGCGGGAGAACAACAGCGCGCCGACGAGAAAGACAGCTGCCGCGGACAGTGCGGCGAAGCCCGCCGCCGCAAGGGTAAGCGCCGGCGCGGTCGCGACATGGGCCGGCCAGAGGATGCACAGACCGAGGGTCAGCCCGTTCGGAATGATCAGCCTGCGCCAATCCTCGATGGCGGCCATCGCCATCAAGCCGGCGAAGCCGGCGAGCGGAATAAGGTGCGGCGCAACCGGCATGGTCATGCCGCCGCAGCCTGCCGCATACCCGTTAAGGAGCGGATAATTGTGCCGGGTCACGACGTTGTCTTCTTTTCGCGGCCCGGCGCACCAAGACCCCGAGTTCTTAACTACGAATTCTAATCGATTAAACATAAAATAATTGGAAGAATTCTCCTTTCTGGGTGAGATTAAAACCAACGCGGGTGGGTTGTATAGATATTCCCCGAAAACGTTCGGGACAGTCTACCGCAAAGGATCGGGATCATGGGCGACGACGAGTACAAGGCCGCGGTCGCGGCGTTCATCCGCACCAAGGGCGTTACGCGCTGTCCGACGGCCTGCGCGTTGCCGACCCAGGGTACCATCGCGGCTCACGACCGCGCCGCGCTCGAGGACTATGCGATCGCCCGCACCCGGTCGCGACGGCAACGTCAAGCGGCGCGCCAGCGATCATTCTGGGCAGCGCGGGCGCCTGGCGATTAGACTGTCCGTCGTGAGATATCCGAGCACGTTCCATGGGTGAGTTGCCGCCTGCCAACACCAAGCGATGGGTGGTCCGCCGCAAGGCTGCGGTGGTCGCCGCCGTGCAAGGCGGCAAGATCACCCTCGAGGAAGCCCTGCACCGCTACCAGCTTACCGAGGAAGAGTTCCGCACCTGGCAGCGCGCCTATGACGCCCATGGTCTGCCCGGCTTGCGCGCCACCCGACTGCAGCAGTACCGCACCCCGTCCTCCCCGCGCCCGCGGCGGCCGCGCCGCTGATTGCCTCTTCGGCCGATTTAATTTCCTGTTCGGCCGATTTAACTCCCTGTTCGGCGGATTTCTTTCCCTGTTCGGCCGCTTAGGGAATTCGCCCGACAGGTTGCCGAAATATCAATCGCTTGGCGCCGCCGGCGCGGTCCTAAAACGACGCGAAATCGATGTTTTCCCGGTATTTTCCCGGCGAGCAGGGAAACCACTGCGCGCCGCGGTCGGGCCGGCGTTCGTAAGGATTTCCTTACAGTTTTTATGGTGAATAAAGGGACGGCACCAGCAGCTCGACAGTGCGAGATGGACATTTCGGTCGTCATCCCGGTCTACAACGAAGAGGCGGCGCTTCCTGAATTGTATCGGGCGCTGGCCGACATCCTCGACCAGCTGCCGCAAACGGCCGAGATCATCTTTGCCGATGACGGTTCGCGCGATGCCTCAGCCGCCACACTCGACGCCCTGGCCGAGGGCGATCCGCGGGTCCGGGTGCTGCATCTGTCGCGCAACTACGGCCAGACCGCCGCCCTAATGGCGGCGATCCAGAACAGCACCGGCGACGTGATCATCCCGATGGACGGCGACGGCCAGAACGATCCGGCCGACATCCCGAGACTCATCGCCAAGCTCGCCGAGGGCTATGACGTCGTCTCCGGTTGGCGCACCGCGCGGCAGGACGGGGCGCTGACCCGCCGGCTCCCCTCGGTCGTTGCCAACTGGCTGATCTCCGCCTTGCTGGGCGTGCCGTTGCACGATTACGGCTGCACCCTCAAGGCGTACCGCCGCGAAGTCGTCGAGGACATCCGCCTCTACGGCGAGATGCACCGCTTCATCCCGATCTATGCCGCCTGGGAAGGAGCGCGCGTCACGGAGCTGGCTGTAGCGCACCATCCGCGCCGTTTCGGCCGCTCGAAATATGGGATCGGGCGCATCGCGCGGGTGCTGCTCGATCTCTTGATCGTCTACTTCATCGATCGCGCCTTCGACCGGCCGATCCAATTCTTCGGCAAGCTAGGCCTCGGTCTCCTGATCCTCGCGGTCGCCATCTTCGGCTGGGCCGTAGTCCTCAAATACGGCTGGGAGGTCACCTTGATCCAGACGCCACTGCCGTTGCTCACCGCGACGATCGGTCTGTCGGGCGTGCTCTTTCTCTTGCTCGGGATCATCGCCGAGGTCCAGGTGCGCATCTATTTCGAGGCACGCGGGCGGCCGCCCTACAAGATCAGGCAGATGGTGCAGCATCCTGCACTGCCGCGCCACCGCGCGGCGTCCCGGCGATGGTAGCAGCCGACCGTGTTATCACTGCCCGCATCGTATCAGCCGCGGTTTTCGGCGCTTCCACTCAGCGGTTAACCGGACGCTAATGCTCCACGGCGCAAAATCGCCGAGCACGCCATTTTCACGCGCTGCTGCGAGGAGACAGCATGGCCAGAATCAAAATCGGGCTCTGCGGTCACGGCTATTGGGGTCAAAACCTCTTTCGGACTTTCTCGAACGATCCGGGGTTTGATCTCGTAGCGGTGTCTGACATCCGTGGAAGCGCGCGGGAAAAGGCTCGGCGTACGAAAGGGGCGATCCGCCTGTACGAGGATGCGGCGGAGCTGATCGAAGACCCAAACATAGAGGCCGTAGCGATAGCCACCCCCGCCGCCAGCCATTTCTCTCTCGCGCGCCTCGCTCTCCTCCGTGACAAGCATGTCTTGGTCGAAAAGCCGATGTGCGCCAGCCTTGCGGAAGCAAAAGAGCTGGTGGCGCTTGCGGAAAAGTACGGCACGACGTTGATGGTGGACCACACATACCTTTTTCACGGCGTCGTCCAGAAGCTAAGGCAGTTGCGTCGGAAGGACGCCCTCGGTGCCATTTCCTATTACGACTCTCTCAGGGTCAACCTCGGACTGTTTCAGCCGGACCTCAACGTGCTTTGGGACCTGGGCCCGCACGATTTCTCGATCATGGATTATCTCCTCGACGAAGATCCGCTTCATGTCGAGGCGACCGGCTATTGCCACGTAAATCCTCAGCTGCCCGATATCGCTTACGTGACCGTGCATTTTGCTTCCAGCACGATCGCCCATTTCAACCTCAGCTGGATGTCGCCGGTCAAGGTCCGCCGGATCGCTATCGGCGGGAGCAAACGGATGGTCGTCTGGGACGATCTGAACCGCGAAGAAAAGCTCAAGATTTACGACAGCGGCATCTCTTTCCAGCATGAAGAGCAACGTACCCATATCATGCCAAGCTATCGGATCGGGGACATCTACTCTCCGCGCGTATCGGATTGCGAGCCGTTGGCCAAAGTGGTGGCCCATTTCGGCAACGTGATCGCTGGTCGAGAGCCGTCGATCATGGACGGGCGTAAGGCGCTGCGGGTCATCGATCTGCTGGAGCGAGCCCAGTCGTCGCTCGACGCCAGTTTGCGCACGACGTCGGCGTGGAGGCGAGCAGCCCAATGATGCGACGTTGCCTGGTCACCGGCGGGGCGGGCTTCATCGGCAGCCACCTGGTTGATTATCTCGTGGCCGAGAACCGAGCGGTAACGGTTCTCGACGACCTGTCCACCGGCAAGCTCGCCAATCTGAGCGAGGCGCAGAGCCATGGCGACGTTCGGCTTGTGCAGGGCTCGGTTCTCGACCGTAGGGCGATCGAGGAAGCGGCGGCGGGATGTGATCTGGTTTTCCATCTGGCCGTGCAATGTGTGCGCCGCTCCCTGAGCAAGCCACTGGAGAATCACGATGTCAACGCGACCGGAACCCTGAATCTTCTGGAAGTTGCCCGGCGCCGCAAGGTCCGGCGTTTCATCTACTGCTCGTCGTCCGAGGTTTATGGCAATTCCGGGGACGGAAGTCTCGACGAAACCATGACGGTCTGTGAACCAGTCACCGTTTATGGTGCCGCCAAGCTCGCCGGCGAGCACTATGCGAAGGCCTATTGGCAGACTTACGGGCTGCCCACGATTGTCGTAAGACCGTTTAACACCTACGGCCCGCGGGAGCACACGACGGGGGAGTTAGCCGAGGTGATCCCTCGTTTCGTGATCCGCGCACTAAATGGGCTGCCGCCGGTGATCTTCGGAACGGGAGAAAACGGCCGCGACTTCATCTATGTGACAGAAACTGCGCGAGGCATCGCCCTCGCCGCTAACTCTGATGCGCTAATAGGCCGCGTGGTCAATATAGCCTACGGCGAGATGGTGACTGTGCGCCAGCTGACCGAAGCAATAGCGCGCCTCTGCGGACGAGCCGATATTGCCCCGCTGTTCATCGAGCCGCGGCCCGGCGACGTCCGAGCCCTGCGGGCGGAGACGCGTCTCGCGCGCGAGACACTTGCCTTTGTTGCCGAGTTGAATATCGGGCAAGGGCTGCGCCGCTATATCGACTGGTTCCGCGCCAACTATCCTGACCCAGCAGATCTTCTGGAAGACGACATACGCAATTGGCGCCTCCCCACGGACTGCGGCGAGCCGCTGCCGGCAGGGAGATGAATGGGTGAACGAGGCCATTTCCTTCAGCCGTCCTTGCTTTGGTGAAGCCGAAGCGGAAGCGGCGGCGGCGGTCGTGCGTGGTGGCTGGGTAGTGGGTGGGCCGCGCCTGGCCGAATTCGAGCGGCGTTTTGCGGGGCTGTGCGGCGCGGAGCATGCGGTCGGGGTCTCGAGCTGGACAACCGGGGCCTTCCTGGTGCTGCACGCATGGGGTATCGGTCCCGGCGACGAGGTGATCGTACCGTCGCTCACTTTCATCGCTTCGGTCAACGTCATCCGCCACGTCGGCGCAACACCGGTTTTCGCCGAGATCGACCCTGCTACCTACAACATCGATCCCGCCGATGTCGCCCGCAGGATCACCAGCCGGACGCGGGTGATCATGTCGGTCGATCAGCTCGGCCTGCCGTGCGATATCGACGCAATCGGCAGTTTGGCTCGCTGGCACGGGCTGCGCGTGTTGGATGATGCCGCCTGCGCCTTCGGCAGCCGCAGCCACAGCCGTCCGGTCGGGGCGCTGGCCGACGTCAGTGTCTTCAGCTTGCATGCGCGCAAGGTGATCACCACCGCCGAAGGGGGCATGATCACCACCGATGATGCGAGCCTGGCCGAGCAGCTGCGCCGCCTGCGTCAGCAGGGCATGTCGCTGTCCGACTATGACCGGCATGGAGGGCCGCCGACCCGGTTCGAAAGCTATCCCGAGATCGGTTACAACCATCGCATTACCGATATTCAGGCGGCCATCGGTCTTGCCCAGCTGGATCGACTGGACGGTTTGCTCGAACGGCGTCGCGCTGTGGCCGCTCGCTATGGCGCCTTTCTCTCCGGGCACCCCCTTCTGATCGCTCCGTATGTCCCGGCGGGCTTGCTGCCAAATTGGCAAAGCTATCAGGTCCGGTTGCGCGAAAACAGCGGCTGGTCACGGAACGAGGTGATGGACCGCCTCTTCGAATTGGGAATCCCAACACGTCGCGGCGTGATGGCCTCTCATCTGGAGCCGCCCTATCGGCCGGCCGCGTGCGCTTTGCCGCGGACCGAAAGGACCGCCGCATCGACCTTCCAACTGCCGATGCACCCGGAGCTAACCCCGGAACAGCAGGATCGCGTGTTCACCGCGCTTGATCTCCTCGATACCGAGACGACGAGGCCCTGATCGAATGGCCCGCGCCGTCTACCCAGTCTCGTACACCGAGGAGCTGCATCGCGCCCCCCGGTTGCCTGGCTGGCCGCGCGTCAAACCTGTCGTCGCTGCCCGTTGGCTGATGACGGTGCTCGCGCTTTGGCTGGTCCTCAGCTCCATCGACATCGGTGCCGTCCTCGATCTGGTCGGCCGCGCTGCTCTTCCGGCTCTCGGCTTGGCTGGGTTCGTTGTCGCGATGCAATTCCTCCTCCTGGTCTGGCGCTGGCAGCTGGTCATCCGCATGCTTGGCGGCGCGGTTGTCGGCCTCGGCGCACTTTCGGTGTTCCTCGGCCACAGCTTGTTGATTGGCCAGGTGTTGCCGTCCTCGGTGGGCGGGGACGTAGCCCGGACCCTTATGCTCGCGCGACTGACGGGACCGGTTGCCGCCGCACGGTCGGTGGTTTGTGACCGTCTGCTCGGGCTCGCCAGCCTCGCCGTTCTCGCCGTGCCGATACTCCCGATCATCGCTGGAAGAGTGGGCGGCCCAGCGCCCTTTCTGACGCTGACGATCGCAGCGCTGGGAACGATAGCAGCCGTCGCATTGGTCTTGGCTTCTCCGTCAATTGGTCACGCGGTGCCCTGGCTGGGACGCCTTCTCGCCACGATGGCGAGCGACCTTCGGCTAGCTCTTTGCTCCGGAAAAGTCAGCTTGGTAGCGGTGGCGGTCGGTCTGGGCTCGAATCTGCTTAGCGTGCTGCTGATCTATATTCTCGGGTCGGCCATTGGCGCCGATCTGCGGGCCCCCGACTGCCTGGTTCTGGTACCGCCAGCGCTTCTGGCTTCAGCGCTGCCGATTTCGCTCGGAGGGTGGGGAGTTCGTGAGGGAGCTTTGCTTGCCGCCTTTAGTCTTGTCCAGGCCAATCCGGCAGCAGTGGCCGCAACCTCTGTGATGTTCGGATTGACGACGCCACTGTGTGGCGCTGCAGTGGCAGCTGCCTCGCTGTTTTCCGGTTGGCGCAATCTTCTGCCAAAAGGGTCCCGTAGTGGGAGATGACTCGGCAACCGTCTGCTTTACGGTCGACGTCGAGTGGGCGCATCCTGCTGTATTGCAGGACATCCGCGATCTCTTCGACGAGCATGGCGTGCGTGCGACTTTCTTTTGTACGCACGGCGGCATTGACGTTGGGCGGCATGAACGCGGGCTTCATCCAAACTACCGTCGTAACGGATCCACATTGAAGGAACTCACCGGTAAAATGGGAGAACATGCGGCGGCAGGCATCGACGAGAGCGACCTCTACCGTTACGTCCTGCGCACGACACTCGACTTCGCGCCCGAGGCAAAGGGGGCGCGCAACCACAGTCTGTTTTACGACTCTTTAATGATGCCACTCTACCGGGAATTCGGCCTCGAATATGACAGCAGCTACCTGCTGCCGCTGACTCCAGGTCTGCAGCCGATATGGAAGGAATACGACGTCCTCGAACTGCCGATTTACTTCTCCGATCATTTCGAGCTTAAAACAGGGGCCACCGGGTTAGACATAGCTCTGCTGCATCTCGACCGGCCCGGACTCAAGACAATAAATCTGCACCCCAATATGGTGTATTTGAATGCAATCTCCGATCAGCACTACTTGGCCTCTAAGGCCTTTTATCATGACCCGGAAAGGCTCCTCGAAGCACGGTTTCCTGGGCGTGGCATTCGGTCGATGGCGCTGGATTTGCTCGAGCATGTAGCATCAAAAAACCTTCTCACAGCTACGCTCGGCGAGGTAAACCAGCGATGGAGATCTCGAACCCGGTGGACGTGAAAAAGCCAATCTGGAACGGTCAATCGATAAAAGGTCAGATGTGAACGAATGGGTCATCCGCCCCTATCGTCCCGCAGATGCTGATGCGTGGAAGGCGTTTCTTCGAGACTCGAACAACGGGACGCTTTTTCACGACCTTGACTTCCTCGCTTATCACCCGCCTGGCAAATATGATTTTCGTCATCTGGTAGCGTTGCGCGGAACCCACATCGAGGCCGTCATACCTGGAGCACTATCGGCAGACGGCATCTTTGTCTCCTTGGCCGGCGCGTCAATCGGCGGGCCGGCGGTGAAAACGTCACTGTCGGCAGAGGCATGTCTGCAT
>Ga0209039_10000605_pt1 | contig 34800 bp, 25 predicted proteins | sample BogFormECP12_OM1_FD_188238 | JGI IMG/M metagenome (GOLD analysis project Ga0209039, IMG submission 188238) | Bog forest soil microbial communities from Calvert Island, British Columbia, Canada - ECP12_OM1 (SPAdes) (version 2) | ecosystem: Environmental > Aquatic > Freshwater > Wetlands > Bog ... | reverse complement strand
GATCGAGTCGAAGGGCCGAAACTTGATCTTCGGGTTCTCCTTCGCCAACACCTTGGTGATCGCCGCCGTCAGCGTCGTCTTGCCGTGATCGATGTGCCCGATCGTGCCGATGTTCATGTGCGGCTTGGATCGATCAAATTTTTCTTTCGCCATTGCTCTCTCCGCTCTCAGCTAACTTGTGCTGCGAACCCTACTCAAACGAGCAACCCTGGGCTTTCGCTTCATTTCGCGATAGTTATCAGCCGGGCGACCCAACCAAGTGTACTCCCCAAACTCTCGGTCATACTCACGATTTGTCATCGCAACGCACAACGAAATCTTCGCGATGGCGCCTTTCGCGCCGTTTTCCTCCAGCATTGAAAAGATCTCTCCTAAACGTTCCTTATTCGTCTTACTTCGGAAGAAATCTGAAACGACGAACATGCGAATGAAGTCTTTGTAGTCGCTCTTCTCAGTGACTAAATACACCTTGGCACCCTTGGATTTGAAGCCCTTGTCCAACGCCTTCTCTACGATTTTGATTCCGTTCTTAGCCATCCCAATAGCCACTCCGACTCTCGCAAGAAGCTTCCTGATTCCTTCTCACTGCTCACTCTGCCCGAGTAGCGAATCTCCGTTGACCATCTGCTGTTGATGTCCTGGAATGCGAGATGAAGGGCCCGGTTCCCGGAAAGGAGAGCTGTCAAACCCGCCACATTCAACAATTCAAACAACCCGTGACCCAATTTCTTGGCCTTACTTTCCTCCATCCGCCCGATTCCCTGAGCTACGCAAACGCAATACTTCAGCTCGCATTCCAACGCGTAGCCACACAGGTAGATCGCTCCCTGAAATCTACCAGCGTCATGCAAGCAGTTCGCATCTTTCCAGCGCGCGATCGAAGCTGCCCGAAAAACCGTCGCCTTTACCTGCGGCTTGTCGAATTTTGCGCGCAATCTTTCCTTCAACCTCGCTGGCCAATGCGGAAATCATTCAAGGCCGCAACGTGCCCCAGTGCCTTCGATAATTTCTGGAGCCGATGAGCGGAATTGAACCGCTGACCCCGTCCTTACCAAGGACGTGCTCTACCAACTGAGCTACATCGGCCCCCTTTTTCGAAACTCGAAACTGGGAATTCGGAGCTCGTCCAATGAAGTGGGTGCGAGTTTCGAGTTTCGATTTTCGAGCTTCGAACTGGAGCGGGAGACGGGAATCGAACCCGCGACCAACAGCTTGGAAGGCTGTGACTCTACCACTGAGTTACTCCCGCCCGCAAACTCAGTGACCAGTGGCGGGTGGCTAGTGACAAGCAAGAAGCTCCCGTCGTTTGCTAACTACTTGTCGCTCGCGTCGCTCGCCACTGGTCACTGTCTTCAATGGTGGACAGGGGAGGGTTCGAACCTCCGTAGGCCACATGGGCCGGCAGATTTACAGTCTGCTGCTTTTGACCGCTCAGCCACCTGTCCCAAACCTGAAGCGTGGCCGCGACAGGCCAGAGCGCATCAGGCCGTTCGTTTTTGGGCCAAGGGCAGGCTCCGCGGCACGAAAGGAAATCTCAAGCGGACCACTACTCATGAGAGAAGCGTCTTGTTTGATTCCGAACTCGTCGCGCCAATCCGCCGCTGCGCCCCGGCCCCGCCAAGCTGGAGCTGGCGAAGGGATTTGAACCCCCGACCCTCTGATTACAAATCAGATGCTCTACCAACTGAGCTACGCCAGCAACCGCAAATAGGTTATTTTACCCAAACGGAGAGTAAATTGCAATAGCTATGATTGGGGAAATTTTGATCCTTCCTTACCTCCGCCGCGGTCTCAGCCGGTCTTCCTACAAACCTCACCCGGACCGATCGAAACATCTGCAGGCGCAGGAATATCTTCTCACGCCGCGCAAGAAGCGCCCGCCGCTAGGCTGGCGATAGCGGGAGGCACTGAATCTCAACAGGATGTCGAGGAACGAACTCGACGTTTTGGGCGGTGATCTACCCGTGCAGAAACTTTGTTGGATCAACCGGTCCGTCGTTAATGTGAACTTCGTAGTGCAAGTGGGGGCCGGTCGCTTTCCCTGTCATTCCTATGGCGCCGATAATCTGCCCGCGTCTGACTTCCTGGCCAACCACAACTTTGATTTGGCTCAAGTGACCGTACATGGTACTGAAGCCGTTGCCGTGGTCGATGAGAATCTCCCTCCCATATCCGGCGTCAGGTTCAGCGAGGATGACGATGCCGTCCGCCGTCGCCGCGACAGGAGAGCCATAAGGGGCCGAGATGTCGATTCCGTTGTGTCCAACCCCCTCCTCGCCGCTGAACGGGTCCATTCGTTCTCCAAAACCACTCGTGATCTCCCCACGCACAGGCCAGGTCTCCGGCATCATTGAGTTGTTGATCAACGACGACCCTAAGAATCCTTGGGACGCCACGGCACTTGTAGGCCTCACCGCCATATCCCTCATCATCCTGAATGCCGAAAGGGATGCATTATAGCTCGACTCCACCGTAGCGTCGCTCTGGGCAGCAAGCGAAAGAAAGGCATGAGGAAACTGTGGGTGTCGGCCTCGGCCAAAACCGTACGTCAGTGCCACCTGCGCCGCCAGCATCTCAAGCGATCCCAGCTTCTGGTTGGTCTGTGTCAAATCGTTCTCCAGACTCTTATACTGAGTCTTAAGAGCCTCGGTTTGACGGCGAACATTGTTATAGTCGGAAACTTTAATGAGCATGCGGGCGTAACTGTTCATCATCGCCGCAAAAGTGATTATCCCAAAAAGGCTGAAGGCCAGAACAACGTGGATCATGTAAGCAGGAAGTTGAATCTTGAAGCTCCGGGCGTGGGTCCCGGGAAAAATCAGAAACGTGTAAAATTTGCGCTCCATCATTAGCACCGCCATTAAGGTTGTTTCGAAAAGCGCCCGCCCCAGATCCTCGCGGGCTGCGAAAAGCACGAACTAAAAAGCGAGCATAACTACCAGGGGACTTCATCCTATTTGACGGCAAGGACGCGTGTCAAGAATTTAATTGCGATCCGCTGAGATTCTTGGTCTGGGCAGACTAAGAACCAAGCTGCCTTGGTGGTGCTGCTGTCGTTATCAAGCTGGCAGTCCTTTCCTAACGCATCTGCCGCCGAGGCCTGAGCCTGACTTTGTTCCTTTGTTCATCGAGCGGTCCCGATTAAGATATGAATAGCCTGCAAGGAGGGCTGCCCTACGAAGCGGTTGCCCAAGGGGAGAATGGAATTGTTCAACACAGAGAACGAATTCATCGAGTGGCTCCGCGCCAAGGCTCTGAACCGGGAGCATCGAGTCAAGGCCGGCATTGGAGACGATGCCGCAGTGCTGGCATTTAGGAACGGATATGAAGTCCTCTTGAAATCGGATATGTCCATTGAAGGCGTCCACTTCAAAGCCGGTTTCCACCCCTCGCGCTCGGTCGGCCACCGGGCGCTGGCCCGCTCGCTTAGCGATATCGCCGCCATGGGCGGCACGCCGAAGTTTGCGCTGGTCGCGATCGCACTCTCCGTGCGATCCAATCACTCCTGGTTGAAGTCTTTCTACCAGGGATTACTTGCTCTGGCCAAGCGATGTGGGGTAGCCGTGGTCGGCGGTGATACGGCCGTTGTCTCCCAGGCGACGATGGTCGATTTGGTAGTGGCCGGGGAAGTTGAACCCGGCAGGGCGCTTCTTCGATCGGGTGCTGGACCCGGCGACGCCATTTACGTCAGCGGATGGCCTGGGGCTTCCGCGCGAGGACTTCAACTGTTGATGGAGCGGCCTCGCCCTTCACGTAGGTTCTTGATCGCACCCAGAGGAAGGAGTACTGCCGCCGGATTCCGCACGCCATTCAGCCCGCGGCACGCCCTCCAGTCCCACCTCTACCCTGAGCCCCGCCTCGCTCTGGGACGGTATCTCCTGGAGCGACGCTTGGCTTCCGCCGCGATAGACGTTAGCGACGGAATCTCCACCGACCTCTGCCGACTCGCTGAGGCAAGCGGCGTCGGAGCTATCGTCCAACAAGGGCTTCTCCCAAAGCCTGTGAGTCTCGAGTTGCGGGAAACGGACTGGCTGGCGCTTGCACTCCACGGCGGCGAGGACTACGAGTTACTCTTCACGGTTTCATCCCACAAAGTTCCTCTAGTCCCCCGCACATTCCAGGGTACGACTCTGCATCGGATTGGCGAGATCACCAAGTCCGAGGGCATGCGCCTGATTGGACCGGATGGAAGAGAGCGCGAGTTGCAGTCGGCGGGCTACGACCACTTCCGGAAGGCGTGAGCAGCTCTTTCCCCTTAACCTGTGGCGGCGTGACCGAACTTCGTCGGCGACTCAGTTTTGCGGGACGGGGGCGCCTGGAGGCGAACCTTGAGCCGGCGTCGCGACCGGCTTTGAGCCTTGGGGCATCGAGCCGCCTTTAGGCGCAGCCGGTGCCTTGTTGCCTGCGTTGGGAGGTTTCTCGGAACCGCGAGGTAACGCGGGAGGACGGGAGGGGGCGGCATTTCCACCGTCTACATCAGGAGCATTTACACCGGCGCTCCCTTCGGCCATCGATTCCTTCTGCTCCGCGCCCTTCGGACCACCTGCCCCCAGTAATGCCCCCGCTGCGCCGCTGGCCAGGACATCGGCCACCTGCTCCCGACTGGTCAGCAGCGGGGAATCGGGAAATTGCTCCGCAGGAGAGTCCTTGAGCGCCTCGCTCACGAAGTCCATCCAAATGGGCAGCGCCACGTGGGAACCCTCTTCCTTGGGGCCAAGCGTGCGGTGGTCGTCGAAGCCCACCCAGACACCGCAGGTAATCGCCGGCGAGAAACCGATGAACCACGCGTCGCTGAAGTCATTCGTGGTGCCGGTCTTGCCGGCGATGGGGTATTTAGCAGCGAGCGGCCGCGCGCGCGTGGACGTCCCCGAGTTGATGACCTCACGCAGTAGAGACACCATTACCCGTGCGTCGCCTGCCGGCAGCACATCGGTTATTTCAGGCCGAAACTCGTCGATGACCGCGCCGTCGTAGTTGGTGACCCGGTTGATCATGCGCGGCGAGATGTGGACACCGTCATCGGGAAAAGTAGTGAAGGCCGAAGTGTGCTCGAGCAGCGTGAGGTCGGACGCCCCGAGCGCGAGGGGAAGGTTCGGCACCAGTCGCGAAGTGATCCCGAACTTACGGCAGAGCTTGATCACTTTGTCGACGCCTACCCGCGCCAGCAGGCGCACGGCCGGCACATTGCGTGACTCCGCCAGCGCGTGCAGCAGCGTGATGGTGCCCTCGAACTTGCTATCGTAGTTGTGGGGCGACCACATGCCCGACGAAGTCGGGTAACTCACCGGCGTGTCCTCAATCGTGTCGAACGGGTTCGCGCCGTCGACTAGCGCTTGCGAGTAGAGGTACACTTTGAATGACGATCCCACCTGGCGCTCGGCTTGCACGGCTCGGTTGTACTTGCTCTCTCCGTAATCGTAACCACCTACCATAGCTTTGATTGCGCCCGTCTGGTTGTCGATCACCAGAACCGCACCCTGCACATCGGGGACCTGGTCCAGCGTCACGCGCAGCGTTTTCCCCTTCAGTTCCTTGATCGCGAAAAGATCAACATCTCCGGCGGAGAAGATCTCCACGGGGCTCGTTCGGTGCGTCCAGGCAAAATCAGCCGGCGTGACGCGGGCAGAGAGTGCGCCAAAGCGAACCAGCGCATAGCCCGGCTTGACCTCGGTGACCAATCCGCGCGCCCAGCCCCCCACCAGGAAGGGCTTCTTCCAGTCGTCGTCGGTATACGTAGCGAGCGTGGTCCGGCTTCCGCCGGCAAGCCCCGGTGGATTGTTGATGATGTTCTGCTCCGGCCCGCGCCAGCCGCGTCGCTTGTCGTCGTCGTGCAGCCCCCGGCGCAGCGCCTCAACCGCCAGTTCCTGCAAGTGGACGTTGAGCGTGGTATAAACCCGCAGACCCTTGGCCTGGACAGTCTCCGAACCATAACGCTTTTCCAGGAACTCGCGAACCTCGTCGACGAAATACGGGGCGATGTTTTTGGACCATGGCTGGATATGAAGGCCGAGCGGCGCCGCCTTCGCCTCTTCGTACTGCGCGTTGGTGATCTTGCCGTTCTCGAGCATCGCCGCCAGAACCCGGTTGCGCCTTTCCAGCGCGCGCTCCGGATGCCGCAGGGGCGAAAAGACGCTGGAATTGTTAGGGATCCCCGCGAGCATGGCTGCTTCCGGTAGCGTGAGCTCGCCGACGTGCTTGCCGAAGAAGAATTCCGAGGCCGCTTCAAAGCCGAAATTCCCGCTTCCAAAATCCATCTCGTTGGCCCACATGGTGAAGATCTGTGGCTTAGTGAAGTGGCGCTCAAGCTGCACCGCCAGCAGCGCTTCCTGAACCTTCCGCCGGAAACTCTTCTCCGGGGTCAGGAAGAAACGTCGGCTGAGTTGCTGGGTGAGGGTGCTGGCGCCCTGCGTCTTCCGCCATTCCAGCAAATCCTTGATGGCGGCACGCACGATGCCGATGATGTCCACGCCGAAATGACTCTCGAAATGGCGATCCTCAATGGAGAGCACGGCGTCCCGAAGTACGGGCGGAATCTGGTTGTAATAAAGGATGACGCGGTGCTCCAACGCGAAGCTCCCGATCACGGTCCCATCGTCCGCGTAGAGTTCCGTCATTACGTCGGCCCGATAGTCTTCGAGCTGACGAACCTTGGGCAGGTCCGCCGAGTATACGATGACCAACCCCGCGAGCGCTCCGATGCCGGCGGAGAGCAGGAGCAAGATGAAAAAGACCAGTTGACCGAAGATTCTGCGGCTGCGGATTTTGGGTGCGGCAGGCCCGCCAGCCAAGGAACGGTTGCTCCCCGTGGGGCGACTTCCGGCGGGGATCGGACGGTTGGCCATGTTGACTCGACCTACCTCTTCATTCTAGGAGCCCGGAGCCTCGCCGTCAAATTACGCTTGAGTATCCGGCTTCCAGCGTGTGACTTGTCGTGTTTGCGTCCGCAGGTTCCCCGACATAGTAGTCCGAGGAGCCGGGGTGGTTTTTAGGAAGGAGGGCACCCCGACTCGCCCGGTGCTGCATGAAACGGCTCCCTCAAAAACAGGGAGCGGGTAGTGGCTAAGTCAAATTGTGGTCTTCACTGGCGGATATGATGCCACAATTCGGAACTTGAATCCGAAAATATTTTGAGCAAGAATCTGCAAGCGGCCAACGCTGTGGATAGGGGACTCTTTCCGCCAGCGTTTCGCTATAATCTGATTTGCCGCGACGTGTGCCCGGGCAATCGTTGCCTCGGCTGGAGTATTCGCCTCGAACTGAACATGAAATCGCGCTACGTGCTCTTGCTCACGCTCGGTCTGCCGGCGATCACTTTGTCGCTGGCTGCCGCCGCCAAACAGCCCACCCGGTATACGATCCCGGTTCCGCCGCCACCGGACTTTTCGTCCCTCGACTGGCTGGCAGGCGAGTGGGCGGGCAGCACTGCGGGACGAAGCCCGCAGGCGCAGATCCATTTTTCCGTCGCGTACGACCTCGGCAAACGATTCATGGTCCTGCGTGAGGAGGTATTCTTTGCCGACCAAGGGCGTGATTTCGCCGCGAAGGAATCGTGGATTGGTATCCTGGGACCGGAGGGTGCAGACAAATCCTTTTTCCTGCGTACCTACGCGAGCACAGGATTCGTCACGCGTTACCGGGTACTCGCCGACGGCGAGGGGATCCGTCTTAACTCGGAAGGCGGAGAGCAATCGCCGGCGGGATGGGTTTTCCGGCGCTTCTATCAGGAGCTGAGCGCCGACGCGTTCGTCGTCACAGTGGAAGTGGCGCCGCCGGGCAAGCCGTTCTTCGTTTATTACACGGCCAAGCTGACGCGAACCGCGGCTACCAAGCCGTCGTCAGGCGCGGCGCCATCAGCGAAACCGCAAGCGAGGTAGCATCGGGCAGTAGCCCCGCAGAAAAATTGCCGATCGGATAGAGAGGAAGCACGCCGGTTTTCCATTCGTCAGTTCTTCGATCGGTGGTCGTGGCAGAGCCCGATCGGCGGGCTCAGAGGTTGTAATCCACAGACAATTCTTGACCATGGCCGTTCAAAAAAAGACCGTCCTGATCCTCGTGCTGACGATCGTGGCGCTGCTGGCGGCGCTGCTAATCATCGTTCCGATGGTCATCGATCTCGACCGCTACCGGCCGACGGTCATTGCTTACCTTCAGCGTGAGACCGGAAAGCCGGTGTCCATCCGGCGCCTCCAGCTCACCCTTTTTCCAGCTCTTTCCGTTCGCGCCGACGACGTCGTCCTCGGCAACCCGCGCGGCTTTCCGCCGGGAGACTTTATCACCGCCAAGCACATCTATGCGAAACTGAGGGCGGGCGCGCTGTGGCGCCGGCAAGTGGTGATCGAATCGTTGGTGCTCGATCAGCCGGCGATCGCGCTGCTCTCGGACGGCCGCGGACACTGGAACTACCAGAACCCGGCATATGAGCAACCTGTGCGCCAAGCCGCCCTCGCGTCGCCTCCCCGTTTCACTTTCGGAGTCATCTCCAAGTTGGAGGCCCGCAACGCGAATCTGACGGTTGCAAGCCTCCTGCCGCCGGAAGCGGGCGCGGCGACGTTATTTGAGGCGCGCGGCGTGGCCAGCACGCTGGAGCACGTCGACCTCGGCTCGTTGGCCCCGCCCGGCGTGCCGGCGGGCAGCGCGTCACGCGAGCCGCTGGTGGCCGCCCTGGATGACGCCCTCTCTCGCCTGGCGATCGCAGCGTCTGCTCCTTCCGACTCCGCCCGCCAAGCGACGACAGGCGATCTGGAGGCAGATGCGCTCCGCTTCGGTCCCATTGAAACCTCCAACCTCGAGTCGAAGGTTCGTATCGTCTCCGGGCAAGTCTTCTTGGACGATCTGCGCTTCGACGCTTACGACGGACACGGCACCGGCAACCTCGTCTTCAATTTCGGGACCCACCTTCTTTTCCACGCCAACACGCGGGTGAGCGGCCTTGATGTGGCGAAGCTCCTCGCGGCCATTCCTGAAGGCGCAGGGAAGATCACCGGCAAGATGGATTGCAACTTCGACGTCTCGGGAGAGGCTTCCCTTCAGTCGGCGTTGCTCGCCGGCGTGAGGGGAAGCGGCCAAGTGACCATTCGCAACGGCCGGCTTCCCACGTTGCGCCTTGACGAGAACCTGATTCAACTGGCGCGCGTCAGCGGCCTGGGACCTGGGTCTAGAGACCCGGCGGCCTTCTCCCTGTTTTCCGCTGACCTGAGCCTCGCCGACCAGCGCATCACGAGCCGCAAAGTCACCATTGTCGGCAACGGAACTGACATCGATGGCTCCGGCACTCTCAATCTCGCGTCCGCTAACGGCCTCGATTACCGCGGCACGGCCAGAATCGCCGCCAAGCAGGATCCGCTCACCAGCGCCATTGCCGGCCTGTCGGGCGCTACCTACGCCAACGGCCAGCTCTCGTTTCCTTTTGCACTCTCCGGCAACGTGCAGAATCCCCGGTTAGTCTTGGAGTCGGCGGAGGGTCATAAGCCGTCGAATCCACCGGACCTCTTTCAGGGCCTCCAGGGGCTCGTCAAGAAAAAGAAGTCACCCTAACTCGAAATTCGAAACTCGAAATTCGAAAGTGAAGAAGTCGAGAGTGGAAAGTAAAGACGCCTTTGAAACTTTACCGAAACTGGTGCACGGGCTTGCTTCTTTCACTTTCGACTCTCGACCCTCGACTTTTGAAATATGAATCACAGCACCCCGGCCGGATCCTCTTTGACTCAGGCGCTGCACTTTGCGCTTTCTGGCTGGCGCTTCTCCATCGTCTTCCTCTTTCCCGCGGCCATACTTTTGCGGGCGTTGCATTTTGCCCCTGTGCTTATCTTCAGTGCCGCCGCGTTGGCCCTGGTTCCCCTGGCCAGCCTGCTGGGAGACGCAACGGAGCAACTCGCGGCGCACGTCGGCACAGCCGCGGGGGGACTGCTGAATGCGACTCTAGGCAACACCACCGAACTCGTCATCGGCGTCGTGGGGCTCTGGGGCGGGCACCTAGAAGTGGTCAAGGCGTCGATCGCCGGCAGCATCGTCGGAGAGTTGCTGCTGGTGTTTGGCCTTTCTGCCTTTGTGGGCGGACTTGGCCGCGAGAAGCTCCGCTTCAGCACAGCCGCGGTGGGTGCCAATATCTCCATGTTGTTTCTGGCCGTGGTGGCGCTGGTGATGCCCGCGCTTTTTCAGCTTTCTGCCTCACGGCAACTCTCGCCTCTCAACTCGCCCCCGCCCCCCGGATTGAGCGTCGACCGCCTCAGCTTGTGGACCGCCGTCGTCCTCCTGATCGTGTACGCCGCCAGCCTGGTGTTCATGTTCCGCACCCATCGCAACCTCTTCCGCGGCGCGGGCTTTGCCCCACCGGTACTCGGACGCAGTACGGCGCTGGGTATCCTTATCGCCAGCGCCGGGCTCACCGTGGTTGCCAGCCAGATCCTGATCAGCCAGGTTGAGCCCGTCACCCGCGCCTTGGGCTGGTCGGAACTCTTTGTGGGCCTGATCATCGTGGCAATGGTCGGCAACGCAGCCGAGCATTCAGCGGCTGTCATGCTGGCCCGTCGGGACCAGATGGACCTGGCGCTAAACATCGCCATCGGTTCCAGCGCCCAGATCGCCCTCTTCGTGGCGCCGCTCTTGGTGCTCATCTCTCAGGCGAGGCCGCCCGCGATGTCGCTCGTCTTTCATCCCCTGGAAACCGCTGCCGTCATCATCTCGGTGGGCGTGGTCACCGCGGCCTCCATCGACGGCGAGACCAACTGGTTCGAGGGTCTCCAATTGCTCGCCGTTTATGCCATCCTCGCTGTGGTCTTCTATTTCTTGCCCTGAGTGAAGAGAAAGGAATTGCCGATTGCAGATCGCCGATTGCAAGAGAAGACGCGAGCCGCGCCGGTTTTCCAATCGTCAATCGGCAATTCTACGTCGGTAGCCAAGATGGGGTCGGCGTTGTAAAGAACGGCGTGTTCACCGGATGGCGAGCCCGGCGCTCTATTTCGGCCCGGGCAGCCCCTTGAACAAGACATGCATGACTTCGCCGCGGCTAGACGGGTCGTGGACCGCCACGTCGAAGGTGGCGACGCCAACCTTTGTGGAAGGCGATCCCACCGTGACCGTATCGAAATTCACTACCGGCTGTTCCGTGAACAGCGCGCGCGTGATACGGAAGGGCGGATCGGGCTTCTCGTCCGCGAACTTGTCGGCGGAGATGTCAGCCTGGGTCTCGAGTTCAATCCCTATACTATTGATGTAGTAGCCGGTAGGCGCGCTGACCAGATACGTCCACTCAGCGCCTGTAGGGACCGCCTTCACCTCGGGAGTGATGGCGACCACAGCGGTTGCCGTACCGTCCACCGGCTGGGTTACCGGCTGGGGTGTCACGGTCACTCGGCAACTATCGGTGGTGCCATCGGCCGTGGCTGTAATCGTGCCGACACACGTCGCGGTGGGCGAGTTCCCGGTGAAGCTGACTGAGGCATCGGAGTTCCAAGCAGATGAGGAAGCGCTGGGCGTGGTCGCGCTGCCTGGGGACACAGTGCCGCAGCCGGACGCGCTGAAGGTCACCGTCGTCGAGTAGGCGGGTTGATTGCCCTGCTTGACTGTAGCCGTGATCGTGGTCGAACTGCCCGAGACGATGGGGTTTGCCTCGGCGACTACCCTAATGGTGGCACTTGGCTCGTGACGGCGGCAGGAGGCCAACGCTACCAGCGACCCCGCCGTCAGAACGAGTAACTTCCAGATCACCAGCCTTCTCCTCCCCCCGGCGCTCGCGGCGCTACACTGCCGAGCTCTGAGGTGATTTAGATCTGGAATTCCCTTCTTCGGTTTGCAGATGGCACGCATGCAACTCGGGGATTCGCCTCCGGACGATAATAGTACGACGGACTGCCCTCGAAGGCAATGGGTCATGTACTGTGCTGGGATTGCCGATTAAACAATTCTCGGTCGACATTCCCCAAGCCCAGTGTTTATTTGGTTGTGGCCGAGGGCGCCGAGACGTAGTATCCGTCTCGGGTTTGCACGATGAGGTCGCTCTTTCTTGTGGTGAGGGTGATTTTGTGATAGCCCGGCCCGGTATTCGGCGGGTTGGGAGTGTACCCGAGGCTGTATTGGTTGCGCAGTTCTTCTTGCACGCTGTCGTAAATCTGCTCGATCGGTTCCTTCTTGGAAACCTCAAAGAGGCGTCCGCCCGTCTCCTTGGAGATCCGTTCCAGGATCTTCTTACCGTCTGGGCGCAATTGCTGCGGGTATCGTCCACCGCCGCCGTGGCGACCCATTCCGCCCCTGCCGCCCATGCCTCCCCCGCGCCCGCCGAAGCCGCCGTTCCCGTACTCCTGCTCAGCCTTAAAGAGGATGGAGTATACCAGCGTGTCGGCGCGCTGGGCCGCCTCGATGGCGCTGGCCAGGGTCTCTTTGCTGCCGTGGTCCACCCCGTCGGAGAGCACGATCAGCGCTTTGCGACCTGTCTGCTTCATCATCAGTTCGTTCGACGCCAGATACACAGCGTCGTAGAGCAAGGTGCCACCGCCGCCACCGCCCCGACGGTGCGAGCCCTGCTGAGGGTCCGACTGAGAGTCCGACGAGTCGCTTCCACCCCCTTGCCTGCTGAATTGAGGTGTCTGCAACGATTGCAAAGCTGCATCCAATTTCTGGCGGGAGGAAGTGAGATCCTGAAGAAGCTCCACTTCCCGGTCGAAGTGAATCACGAAGGCTTGGTCCTTGTCCACTCGCAGCACCTGATCCAGAAAGGTGCTGCTGGCGCTACGCTCCTGGTCGAGAACCCGCCGCTGACTTCCGCTGGTGTCCACGAGCAAACCGAGGGTCAGGGGGAGATCGGTCTCTTGCGCGAAATAGCGGATGGTTTGCGGGCGGCCATCTTCTTCCAGCGCGAAATCATCCTTGGTAAGATTGCGGACGATTTCTCCTTTTTTCTTCCGCACCGTGGCCAGCACGTTGACCACTTTCACCTCGACGGGGATCGTGGTCTGCGGAGCCGCCTGCGGGGTCGCCTGCGGCGCCGGCTGCTGCTGGCTCCTCATCGGGAGGCCAGGTGCCAAGAGGAAAATCCCCGAGAGCCAGGCACCCAGTCTCGTCCGCCAGCTTGCCCTACTGCTTAAGACATTTTCCCGGCATTCGGTATTCATATAGTGTCCGTGCCGCGCCGCTAACTCAATCATGTTCCCCCTTCAGTGCCCCGATTCGTCGACCCATCTAAGTTCTTCAGTTTAGTACTCATTGAAGTTCCTGAAATGCTGGGCAATCGTCGGGTATTGGGTCAATTTTATATAGAGGCGACCTTACGTCGCCACCTGGCGAGGTAAACTCGCCGCTACAGCACCAAACTAATCTAACCGACTGCCGAATCGTCGAGTGGGCCCTAGTTCTTGCCGAGTGATGAGACGGTTTACTTTCGACTTTCAACTTTCGACTCTCCTGGTCGGCTGATGGCTGATTTGCGCGAGCTATGGTAGATTCGTACTCTTGCTAACATTATGTTGGGAGATTCGAGTGCAGCTTACGCCCCGAGAGCAGGAGAAATTGCTGATCTTTATGGCCGCCGAATTGGCTCGCCGCCGTCAGGCGCGCGGCTTGAAGTTGAACTATCCGGAGGCCATTGCGATCCTGACCGCGGAAATCCTGGAAGCAGCGCGTGACGGGAAGTCCGTGGCGGAGACCATGACGTACGGCGCCACGATCCTGCGGCGCGAGGACCTGATGGACGGCGTGGCGGAAATGATTCACGAGGTGCAGGTAGAGGCGACATTTCCCGACGGGACTAAACTGGTGACGGTTCACGATCCGGTGCGGTGAGAAGTAGCTATCAGCCCTCAGCTATCAGCGCTCAGCAAGAAGCTGCCTTGCGTGCTGAAAGTTGATGGCTGAAACCTGAGAGCTATTTGCTGGCTGATAGCTGATGGCTGAGAGCTGAAACCTATTTTATGAAACCAGGCGAGTATTTTCTCGAGGACGAGCCGATCACAATCAACGCCGGCCGGCGCGCGGCGCGCGTGGTCGTGAGCAACCGGGGCGATCGACCCATTCAGGTCGGGAGCCACTACCATTTCTTCGAGGTGAACAAGGCCCTCGATTTTGAGCGCGACGCCGCGCGCGGCATGCGGCTCGACATCGCCGCCGGCACCGCCGTGCGCTTCGAGCCGGGCGAGGAAAAGGAAGTCGCGCTGGTGGAGTTTGCGGGCCGGCGTCACCTGATGGGACATCGCGGTATGGTGAATGGTCCTCTGGATACGTCTGACCATTGAAGGTGCCGAATTCATTTTGGATTTTGGATTTTGGATTTTGGATTTTGGATTGAAGAACCCGTTGATGGGCGCTTTTCTCTTCAATCCAAAATAGCCGGGAAGAAAACCCGCCCATGAGCATCTCGATCTCGCGCCGAATGTATAGCGACCTCTATGGTCCCACCACCGGCGATCGCGTGCGCCTGGCCGACACCGAGCTGATCATCGAAATCGAGCGCGACTTCACCGTGTACGGCGACGAGGTTACTTTCGGCGGAGGGAAAGTGATTCGGGACGGCATGGGACAGAGTTCCAGAGCGACCCGCGAAGGCTCTTCTGGAGCGCTGGACCTAGGCGCGCCGGACCCAGGCGCGCTGGACCGCGGAGCCCTGGATTTGGTGATTACCAACGCCGTCGTCCTCGACCACTGGGGAATCGTGAAGGGCGATGTCGGGGTCAAGGGCGGCCGCATCGTGAAGGTGGGAAAGGCGGGCAATCCCGACACCATGCAGGGTGTGGACCCTGAACTGGTGATCGGCGCCGCCACCGAGGTGATAGCGGGCGAGAACCTGATCCTCACCGCCGGGGCCATCGACAGCCACATCCATTTTATCTCGCCGCAGCAGGTTTACGAGGCGCTTTCCAACGGGACCACCACCATGCTGGGTGGCGGCACCGGGCCGGCCACGGGTACCAACGCCACCACCTGCACGCCCGGCGCCTGGAATCTGGCCCGGATGCTTCAGGCCGCCGAGGCGTGGCCGATGAACTTCGGCTTTCTCGGCAAAGGGAACGCGTCGGCCGCGGAGCCGCTGGCCGAGCAGATCCGTGCCGGCGCCTGCGGATTGAAGCTGCACGAAGACTGGGGAACCACTCCGGCGGCTATTGACACTTGCCTGAGGGTGGCGGACCAGTATGACGTGCAAGTGGCCATCCACACCGACACCATCAACGAGGCGGGCTACGTGGAAGACACGATCGCCGCCATCGCCGGCCGCGCCATTCACACCTATCACACTGAGGGAGCCGGCGGCGGGCACGCTCCCGATATCATCCGCATCGCAGCACTTCCCAACGTGCTGCCATCCTCCACCAATCCCACGCGGCCCTTCACGGCGAACACCATCGCCGAGCATCTGGACATGCTGATGGTGTGCCACCACTTGAATCCGCAGGTGCCAGAGGACGTGGCCTTTGCCGAGAGTCGGATTCGCCCGGAAACGATCGCCGCCGAAGACATTCTGCACGACCTGGGCGTGTTCAGCATGATTTCGAGCGACTCTCAGGCCATGGGGCGCGTGGGCGAGGTGGTGACACGAACCTGGCAGACGGCCCACAAGATGAAGGTACAGCGCGGGCCGCTCGCGCCCGACGGCCCCCGCAACGACAATTTCCGCACCAAGCGTTACGTGGCCAAGTTCACCATCAACCCGGCGCTGACCCACGGCATCTCCCGCGAGGTGGGGTCGATCGAGCCCGGGAAGCTGGCCGACCTGGTCCTGTGGAAGCCGGCTTTCTTTGGCGTGAAACCCGAGATGGTGATCAAAGGCGGCTTCATCGCCTGGAGCGTGATGGGCGATGCCAACGCCTCCATTCCCACGCCCCAGCCGGTGCTTTACCGTCCCATGTTCGGTTCGTTTGGGGCGGCCACGGCGGCAACCAGTGTCAGCTTCGTCTCCCAGGCGGCTCTCGAGGGGGGCTCACTCCGCTCGCTGGGACTGAGGAAGACGCTGGTGGCGGTGAAGGGCTGCCGCAACCTCGGTAAGCGGGACATGGTTCATAACGCTAGCATGCCCCGCCTGGAGGTCGATCCGGAAACGTACGAGGTCCGCGCCGACGGCGAGTTGCTGACCTGCGACCCGGCTGAGAGTCTACCCATGTCGCAGCGGTATTTCCTGTTTTGATATGGGCATTCCTACCGAAGTTCGCGCCTTTCGCGTTGGTGTGGCAGGACCAGTCGGTAGCGGCAAGACCGCGCTGATCGACTGCCTTTGCCAACGCCTGCAAGCCCGGCACAGGCTCGCCGTGGTCACCAACGACATCTATACCAGGGAGGACGCCGAGTTCCTGATTCGCCAAGGGACGTTGCCGGCCGAGCGCGTGCGGGGGGTGGAGACCGGCGGCTGTCCGCATGCCGCCATCCGCGAAGACGCTTCCATGAACCTGGAGGCGGTGGCGGACCTGGAGGCCTCCTTTCCAGACCTGCAACTGATCTTCATCGAAAGCGGAGGCGACAACCTCGCCGCCGCGTTCAGCCCGGAACTGGTGGACGTGTTCATCTACGTGATCGATGTGGCGGCCGGCGATAAGATCCCTCGCAAAGGCGGTCCCGGGATTCGGCGGTCGGACCTTCTGGTGATCAACAAGGTGGACCTGGCGCCTTATGTCGGCGCGTCGTTGGAAGTGATGGAGCGCGACGCGCGCGTGCAACGTTCCGCGCTTCCGTTTGTGTTCACGAATCTGAAGAGCGGGCAGGGCTTGGCTGAGGTCGAGGCTTGGTTGGAGGCTCAGCTTTCCGGCGCCCCGCGCAAGGCTTTGTGGAATTCCGGGCGAGGGAACTCTGGCGAGCGCCACGTCCACTCGCACGAGCACTGAGGAACCGGAAATAGGGAATAGGAAATAGGGAACAGCCAGGATCAGCGATCGCGTGATCGGGTTGCGGAGCGATTGAAGCGCGCGTGGGCTGCTTCAATCGCACGATCGCTCATTCACTGAATAACTCAATTCTTCCGGGGAGGACTTGTGGAAGAGCGATTCATGCTGGACGCGATCCAGCTTGCGGTGGAGAACGTCAAGAACGGCGGAGGGCCCTTCGCCGCACTGGTGGTGAAGGACGGCGCCGTGATCGCGAGCGGCGTCAACCAGGTAACGCCCACCAACGATCCGACGGCGCACGCGGAAGTGGTGGCCATTCGCAACGCCTGCCGGAAGTTGAACAGCTTTCAGCTCGTGGACTGTGAAATCTACACCACGTGCGAGCCCTGCCCGATGTGCCTGGGAGCCACCTATTGGGCCCGGCCGGCGCGGGTGTATTATGCCAGCACACGAGAAGATGCGGCGCGCGCCGGGTTTGACGATTCGTTCATCTACGACCAACTGGAGTTGCCGCAGTCGGAACGCGCCATCCCGTGTATTCCAGTGTCGCATGCCGAGGCCTCAGCACCCTTCCGGGCATGGGAACAGCAGCAGGACAAGGTCCCATATTGAGGGCCAACGAGGGAATAGGGAATAGGGGGTCGGCGAAGGCGGTAGCTGGATTACCGCAGTCCAAGGCACGGACCTTCGGATCAAGGTGAGGCGGCCCGAGAGGCAGGGGTAGTTTCCTAATTTGGATTTGGCTAATCTTCGTATTCATAATCGGCGTCCGGGTAGTCCATTCCGGTCACCAGGGGAGTGAGTCCCTAGGCAGGGAGTTGCTGGGTGCCCAGATACCTAAAAAAGTACTTAACTTCTCTGAAAAGACATGGTATTTTATTATTTGGGTGCTTCGATTGCCCTGTTTGAATCCGCGAGCCACTTTGGCTCGGGAGGGGGACCTGAATTTAGCGCGCTTGCCCGGTCTAAGACCGATTTTGACGAGTATATCCATAGTTAATGATCACCAATTGCTTTTGCAGCACAAGGATTGAGATTGGTCAGCAACCGGCTTAGTGCCGCACGTCTCAGGACTTGGGCTTGCCCCAGAAAGGGGACTGATCGAGAAGCCATTGAAAGTAAACGGCTTAAAGGAAAGTCAATCAATATCTATTTTGTTTTCTATAAGATGAGCGCATTTCGAGCGAACGAAATATTCAGCGTTCGGCCTGTTGTTATGTTCGGGATAGGTGGTGTTTGGCGGAAAAAATTCGTTCGCGTCGAATCGCCCTATCGCGAAATCGGTTCCGCTGGCAAGTTCGAAACTCCAAAGCCGAGATTTGTCCGTGGCAAATAGTTGGCAAATTCTGGCATCTTCTGCCTAGAGACGTGGCAAGAAATGGCAGAATTAACGGGATTTTTCGCTACCGGTGCGTCGAATTTGAACCCTAGAGAAGCAGGAGAAAACCGGAAGGAAACAGAGATCTTCCATGGATTCAGCGAATTATCGTGCGACGGCCCTCCCACTCTCACGATTGCTGATTCGCGACAGAGTGGGGCGGAGGAACATGGGGTGCCCCTCGAAAAGAAACAAAATTGGAGATGAGGTGAAAAATGGGAAACGGAGGGCATCTTCACACGGGAGCCGTGATATCCTCTGATTTCATGAATATAACCCCGGTTGCATCACATCCGATTGCTGAATTGCAAGAACCTCTAGTTTGAGACCGAAGCGGGGCAGTTGAATTGGCAAACGAAGTAGGGCGAGATGAAAGCAAGTGGAAGGGTCCGTCCGTTTTCGGACAATGACCTTTCTTCCTGAGGTGGAAGATAAAGAGGAGCGCACCAAGGCGTCATAGCCAGTCAAGCGCAGAATGTCGGTAGATGTCATAGAACAGGATTGGAACAAACGGGGGTCGTCGGCAAGGGAAGGATCGTCTTATGAAACCAACTTTTGTGTCGCGCACCCAGAGGAAAAGGATGAGCTCCTCGCAGGTTTCGAGCCTGCGGTTTCCACCTCCGAACATCGGCAACTGCCGAGGCAATAGGATCATCTCCGCGATCATATCGTGGTTCGTGCTCCAGGCCGTGATCGCGTTGCCAGTCCCGCTTGCCGGGTCCGCCATGGCGGGACCGGCGGCTCCGGCCAATCTGCGCTGCCAGTACCTCACCAACCCGCTTGGCATTGACGTCACCCAGCCGCGCTTTGCCTGGGTGCTGGAACACTCCGAGCGCGGCGAGACGCAGTCCGCTTATCAGGTGCTGGTGGCGACGAGCGCGGAGAACTTGAGCCACGATCACGGCGACGCGTGGGACAGCGGCAAGATGGCCTCCGACGATTCCACGCAGGTTGCTTACGCCGGCAAGGCGCTGGAGAGCGGCCATCGTTATTACTGGAAAGTTCGCGCGTGGGATAAGGGCGGCGCAGCGAGCCCCTACAGCCACCCGGCATGGTTTGAAATGGGACTTCTCTCTCCCAGCGATTGGAAGGGCGAGTGGATCGGCGGCGCCAACCAACTTCGCACCGAGTTCAAACTGGCGGATTCCGTCATGCTCGCTCGCGCCACCATCGCCGGCGTCGGCTACTACGAACTGCACGTGAACGGCGTCAGGATCGGCTCCAGCGTCCTCGACCCCGCCTGGACCACTTACGAAAAGCGCGTCCTCTACGCCACGTACGACGTCACCCCCTACGTCCAGGGTGGCGCGAATGCCATTGGCGTGATGCTGGGCCAAGGCTGGTTTGCCTCGCGAGCGTTGCGGTTTCAGCTCGATGTGGAACTCGCGGACGGCCGTCACTTTCAGGTTCAGAGCAATACGTCCTGGAAGGCCAGGAATGGCCCCGTGGTGAGCGACAGCGTTTACAACGGCGAGATCTATGACGCGCGGCTGGAGGCGCCCGGCTGGGATCGCAGCGGCTTCGACGATTCCGCTTGGAGCACGGCGCAGAGCGTGCCCGGGCCTCAGGGAGTTCTCTCCGCCGAGATGATGCCGCCCATCCGCGACGTGGATACCCTGGTGCCGCTCTCGATGAGGAGTCCCAGACCGGGAGTCTATGTTTACGACATGGGGCAGAACATGAGCGGCTGGGCCGAGCTGCGCGTGCGCGGTCCTCGTGGCGCTGCCGTCAAGATGCGCTTCGCCGAGCTGGCCGACGACGATGGCACCATCAATCGCGACGACATTCGCGCCGCCAAGGCCAGCGATACTTACATCCTGCGCGGCCCGGGCATCCTGCGCGGCGAAGACGACGAGGTTTACAATCCCCACTTCACCTATCACGGATTCCGGTACGTGGAGGTGACGGGCTACCCGGGCACGCCCAGCCTCGATTCCATTCGCGGGCGCGTGGTGCACAGCGCCGTCGCGCCCGTCGGCAGCTTCGTCGCCTCCAAGCAGATCCTCAATCAGATTCAACGCCTCATTCGCTGGTCACAGCTCACCAACTTGTTCGGCATTCCCACCGATTGCGACCAGCGCGACGAGCGCCAGGGCTGGATGGGCGACGCCCAGGTAACGGCGGAAGAGGCCATGATGAATTTCGATATGGCCGCGTTTTACACCAACTTCGTGCGCGACATCCGCGACGTCCAGGCGAGCGACGGCACCATCACCGACACGGTCCCGCACCGCTACGGCAGCCGCCCCGCCGACCCCGCTTGGGGCACGGCCTTCCCGCTCATTTGTTGGCATATGTGGCAGCAGTACGGCGACCGCCGCATCCTGGAAGAAAACTACGATAGCCTGAAGAAGTACGTAGAGTTCCTGCGCAGCCGCGCCCCGGACAACGTGCTGCGTTACAGCTACTATGGCGATTGGGTGGCGATCGATCACACGCCGGGCGAACTCGTTTCCGACGCCTATTATTACTACGACGTGGAGATTCTCAGGGACATCGCCGCCATTCTGGGGAAGAGTGCGGACTCGCAGGCTTACGCCCAACTGGCGGATCAGGTCCGAGCCGCTTTCAATCAAACGTTTCTCGACACCAAGGCCGGAACCTATGCCAATGGCACGCAGACGGCCCACGCCCTGGCGCTCTTTCTCGGCCTCGTGCCCAACGAGCAGCGCGGCGCGGTGGCCGGCCACCTGACCGACGACATCTCGTATGCGCACAACACGCACGTCACCACGGGCTTTATCGGCGTGAAGGTGCTGATGCCGGCGCTCACCGAGATCGGGCGCTCCGACTTGGCCTACGAGCTGGCGGTGCAAACAACGTACCCAAGCTGGGGGTACATGGTGGAAAACGGGGCCACCACGCTGTGGGAACTGTGGGAGAACAAACGCGGGCCCTCGATGAACTCGCACGACCACGCTATGTTCGGCAGCGTGGGCGCCTGGTTCTATAACGCGCTGGCGGGCATCAACCTCAGCGCCGATGGCGCCGGCTACCGACACATTCGGATTGAACCGCAGGTGGTGGAGGACCTCCACTGGGTGAGCGCGACGGTGGAAACGATTCGTGGCACCGTGTCATCGTCGTGGACGCACTCGCCGGGCGAGATCACGCTGGACGTGACGATTCCGGTGAACAGCGATGCCAAGGTGGTGGTACCCAAGGAAGAAGAGATGACGGCAGTAACCGTTCGTGAAGGCGACCGGATTGTGTGGCAGAATGACGAGTTCGTCCCCGGCGACCCCGGCGTGACGGGCGCAAGCGCCGGCCATGGCGACATCACGTTCGAGGTGGGGTCGGGACACTATGCGTTTCGACTGACCGGAGAGTAGGGAAAATCAGAAGACAGAAGGCAGAAAGCAGAATGCAAGAAGCAAACTACTATCGAAGAGGAGAGAAATCCGCAGGCATTCGGTCGGACTCAATCAATCGTGAACGAAGGCGAGACAACGTTCTCTGACCTTCAACATTCGACCTTCGACTGTGGACTGCTAAGGCTATGAAACTAGTTACCTATATGATCGAAGAGGAAACGCGCGTGGGCGCGGTGCAGGGCGAAAACATTATTGACATCTGTGCTGCTTTCGAGCTGGCGGCCGATCAAGATGTCGGGCAAAGGTGGATGCGAGAAACTTACCAGGGGGGGAAGATGGACGAAACGGAGGAACTGGAGCTTGCTGAGGGCGTCGAACCGGTTGACATGATAGAACTGCTCGAGGTCGACCTTGGCTCGGACTCGCTCGGCACGGTGGACCGCGTCACGCGCTGGGCGCTAACCCAGATCGATTCGACCGAATTCCCTGAGAATCTGCTCGTTCCTCTCGCTTCGACTCGCTTGCTGGCACCGATTGAGCGGCCCGGCAAGATCACTTGCATCGGCCTCAACTATGCCGATCACGCCCGCGAACAAGGCATCGAGCCGCCTGCCAGTCCCATCTTCTTCGTGAAGACCGCCAACACCATCTGCGGCCCGGGCGATCCCATCGTCCTGCCGCCCAACTCGACCCAGGTGGACTACGAGGCGGAGTTCGCGGTGGTGATCGGCAAAGGCGGTAAGAACATCCCTGAGGAGCGGGCGATGGAGCACGTGGCCGGCTACATGATCCTGAACGACGTGAGCGCGCGCGACATGCAGTTCGGCGACAAGCAGTGGTACCGAGGCAAGAGTTGCGACACTTTCGCGCCTTGCGGCCCTTGGATCGTGACCAAGGACGAAGTTCCCGATCCCCACAACGTGCGCATCTCGCTCACGCTGAACGGCCAGACCATGCAGGACTCCAATACTTCCAACCTCGTTTTCAAAGTGCCGTATCTGATCAGTTACCTCTCGCAATCCGTGACGTGGGAGCCGGGCGACATCATCTCCACCGGCACGCCGCCGGGCGTCGGCGTCTTCCGCAAGCCCCCGGTGTTCCTCAGGGCCGGCGATACCGTAAGCGTTACGGTGGAGCGTCTGGGGACGCTGACGAATCCGGTGGTGGGAAGTAAGCAGTAGGCAGAAGGCAGGAGGCAGTGAGCAGAAGGCAAGTTGTGCAAAGGTGAACGTTGAAGGATAAAGAGCCAGGTGGTGTCACTTGCCGATAAAGAGTCGCAGGGCGCGAGCGGCCTCCTGCCTACTGCCCTACTGCCTACTGCCCTCCGCTGGCCACAAACGTGACGCAGACCGGCGAAGGCGCATCGAGCACCGGCCCGGTGGGCGTGAGCCGTCCCGTGTTGGGATCGATGTGGAAGACCACAATGGTATCGGAGTCCTGATTGGCGGCGAACAGGTAGGCGCCTGTCGGGTCGATAGCAAAGTTGCGTGGCGTCTTCCCCTGTGTCGAGACGAACTCTACCGGCGTGAGCGTGCCGTTAAGGGTCTCGATCGCGAACACCGCGATGCTGTTGTGGCCGCGATTCGAGCCGTAAAGGAAGCGGCCATCGCCTGACACCGCGATTTCGGCGCAGTCGTTGGCGCCCTTGAAATCTTTGGGCAGCGTCGAGATTGTTTGCAGCTTGTGCAAGGCGCCTTTGCCTTCGTCGTAAGAAAACGCAGTGACGCTCGACCCGATTTCGTTGATCAAGTAAGCGAACCTTCCGCTGGGATGAAAAGCAAAGTGCCGCGGCCCCGCTCCAGGATCGGCCTTGGCAAAGGGAGGATCATGGGGCGCCAACGTACCGTGTGCCGGATCGAAGCGGTAGACCAGGAGCTGGTCCAGGCCGAGGTCGGCCGCGAGGGCAAAGCGATTGTCCGGCGAGGTGAGGATGCAGTGGGCGTGCGGACCCTGCTGGCGCTGGGGGTTCACGCTGTGCCCGGTGTGCTGGATAAAAGCCGAAGCCTCGCCCAGACGGCCGTGCGCGAGCCTCGGGAATGCGGCGACGCTGCCGCCGTCGTAGTTCGCCACCAGGACGTATTTGCCGGTCTTGTCCAGCGAGACGTGGCAGGGGCCCGGCCCGCCCGAGGCCACTTCGTTGAGGAAGGTGAGCGCGCCGGTGTGCGGATTGATGGCGAAGGCGCTCACGCCGCCGCTCTTGCGGCCCTGGTAATCCGCGACCTCGTTCACAGCATAAAGGAATCGACGGCTGGGATCGACCGCGAGGAACGATGGATTAACGCTCTCCGCCACCAGTCCCCTTGAGACTAGCTGGCCGGTCGAGGCGTCGAAGCGATAAGCGTAGACCCCTTTGCTCTTGGGCCCCGTGTACGTGCCGACGTAGACCCAATACTGGCCTTTCGCCACCTTGTTGTCAGCACCCCTAGCGCCGGGTGTTATCAACAGAAGCGCAATCGTCGCGACGACAACAGTTGGGCGCCACATCGATGTTAGGTCTCCTTCTCCGGTCGGGCCGGGAGGTTAAGAGTAAAGGATAAGGGCCACAGGGTAAAGAGTGAAAATCGTTCAATTCGACCGAAGCCGTAGAGGTGCCGGCCCCGTCCTTGAACTGAGCCTGTGGCCAACGTATAATCACCAGTCGCCAGCGATGCCCGAGAGCGCGCCGAGTGATGCGGAGGTGGGAATGTCGACTTCGAGGCGAACCTTCCTGACGAGGGCGATTGCTGGCGCGGTGGCAGCAAAAGCAGGGGTGCCAGGCCCCGCTAACGTTTCAAGCGCGGCGGGAGCAAACTCGGGTTACGAGAACGACGCTGGCTCCGGATCGCCCTCCGACCCGCAGGAGTACACGCGTGGAGTGGGCGTCTACCCCGGTGATCCGCGGCAGGATTTCGGTCCCACGTTGGTGCCGGCTGACTCCACTTATCGCAACCTGGCGCTACGGCGACCCGCCTATCATTCCAGTAGCTACGACTACAACCTCACGGCCCAACTGGTGACAGACGGGATCAAGGACACGCGCCTTCCCGCCTGGGTTTCGGCCTCGGCCGGCTTTCGCGGCGAGCTTCCCAAAAACGAGCGCGAGTTTTTCCTGGACCACAACGCCACCAGCAACGTCGAAATCCGGTTCGGCCCCGCGTCGGTCCAGGTACGATTGGGCGGCGGTGAGAGCGTTCCGCAGGTTGACCGCGTTGACCTGCTGGTGGTGGCGCAGACGAGGGGACCGAAGCCTGCGGGACTCGTTTTCTCGGTGTCCACCTCCGACGACGGCCGCGCCTGGAAGGAAGTCGGCAGTGTCTCCGGACCCGAGCCTATCTCGCTGGCTGGCTATCCGCCGGGCTTTGCGCAGGTGGGACAACTCTTCGCGCCTTCCATCGCGTTGGGCGCTCCCGCCGAGAGCCGCGTCTACCGGGTCGACTGCCGGGCCTCCAACGTGATGGACTGGCAAATCTGCGAGGTGGCGTTTTTCCACAGCAGCCAGCGGGTGGAAATCGGCGGGCCGTACGGCTTCACCAGCGCCTGGATGAGCGCGGGTCTGGGCGAAGAGTGGGTGTATGTCGATCTCGGCGTCGGCTGTGAGTTCGACCGGGTGAAGTTGTACTGGATCGCACGCGCGACGGAAGGCTCCCTCCAGGTTTCGGACGACGCGCAAAGCTGGAAGGACATCCACGTTCTCCCGGAATCGACGGACTCTACGGACGACGTGAAGCTGGCCGAGCCCGTCAAGGGAAGATACCTGCGGTTGCTGATGAAGCGGCCCGCGTCACCGTACGGCTACATCCTGAGCGAGCTCGAGGTGTACGGGCGGGGCGGGTTCGTGGCGCAGCCGAAACCGCAGCCTGCGGCGCGAAGTGACGGCCGGCTGGACCTGTCCGGCGGGGCTTGGCGCTTGCAGCGGGATTCGCTGCTGACCGCCGGCGGCGAGACGCTTTCCAAGGTGGGATTCCAGGACGACGATTGGGTGGTGTCCACGGTTCCGGGCACGGTACTCACGAGCTTCGTGAACGTGGGAGCACTGCCCGATCCAAATTACGCCGACAACCAACTCATGATCTCGGATTCGTTCTTCTACGCCGACTTCTGGTATCGCAATGAATTCACCGCCCCTTTCATCCAGCCCGGCCAGCACGCCTGGCTGAACTTCGACGGCATCAACTGGAAAGCGGACGTTTTTCTAAACGGGGAAAAGCTCGGACGCATCGAGGGCGGGTTCATGCGCGGCCGCTTCGACGTTACCAGCCGACTGCATCTCGGCGAGAAGAACGCCCTGGCCGTCTGCGTGCGAAAGAACGCGACACCGGGAAGCGTGAAGCAGAAGACGTTCGAGAGCGCGGGCAAGAACGGGGGAGCGCTGGGGGCCGACAACCCCACCTATCACGCGTCCATCGGCTGGGACTGGATCCCTACCATTCGCGGCAGAAACACCGGCATCTGGAATGACGTCTACCTTACCGTCAGCGGCCCGGTGACGATAGACGACCCGTTCGTCACCACCACCCTTCCGCTGCCCGACACGTCGCGCGCCGCCGTCAAGATCGAGGCTACTCTTGTCAACCACAGCTCCCAGCCCCTGACGGGAACCTTGCGCGGGCGATTCGGAGAGGTTGGGTTCGCGCAGCCGGTGAAGCTCAATCCCTCCGCCACCCAGCAGGTCACGCTCGACCCCGCCAGCGTCCCCGCGTTGCGGCTGAAGGATCCCCAGCTCTGGTGGCCGGCGGGATACGGGGAAGCGCACCTCTATACCGTGGAGCTGAAAGTCGAGGCAGACGGCGCCGTGTCCGACCAGAAGAGCTTCCAGACCGGAGTGCGCCAGATGAGCTACAGCGACGAGGGCGGCGCGCTCCGGATCTGGATCAACGGCCGGCGGTTCGTGCCCCGCGGCGGCAACTGGGGCTTCGGCGAGTCCATGCTGCGCTACCGCGGGCGCGAGTACGACGTGGCCGTCGGCTACCATCGCGACATGAACTTCACCATGATCCGTAACTGGGTGGGTCAGGTGGGCGAGGATGAGTTTTACGAGGCGTGCGACCGGCACGGCGTCATGGTGTGGCAGGACTTCTGGCTGGCCAATCCCTGGGATGGTCCCGACCCCGACGATGACGCGTTGTTCCTGCGCAACGTGCGGGACACGGTCTTGCGCCTCCGCAATCATCCCTCCATCGGACTCTACGTCGGACGCAACGAGGGCTATCCGCCGCCGCTGCTGGAGAGCGGCATCCGCCAAGCCCTGGCGGAGCTGCACCCCGGTCTGCACTACATTCCTAGCTCCGCCGACGATACAGTGAGCGGGCACGGACCCTACATGGCGCTGCCGCCCGAGTTTTATTTCGCCCAGCGAGCCACCACCAAAATCCACAGCGAGCTGGGCATGCCCAATATTCCGCCTATGGAGAGCGTCCGCGCCATGATGCCGGAGTCAGCGCTGTGGCCGCAGGGGCTGATGTGGGGCCTGCACGACTTCTGCCTCGAGGGCGCGCAGGGCGGCGACGGGTTCCGCAAGATGATCGAAACACGGTACGGGGGCGCCAGCAACGTCGAGGAATGGGTTTCCCTGGCCCAGTTCGTGAACTACGAGGGCCATCGCGCCATGTTCGAAGCGCAAGGCCAGCATCGCATGGGCCTGCTGATCTGGATGAGCCACCCGTGCTGGCCTTCTTTCGTCTGGCAGACCTACGATTACTACTTCGAGCCCACCGCGGCCTACTTCGGCTGCAAGAAGGCGTCGGAGCCGCTGCACATCCAGTGGAACCCCGTCGGCGACACGGTGGAAGTGGTAAACTACAGCGCCGGCAACGTGAAGGGAATGGAGGCGCAGGCGGAAGTCCTCAACCTGGACGGCGCCCGGAAGTGGTACCAGGCCGCCTCGCTCGATAGCGCCGAGGACAGCGTGACTTCACCGATCCGGATCGAGTTTCCATCCCGATTGGCCGGATTGTCCGACGTGCACTTTATCCGGCTGAAGCTGGTGCGCGGCGGCGACGTGGTGTCGGAGAACTTTTACTGGCGCGGCCTCGAGGAAGGCAACTGCAAGGCCCTCCGTGAACTGCCCAAGGTGAAGCTGGAAGCGGCGACGCATGTTGAGCACCGGGCCGAGCGCCGGGGCGAGCGCTGGCGGCTGACCACCGAACTGCACAATCCGTCGCCGCATCCGGCGCTGATGGTGAGGCTGAAGGCGGTCCGTCAAAAGAGCCGCGACCGCATTCTGCCGGCGCTCTACAGCGACAACTACGTCGCCCTGATGCCCGGCGAGAGGCGCACGCTGCATACCGAACTGGTCGATGCCGACACCAGAGGCGAGAGCCCGGAAATCGTGGTGGAAGGCTTCAACGCCACGATCTGAAAACCAGCTATCAGCCATCAGGCGTCAGCTATCAGCGCAACCGGCAGGGCGCGACCGCCTACCGCGCCTTCTTCACCAATTCCTCAGGGCTCCGGGGAAGTATGCTGTCTCCTGACTCCTGACTCCTGTCTTCTGACTCCTTCTTCAATAGACCTTGCGTGGCAACACAGCCTGCTGGCCGAGTAGTCGCCACTTCGCCGCTCGCCAGAACTCATAGAGACCGGGCCACGTCCAGCGCGATTCCCGGCTCAAGCCCCGGACAATGATCCCGTGCCTGGCGAGTGCGCTGGCGCCCCAGCGTATTTCACCAGGGCGCGTAAGCCGAGCGGCGATCTCCGCCAACTCTTGTTCCAGGCCTCGCCACTCTCCCGCGGGAGGTCCGACTTTGCAGATGAAGAAGGTGGTGAGATAGCGATCGCCAGCCAGGCGGGCAGGCGAATCAAGAGGTCGCTGCCCGGGCTCGAGGTGGAAATGCTCCATGGCGAAGGGCAATCCTTGCGCGCAGATTTCGCTCTGGAGGCGCAACCCGCGATACCGAAAAACTTCTCCCGCCGCGGCGCGGCCCGGCGCGACCACCTCCCACCAGAAGAGCGTGGCGCCGGGGGCGAGATCGATGGACGTGTGCTGCTCGAACGACGAGCCCGCATAGGGGATGAGCGCGTCGGGGAGAAATTCCAGGAGACTGTTTTTGCCCAGCGAAATCGTGGTGGAGCAGACCGCGGCTCCTTGGCCGGGGCGAGAGCGATAGATCCGGGTGGCGCCGGTCGAGGTGATCTGCGCGGCGACCCCCGCGGAAAGTTCAATCTGAAGCTCGAGCCGATCCCCGCCCAGGATGCCCCCGGAGATGTTGTTCAGGTGGATTAGGCTCGCGCCCGCCTCGGTGGGAAACGCGCGCACGACTCTCCAAGGCGGCTCCTGCACGAGAAACCGCAAGGCCGCGCTCGAACCGTTTTGTGGCCTCTCGAAGCACAGCGACAGGCGTCCGTGCATGGCAACTCCAGCCATTAGGTTTCAGCGATCAGCTATCAGCTAGGTAACCGGGCTTTCTTGCTGCAAGCTGATGGCTGAGGGCTGATGGCTTTTTTTAACTTACGAACAGCCGCGTGGCAAGCGTAGGGTGGCTCATGGACGCCACATCCAGGGCTGGCAGGAAGCACGAAACGTCCTCCAGGCTAAGCGCGAGGCTGCGCTCGACGGTTGAGACAATCGACGGTTTCAGGTCCCATAGCAGCCGGCTGGCCCGGTTCTGTCCAAGCGGCAAGAGGCGCTGGCAGGCAGAGATCAACCCGGCCAGCGACTGGTGGAGGTAACAGATCGCAACCGGTGTCGGGTCGAGGCCGAGGAAAGCTCCGACTCGGCCGAAAGCCGTGCACAGGTGCACGTCCACGCCCTCCTCGATCGAGCGTTCAAGGGTGGTTGCGAGCGCCGGCGACTCCATTGTCGACGCTGCCAATCTCAGAAAGCGCCGTCCTAAAGTCGCGCTGGCCTCGCGGCTCTCCCGTGAGCAGCGGAAGGCGCTGAGCTGGCGGTTCAGGTGCAGCCACTGGGCAAGTCGATCCGGTCCGGCGCCTTCCTCGATTGGCCCGTCAAATCCGTCTGGCCCGGCTGGCCCATCGGGCCCCTCGTTCGATTGCTTCGGCCAGCACCCGTGCGCCAGCCGGCAGAAAACCGCTTCCAAGCATCCAGCTTCCTGGAGGTAATCCTCGAGAAAGGCCGGCAGGTCCTCGACGGTGAGCCGTCCCTCCGCGGCCAGGCTCTCGAGGCCGAAGGAATGCGCCGCGCCGCCGATGGGAAGGGCGCTATCCGAGAATTGAATCAGTCGTAAGAGAGAAAGCTCGCTGGTAGCCATAGCGACGCTTTTCAGTGTACCTTAAATGTTCTGGGACCGCGGCGTCTCGGAAATCGAGACTCGAAACTCTCGGGTTCGATCCGAGTCAACGAAGACTCCATTCTCGAATTTCGAGTTCCGAATTTCGAGTCTCCAAGAGGACGCCCAAGATCCCGAGGCGACAATGGACTTTGCGATTCGAGCGTGGCGGGTGGTGACGCCGGCGGGAACGAGGCCGGCGTGCATCATCGTGCGTGACGGGAAAATCTCCCAGATTGTTGACTTCATCGTCACCCCCAGCGATAGCGAAGTGTTGGATTTGGGAAACCGGATGGTGCTGCCGGGGCTGGTGGATACCCACGTCCACGTTAACGAACCGGGCCGCACCGAGTGGGAGGGATTCGCCACCGCGACGCGGGCGGCGGCGGCCGGCGGCTGCACCACGATCGTCGATATGCCGCTCAACTGCCTTCCGGCGACCACGACAGTTGGGGCGCTGACGCAGAAGAGGCAAGCGGCGAAGGGCCAATGCTGGGTCGATTACGGCTTCTGGGGCGGGTTGGTGGCGGACAACCAGCAGCATTTGCCGGCGCTGGCGGAAGCGGGGGTGCTCGGGTACAAGTGTTTTCTCACCCATCCGGGCATCGACGGCTTCACCATGGTCAGCCCGCGGCAAGTGGAAGCGGCGATGCCGATCGTCGCCCAAACGGGGCTGCCGTTGCTCACCCACGCCGAGCTTCCCGGCCCACTGGACGAGGCTCAGCAGGAGCTGAATCGCGACTCGCACACCGACTGGCGGAAATATCGAACCTACCTGCGGTCGCGACCCGATGAAGCCGAGTTTGAGGCCATCGGCTTGATGGTGGAGCTTGCCCGACGGTACGATTGCGACGTTCACATTGTTCATCTCTCGTCTTGCGAGGCCCTGCTGGACGTGCGGTCAGCTCGCGAAGAGGGTCTGCCCATCACGGTGGAAACCTGCCCGCACTACCTGCACTTCGCGGCCGAGGAGATCCCCGACCGTGCCACACAATACAAGTGCGCGCCCCCCATCCGCAACCACGAGAACCGGGAGCGGCTATGGGAGGCGCTTCGCGAACGGACCATCGATCTCATTGCCACCGACCATTCGCCTTGCCCACCCGCGATGAAGCAGTTCGAAAAAGGCAGTTTTCTGGAGGCCTGGGGCGGCATTGCATCCCTTTCGATGGGTCTGCCGGTGGTCTGGACCGAAGCGAGGCGGCGCGGATTCAACATCGGCGACGTGGTCCGCTGGATGGCAGAGAAACCGGCCGAGCTGGCCGGGCTTTCGCGGCGCAAAGGCCGTATCGAGGAAGGCTACGATGCCGACTTGGTGGTGTTCGATCCGGAGGCGTCGTTCCAGGTGGACGCGAGCCGGCTGCATTACCGGCATCCGGTCTCGCCCTATCTTGGGGAGACGCTGCAAGGAGTAGTGGAGATGACCTTCGTTCGGGGTCAGCGGGTGTACGCCAACGGCCAGTTTGCGGCCCAACCCATCGGAAGGGAGTGCGCGGGCGCATGATCCCAGCCGAGGACTGCATCGACCTTGCCTCCGAGCTGCTGGGTGGGGCGGCGCTGGCGGCGAGCGATGAGTTCTTCGCTCCCAAGGAAAACCTCGTCAAAGCTGCGGCGCCCGTCTGGATCCCGGAGAAGTACACCGAGTTTGGGAAATGGATGGATGGTTGGGAGACGCGGCGCTGGCGAACACCGGAAACCCTGGGAGCGCGGGCGTCCCGCCCGCTCTGGCACGACTTTGACTTCAATAAAGCCCGCCAAATGCGGGGAGGCCCGGCGGAGGACGAAAGAGCGGGCGGGACGCCCGCGCTCCCAGGTTTTCCAAGCGATCTTCATTACGATTGGTGCGTAGTCCGATTGGGACTGCCCGGCATACTGCGCGCGGTCGATATCGATACGACCTACTTCACCGGCAATTTCCCGTCCCACGCTTCGGTGGAGATGTGCTCTGCGCCCGACGGTGATTGGCAACGCGCCGAGTGGAGCCTAGCCCTACCCAAGGTCCGGCTGCAAGGCGGAAGTCACAACCTGTTTGACGTTGACGGTCCCGCGGGGCGTCGCAACCACGTGCGGTTGAACATCTTTCCCGACGGCGGCGTGGCGCGACTCCGCGTCTATGGCGAAGGAGTTCCCGATCTCGCGGCCCTTGCGCGCAGTGACGAGCCGGTCGACTTCGCCTCGGTGGCCAACGGCGGCCTAGTGCTGGCGGCGAGCGACGCGTACTTCGGCGCGAAAAGCAACCTCATTATGCCCGGCAGGCCGGCCGCGATGGGAGACGGCTGGGAGACCCGGCGGCGGCGCGGGTCCGGCTACGACTGGATCATCGTCCGGCTCGGCGCGCGCTGCTCCGTTGAGCAAATCGCGGTCGAAACCGAGCACTTCAAAGGTAATTATCCCGACCTATGCTCGATCGAGGCGTGCAACGTCGAGGCACCCGAACCCGAGGACTTATGCGATGACCGGCGCGATGACCTGATCACCGGCAAGGTCGGCTGGCAGGAGATACTGGCGCCGGCGAAACTGGGCCCGGACGCGGTTCACGTCTACCAGGGTGAGCTCGCAAAGCACGGCCCTTTCACTCACGTGCGGCTGAATATCTATCCTGACGGCGGCATCAGCCGGCTGCGGGTGTTTGGTCGCATTGCGGGTTGAGGGTCAAAGACGCGGCTTCAGAATCAGTAAGATCCGCTACTGTACCCTGCTAGCGAGGGGGGAATGAAGTTTGAGCTTGTTGGCCCTATATCAAATGTGGAAGTCATCGCCGCGGGTCCGGGCGTCCGGGTCCGCTCGTACCTCCGTAAGGCCTATGGTCAAGGCCGGTGGCGTAAGATGAAAGGCACAGCTACCGTACGGCTCGCGAATGGCGTTCTACGCTCGGTAGAGTTACACTGGTATGAGGCGGATGGGATCGGCCAAAGAGACATGAAGATCAAGCGCTACCTGGACGAATCATGAAAACACCAACCAAGCCATTCGCTCTTTGCGTAGACAATACCGGCTATCAGGCGTCGCTCATTCCTGGAAAGGTTTATCGGATTCTTCCCGATCCGGTGGCGGCCAAGGATGATCTGGTGCGGATTGTCGACGAGAGTGGCGAGGATTACCTCTATCACAAAGATTATTTCTTGTTTGTGGACTTTCCCCCCCGCGTGAAAAAAAGGATTCTCGCCTTGCAGGGCGTCGCCTAACGAGCCGATGGCCGGCGCAGTGAAGGAGCCCTTAAGGATGCCTTACGCTTGGTGATCGAGTTGCGCAACGGTAGGAACCTCAAAGCGCAGAGATTACAGTGCGAGCGTATGAGGTTTAGGAGTCTGCCCGTCTTGCTTGGAGGCGGCCAGACTCTGCTAGAATTGAACCCAGAGAATTCGTGGAGGGAAGATGCGCAACGCATCGATTATTCCAGCGGCCACGTTTATCCTGGCGGTGTCTTGCCACCCGCTTGCGTTCCTGGGTCAGATTCCAAACTCTCCGCCTGGCCAGCCAACGGAAGTTAAGGCGGCCGACTTGTGCTCGCTGGAAGGGACCGTCACCAGTGCGAAGACCGGCGAGCCCGTGAAGAAGGCGCTGGTCGAAATCTATCCCACTGATAAGGGCCAGTCCTACTTCAGCGTGACCACTGACGCCAGCGGCCATTTCGTCTTCAAGAACCTGGCGGCGGGCCGCTACCAGTTGGGGGCCAGTGCCAACGGGTACGTGCCACAACGCTATGGCGCGCGCTCCTTCGGCCATCGCGGAGCCAGCCTGACCCTCAGCTCCGGTCAACATAAGGACGGCATCGACTTCCGCCTTACTCCCTGGGGCGTTATCAGCGGGGCCGTATGCGATCAGGACGGCGACCCCGTCGTGGGCGGGATGGTGAGGGCTATGCGCTCAGTGTACGCCGACAACGGCCGTCGCCAGTGGTCATATTTCGGGATGGCGCGGACCGATGATCGGGGTGAGTACCGGCTTTACGGAATCCCGCCGGGCCGATACCTGGTAGTGGCCAGTTACCAAGGAGGCAGGGCGCCTGCTGCCGTCGAGGAGGCATACGTCCCCGCCTACTATCCCTCCGGCACGGACCCCGGCCAAGCCAGTCCGGTTCGAGTTGGCCCCGGGGAGGAAATCGGCGAGATAAACCTTTACTTTATCCACGCGCGGGGTGTCTGCGTCCGAGGAAGAGTCACCAACTTCATTCCCGGGCAGTCCCTCTTCATTAACCTAATTCCGCACCGGGACGGCGGCGCAGAGCCCGACAGTCACTATAGTTCCGCCGCCAACGATCAAGGAGAATTCGAGATTCGACATGTGCCCCCGGGAGAGTATGTCGCGTACGCGATCTTCGGCGCCGATGCAGGTCCGCAGTATGTTGGCCGTTCCGAGGTCAGCGTCGGTAATGTCGATGTTAACGGGGTGAATATATCGCCCAGCCCCGGCATCGACATCCGGGGACGCGTCCGGATTGAGACTCCTCCTCAGTTCGACTTCACCCACCTCTCCGTGGGACTGCGCGGAGTCGATGACACTCAGGGTCAGGCGGTCGCTGAAACAAAGGCTGACGGCACGTTTGTCGTGCCCGCGGTGTTCGACGGAATTTATCGGCTGGTGGTCCGGGGGTTTCCTGAAGAGCTCTATCTGAAATCGGCCCGTCTGGGTGATACGGACGTGCTGGGCAAAATCTTGGAGGTGAGCCACACCCAGCCTCCGGGAACGTTCGATCTTATGTTCAGCCCAAATGGCGGGCGTATCGATGGCACCGTTCTGGATGAGCAGAATCCCGTGCAGGGGGCCGTTGTCGTGTTTGTGCCGGATGCCGCCCACCGTGAGCACGACGAACTCTACAGTGTCACCACGACGGATTCGCAGGGCAGGTTTTCATTGTTGGGCCTACCGCCGGGAGATTTCACTCTCTACGCCTTTGATGAATTGGAAGACTATGCGGCCAAAGATCCGGAGTTCCTGCGACCCTACGCCGACCGCGGAACTGCCGTGCACATCGTCGAGAAGCAGCAGTTGACGGTGCGGTTGAAGTTAATCGCCGTGGGGGAATAGCGGGCGCAACGATGCCGACCGCCTCCAGGGAGCAGACGATAACATCACTGTACCCTCGATTTGGTACTGACTCATTTTAA
>Ga0209039_10000604_pt1 | contig 34848 bp, 22 predicted proteins | sample BogFormECP12_OM1_FD_188238 | JGI IMG/M metagenome (GOLD analysis project Ga0209039, IMG submission 188238) | Bog forest soil microbial communities from Calvert Island, British Columbia, Canada - ECP12_OM1 (SPAdes) (version 2) | ecosystem: Environmental > Aquatic > Freshwater > Wetlands > Bog ... | reverse complement strand
GAAGCTGAGCACCCGCCGTGAGTGAACTGGGAAAAATCGGCTGGATCGAGGATCCCGCGGGCGCGGTAACCGGCCTGTTCGAGCGGAGGTAGCGCCGGCGGTCGGTTTTTGCCGCCGGTGTCCTGGCGCCGTCCGAAAAACACCGGCGGCAAAGACCGCCGGCGCTACGTCACCGCGCGCGGATCTGAAGCGATGCCTGCTCCAGGCCCGGCGCGGTGGCGGTGAGTTCGATTGTGCCCGCCGCGGCGCTGCTTCGCACCACTACCAGCGCGCGGCCCTGGAAGACCTGGCACTCGGTTCCCTGGTAAGGCTGAGTGCTGGTCAGGTCGGCGTTGCCAAGGCCCGCGATGGTCCCCGGCCCGTGGATCGCGAAGTGAATGTTCTGCGCCGCGGCGGGCTGCACGCGGCCATTGCCGTCCACCACCTCGACGGTGATGAATGCCAGGTCCTGGCCATCGGCGCGAACCACGGCGCGGTCGGCGGTCAGCTTGGTGCGCGCCGGTTGGCCGGCGGTTTCCAGCACGCTCTCGGCCACCTTGCGGCCGGCCTCCATCGCCACGGCTCGCAGTGTGCCGGCGGCATAAGGCACTTTCACCACAGCTTTGAATTGCTGCTCGCGGCCGATGGGAAGTTCCTCGATGAGCTTATCGTTGAGGAACAGTTGCACGCTGGTGGCATTGGAGTACACTTCCACCTCGAGATCTTTGCCCTCCTCACCGGGCCACGTCCAACTGGGCCAGCTTGGCGTGATGCCCCAAGCGGTCACGGTGATTTGACCGGGCGGGCGCACGGCGAGATACAAGCGCTCGCCGCGCTGCCATAGAATGTTGCGGTAGTAGGAAATCGGCCTGCGGTAGCCCGTGATATCGAGGTCGCCACACACGGCGCCGTGCCAGGGGTAGAGACTGTTGTCGCCCATGCCGGGCTGGCGCGGGGCGTCCGGCGGGGCTTCATACCAGCGGCCGATGCCGTTCTCGCCGAGGTAATCCAGAGCCGTCCATACGAAGTCGCCGACCATGTAGGGGCTGCCGGTCACGGCCTCCCAAGATTGAAACGCCGCGCGCGGATAGGTTTCCGTGGCCACCATGACGCGCGCGGGGACGCGGCTGTGGTCGGCCTCGCGGTGGTTCAAATTGTAGTTGTAGCCGGCCACGTCGAGCGCGGCGAAGAAATCGTCCATCGCTTCCCAAGGGGTCGTGGGGTTGTTGGCCGCGGAGGTAACGGGGCGTGTGGGATCAAGCTTGCGGACGTAATCCGCCAGCGTCTTGGCGGTCTCGACGCCGGCTGCGACGGAGCGCTCGGGGATTTCGTTGCCGATGCTCCACATCACCACCGAGGGATGATTGCGGTCGCGCAGCACCATGGCGTCGATGTCGCGCTGCCACCAATCCTTGAAGTAGAGGTGGTAGTCCGAGGGCTTCTTGGCGCGTTCCCAGCAGTCGAAGGCCTCATCCATCACCAACATGCCGAGGCGGTCGCAGGCCGCCAGAAAGGCCGGTGACGGCGGGTTGTGGGCGGTGCGTATGGCGTTGAAGCCGGCGGCCCTGAGCAGCTCGACGCGGCGCTCCTCGGCGCGGTCGAAAGCCGCGGCGCCCAACACGCCATTATCGTGATGGACGCTGCCGCCCACCATCTTCACCGGCTGGCCATTCAACAGGAGACCCTTTTCAGCGGACCAAGCGAGGGAGCGGATGCCGAAGAGCGTCTCGACCTCATCGACGACCTTCTTGGCGACCAGCACGCGCGTCACCGCGCGATAGAGTTTGGGCGTCTCGGGCGACCACAGTGCCGGATTCGCCACGGCGATTTCCTGCGGCGCATCGGCCGCGCCCTGCGCCGCGCCGGCCTTCCTGCCATCGGGAGAGTAGAGCGTGGTCTCGACCACGGCCGCAGCCGGTCCGGTGCCTTCCAGTTGAGTACGCACCACCACCTTCGCGCGCGACGCCGATACTTCCGGGGTGGTGATGAAGACGTCCCACTGCGCCACGTGCGCGGAGCCGGTGACGGTCACCCACACGTGCCGGTAGATGCCCGAGCCGGGGTACCAGCGGCTGGTCTGCTGTTTGGAATCGTCCACGCGGACGGCCAACATGTTGCGCGCGCCGAGCTTCAGGTAGGGCGTGAGGTCGTAGAAGAACGCGGTGTAACCATATGGATGCGTGCCCAGCTTTTCGCCGTTGAGCCAGACGGTGGCGTTCATGTAGACGCCCTCGAATTCCACGGTGACGCGCTGGCCGGCCCAGTCTTTCGGCGCGTCGAAGCTGCGCCGGTACCAGGCCACGCCGGTGGGAAAGAACCCTTCCGAGCCGCCGCTGGGGTTCTTGGGATCGGGCGGGCCCTCGATGCTCCAATCGTGCGGCAAGGTGACGGAGCGCCAGGCGGCATCCTCGAACGCGGGGGTTTGCGCGTTGGCGGGGTCGGCCAGAAGGAATTTCCAGTTGGAGTCGAATGAGAGGTGCTGGCGCGGAGTTGCGGGGGGGCGCGCGGAGGCTGGGGAAAGAGCGAAGAGGAGGGCTGCCAGCGCGGGGAATGAACGCATCATACGCTGCCCTTCAAGCCCAGCTCTTCGGCGCGGGCCTGCATGGCCTTTATGCAGAAATCGATGTGCTCGTCGAGCGGGACGCCCAGTTCCTGGGCGCCATCGACGATTTCCTGGCGGTTCACGGAGCGCGCGAAAGCTTTGTCCTTCATCTTCTTCCTCACCGAGGCCACATCCACTTCAAACACGCTGCGGTGCGGTTTGACGTAGGAAATCGCGGTGATAAAACCGGCCAGCTCGTCGCAGGCATAGAGCGTCTTTTCGAGCGGCGACACGCGCGCCACACCGGAATGGTTGGCATGCGAGAGAATGGCCCGCCGCGTCTGCTCATCCACGCCGCGCTCGGCAAGGATGGGCTCGCCCTTGAGGGGATGGTCGGGCAACTGCGGATGAATCTCCCAATCGAAATCGTGTAGCAGAGCGGTGACGGACCACGCCTGCTGGTCCTCGCCGAGCTTGGCGGCATACGCCACCACGCACGTTTCCACGGCCAGCGCGTGCTTGCGGAGCCCTTCCGACTTCGTGAATTCGCAGAGAATATTCCAGGCCTGTTCGCGAGCGATCATGCAGATTATGATATATCGATGAGCCATGACGGCGTGCAACTCGGTCTCGGCCTGATCGGCATCGGCAAACCGTGGGGCCACGCGCCGGCGCCAGTGCCCTCGGAGCCAGAGGCCCTGGCGCTACTGGAATCGGCGTTCGATCTGGGCATACGGTATTTCGACACCGCGCCCTCTTACGGCGATGGGGTGAGCGAGCAGCGTCTCGGCCGGTTCCTGAAGCGGATGCCGGCCGGGCAGCGCAGCCAGGTGACGGTGGCCACCAAATTCGGTGAGCACTGGGACCGCGCCGCGGGCGCGCCTTACGCGGACCACAGCTTCGACGCGCTGCGGCGCAGTCTGGATGAAAGCCTGGCGCGGCTGGGAGCCGTCGAGATTCTGCAACTGCACAAGACCTCGCCGCAGGCGCTGGCCAGCGGCGAGGTGGCGCGGGCGTGGGAGTACGCGCAATCGCTGGGAATCCGGCGCCTGGGGCCCAGTGTGAGCGACGTCGAATCGGGCCGGCTGGCTGTGGAGGATAAGCGGTATTCGGTGATGCAACTGCCGTTCAACCGGGAGAACCCGGCGTTCGGCGGCATCCTCGACCGGGCCGCCGCGCGCGGCATGTGGGTGGCCGTGAACCGTCCCTTCGCGATGGGCGCGCTAGTGCATGCGGGCGCGGACAAGCGCGAGGCGTTCCGGTTCATATTGGAGAGGAAGTTTCAGGGGGTCGTGCTCACGGGGACTACTTCCGGCGAGCACTTGAAGGAGAACTGGCGGGCGTTTGTGGAGGCTAGCGGGGGGATGTGAGGAAGGAAGCGGGCCGGACGAAGCTATTCCTGAGTTACACTCGGAGGAGACTGAGCAACACATTCACTGTTCGGCTGCCAGAGGATCTCGCCGAGTGGCTGAGCCATACCGCGCGCAGGACGGGTCTGTCCAGGGGCGGAATCGTCCGGCAAGCACTCGAAAAGGCCCGCAGCTCCCCGCAACGTCCGCTCCTTCGCTTGGCCGGTACGGTTGCAGGACCGGCGGACCTCTCGGCTCGCAAGGGCTTTTCCCGCGAATGAAAGCGGTGCCGTGTGGCGCGGACTTCAGTCTGCCGTCTCCTGGTCAATGTGCCCGAGCCGGTGGATGTACGCGCACGCGCTTACCTGGTGGGCCGGTAAGCAACCGGGGTTGACAGGCGGAAGCGCCGGTCCTACTCGTATCTCAGCGCTTCCACCGGGTCCAGGCGGGCGGCGCGGCCGGCGGGCCAGATGCCGAAGAACAGGCCTACTCCCACCGATACCATCACGCCGCTAACCGCGGCCCATAGCGGCACCGCCGTGGGCAGGTTCGGGAAAATCAGGCCGGCGGCGCGTGAAATGAGCCAGCCGAGCATCAGGCCGATGATTCCACCCAGCGCGGTGAGCACCACGGCCTCCGTCAGGAACTGTACGATGATGTCGGCCCGGCGCGCGCCCACGGCTTTGCGGACGCCGATCTCGCGCGTGCGCTCCGTGACGCTCACCAGCATGATGTTCATCACCCCGATGCCGCCCACTAGCAGGCCGATCGAACTGAGAATCACCATCACCAGCGCTACCGTGGCCGTCACTGCGTGAAACTGCTCGATCATCTGTTCGGCGGTCGAAAGGGAAAAATTGTCGGGGTCGTGGAACGGCACGCGGCGCTCCAGACGCAACACGGAGCGCACCTCGTCCTGGGCTTTGTCCAACATGCCGGGATAGGCGATCGCGATCAGCATGTGCTCCGTGAGGTTGGGATACATTTTGCGCATGGTGAAGTAGGGGATCAGCACGCGCGTATCGTCCTGGCCGGGCAGCGAAGCCGCCGGACGATTCATCACGCCGACAATCTGCAGCGAGTGGCCGTCCACCTCGATCCATTTGCCGATGGGGTCCTCGTTGGGCAGCAACTGCTTTTGCACGTCCTCGCCGACGGCTACAACCGGCACGTGGTGGGAACTTTCAAAATCGGTGAAGAAGCGGCCGACCTTCATGGTGGTGCCGCCGGCGGCGTAACCCTCTTCGGTTCCGCCCATATCGACGCCGTATATGTCGTTCCCCTTGTAACGCGCGGTGTTCACGCCGCTCATGGGGAAGATGTAGGGGCTGACGTGCTCGACCGAGGGGCAGCGCTCGGCGATGGCGCGCGCGTTTTCGAGCGTAAGCGGCTTGCGGCGGCGCTCCTCGCGCGTCCAGTCGCCCATGGCCTTGCCCTTCAGCACGATGATGGTGTTGGGACCGAAGCTGCGCAGCAGGTTGGTGATGGCGCCATCCAGGCCGGCGATGATGGAGCCCACGCCGATCACGGCTCCGGTGCCGATAATCACTCCCAGAATGGTGAGGAACGAGCGCATCTTGTGCTCGCGCGTGGTGGCCAGCGCCAGCTTGATACCGTTGCCGATCGAAACCAGGGTCATTTTTCCATCCTGAGGGCCTCGATGGGATCGAGTTTGGCGGCCCGCTGCGCCGGGTAGATGCCGAAAAACAGCCCCACCGCGGCGGAGAGCGTCACGCCCACCACCACGGCGCTAATGGGCACGGACATGGGCACCGGGGTCAGGCTCCGCACCAGCACCGCGACAATCCAGGCCAGCATCACTCCCAATACCCCGCCGATGGCCGCCAGCATGGAGGATTCCACCAGGAACTGATTGAGAATATCCCGGCGGCGCGCGCCCACGGACTTGCGAATGCCGATTTCGTGGGTGCGCTCCGTGACCACCGCCAGCATGATGTTCATGACCACCACTCCGCCCACCACCATGAACACCGAAACTACGGCCACCGCGGTGGCCGCAATGGCGCCCGTCAACTGGTTCCAGAAGTCCAGCAAAGCGTCGGAACTCAGGGTCGCGAAGGTGTCGTCATCCTTGGGCTTCAGATGCCGGTAAGTGCGCAGCGCCACGCGGACTTCCTCCTGGGCTTGCATGAGGTGGTCGTGATCCACGGCCAGCCCGGCGTAGGTCATGCCGTTGCGCGACCCCCAGATTTTGAAATACGTCTCGACGGGTACGACGACGAATTTGTCCTGCGATTGCCCGAAGACCGAGCCTTTGGCTTTGGATACCCCTACCACCTGGAAAGGAAGCCCTTCCACGGAGATGCTCTGTCCGATGGGACTGGCGTTGGGGAAAAGCTGGTCTTTGATGTCGTGCCCGATGAATACCGCGTTCATGCGCCGGTCGTTCTCGGTTTCCGAGAGAAAGCGCCCGTCCTCGGCCTCGATGTTGGTGATGATCCCCATATTCGGAGACGCACCCATGAGGATCACATTCTCGATCAGCTCTTTGCCGAGGTGCACGGAGACGGCGCGGTTGGCGGTCATTCCGATTTCGTGGGTCAGGTTGAGCCGCGAGCGCAGGAACGCGAACTCCTCCTTGGTCAACTGCGGGTTGCGCCGCAGCATTTCCAGGTACTTCTTGGGATCGTACTGCATCATGGCGATGCGCTGCACGCGGTAGCCATCGGCGCCCATGCTGGTGACATTCTGGGCGATGTAGACGTCCATGCCGTTAATCACGGACATCACCGCAATCAGGGTGGTGGTGGCCAGGATGATGCCCAGCAGCGTGAGAAAGCTGCGCAGCTTGCTCCCGCGCAGGGATTGGACGGCGCCGACCATTGCTTCCCAAAACGACGCGTGCGTGTTCATTTATAGCCTTGACGAATCACTCGGAGATTTCGTAGCGTTTTGTCCGATTACCCACTCCATTATCGCGTGATCCACCCAAAAACGGTGGGGCCGGCGGCCGATGAAACCCAGGTGGCCGCCATGCTCGGTGGCCAGCAGCTCGATCGAGGGATTCGCCCGGACGGCGGCGAAGATTTCGAAGGGCACAAATGTATCGTCCTTGGCCTGGATCAGCAGCACGGGTATTCGAATGCCCTCCAGGTAGCGGATGGCGGATTGCGTCCGGTAGTAGTTGGCGGCGTCGCCGAAGCCGAACGAGGGCGCGGTGATTCGGTCATCGATATCCTTTACGGAGCGCAGGCCTCGAAAGTTCCGTTCCTGGTAGCGCCCGGTGGCGCACAGGCGGGCGCGCATGCGGCGCACAAAGCGGCGCTCGTAGAGGCGGTTTTCGGGCTGGGAGATGCGGTCGGCGCAGGCGGCCAGGTCGAGCGGCGTCGAAACCGCGACGACGCCGTGGATCAGCGGCCGCGCGGATTCGCCCATCTCGCCGGCCAGCTTGAGCGCCACGTTGCCGCCCAGCGAGAACCCCACCAGAAAAAGGGGCGCGCGGCCTTCCGTTCGAAGCTGGCGCAGCACGGCTACAAGGTCGCTGGTGAGCCCGGCGTGGTACAGCGTTTGGCACAGCCGCTCGGTGCCGCCGCAGGTGCGCATGTGGAAGCGGTGGGCGGCAAAGCCCGCGCGCAAGGCTGCGGCGCTGAGGCTCCGCATGTACCCCGCTTTTCCGGAGCCTTCGAGGCCGTGTACCATCACGATTTCGCCGGGCCCAGAGGGCACCCCCGGGCCGGCGGGCCGTTGCGATTCGACCAGCACCTGAACATCCGGCTCGGTTTGAAACAGCCGGCGCTCGATGGGGAACCGGGCTTCGTCGCCATCGCGCTTCCAAAGATGGCCGGCCACGGCTTGCCAGTGCGGATTCCGGAACAGTGGATCGAATTTGACCATGGGGCCGCGGAAACTTGTAGTATAGAAAATGTCTGGCTATGCGTACCGCGATTTCCATTTCCCTGTGCGCCATTTCGGCGCTGATCGCCATTGCGGCGGAAACCCCGCGGCCCTCGCCGCCACTCACCATCCAGCGCCTGGGCGCTCCCTCCATCGAACTCAGCCAGTATCGAGGGAAAGTGGTGGCGCTGGCGTTCATCTTCACCACCTGCTCGCATTGCCAGGACCTGACGAGGACGCTGGGGCCGCTCTCGCGCGAATATTCGCTGCGTGGCGTGCAGGTGCTGGAATGCGCGTTCAACGACGACGCACAACCGACCATCGCGGAATTTCTCCAGAACTTGCAGCCGCCGTTTCCGGTGGGCTGGACCCCCCGCGCCGCCGCCATGGCGTACCTGCAGCGCACGGTCCTGGACACGCGGCCGCTGTACGTGCCGCACATGGTGTTCCTGGACCGCCGCGGCATTATCCAGGCGGACTACCCGGGCGAGAGCGATTTCATGAAAGACCCGGCCACCAACATTCGCGCGGAACTGGAGAAACTGCTGAAAGCCCCGGCCAAGTAGGGTGTCCCGGCGCTCCGGTCTATTTTGGACTTGGTGTTGCAGGCAAGATCTTGACTTCCGTGACGTAGTACTTGTCGCCGGTCACCACCACGCTAGCTTGTATGCGGTCGCCGGCGCGCAGCTTCTGAAATTCGGTATCCGGCTTCACGGGATACTCCATGGTCATGGCTTCCATCCAGTCGCCGATCTTGCCGGCGGCGATGGTGGCGCTTTTGGCCGCGGGGTCGACCGCCTTCACCTCGCCCTCCATGGCGTAGCGCTTGGTCTGGTCCTTGGCGCCACATCCCGCAAGCGCAAGCGCCAGCAAAACTACGGTGGTTCGTCTGGTCATCACTTCCCATCATCGCAACATATGCCACTGTATAGAAATGGATCGCGCTTTTCGCCAGGGCCACCTGGAGATCGATTTCCCCACCGAACCCTTCCACTCCCCGTTCCGGCTGCTGCTCCGTTCCGCCGTCATTTTTTTCGCCAACCTGCGATTTCTGGCGGCGGTCACGCTGGTGGTGTTTCTGCCGGGAAAACTGGCGCTCCAGTTTGTGCTGTACGCCCTGAAGGTCCCCACCGGCGGAATGGTCTCCTACCTCGCGCTGGATCTGAGCGACTTGGTGCTCGGCGCGCTGGCGATTCCGGCCGCGATCTACGGACTGGTGGCCAAGTTTCGTGGCGGCCACACCGCTTCCCTGCGCGAATCGCTGCGGTGGGGCCGGCGGCAATGCGGAAAGACGCTGTGGAACACGTTCAAAGTGGAAGTCACGGTGGCGCTGTGGGGGGCGCTGCTGGTGATTCCCGGGCTGGTGGCGATGGTGCGGCTGATCTTCGCCGATGCGATTGTGGCCATCGAGGCCGACCGCGAAACCGAGGTTCTGGCGCGCAGCCGCGTCCTGGCCAAGGGCCATGGCTGGCGGATCTTCGTGGTGCTGTTGCCGTACATGGTGGGCAGCCTGGTGGGGAGCTTCCTGGTCCTCGGCGCTTTCGAGGAAGCCGCCCACTCGCGCGTGGTTCTGGCCCTGGCCGACAGCGTGCTTTCCGTGGCCGGGCAGTGGACGACGGTGGCCGTGCTGCTGATGTACTTGGGGGTGGCGAAGCCGGCCGCCCCGGCCAAGCCGTAGACGTAATGGGACTTTACGTATCCGGGGCTTTCAGTGTATAGTGCAAGGGTACCGGGCTGGAGAGGTCCGGAACGGAGGAAAAGGAAATCATGCGTATTACACGGGGATCCATTTATAGAAGATTGACGCCGTTTGCGGTTGCGCTGCTGATTACGGCGGGTGCGCAAGCGGCGAACGTGAGCAGCACGTTCACCTTGACGGGGAGCGGCTCCTTCAACAGCAGCGGCAACCTGGCGATTACCGGCCCAGCCACAATGTCGGGCGTTTACACGGGAAACGGGCAGTTCACCAGCACGGTTTCTTTTACCAGCTCGGCGCCGTCACCTTTTACGATCACGGTCACCGCCGGCAACACCCTGACCGGAAACTTCACGCTGGCGAGCGGAGCTCTGAGCGGAACCGACACCGGATCGTTGACCATCACGGGCGGCACCGGCACCTATGCCGGGTATACGGGAACTTTTTCTTCCGTGAAGGAGACCGGTTCGTTTTCGCTTACGGGTAGTCTTACCCTGAGCTGTACCGGCACCGGCACGGTGAACACGGCCGGCGGCGGCACGACCACTCCGGTGCCGAACATCGGCGCGGTGCTGGATTCGGCCAGCGACACGGTCAACATTGCGCAAGGCAGCATGTTCAGTGTCTATGGCACTAATCTCACTCCGACTTCAGTCGGACTCGTCGCTACCTTTCCGCGCCCCACGGTGGTGGGCGGCGTCAAAGTCACCTTCACACCCGTCGCGGGCGGAGCCAGTACCGACACGTATCTGTTCTACGTTGGCAAGCAGGGCGGCTACGACCAGATCAACGGCATCCTCCCATCCACGGTCCAGCCCGGCAACTATTACGTAACCGTCACCAACGGTACGGTCAGCAACCAGTTCCTAACTGGAGTGGTGGCCACCAAAGTCGGCTTGTTCACGCAGGATCAGACCGGCACCGGTCTGGCGGTGGTGTTCAACTACATTTCGCAATCGGAGAGCGATGTGAATCGCCTGACTACCGGCAACTTCAACGGAGCCCTGAGTTCTCCCGCCAGGCCGGGACAAACCTTGGTCGCCTGGGGAACCGGCATCGGACCCTACACGGCAGGGGATAATGGGATCGTCACCCACGACTTCAGCGCCACCCAAACCATCCTGGCTATCGTAGGCGGCGTTTCCATCCCGGTGGCCTTCGCCGGGCTCAACGGCTACGCCGGGGAAGATCAGATCAATTTCACCCTGCCGGCCAACGTCCCCACCGGCTGCTCCGTGCCGTTGCAGATTTCCGTTGGCGGCGTTTTGAGCGCGGCGGTGTCTATCGCCATCGCTCCGAGCGCCAGCGCCACCGCCTGCGTCCAGACCGGCTATACCGCGGCGCAGTTGCAGTACCTGGATCAGGGTGGCACCATCACTGCCGGTGGTTTTTCGCTCTCGGAGGACGTGACAACCGTGGGTTCGGCCGGCGCCCAGAAAATTGACGACATCTCGGGATCTTTCACCCAAGTCACCGGTTACCAATTGTCATCGAGCGGCACGCCGAACTACAGTTTGACCACTGTCGGGAGCTGCCAGATCATTAAGTACACCTTCACTGGCAGCACGGTCACCGTAGGCGGTGCCAAGAGCCTCGACGCCGGCACGGTCACCATCACCGGACCCTCCGGTTCGAACCTGACCAATCAGAAGCTCACGGAACTTTCCACCAACGAGTACAGCGACCTGTTCAACTATCCCGGCGAGCCCAGCACGGGCACGATCCTGGCGGGAACTTACACCTTGACTGGCACGGGCGGCACCTCCGTGGGACCGTTTAATACTTCGATCACCATCGGCCCGCCGCTTTCGCTCAGCAGCCCATTGCCCACCACGGTGACGGAAAGTGCGGGATTCACGCTCAACTGGACGGGCGGCAATGCCTCGGATGTAGTAAACATCACCGGCGTCACGAGTACCTCCACCGGCACGGGGGCCAACAAGGTCTACACCGCGACCGGGTTCATCTGCACGACCACAGCCGGCCAGAAGACGTATACCGTGCCGCCCGCGGTTCTTACCCAGTTGATACCCGCGAACGGTTCCCTGGACGTGTCGTCCGGCGTCGGGCCCGTCACCTTCAACGCCACCCTGAAGGCGGATGGCTCGAACATCCCCAGTGCTTTCTCGTACTCCTGGGGCACCGGCGGAACGGCCGTGTTTCAGTAGCGGACGCGCCTCGCCCCCGCGCCGCCCTGTTATCATGGAATCGCATGAGCTTTCAGTGGTTCCAGTCGCGGGTCCAGGAAGAACAGGAGCGGCGCGAACGGGAGGCGGAGATCCTGACGCGGCTGCCGGTGGCGCTCGAAGAGGTGTACCGCAATCTGGCCCAGTGCGTCGAGGCCTATGCGGCCGCCTTCGGACCGGAATCGGCCGACATCCACTTGCAGGCTTCCAAGATCCGCATCACCATTCGGGAAGAGCAGGAGGGCAAGTGGCAGCAGCGCGCGAAAGTGGAGATGACGGCTGTGGCCTCGCTGCCGGGCTTCCGCATCGACCGCGGCGGCGAGCCGCTCATGATCGAAGTGGGCCTGCTGCCGGGCGAGAAGTTGTTCTACCGCGACCAGGACCACTTCCTCACCATGGAAGAGCTGACGCGCCGCATCCTGGACCGCGCGCTCTTTCCCAAACTGGGCGAGTGATTACTGAACAGCCACAGTGACCGGGTTGGCGGCCACACCGCCGATGGTCAGGTTCACGGCAACCGCCGATCCAGTGGGCGCATTGGCCGGCACTTGCACGTCGACCTGGTATAGCCCGACATAACTCGGCGAAAGGCCGCAGTAGCTCACTGTTGCGGGAATACCGCCGATGGTCACGGTGGCGCTGGCGATGGTCTGCGCCAGGGGACTACTTGGCGCGGGCGCGCCGGTCGCCGGTGTGTGATTCACCGGTCCCAAACCGGTTCCATAGAACTCCAGATACTCCACGCCGCGCTTGACCGGGCGCGAACCGGGAAACATGCCCGTGGGGGCTGCGACGATGGCCGTGTTCGCGACCAGAGCAGCCGCTTGCCCCGTGCCCTGCTGATTGGTGGTGAACAGGCCCGGAGCCGTGGCTGCCAGGTTGAAGCTTTGGGTGGCGCTTTGAGTGCCGGTGGTGATGCCAACCGTGCCCTGCGTGCTTCCCGCCGCCTCCCAGGGCACTTGGAAATTGATCTGGCCCGGCGAAACGTAGTACATGGCCGCCGGCTTGCCATTCGTCAGGATGGACGCGCCTCCCAGCGTTTGAGGCCAGGGGGCCGGCACCAGCAGCGTATCGAGCGCCAGCGAGGTGCCGTACAGGCTGGCGATGCTCCCCGGGGCTACCGTCTTGGTTGAGGGCCACGCCGAGTTGACGATGCTTCCCGGCGGGATTACCGGCAAAGGCAACGGAATATGCAGGTCCCACATACTTCTCCCGTAAGTGGCGGCGCGCAGCGTGCGCGATGGCTGGTGCATGGCCAGCGCCATAACCTCCATTCGCGGAAGTCCGGTCCCCAATGGAGTCCAGTGAACGCCGCCGTCGAGTGTCCAGTAGACGCCGATATCCGTGGCGGCATAGATCGTCGAAGGGAGGTCGGGGTCGAGCAGCAAATCGTTGACTTCCGTGTTGGGCAGGTCGCCGCTGATATCCGCCCATGCCCCTCCAGCGTTGGTGGTGCGAAAGACATGCCCGGCCGTGTCGCCGTTATATCCGGAGAAACCCATGAAGCCGATGTAAGCCACCTGCGGGTACTTGGCGTCCACGGCGATCTGCGACGGCGGGCGTGGCGGCAGGCCGGCGTGGACGGTGTCGATCTCGGTCCACATCGGCGTGCCCTTGGTGGCGTTCGTCGAGACCCACACCTCCGGCGGATAATTGTCGTTGCCGCACGCAGTGTAGACCGTGTCCGAGCTGCTGGGCGCAACGGTAATGGTAGTGATCGCCGAGATTGGGTCGTCGCTGGGCCCCGTCTGGTCCCCCGAGATGGGCGTCCACGACGCGCCGGCGTTGTTGCTCACGTACACCCGATAGGTGCCGTAATACAGGCGCGCGTGGTTGGACGGATCCATGGTGAACGGGGCCCAGAAGCTGGTCCGTTCACTGACGATGCCAGTATTCGAGTCTGAAAACTTCACGCCTCCGTCCACGGATTTCTGCGGAAGCGGGCCACCCGCACAGCTCGTGTAGACCGTGTTGGGGGTAGTGGGATCGATCAGGGTCCTGCCCCCATCGCCGCAAGCAACCGTCTGCCACTGGGGCGAGCCCGATTTCTGCGTGCCATTGTCCTGGGAGCCGGCGAAGGTGATGGTGGGATTAGTGGGATGGATCGACATGCCCTGGTAATACTGGGTGATCCCGAGCGTCGCGTTGAGGCTGGTAAATGTGTTGGGGGTGCTGGCGAGATCGTCCGTGTAATAGACGCCGCCATCGGTGCCGACGTACAGCCGGGTGCCGTCGGCCGACCAAGCCAGGGCGTGCGAATCGGGATGGATGGTCAGACCGTTCTTGTCCAGATACAGGTCGGTCCACGTGCTGCCGCCGTCGAGCGATCGGCGTGGGGTGAGGCCCGCCGCCACCACGATGCTGGGGTTCACGGGGCTAACGCCGATGACGTTGTGGTAATAGCAGGCGCTTTGGCAATAGTCCGGTGCGTTTGTCAGATGCCCCCAGCCGCCCCCACCGTTGGTGGTTTTCCAGATGCCCAGGGCGCCCCCGGTTTTGACACTATGAATACCCGCGTAGACGACGGACGGATTGGAGGGAGCGATGGCGAGTCGGATGCGACCTGCATCGCTTCCGGGTGAGAAGTTGAGCTTCCAGGTGACGCCGCCGTCGGGCGACCGGTATACGCCGTTCTTGTCGTTGCCGTTCGGATCGCCCAACGCCGCCCAGGCTGTTGTGCTCCCCTTCGACGGATCGAAAAGCACCTCGGTGCCGGATGCGCCGCCCAGCACCAGGCTCCACGTCACCCCGCCGTCGGTTGAGCGGTAAATGCCCGATTTCGCAGGGTTGTGGAAGTCGGCGGCGGCCAGGATGACTTGACCGTTCGACGGGCTCACCGCCAGGGAGCCGATGCGTGCGCCGCCGTCGTAGAAAGTGGGGCCGAAGGGGCCGGCGAAGGGGCCGTTGTAAAGCGTCCAGGTGGTCCCGGCGTCGGTGGACTTGAGAACCCCCATGCCGTAGAAGGCGCCGCCAAAAGCGGGCGCACTGGCTGGCGAAAAAGTCTCTTCTCCCGTGCCGGCGTAGACGATATCGGGGTTGGAGGGGTCCAGCGCCAGAGAGCCGATGGCGAGAGTGGGCTGGTCGTCGGTCAGATACTTCCAGTGGGTTCCGCCATCGGTGGTCTTCCAGACGCCCCCTTGAGCGCCGCTCGCGTAGACCACCGTCCGCCCGGTGCGGTCGCGCGGATCGACCGCGATGGCCGAAACCCGTCCGGAGGTGAGCCCCGCGGACGAGCCAATAGCGCCGTAAGGGCCGGCGAAAGTCCATTGCAGGGCGCCGCTGGAAGCAGCCGGCACGACGGTCAACACCGCCGCGAGCAGTACAAAACGGGTGTCCCAAAGCATACGCCTGAGTCCGAATTGAGTATAGCCTCCGGACGGCCCTTATTCAAGCTCGGAAAGTGCGCCCAGTTGCCTCAGGTCCGCCAGCGTGCGGGCGGCTTCTTCCTCGTCCACCTGGCTGATGGCGAAACCGACGTGCACCACCACGTATTCTCCTAGCCGCGCCTCCGGAAGATACGCCATGCAGACCTCGCGGCTGATGCCGGCGAAGTCCACGCGCGCCATGGGAACGCCGTGCTCGTCATGCAGTTCGGTAATCTTGCCGGGAACCGCCAGGCACATAGGGACACCGTAGCGCCGGCGATCTTGTCGCCGGTGTTCTTCCCATCCCGGACAATCCCACCGGCGGCAAAGACCGCCGGCGCTACGGGGACGGGGCTTTCTCCTTCATGGTAACAGGTTGACAGGTCCCGCCCCGCTTGCTTAACTGGTAAATCCCATGGCCCCGCCCGGACGTCAAAGGCAGGATGCGCACTCGCTGGCCGAGGTTCACGCCAGCGTGGGAACCTCCCAGGTGTCTTTCTGGCGGCGCATGTTCGCGTTTGCCGGCCCGGCCTACCTGATCAGCGTGGGCTACATGGATCCGGGCAATTGGGCCACCGATCTGGAAGGCGGCGCGCGTTTTGGCTACCAACTGCTCTGGGTGCTGGTGATGTCCAACGCCATGGCCGTCCTGCTCCAGACCTTGAGCGCACGTCTGGGGATTGTGAGCGGGCGCGACCTGGCGCAGGCCTGCCGCGAGACCTATCCGCGGCCGATGAACATGGCGCTGTGGGCGTTGTGCGAAATCGCGGTGGCGGCCTGCGACCTGGCGGAAGTGCTGGGTGCGGCCATCGCCCTCAACCTGCTGTTCCACATTCCGCTGCTCGCGGGCGTTTTGATCACCGCCGCCGATACCCTGCTGGTGCTGTGGTTTCAAAGCTTCGGCATCCGCACCATCGAAGCCTTTGTGCTCTCCCTGATCGCGGTCATGGCGGGCTGCTTTTGCATCGAGATTGTCTGGGCCAAGCCGTCGGTCTCCGAGATCTTCACCGGGTTGGTCCCGCGGCTCAATCGCGACAGCCTGTACGTGGCCATCGGAATCCTGGGGGCCACCGTCATGCCGCACAATCTGTACCTGCACTCCGCGCTGGTGCAGACGCGGCATATCGCGCATTCGGAGGAGGCCAAGCGCTCCGCCTGCCGTTACAACCTGATCGATTCCGCGGTGGCGCTGAACGGCGCCATGTTCGTCAATTGCGCCATCCTGGTGCTGGCCGCGGCCGTGTTCTTCAAGCGCGGCATCGTGGTGACCCAGATTCAGCAGGCGCACGTGCTGTTGGTGCCGCTGCTGGGGACCAGTGCCGCGGGGGTCATGTTTGCCGTGGCTCTGCTCTGCTCAGGGCAGTCATCCACGTTGACGGGAACCATGGCGGGTCAAGTAGTTATGGAGGGTTTCCTCAACTTTCGCATGAGGCCCTGGCTGCGGCGCCTGGTAACCCGCGCGCTGGCCATTGTGCCGGCGGCGTTCACCATCTATTTCGCCGGCGACCAGTCCACTTTCGGCCTCTTGATCCTGAGCCAGGTGATCCTGAGCATGCAGTTGCCCTTCGCCGTCATTCCGCTGATCCACTTCACCAACGACCGGGCGCGCATGGGATCGTTCGCCAACTCCCTGTGGGTCCGCGTACTGGCCTGGTCGACGGCCGCCGTGATTGTCGGCTTGAACGTGCGCCTCGCCTGGATGGCGGTTGCGGACTGGCTGGCCGCGGCGGGCGCCTGGCATACGGTGGTCTGGCTGGCGACCATTCCCACGGCGGCGGTTCTCCTGCTACTTTTGTTGTGGGTCACCATGGAACCCCTCATCAGCCGCTGGACGCGCAAGTTCGGCCGGGCGCCCATTGTTCTTCCTGAGACCGCCGGCGCCGAAGCTGCCGCCGCGCCGGTTTACCACCGAATACTGGTGCCGCTGGACCACAGCCCTCTGGACCGGCTGGCGGTGAGCCATGCCGCGGCCATGGCCAAGCTCCACGGCGCCAAGTTGTTCCTGCTCCATGTGGAAGAGGGCGTGACCAGCCAGATCTACGGGCGGGATTCTTCCACGGCGGAAGTGGAGGCTGGCGAACAGTACCTGGAGCGCATTGCCCAAGCCCTCCGCGATCAAGGGATCACTGTCGAAACGGCGATCACGCACTCCTCCTCGCCCAAGAAGGAGATTGTGCGCTACGCAAACGAAACGCGGCCAGACCTGGTCATCATGGGGGCGCACGGCCACGGCGGTCTGAAAGACCTGATCTTCGGAACCACCATCGACCCGGTGCGCCACAACCTGCAGGTGCCCATGCTGATCGTCAGACCTGGCAAAGGTCTCTTATGAAACCCCTATCGAGAGCTTCGATTCTGCTTCTGCCGGCCCTGCTCCTTTTCGGCGCCGAGCCCTACCGGAAGCCGCCCAAGGCGGTTCTGGACGTATTGAACGCGCCGGTCACGCCGACCCTGTCGCTCAGCCCCTCCCGCGCCTACGCCATCCAGGGTTCGCCGGTGCGCTATCCTCCCATCGCGGAACTGGCACAGCCCATGTTGCGGCTGGCCGGGCTGCGCATCAATCCCAAGACCAACGGCCTGCACAATACCACCTTCGACAGCACGCTGACGTTGCGCAAGATCCCCGAAGGCGCCGAGATCAAGGTGGACCTGCCGCTGGGCCCAGAGGGCACCCCCAAGCTGGGCGCCGGACGCTGGAGTCCCGACAGCGCCCACTTCGCCTTCACGCACACTACGGCCAACGGCATCGAACTGTGGATCGGCGACACCGCCAGCGGCAAGAGCCATAGAGTGGAAGGCGCGCGGGTCAATGGCGTCATGGGCGGAAGAGGCGGCGGGGGCGGTGGTGGGCGCGGAGGTTTCGGCGGCGGGGCTTCCGACGTGCAGTGGATGCCCGGTGGCAAAGCTCTGCTGGTGGAAATGGTCAAGCCCAACCGCGGCGCGCCTCCGCCCGAGCTTGCGGTGCCCACCGGTCCGCATGTGCAGGAGAGCCTCGGCGGCGCGGCGCCCATGGCGACCCTCGAAGACATGTTGCAGAACCCGCATGACGAGGACTTGTTCGAATACTACGCCACCTCGCAGCTTGCCGTTGTCGACCTGGCCACAGGCAAGGTGACACCCATCGGTAAGGCGGGCATCGTCGAGTCGGCGCGCATTTCGCCCGACGGCAAGAACATCCTGGTGACCACTGTGCACCGTCCCTTCTCGTACCTCCACGCCGTGAGATCGTTCCCCAGGGACATCGAGGTCTGGGACCGCACCGGCAAGGTGCTGTACAAGGTGGCCAGCCTGCCGCTCGAGGACAAGGTCCCCATCAACGGCGTGGCCACCGGCCCGCGCAGCGTCCAATGGCGGCCCAGCGAGCCCGCCACGCTGATGTGGGCGGAGGCGCTGGATGGCGGCGATCTGAAGAACAAGGCGCCCTATCGCGACCACATCCTGGCATTGAAAGCGCCATTCACCGGCCAGCCGCGGGAGGTGTTCAAAACCGAGCAGCGGTTCCAGGGAATCCAACTGGCGGAGAAGGGCGGCATGGCGCTGGTGGAAGACTACGAGCGCCTAAAGCGCTGGTCGCGCACCTTCCAGATCGACCTGGACCAGCCCGACGCGGCCCCCAAGCTGATCTGGGCGCGCAATAACCAGGACCGCTACCACGACCCCGGCCGTCCCATGGAAAAGATCCTGCCCAGCGGCGGCGTGGCCATCCTGCAAGATGGCGACAACATCTTCCTCACCGGCTTGGGATCGTCGCCCGAGGGCGACCGGCCCTTCCTCGATCGCTTCAACCTGGCGACCCAGAAAACAGAGCGGCTATTTCGCTGCGATGACCAGCATTATGAGACCGTGGTCGCGCTCCTCGATGCGCACGGCGAGAAGTTCCTGACCCTGCGCGAGAGCCCCACCGAGCCCCCCAACTACTATGCGAGGACGCCGGCCGGTTCCATGACCGCGGTGACCAGGTTCCCCGACCCCCAGCCCTCCATACGCGGCATCCGCAAGCAACTGGTGAAATACAAGCGCAACGATGGCGTGGACCTTTCCTTCACGCTCTACCTGCCTCCCGATTACAAGCCGGGGACGAAACTGCCGACGTTAGTGTGGGCCTATCCCTACGAATACAACGACGCCGCGACCGCCGGCCAGGTGAGCGGATCGACCCAGCGGTTCACAGAAATGACCGGCTATTCGCAATTGTTCTTCGCGCTCGACGGCTACGCCGTGCTGGACAGTGCGGCCATGCCGGTGGTGGGCGATCCCGATACGGTCAACAACACCTATGTCGAGCAGATCGTGGCGGACGCCAAAGCGGCCATCGACAAGGCCGCGGAGATGGGCGTCACCGACCCCGCGCGGGTGGGCGTCGGCGGACACAGCTACGGCGCCTTCATGACCGCCAACCTGCTGGCGCACTGCGACCTTTTCAAGGCCGGCATCGCCGAAAGCGGCGCCCACAACCGCACGCTCACCCCCTTTGGTTTCCAGAGCGAGACGCGCACCCTGTGGCAGGCGCCCGAGGTGTACATCAAGATGTCGCCCTTCATGTACGCCGACAAGATCAAGGCCCCGCTGCTGCTGATCCACGGCGAGGCCGACGACAACTCCGGCACGTTCCCGATTCAGTCCGACCGCATGTACCAGGCCATCCGCGGCAATGGCGGCACCGTGCGCCTGGTGTTCCTACCCTTCGAAGCCCACGCCTACCGCGGGAAGGAAACCATTGAGCACGTGTTGTGGGAGAAGTTCGCCTGGTTCGACAAGTACGTGAAGAACGCGGGTGCTGCCGGCCGCAACTGACCCTCAGGCGATGAGCGCCAGCGGCGATTTTTCGTTGTGCCAGGATTCGAGGCTGAAGTCGGTGACGCCCAGGCTGCGCATGCACAGATCGACTCGATGCGCGGATGTCAGGTCTTCCAGGTGACCCAGACGCCACTCGACCAAATAGAGCAAGCGCACCAGAGGGGAATCGATTCTTTCCGGCTGATGGTGGTAGCGGATGGCCTCCACATGCCTGGCGGGCAATCTCCAGTGCGCGGCAATATCCGCGCCGGCCTTTCCATGGTCGCACCCGATCAGGTTCTCAGCGTACACCGGCGGGCATCCATGGTCGAGCAGCCCCCGCATGGTGGCGGAATCGAATAGATTGAGCCGGTCCAGCAGCAGCTTCCCGACATCGTGCAACAGCCCGCACAGAAAAGCCTCCTCGGGATCGACCGCCGGCGAACGGGCCGCAAGGTGATGCGCCAGTTCCGCCGCTTCCAGGGCATGCGGCAGCAGCATTCGCAAGGATGGCCGGGTGAAGAGCGGCCGGAAGATGCTGGCCAGAACGATCTTGCGAGTAGTCACGTAGCCCAGGCGCATAACCGCACTGCGGATCGTGGATACCTCTTCGTAGCCCATGAATAGCGGCGAGTTTGCAACCCGCACCAGGTTCCCGGCGACCACTGGATCGGCCGCCGCGATTCTGTCGATCTGCCCCGCGGTGGATTCCGGCCGGTCCAGAAGTTGCAGAATCCGAAGGACAGCCTGCGGAAAAACCGGCAGCGGAGACTTGGCGAAAGCCTGGACATCGGTTCCCCGCGCCACGGTCTCGAGCGCCTTCACGGGTTCCATGCTCCACGAATTCCGATCCGCCACGCGGCGCAACTCGGCAATGATCTCCGCCGGTGAACGCGGCTCGGTGTCGCAGAGCTCGTAAAGCTCGTCAAAGCGATTCGCGATATGAATGATCTCGGCCAGCCGCCGGAGGTGTTGCGGGGCATCCGCCGCGTGGTGGAACGCGCGCAGCAATGCGGGGACCAGCGCCTCGCCGTCAACGACGTTGGGAAGAGTGTCAATAGGTGAATGATGCAGCAGCGCCGCCGATTCGACACTGACCTTAACCGGAGCCGCCAGAAACATCTGGTGGGCAACGCACTGTGCCACCGCCGCGACTCGCCGGCAGTGATCGAGCAGAGACACGTCGTTTGGCGCGCAGGCACTGAGTTCCGGCGACATGGCTACTTTCTATATCGTGGAACCCCTCGAATCTTTCTCTGCTGCCCTTGGTTAGCAGCGCCTCGCTACCCCTTTTCCGGCATGATCATGAGCACCACGCGCGAGGGGTGTGCGCGGTCGTGGTACACCGTCTGGCTGGCCTTGACGAGCCGGGTCTCGCCGGCAACCGGCCCCCCGGTGTTGGGGTTGCGGTCGAACCTGGGAAAGTTGCCGCTGGAAATCTCCACCCGGATCCGGTGGCCCTTCAAGAACACGTTGCTGGTCACGCCCGCGTCCACCGCCACCGTATAGATTTCGCCGGCTCGCGCCAGATCGGGCTTCTCCAGAGAGTTGCGGTACCGCAGCCGCAGTATCCCGTCGGTCAGGTTGCGCGCGTAGCCGTCGGGAAACACGTCCACCAGCTTGGCCGTGAAATCCGTGTCGATGGCGCTGGTCGAGACGTAGAGCACTACCTTGACCGGCCCGATGGCCTCCACATCCTGCGCCAGCGGCTTGGTGGTGTACACCAGCACGTCCGCCCGCTGCTCCACCGGGCGCTGATCCATCGGCCCCCAGGGGAACACCCGCGGATTGCAGCACACCGCGCCGCCACGCGTGGGCGCCGGGTCGCGCGGATCGAACACATAATGGTCCTTGGAGCCATGCCGCGCGGGCCTGTCGTTCAGGACGCCGTCGCCCCCCAGGGTGTTGGCCCGGCCGCTGCCCTCCAGGTAGAAGTTTCGCGCGCGCGCCTCTTCGGGCGGCCACTCGCGCTCTTCCCGCCACCGGTTGGCGCCCATCACGAAGATCTCGACCGGCGGCTTGGAAACCAGCGGCGTGCCCTTCCCCATCAGCCACTGGTCGAACCACTCCAATTGCAGCGAGCGCATCGGCGCCGAGGCCTGGGGTCCGAAATCCACGCCCGCGAACTGGTAGGACATGTTGTGCGGCCACGGCCCTATCAGAATCCGGTTCAGCCCCGAAGCCTTGTGCAGCGCCGCAAACGCCTCCAGATCGCTCTGGGCGAAGTTGTCATACCATCCCCCCACCGAAAACACGGGGATGCGGACCTTCTGAATCTGCTCTTTGGTGCTGATGGCGCGCCAGAACGAATCGAACGCCGGATGATCCACCGCCTCCCGGTACATCTCCGACGGCCTGCCGGTGGCCGCCACGTCCGCCGTGCGCAGCGGCAGGTGCAGCACAAACTTGTTGAAATCCGGCTGGTAGCCCGGCACCTTCAGGTTCTCGGACATCCACTCCAGCCGATTCCCCAGTTTCATGGCGCCGCCCGTCGAGTAGAACCGGTCGCGATAATCGTCATACCCCGAAACCACCGGAAAGATGGCTTTCAGGTGCGGGTTGTCGAGCACCGCTACTTTCCACTGCACGATCCCCAGGTAGGAACCGCCCATCATGCCGACCTTGCCGTCCGACCAGGGCTGCCGCGCGATCCAGTTCAACGTATCGTCGCCGTCCGCGGGCTCCTGTTTCAGCGGCTGAAACGATCCCTCGGATTCGTAGCGCCCGCGCACGTCCTCCACCATCACCGCATAGCCGTGCTCCACGAAGGCCTGGTAATTGGAGGTGATGTCGGCGCCCTTCCCGTATGGCGTGCGGACCAGAATGGTAGGCACCCGGACGTGCTCGGAGGGCAGAAAAACGTTGGCCGACAGGCGCACTCCGTCGCGCATCGGGACCGGCACGTTCAGTTGCTTGACTGCGGGCCTCTGCGCCCAGGCCGCACCCAAACAAAGCAACCACAAGACCATCTGTGGGGCAGGATTCCATCCTGCGCGGCGGTTTGCAACCGCCGCCGACGGTTGGCCGATTGCCAATCGGCCGCAGCTTACAAAGCTGCCCCACATTAGGTGCTGCACTCGCACAACAAATCCCAATACTGTTTCCCGATTCGCTCCACCCGATGGTGCGCCGCAACATGCCCGGCTCCCCGTTGGCCAATGGCGCGGGCCACCTCAGAGATAGATGTTAGCAGAACCATATGCTGGCGCAAGGACTCCCGCTCCGCCACCCCGGGCGCGATCCGCAGGCAGGCGTCCTCGGGAAACCGCGCGCACTCCGCCGCGTCCGTCACCATGACCGGCTTGCCGATACCCATCAGGCGGATGGTAATCCCCGAGGTCTCTCCCGCCGCGGGATACCGCAGGTTGATGCAGGCGTCCACGGCCGCCGCCGCCAACCAGAACTCGCGCTCCTCGAGATACCCCAACCGGACCACGCCGGCCGCGCTCATGAGTGGTTCCACCGCCCGTCCGAGGTCCGTCGAGACGAATTCGCCCGCCACCAGCAGCGCCGTCCGCTGGTTCTCCCGATGCAGGTCCGCGAACGCCCGCAGCACCGCGGGCAACCGCTTGGATTCCCGCAGGTATCCGAACACCCCGAACAGGAACGTCCCCGGCTCCACGCCGAGCCGCTGCCGATACTGCGCAACCTCCTCTTCCCCGGCCAGCGCCGGCGCCTGAAAAAGATGCGGGATCTCCACCACCCGCGCTCCCGGCGCATGTTCCTTCACCGCGCACGCCGCCGCCGGATTATGCACCACCACCGCGCGTGCGCGCTCCGCCACCCGCCGCAACATGGGACGCTGGAAGTAACGGCTGTCCGCGGCCGACGCCGCGCGCCCGCGCCAAAGTTCGCCCGCCAGCCCGCGGTTCCACTCGCCGTAGTTGTAGACGAACTCCTCTATGTAGCCCGCTTCGTCCAGTTGTCCCAGCAGGAAATGGTGCAACACGGCATCATGCAGCGTCACCACGCCGGGCCGCTCCAATGCGCGCCGGTAGATCTCCGCGTGCAGCGCGTTATTGCCCAGGTGGTAGAGCGCCACGTCGCAGGGCCCTGGGGGCACCCCCGGCGCCAGGCTCACGCTCCCGTGCCGCCGCAGCTCGGCCTCGAGCGCCGCCGCATAATCCGCCACGCCCGTCCGCGCCGGCGGCATGGGGGAATAGAATCCGACCGTCACGGCTCCCGCTTCCCGAACAGCGCCGTTCCCACGCGCACGCACGTGGCGCCTTCTTCGATGGCCGCTTCCAAATCGTGCGACATCCCCATCGAAAGCTGCCGCAGGCCGTGCCGCTCCGCCAGCTCCCGCAGCCGCCGGAAATAGGGCCGGGACGCCTCGGGGTCCTCGGTCCACGGCGGCATGGTCATCAGGCCCAGCAATCGCAGGTTCCCACACCCGCGCACGGCCTCGATCAACGCCGCCAGCGCCGCCGGCGCCGCCCCGCTCTTGGCTTCTTCGTCCGAGAGCTTTACCTCCAACAGGATCTCTAGCTGACGCCCCGCGTCGTTCAATCGCCGCGCCAGCTTGGGCGAATCCACGGTCTGGATCACCTGGAACAGCTCCGCGGCCTTCGTGGATTTGTTGGACTGCAAGTGCCCGATCAGGTGAAAGCGCGCATCCGCCAGATCCGCAAGCTCAGGCGCCTTGCCCTCGAATTCCTGCACGTAGTTCTCGCCGAACTCGCGCAGCCCGAGTTCGTAGGCATCGCGGATCACCTTCACCGGAAACAGTTTAGTCACCGCCAGCAGGGTGATCTGGGCCGGATCGCGCCGCGCCCGGTCCGCCGCCCGCCCGATGCGCTGCCGTACCGCGGCCAGTCTCTCGCGCAAGGTGCCCATCGCCGGTTGCACGCTTCAGTATACCGGGAGTCCGGGGCGGCGGAATTAATCTGCCCGGAGTGGATTCGTATCTCAATCGTCATTGAGATCTGTTACCCTAGTTTTGTCTGATTTGGAGGTTTGAAGTGCGTTTAAGGTTTGCTGTGTTGCTCGTGCTATTGGTGTTTGTGGCCGCCCCGGTTTTTGCGCAAGCTGGCGGGGGAGCGGGAATCTCCGGAGTCGTCCGGGACCCGTCGGGCGCAGTGGTGCCCGCTGCCAAGGTCGTAATTTCGAGCGAGGGGCAAGGCACCATCCGCACCCTCGAAAGCAATGAGGCCGGGGTGTTCACGGCGCCTGCCCTGGCGCCCGGCTCGGGCTATCAAGTCACCGTCACGGCCGCGGGTTTTGCCCCGTACGAGGCCAAGAACCTGGTCCTGCTAGTGGGCCAAAACATGGACCTGAAGGTGGCCTTGGCAGTCGCCACCTCGGCCGTTCAGGTTGAGGTGACGGGCGTAGCGCCCCTGGTGGAAGACACCAAGTCGGACATTTCGGACGTGGTGAACCAGAGATCCATTCAGGACTTGCCGATCAACGGCCGCCGGGTCGATTCGTTTGTGCTGCTCACCGCCGGGGTCAGCAACGATGGCTTCTACGGCTTGCTCTCCTTCCGTGGCGTCGCGGGACAGAATTCGTTCCTGGTGGACGGCACCGACACCACCGAACAGTTCTACAACGAAAACGCCGGCCGCACGCGCATCGCGTCGCAGATCTCCCAGGATGCGGTGCAGGAATTCCAAGTAGTGTCTTCGAATTACTCGGCCGAGTATGGGCGGGCCATGGGCGGGGTAGTCAACACCGTCACGCGCAGCGGCTCGAACGCCTATCACGGCTCGGCCTTCTGGTTTTACCGCAGCACCGCGTTTGACGGGCAGGATCCGTTCACCGCGGTGGTGGCTTCGGAGAAGCGGAGCCAGGCCGGTGGAAGGTTTGGCGGCCCGATCAAGAAGGACAAGCTGTTCTTCTTCCTGAGCGCCGAGGTTACGCGACGCAACTTCCCGATGACCAGCAGCCTCAGCACCACAGCGGTCAACGGCATCACGCAAACCTGGAACCTGTGCGGAGTTTCGAGCGGCAGCGGGGCGACCCTGGTGCCGGCGGCCACGGCCGCGCAGTGCAGCGCCATCAACGGATTGATCCCGCGATTCTTTGGCGTGATTCCACGAGTGCTCCACCAGGAGCTTTACTTCGCCCGGCTGGATTACCATCTGAACGACCGCAACACTCTGAGCGCCAGCTTCAACTTCCTGCACGACCTTTCGCCCAACGGCATCCAGACCAGCGTTTCTTCGACCAGCGGTTCGGCGCTTACCGGCAATGGCGACGACGCCGTGACGGTGCGCAATGGAAGGCTGGCCTGGACGTTCGTCCCCACCTCGAGTTTCCTGAATGAGTTCCACTTCGGTTTTGCAGGGGACCGCCAGGCCGACTCGTTCGACCAGGCGGAGTTAGGACAGGGCTTGGGGTATCTTCAGGTCTCGGTGAACGGCACGCAACTGGGGCCGGCAAGCTACCTGCCGCGCGTCGAGCCGAGCGAAACCCGTTTCGAGTTTCAGGACAACGCTTCCTGGACCAAGGGTACGCACACCATCAAGTTCGGCACGGATATCGCCAGCACCCGGGATTATGTCTATTACATCTCGCCCGCTTTCGGTTCCTACAGCTATCAGACGGTCAACGCTTTCGCGCTGGACTATTCCAGTCCGTCGAGCACCAAGAACTGGCAGTCGTATTCCCAGGCCTTTGGCAATCCGGTGCTCGATACCAGAATCGGCGACTTCGGGTTCTATCTGGAAGACCAGTGGCGCGCCACGCCCCGGCTGAGCGTGAGCTACGGCCTGCGGTACGAATACGCAAAACTGCCGCAGCCCAAGGTGTGCAACCAGGACTATCCCGGCACCTGCCACCTGTATTCGTCGCCTAAGAACCTGGCGCCGCGCCTGGGGGTCACCTACCGCTTGAACGACAAGACGGTGTTGCAGGCCGGCTACGGGATGTTCCATGCGCGCTTCCAGAGCGGGACCATCGACAACCTGTTCACCACCGGGAACGGGCTTTACCAGCAGAGTGTCAGCCTTTCGGCGACGAACCCATCGCAATTCGCCGCGGGTCCGGTTTTCCCCCACGCTTTGACCGCGGCTCCGTCGGCGGCTACGGCGGCCTCGGGCGTCGGCCTGCAGTTCTACGATCCGAACATCCAGACGCCATACGCGGAGCAAGGTAACATCGGCATCCAGCGCCAGCTCACCAACGATGTCGCGATCAACGTTTCTTACCTCTGGAGCCGGGGAGTGCAATTGGTCGGCATCCGCGATCTGAATTTCCCGACGAACACGACGAATTTCACCTACACCATCGACAACGCCAGCGGCAGTCCAGTGGGCAGTTACACCACTCCGGTGTATATCGGCAGCGCTCGCCCGGATACCCGGTACGGCGTGGTGGCCTACGACGAGAACGGCGTCAAGAGCTACTACAGCGGCTTGGCGGTGCAGGTGAACAAGCGGTTCGCGCACGGCTTGCAAGCGCTGGTTTCCTACACGTGGTCGCATGAAATCGACGACGGCCAGAGCTACGGCGAGAGCACCAATAACCTGTTTCAGAACAGCAACACGTACTGGCTCTATAACGGGAACTACAAAGCGGACAAGGGCAGCGGCACGCTGGACCAGCGGCACCGCGTGTCGATCTCCTGGGCGTGGGCGCCGGTGTTTACGCACCGCTCGGGCGCTTTCTATAAGTACGTGGTGAACAATTGGCAACTTTCGTCCATCACCAGCATGGCGAGCGGCCATCCCTACGGCAACGAATCCATCACCATCTCGGGCACACCCGTTCCGGGTATGTTCAAGACCACTTCCATCGATGGCTCGGGGCTCTCCTTCCGCCCACCTTTCCTTCCGGTCAACAACTATTACCTGCCGGCGCATTACAATTCGGACGCTCGGCTCAGTAAGGTGATTCCGTTGGGAGAGAACACGGAGCGCAGGCTGTACCTCAGCTTCGAGATGTTCAACATCTCGGGTTCGTGGGCGGCTACCGGGTACAGAAGTAGTGTGGGCTATACCGAAGCCAACGGCATCCTGACCGCAACGCCGCAGAATCTCTATGTTCCGAGCGCCGACGCCGGCTTCCCCGACGGCACGCAGGCCAAGCGCATGCAGATCAGCGGCCGCATTACTTTCTAGACCTCCGAACCGGGGCGGGCGGGCCACCCGCCTGCCCCGTTATCCATCCTGGTATAGACGTACCGTTACTCTCCACGGAGCGTCCGGAGTTTACCCTCTCGTTCCCCATTTGTAATGTAATTTACGTCTCCCTTCTGGTATGCTGTCCCTTCAGGGAAAAAAGGAGACAATGATGCGTGAATTCAGCCTGTTTCAGAAGTTCGCCATCCTGTGCACCGCCCTGCTGGTGGTGCTCACCGCGTTGACCGCTCCCGCCTTGGCCCAGGCGACCGCCGCCTTCGGCACCGTTTCGGGCACCGTGCTGGATGCCTCGGGCTCCCCCGTGCCGGCTGCAAAAGTCACCGTCTCGAATGCCTCGCTGGGCCTCAACCGCGAGCTGACCACGACAGACGGTGGAATCTTCGTTGCGCCCGCGCTGGCCCCTGGCCAAGGATACAAGGTATCCGTCGGGAAAGAAGGCTTCGCCCCGTATGCCAGCACCGAGTTCGAAGTTCACGTGGGCGAGACCGTGAACCTGAGGGTGACGCTGGCCGTAGGCACCGTCACCCAGACCGTGGAAGTAACGGGCATGGCGCCGGTGGTGGACGACGTCAAGACGGAAGTGTCTCAAGTGGTGGGCAACGACATCATCATGGACCTGCCCATCAATGGCCGCCGCGTGGATGGCTTTGTCCAGATCACGCCTGCGGTCACCAAAGACGCCGACTTCGGGTTGGTCACGTTCCGCGGCATGGCCGGCGGAAACAGCTTCCTGATCGATGGCATCGACACCACCAATCAGTATTACAACGAGAACGCCGGCCGCACGCGTGTCGGCTCGCAGTTTTCGCAAGACGCGGTGCAGGAATTCCAGGTGCTCTCCTCGTCCTACGCGGCGGAGTTCGGCCGCGCCTCGGGCGGCGTCATCAACACCATCACCAAGAGCGGAACCAATGACTTCCATGGCACGTTTTTCTGGTTCTTCCGCAACCGCACGCTCGATGCCCGCGATCCCACCGCCACCGGAAGCGCCGCCATCAATCCTCCCGAAGTGCGCCATATTTTCGGCGGCACCATCGGCGGGCCCATCAAGAAGGACAAGCTGTTCATCTTCTTCGATACGGAAGTCCAACGGCGTAATTTTCCCGTCATCAGTAGCGTAATCAACTCTTCGGTGAACCAAGCCACGCAAAGCTGGATCGGGTGCGCGGCGCCGGCGACCGCGGCTCAGTGTTCCGCCATCAACGGCTTGCTGCCGCGGATGTTTGGCACCTTGCCTCGCAACGGAAACCAGATGCTGAATCTCCTGAAGTTGGACTATCGCCCCAATTCTCGCAATGCCCTTACGGTGGACATGAACTATCTGAAGTGGCTCTCCGTGAACGGCATCCAGACCGGCATCTCCAATACCTCCGGCGGCGGGGTTGGGAACAACGGGGACGATTCCGTGCGCGATCGCATCGGCAGGGCCTCGTGGACCTTCATCGCCACCAATTCCATGGTGAACGAGTTCCATTTTGGATGGTTTAAGGACCGCCAGGCCGACGACTTCGACCCTACGATCCAAAAGGGCTATCCCATCGGGAATGTCGGTCTCTCGGTGGCAGGCGTAAGCACTCTCGGCGGATACAGCATCCTGCCGCGCATCCTTCCCAGCGAGAATCGCTACCAGTTCGTGGACGGCCTCTCCTGGGTCCACGGCCGCCACGCCTTCAAGTTCGGTTTCGATATCGCCAGGACCGAGGACTTTGTCAACAGCTTGAGCAACCGCTTCGGCACCTTCACCTATTCCAACGTGACCACCTTCGCGCAGGACTTCACCAGTCCCACGCCCGGCGCCAGCCATTACTCCAGCTACAGCCAGGCATTCGGCAACCCCATTGTGGATATGCTGATCGGCGATCTGGGCTTCTATGCGCAGGACACCTGGAAGATCAGCGAGCGCCTGACCGCCAACTATGGCTTGCGCTACGAACGCGCTTTGCTGCCGCAGCCGACGATCGTCAACCCCAACTATCCGCAGACCGGCAAGATCCCCGAGACTACCAAGGACTTTGCGCCTCGCATCGGCCTGGCCTATTCGCTGAATGATAAGACCGTGTTGCGCGGCGGCTACGGGCTGTTCTACGCCCGGTACACCTCGTCCCAGAACTTCAATTTCTTCACGTCGAACGACGTTTTTACGCAGAGTCTGAGTATTACCAGTGCTACCTCGGCGGGCGCGCCGGTATTCCCGGTTCCCCTCACCAGCCCGGCCGGAGCGTTGGCCTCCAACCGTTCCATCACCTTCGCCGCGCCGGACTTCCGGAATCCGTACACTCAGCAATGGAACATCGGCATCGAACGGGCGCTTACGAGCAAGACCACCCTGACCGCCTCCTACGTCAATAGCCGCGGCAAGCGGCTCGTCACCGTCCGCGACATCAACATTGGCCCGCTCAGCTCGCAGGTCTACAACTTCACCATCCTGGACGCCAACTACAAGCCCACGGGGCAGGTCTACAGCACCCCCATCTACCTGCTCAGCAACCGCGTCGATTCCCGCTACGGCCACATCAACCAGGTAGAGAACGGGGGCAAACAGTGGTACGACGCACTGGCGGTGCACCTGAACCAGCGGTTCACCGGGACCTTCTCCGGGACCGTTTCCTACACCTGGTCCCACGAACTCGACGAGAACCAGGAGTCCGGCAGCAACGCATACGCCCTCAGCTCACCGGCTGGGCTCTACAACGGCGCTTACAGCAACGACAAAGCCAGCGGCAACCTGGACCAACGGCACCGCTTCGTGGCCACGTTTATCGCGCGGCCCAGGTTTGTGAAGCAGGACTGCTGTTTGGCCCTCTTGGTGAACGGGTGGGAATTAAACGGCTTGCTGACCCTGGCCAGCGGCCGGCCGGCTTACGAATCGGTCAGCTTCTCCTCGACCACCAACGTGTCCAACCTCCAGGCATTCACCGGCAGCCTCGATGGACTGGGCGGCGACAGCCGCGTGCCATGGCTGCCCAACAACCCGTTGAGCATCGACCCCATCACGCGCTTCGACGCGCGTCTCGCCAAGTCGTTTCGCCTCGGGGAGAAAATGTCCATCAGCCTCCTGTTCGAGGTATTTAACCTGACCAACACGGTCAGCACCACCAGCGTCAGCTCGCCGGGCTTCACGGCGGCGAATACGGGGACGTTGGCCGCGCCCAACTTCGTGGTAGCCCCGTGCGCTTCCGCCACGGCGACCACTTGCGCCCCGGAGACGCCGGGACTCCGTACCGCGACCGCCGGCTTCCCGGATGGCACCAACGCCCGGCGGGCCGAGGCGGGCCTGCGGTTTGTGTTCTAGGGTAGGGCGGGCCCCCTGGCCCGCGGCCAACCCCCTGGTTGGCCCGCTCCAATCGAAGAAGAGCCGGACCAGGGGCGTCCGCCCCACGTCTCGCTCGTGTGGTTTTGCTACTATTGATGCTAATAGGGATCTTTTGAACTTGACGACCGGCAGGCCCGTGAACCCATGCGCCGCCGGCTGCAACACGTTTTTGACTCGCTTGAATTGAGAGGAGACATTGATGCGCCAAACAAGCTTGATTGTTCTTTCCCTGCTGGCCCTGCTCGCCGTCTTCGCAGGCCCGGCTTTTCCCCAAAACGCCGGTTCCGCCACCATTACCGGCACTCTGACCGACCCTTCCGGTGCTTTCGTGCCGGGGGCGTCGGTGACCATCCGTAACACCGACACCGCCATCGAGCGCAAAATCGAAAGCAACGAAGCCGGCATCTATTCCGCACCGTTCCTCGCGCCGGGCCACTACGAAGTGAGCGCCGGCAAGACCGGATTCGCCTCGGTGGTTCGCAAGGAGCTGACGCTTCAGGTGGGCCAGACGCTCACCGTCAACTTCTCGATGACCGTGCAGGCGACGCAAACGGAGGTTACGGTCATGGGCCAGGCGGACGTGGTCGACACCGAAAAAACCGAGAACTCGCAGGTCATCAGCGAAGGCTCCGTGGACCACCTGCCCATCGCCGGCCGCCGCTGGGATGCTTTCGTGCTGCTGACGCCCAACGTAACCACCGACGGCACCAGCGGCATGGTCTCCTATCGCGGCATCTCCGGCCTGTACAACAGCAACACCGTGGATGGCGCCAACAACAATCAGGCGTTCTTCTCGGAGGCCCGCGGGCGCGCCAACAGCGGCGCCTATGTGTATAGCATGGACTCCATCAAGGAATATCAGGTGAGCGCCAGCAATTACAGCGCTGAGCTGGGCCAGGCCGCCGGCGGCGTGGTGAATGCCGTCACCAAGTCCGGCGCCAACGAGCTCCACGGCGACTTGTTCTACTACCTGCGCTACCCCACCTGGAACGCGCTCGATGCCTATCCGAAATCGCGCGGCACCTACAGCCAGCCCATCCACCAATGGCAGCAGTTCGGCTTTAGCGTCGGCGGGCCGATCGTCAAGGACAAGCTGTTTTACTTCGGCACCTACGATGGTTCGCGTAAAGTCAACCCCATCGCGTATACCAGCAGCGTCTACAGTTCAAGCGTGTCCGCGCTTGCCTGCCCCGCGCAAGTGAGCGCCTCGCAGTGCGCCGCCGCCAACGCCTTCCTGTTCGGACAGCAGGGCAACTTCCCCCGCGCCACCAACCAGGACGTCGGCTTCGGCCGGCTCGATTATCAGGCCACCGCGAGCAACCACGTCAGCGCGGCTTTCGATTTCATGAATTATCGCGCGCCCAATGCCTACAGCACGGCGCCTTCCTACAACAACAGCTCCGTGAGCACCAACGGAAGGTACATCTTCCACGAGCGCATCTTTGTGGCTAACTGGGATTCCACCATCTCCAGCTCGGCCGTCAACAATCTCCGTTTCCAGTGGGGCCGCGACCTGGAGGCCGCCGGTTCCAATGGCGCTGCGCCCTACGTGAACCTCTCCGGCCTGATGACCTACGGCGAGAACTACGCCCTGCCGCGCACCGCCGAACCGGATGAGCATCGCATCCAAGTCTCGGATACGTTCTCCAAGGTCTACGGCCGCCATACGTTTAAGACCGGCGTGGATTTCAACTTCATCCACGAGCTGATGATCAACCTGTACAACGGCACCGGCCAGTATGGTTACAGCGGAACGGCGCTGCAGGTGTTCCAGAACTGGACGCTCGACACGTTCGGAATCAACACGGGAGACGGCCTGACAGGCAAGCACTGGGCCACCTTCTCGCAAGTCAACGACCCCGTGACGCACGTTGGCAGGGACGATTTTCACAACAACGACTACGCCGCGTTTTTTGAGGACAGTTGGAAGGCGAGCTCCAAACTGACGTTGAACATGGGCCTGCGCTACGACGTCTCTACCATCCCGCAGCCGCCCATGCCGAACACGCTGACTTCGCTCACCACGCTGTACACTTCCACCATCCACATCCCCAAGGACCAGTTCGCGCCGCGTCTCGGCGCCGCCTGGCAGATCACGCCCAAAACCGTGCTGCGCATCGGTTATGGCCTTTTCTTCGCCAAGACCACCAACACTACCTACTACGCCACTCGCGCGGAAAACGGCGTGATTCAGCAGAGCTTCAACTGCGCATCGCCCAGCGCTTGCCCGGCCCTGATTTTCCCCAACGTGATCTGGACACCTCCGGGCCCGACGCCGACTGCGCCGTTCGCCGGCGCCCTGACGCCGCAAGTGGTCACCTTCACACCCCCTTCCGCCACCCAGGTAACGCGTGGCATGTCACCCGACTGGGTCAATCCGCGGACGCATGAGGGCGAAGTCACCGTCGAACGCGCGTTGCCGGGCGCGTTGAGCGCCTCCATCGGTTACGTGGTGAGCCGGAGCCTGCATTTGCCGATCTTCTGGGATTCCAACCTGGCCCCCTCCACCACCACCAAGAGCTACGACATCCTGAACTCCAGCGGCGCCACCACCCAAACCTACACCGTTCCCTACTATACCGGCCGCATCAACACCAATACCGGCGAAGTCTTCATCGGCACCAGCGATGTGAATGCCTGGTACAACTCGATGGTCATCACTGTGCGCCGGCCCATGCGCCATGGCCTGGAATTCACCGCGAATTACACCTTTAGCAAGGCGTTTGACGGCGCCCAGGCGGCAGGAAACTTCGGCACGTTCAATGGCACCGATTATCCCGTCGATCCCTACAATCGCAAACTCGAATACGGGCTTTCGGATCTCGACCAGCGCCAGCGGTTTGTGGCCAACGCCGTATGGATGCCCTCGGCCAAGGGTGTCGCGAACCAGGCCGCCCGGATGATTCTGGATGGCTGGGCGTTCTCCACCATCGTGACCATGTCCACCGGCCAGCCGGTGACACCATACATCACCGGCGCCCCACAACCGCTGGATGGCGGCGTGAGTGGCGGCGTAGCTTACGCTGGCGCTACCCAGGGCCGCGCCGGCTGGCTGCCGCGTAATTCGTCCACCGCTCCCGGTTTCCACAACGTGGACTTCCGGATCGGACGGCAGTTCCCGCTCGGTGAACGGGTGAAGCTGTCGTTCATCGGCGAAGCATTCAACCTGTTCAACCACACCAATGTCTCCAGCGTGAGCAACACCGCGTTCTCATATGCCGCGGCCGGTTCCGGCCTCTGCGCGGGCCATGCCAACGCTTGTTTCGTCCCCTACACTTCCACACCGTACCTGGCGACCACCAACACCAGCAACCTGCTGTGGGGCCCGCGCCAGTTGCAGATTTCCGGCAGACTGACGTTTTGATGTAGCGACAAGCAACCGCTCTCCGACGTTCGCGGCTCGGATCGGAGCCGCGAACTTCGGAAGCACGCAGGCGGAACCGCCTGCGCCACCACAACAGGTCCTGCATTTTCAGAGGTGGGGCGGGCGGTTCCGCCTGCCTCGCCCGCTTGCGGGCGGTTGTTTGTCCTACGGATTCACTTTCACCAAAATGAAAGTCAGATCGTCGTACTGCGCGGCATTATCGATCCACTCCTTCAGCTCACTGGCGATTCTCGATGCCATTTCACCCACCGGTAAATGAGCCGACTGGCGCAGCAAGTCCCTCAACCTCTCTTCGCCGAACTCTTCTTCCTGGGGGTTCTG
>Ga0209039_10000602_pt1 | contig 34971 bp, 24 predicted proteins | sample BogFormECP12_OM1_FD_188238 | JGI IMG/M metagenome (GOLD analysis project Ga0209039, IMG submission 188238) | Bog forest soil microbial communities from Calvert Island, British Columbia, Canada - ECP12_OM1 (SPAdes) (version 2) | ecosystem: Environmental > Aquatic > Freshwater > Wetlands > Bog ... | reverse complement strand
CGGTTGTTCCTTGCACCTCTCTACCCCAACCGACCGGTCTAACCGAATCGCCTGCCGGCCTGACCGCACCCCGGAACTTTCATGCGAATAACGTGACCATTGGAATGCATTACGAGTTCTGACAGGGCCTAGCCCTCTAACCATCGGCGCAGTTCCCGAATTCAAGGGGCTGCGCCGTTCCGTGTGAGATGGTTTATCTCGCCATCGTGGTTGCAACCTCAGCGTCTTATACCTGCCGCCGGGGTTGTAGTATGAAGAAGAATACGCTCGGCAGGTGCTTCTCCCGCGCAATCTGGCCGGCAAAAATCAAGGAGTCTTGCGATGACAAAGACGATTCGGTCCCTGTTGGTGTTGGCTGCTGTAGTGTATCTGGCCGGCGCCGTGGGCTTCGCTCAATCCGCAGGCGAAGCGACCTACAAAGCCAAGTGTCAAATGTGCCATGGCGCCAATGGAACCCCCAGTGCTGGGATGGCCAAATCCATGGGCGTGAAGGATGTTTCCGATCCGGACATCAAAAAGCTCACCGCGGACCAGATGGCTGCCGCCGTCAAGAACGGCAAGGGCAAGATGAAGCCGATCTCGGGACTGACCGACGCGCAGATCAAGGATGCGGTAACTTTCTATCGCGGCTTGCACCGGTTGAATCCACAGCCGTTGCCGCCCGGCCTGTAAGGGCCGCGGACGGCTGTCACAGTCCCGCACTTGGTGAAACCGCGATAGGTGTGCCCAGAGCCGCGGCTCCCTAGGGTTGATTTCCTCAAGAAATCAATACCTCGTACATGGCCTTTCTGGATGCGGTCATCGCTGTTTCGCGCTCATCGGCGGACCATTTTGAGTTTAGGGGACAATGGTGTCACTGCTGCAAAGATTCCGCGAAAACTGGGTGCGGCCGGCTCTGTTCTTCGGCAATAACCCCATCAGCCTTGCCGGTGGAGCCATCACCAGCGCCGCCGGCGTGACCATGATCGGCTATTGGCTGGTGGAGCTCTTCGGCCGGCCCAACGACAACCCCTACCTCGGAATCATCTTCTTCCTGCTTCTGCCGTCTCTGTTCATTGCCGGGCTGCTGCTGATCCCGGTAGGCGTGTACGTGCGCCGTAGAAAGCTCCAGAAAGCCGGACAGATTCCAGCCGAATTCCCCAAGATCGATCTCAACGACCGGGTCTTCCGCCATGGTCTGGACATCGTGCTGGTGGCCACAATCGTCAACCTGCTGGTCGTGGCCATGGCCAGCTATCGCGGTTCGGCCTACATGGACTCGCCGCAGTTTTGCGGCCAGTCCTGCCACGTGATGCATCCGGAATACACGGCCTATAAGATCTCCGCCCATTCCCATGTGGACTGCGTAGCCTGCCACATCGGCTCGGGCGCGCAAGCCTACTTCAGCGCCAAGGTGAACGGCACCAAGCAGCTTCTCGAGGTTGCGTTCGATCGCTACCCCACGCCGATTGAATCGCCAGTGCAGAATCTGCGCCCGGCGCGGTATATCTGCGAGGGCTGCCACACGCCGGCCCGGTTTGTCGGAGAAAAGCTGCTGGTCAAGTCCACCTTTGCCGACGACGAGAAGAATACCGAGACCCAGACTGTCGTGGTGCTGCATCTCGGCGGCCAGGATTCGCTCTCCCATCTGACCGGGATTCACGGCGTGCATCTCGGCCACATCGAGTACATCGCCACCGATCCCACCCGCACCGCCATCCCCTGGGTGCAGAAGCGGAATCCCGATGGCTCGGAGACCGTGTTTGCCGCGTCAGCCCTGAACGGCGCCGTTCCTCAGGGCGAACGGCGGCTTATGGATTGCATCGACTGCCACAACCGCGCGGCGCATACGTTTGTGACCGGGGAAGACGCGCTCAACCGGGCCATGGCCGACGGCGCGGTCAGTCCGGAACTGCCCTGGGTTCACAAGGAGGGCCTGGAGCTGCTCAAGGCCTCCTACGCCTCCGAGGCCGAGGCGCAAACCAGGATTCCTCAGCAGCTTTCGGAGTTTTATCGCGCCCAGCATCCCGAGGTGCTGACTGCGAAGGCAGCGCTGGTCAAGCAAGCAGGCGACGAACTGGCGACCCTTTACAGCCAGAACGTGTTTCCCTTTATGAAGGTGACCTGGGGAACGCACCCCAACCACATCGGCCACATGAGTTATCCGGGCTGCTTCCGCTGCCACGACGGCGACCACGCGGCCAAGGACGGCAAGAGTATCACCCAGGACTGCGCGGCCTGCCACAATCTGCTGGCCGTGGACGAAGCCAAGCCCAAGGTGCTGGCCGACCTCGGCATTCAGTAGCAAGCCGGCGCGCGGAGCCTGCTCCCCCACACAGAACCTTCCCCCGGCATGGTAGGCTGGCTCTTCACGTTCAAGGAGCCCGATTCTTCATGCATTCCAGCCAGCCTTTGCACTTCAATCTTGTCGCCGCGGCCCACGCCGCCATGATCGAGCACGGATTCCAGCCGGAGTTTCCCGCCGGAACCGATGCCGAACTCGCCGCCATTCAGGCACACCCCGCGCCGCCCGCCGTCCCGGGCATTCAGGACCTGCGCAGCCTGCTCTGGTCCTCGATCGACAACGATACCTCCAAAGATCTGGACCAGATCGAGTGGGCTGAGCAGTTGTCCGACGGCCGCATCCGCGTGCTCATCGGCGTGGCCGACGTGGACGCGCGCGTAAGCCGGGGCACGGTCATCGATAGCCACGCCAAGAGCGAGACAACATCGGTCTATACCGGGGTCAAAGTCTTTCCCATGCTCCCCGCCGAGCTCTCTGAAGGCATTACCTCCCTCAATGAAAATGAAGACCGCGTGGCGCTGGTCATCGAGTTTGCCGTAGATCAGGCCGGCACTGCCTCGGACGGCAAAGCCTACCGCGCGCTGGTCCGCAACCGCGCGCAGTTGGCCTACAACGCCGTGGGCGCCTGGCTGGAGGGAACCGGCCCCGCGCCGGCCAAGGTGGCCGCCAACAGCGACCTGGCCGCGCAGTTGAAGCTCCAGGACGCAGCAGCCCAGCGCATGGTGGGCGGCCGCTTCCAGCATGGAGCGTTGGATCTGGAAACGATTGAGACCCGGCCGGTGATGCTGGCCGAGGAGGCGGTGGAGATTGCGCGTCTGGAAAAGAATCGCGCTACCTCGCTGATTGAGGAATTCATGGTGGCGGCCAACGGCGTCATCGCCAGGACCTTCGAGAGCGCCGGCGTTCCCTCCATCCGCCGCATCGTGCGCACCCCGAAGCGCTGGGACCGCATCGTCGAAGTGGCCGAAGGCCTGGGCACGACGCTGCCCGCCGAGCCGGACTCGAAGGCCCTCAACGACTTCCTGCTGGCGCAGAAGCGGAAGGACCCCGACCATTTTCCCGATCTCTCGCTCACGGTCGTCAAGCTCATGGGTCCCGGCGAATATGTGCTGGTCAGGCCCAACGAAGTCTCGCCCGGCCACTTCGGCCTGGCCGTGCAGGACTACACTCACTCGACCGCTCCCAACCGCCGCTTCCCGGACATGGTCGCGGAGCGGATCCTCAAAGCCTGGCTGGCGAAGGCACCCCAGCCCTACTCCGAGGACGATCTCAATGCCATTGCGACCCGATGCACGCTGATGGAAGACAGCGCCCGCAAGGTGGAGCGCGAGATGCAGAAGCGCATCGCCGCTGTGGTGCTGCACCCGCGCATCGGGCAGAGTTTCAGCGCTATCGTCACCGGCGTCAACAATTACGGCACCTTCGTCCGCACCCTCGACCCGCACGTGGATGGCATGGTGGTCAGCGGCGGCAAGGGCCTGGACGTAGGCGACAAGGTGACGGTCAAGCTGGTCTCCACCGACCCGCAGCGTGGGTTTATTGATTTTGCGGCTTAGGGCTCTGAAACAAAACGAAGAATCTCATTCATCAGACGCGGTCCCTGGTCCGTATCGAATAGAAACTGTGCGTGAGCGGAGCCCTCCAGAATGATCAGCTTCTTCGGTTCAGGGGCCCTCGCGTAGTGGCGCGAAATCTCGTCGAGCCGAAGGCCGTCGGAGTTCCGGTCGTTGCGGGCGACGATGAAGAGTTTGCGCCCATTCAGCTTGTCCGGTGCGTCCCCTCCCGAAGAGGCCAGAAGAACGATGCGATCGAAAGTGCCTGGACTCGATTTTGCGTCTGCTTCTCCGACCGCATCGCCGCCCAGGCTCGCTCCCACTGCTGACACCGTCTTAGCTCCTATCCGGCGAAGATACGCGACTGCTGCTAACACATCCTCTGCATTGTCGCCATCCGTTCCGAATGAACCGGGCGATCCGTCGGGGTTCAGGGAATCTCCGCGAAAGCCGATGGCAACGACGAGAAAGCCGGCATCGGCAAGGGTTTCTGCCTGCCTGTTCCAACTCTCTTTGTGAAAGCGTCCACCGTGAGCCAGGACAATGCCGCGGCTGCCACTGCCGTAAAGGTCTGCCTGAACCTGCCCCGGTCGATCTGGCAACGGAAATGTGATCGGCCTTTGCCCGGCAGCCTGGCTCGCAACAAGCGTAATGCAAACGCCAACGAAACATGCCAACTTCATCTCAAAACTCCCGCAAGTAAACAGGTCTCTTTCACGTTCTGGCGTCTGCCAAATCTACCAAGGCCTTTACTTCGGCCCCTGCACCAGCCCGATCAGGTGCCCTTCGGGATCTGTGAAGGCGGCGACGATGCCGCCGTCGGGGATGGGTTGCGGGCCGAAGGCCTTCTTTCCGCCTTTGCTTTCAATGAGTTCCAGCGCGGCGTTCATGTCCTCAACCGCAACATAAAACGTGACATGTCCGCTGTGTTGCTCACGGGCTCCGATGCCGCCGTTGATGCCAGTACCGGGCTTGACCACCGAATACCAATCCTCGACCGGGTCGATCTCCCAGTGGAAAACATCCTTGTAGAACTCCTCCAGCAGCTTCTTGTCCCTGCCGAGAATCTCGAAATGGACCACCGGATGGGTACGGGGCATGGATGCGACCTCCTCGCGACTTGATGTGAAGGCCACTCTACACGGTCCCGCCGGGCAAAATCCAATGAAAAAACGTCGTAAAAACAAGTTCTAACCCGGGCGCGGCAGACGGCGCCATCAAGGCCGCGGGCTGCCGCCGGGGCTGCCAGGGGGAATTCTCTGCTCCCACGGGGGGGGAAAATGCGTCTAATAGAGAGGAACTGTGTACACAGTGAATCGTTGCCCTTAGAAGGCGCCTGTCACAGCAGGCGCGAAGGGGGTGATTTATCCTCTAGGTAGCCCTCTCGTTCGATTCACCTTATTTTTGGTGAGCCGCCCAGGCGGGCTCCGACTTTGCAACTGGTGAACGGATGCGTTTAGGCTCTTTTTTTCTATATACAACGCTCGCGGCTGGCTTCGGCCTGGTGGCGTTGTGCTCCACAACTATTGCTCAAGAACCGGGCTCCGGGCTGACTGCCGTTGCCGAGCTTCCCGAGGCTCCACAGCCCCAGTTCGTGGTGGCTGAGGCTGAGCCGTTGGCGCAGCAACCTCCCGCCGTGCAAAGCCAGAGCACTCAGCAGCCCGCCCCGAACCCCACCCCGGCCACGAGCCCCGCCGCCCAGGGCAGTTCCAGTTCCCAAACCCCCGCTCAGCAGCCCGGCGCCGAAAAAGGCCAGCGCCAAAAAGCCGGACGGCCGATTGCCGCGCCCGGGATACAGACAGCTAATATCAGCGGCACTGTAACCGATGTGAACGGCGACCTCGTTCCCGGCGCCACGGTTGTTCTGGACGGCTCAATCCCCGAAGATCACCGCACGATCGTGGCGAACGACAACGGACTCTTTGAATTCGACGGTCTCAAGACGGGAATCCCCTATCACATCACCATCAGCGCCAAGGGGTTTGTAAACTGGACCTCGCCCGACGTCATCCTCAAGCCAGGCCAGTACGAATTCCTGACGGACATCAAGCTCATGGTTGCAGGGGGGGTGACCTCGGTAAATGTGTATTCGTCCACCGAGCAGATCGCCATCCAGCAGGTCAGGCTCGAGGAACAGCAGCGCGTTTTCGGCATCATCCCCAATTTCTACGTCGTCTATGATCAGAACCCCGCGCCGCTCACGGTGAAGCTGAAGTTCGAACTCGCCCGCAAGGCCTATACCGATCCTGTTACCTTCCTCGCGGTCGGCTTCCTTGCAGGCATCTACCAGGCGGCAGCGATCCCCAACTTCGTTGAGGGCGCGAGAGGTTACGGCGAGCGCTACGCCTCGATCTATGTAGACGGGGTTGCCGACATCTACTTCGGCGGCGCCATCCTGCCAGCGCTTCTGCACCAGGACCCGCGCTACTACTACCAGGGCACGGGCACAAAGAAGTCGCGCGCCCTCCACGCCATCCTCAGCCCATTCATCTGCAAGGGAGACAACGGCCATATGGAACTGAATGTCTCGAGCATAGGCGGCGATCTAATCTCGGGGGCCATCTCGAACGCGTACTATCCGCAAGCGAATCGCGGCACGGGGCTAATGTTCGAGAATGACGCCATCACCACCGCTTCCCGCATGATCGACAGCCTGGTACAGGAGTTCATCCTGCGCAAGTTAACGCCTAAAGCCAAAAACAGACAAAACTAGAGCATTTTCAGAGAAGCTGCTTTAGAGCGGAACCAGAGTAAACGTGTCCTTGCACAGAGTCTTCTGGGTGGCTCGCCGCGGCGTCTCACCCGTAGCGATCGACCCTACCGATTCCACGTCTTCGTGGGCCTGGCAGCTTTTTTGACAGCGCGCCTGGCGCCACCCAGCTTGAGAGCGTGCAGCGCTGCCAGATTCTTCTCGATCAGCGCGCAGCGCTGCTCCACGCAGGCGTGGCTGCGCAGCGGATCGGCGGGCTCGTTATTCACTTTGGGCAGCAGTCAAGCAGGCTCCTTGACTTCGAGACGCTGATCCGCCGCCACGTCACCAAGCTTTTGCACCGTCCCTGAAGGCCAGTGGATTTCTATTGTCCCCTTCAGCTCACTTCCCAGCCCAAAATGCAGGGTCAGGTCGCTGCTCGAAGCGTAGCCCACGCTGTTCGTCACACATCGAATCTGCGTCCGGTTGGCAGTCTTCAAGCTAACCTGGGCGCCGATGGCCGAGCGATTGCTGCGTGTTCCTGTCAGCCGCAATTGCAGCCAATGGCGCATCGGGCTTCGATTCCACCATAGCTCGATGGGCGCGTCCATCGAGGTCACCGCCACGTCCAGGCGTCCATCGCGGTCAAAGTCCGCAAAGACACAGCCGCGATGCATGCGCGCCGTCGCCAGCCCCACTCCGGATTCGTTCGACACATCGGAAAACTTGCCGCCTTCGTTTCTGAAGATCCGGTTGGTCATCGGATCGTCCGTGTCCACGCCGCCACAGGCCACAAACAGGTCGAGCCAGCCATCGTTATCCAGGTCCACTAGTCCGCATCCCCAGCCGCTACGGGGGTGGGTCAGCCCCATCAGTCTGGTCGGGATGCTCCCATCTTCAAACTCCCCGTGTCCCCGGTTCAGGAATACGTCAAAGACCTCGCCTTTCAGCGCCGTCATCACCAGGTCAAAACGTCCGTCGCCGTCGATATCTCCGAAGTCCGCGGACATTCCCGAGATACTGCGGCCATCGCCGTTATAAGCCACGCCGGCGTCTAGTCCGATCTCAACAAAACCATGCCCTGTATTGCGGAACAGCAGGTTGCGCGCCTTGTCGTTGGCCACGAAAATCCCGGGGCGGCCGTCCCCCGCAAAGTCCGCGATGGCAATGCCCATCCCCTTGCCCAGAACTTCCGCCAAGGGCCCCTTTCCCGTCACCTCCGTGAAGGTTCCATCGCCGTTGTTGTGGTAGAGCTGCATCGGCTCCGCGGCATACTTTTCCGGCGGGCAATAGCGTCTCGTTTCCGCCGTCATGCCCCCGCAGATGGGATCGATTCCCGGCGACCATTCGCAATAATTGGAGATAAACAGGTCCAGCTTGCCATCCCCGTCGTAGTCGATCCACGCCGCCGCTATCGACCACAATCCGCGAACCGGCGGCAGATTCAGCCCCGCCGCCTCGGTCATATCGGTGAAGGTTCCGTCGCCGTTGTTGCGGAAGAGCTGGTTGCCATGCACGCCCACAACAAACATGTCCTCATGACCATCGTTGTTATAGTCGCCCACGGCAACGCCCATTCCGTAGCCTCGCCCCGCCACACCCGCCTTCTCCGTCACATCGCTGAACGTGCCGTCGCGATTGTTCCGGTACAGGCGATTCCAATAGCTCTTGCCGGTCTTCTCAAGCTGGGGCATGGCAGCCCCGTTCACGCAATAGAGGTCGGGCCATCCGTCTCCGTCGTAATCGATCACCCCGAGTCCTCCCGGCAACGTCTCCGGCTGATACTTGTTCCCGGTGGCTCCCGTGCGGAGCAGGAAATCCAGCCCATTGCCGGGTGCTCCGTTGACCATGATGATGGGGCTGGCAGCGGTGGCGGCCCATCCCCGTCTCGCCAGCAGGGCTGCAGACAGCAATGCCGCGCTCGCGCGCACAAAGTCGCGTCTACTGGTGGCCATCGGAGTTCCCCTGCTCGCTGTTCTGCAGTGTGGAGTTAGCCAAACGCGCTGCCTCCTGGGCAGCCTGCCTGGCTTCATCCTCGCGGCCCAGTTTACGCAGGGCGCGCGCCAACTGGGCGTGCAGCGCGCCCTTCGCATCCGGGTAGCCTGCCGCCAACTGCGGCCCCAGGCGGTTCACCGCCTCGCCGGGCTGCCCCAACTGCCCATAGGCCACGCCCAGCTCCACCTGCGTCCACGCGTCCTTCGGTTGGACAACGGCCAACTCCTTCAGCCGGGCAAGCGCCTCGGCATAGTCCCGTTCGTTCATCGCCATCTCGGCCAGCGTCCGCAGCGCCGAGGACAGGCGGGGACTCAGAGCCAGCGCCGCCAGGGCCGCGCTTCGCGCATGTTCCGTGTCGCCAAGCATCCTGTCCGCCTCGGCCAGACTCGCCAGCAGGCGGGGATCGTTGGGCCGCGACTTCAAAGCCTCCATGTACTCTTTCTGCGCCGCCGCCGCATCGGACCGCAGGCGCAGCGCCACATCTCCCCTTAACTGATGGAGCGCCGCTTCGTCGCCCGCCTTGCTCAGCCGTTCTTCCGTGCGCGACTCTTCGTTGCCATAGCAGACCTGAAGCCAAAACCCCGCCACGCGCTCGTCCGCCTTCAACCCCCGCTCAAGCGATGGAATTGCCTTTGAGCAGTCTCCAGTCCTGGCCAGCGCCACGCCCCGCCAAAGTGATCCCGGCCCATCAGCCGGCGCAACCGCGGGCAGCGCCTTCAACTGCTCCCAGCGTCCCTGCGCATAAAGTTCTTTTGCGCCCAGACCCGCTCCGCCATGTGGCGGCGCTGAAAGCAAGTTGCAAGCTCCTCCCTTTTCGCGGAGACACTGCCACAAGGTTCCAGCAACCTCAGGCCCTGGTTGCCTGGCCGCAGGCCAGACTGCCACCACTCTGCGCAACTCTGCCGGCGATCGTTCTCCAAGGCTTAGCAGCCGCTTCTCGGCGTCTTGCCAGTTCCCTTCCCCGGCTGCCATAAGAGCTTCAAGCTGCAGTGTCTCGGCTGCTTGCGGCTCGAGCCTCTCGGCCTGCTTCAGGCTCTCCTGCGCTTGCGCACTCTGGCCAAGTTCCAGTTGCGCTACCCCCAAATCACCCCAGATTCCTTGTTGCTCGGGATCGCGAGCGGCCGACTGCTCCAGCAACGTCTCCCTAGTCTGGCTGCCTTCCGGATGGCTCCATGCTTCGACGCGAAGTTCCGTTCCTTCTCCCCGCTTGTTGCTCAGAAATAACATCTCCAGAATATGGAACCGGTCCAGGCAGTAGTTGGCCCATGCAGTCAAATACTGCTCCTCTCCACCGGAACGGGCAACCGCGGATTGGAAGGCCTCCGAGGCCATGGCAGGATCGCCCAGCGCAATCGCCGCTTCAGCCAGGTAAGCCTGCGCGGCTCCGTCATCGGGACGCGCGTCGGATGCCGCGCGCAATGGCCCTAGAGCATCGCGAGCGCTCCCGCTGCGCAGCAGATCCACGCCCAGCAGCAGGTTGGCCATGTAGTTATGGGGGTTTTCTTTGACGATCTGCTTCAAGATCGGAATGGAGTGTCCGTAGTCGGCCTGCTTGTGATAGGCGGTTGCGGCCTGTAACTGCGTTGCGAGGTCGCCGGGCTCCGCCGCATCGATCGCCCCGGCGGCCACCGGCAACGCAATCGCGAGAACCAGCCCCCAGGCAGCCAGCATCCTTACCGCGGAACGCCTCGGCCATGGGCTGCGGGGCAAGCGTGGAAACTGGCCGCCGGATTCCCTCATCGCACCCACCCCACCCGCAAAAAATGCGTGGAATCGTTCCTCTGCACGCTGAAGATTATCCTAACAGCCTGCTGAAACGCCCGGCAGGGCCATACAGCGCGGCCTTTCGATGAACCTCAACCGGCGGCGCGCGCGTCCACCCGTTCCATCACTTCAAAGCACGCGAGGCGAGCGGTGGCAAGATAGACCTGGTCGCGATAGACGCTGAAAGCCTTTGAGAAGGTCCATAGGATGCGCGCATTCAGGATGAGTCCCTTGGCCGCGCGCGGATTGATGGTCAGGTCGTTCGAGATCTGGCCCCGAAAGCCTCCGTACTCGTCGTCGACGGCGTATTTGAGCCAGAAGGGCAGGATGCCGGAGCGCAATTCCGCTTCGATTTTTGCCGCAGGCCTGGCACAAGAATGCCTCCTTCAATGCCGCAAACAGAGACATTGTAAGCGTAACGGGCCGGACTCAGAGCTGTGAGCTCAGCCGGCCGACTGCAGAATGGCGTCGATGCGGGCCAGCTCGTCCGGGGAGAATTCAAGGTTGGCCAGCGCCGCGACGTTCTGTTCGATCTGCTCCACGCGGCTGGCTCCGATGAGCGCCGAGGTCATGCGGCCGTCGCGCAGCACCCAGGCTAGCGCCATCTGCGCCAGCGACTGCCCGCGCTGGGCGGCCATGCCGTTCAAGGCGCGCACCTGGGCCAGGCGTTGCTCGTCGATGTCGTTTTTCTTGAGGAACCCGTGCGGCTTGGAGGCGCGCGAATCCGCGGGAATGCCCTGGAGATAGCGGTCCGTCAAGAGGCCCTGCGCCAGCGGGCAGAAGGCAATCCCGCCCACGCCCTCATTGCCCAGCACATCCAGCAGGCCGTCTTCCAGTGTGCGAACAAACATCGAGTACTTCATCTGATGAATCAGGCAGGGCGTGCCGAGTTCGCGCAGAATCTTGACGGCCGCAACGGTCTGGCTTGCGCTGTAGTTGGAGATGCCGGCATAGAGCGCCTTGCCGGAGCGCACCGCCTGATCCAGCGCCTGCATCGTCTCTTCGACGGGCGTCTCCGGATCGGGGCGATGGGAGTAGAAGATATCGACGTACTGCAGGCCCATGCGCCTCAGGCTCTGGTCCAGGCTGGCCAGCAGATACTTGCGCGATCCCCAGTCGCCGTAGGGACCGGGCCACATCGTGTAGCCGGCCTTGGTGCTGACGATCAGTTCGTCGCGATGCTGCTTGAGGTCAAGGCGCAGAATCTCCCCGAAGTTCGACTCCGCGCTGCCCGGCGGCGGGCCATAGTTGTTGGCCAAGTCGAAGTGGGTGATGCCCAGATCGAATGCCCGCAGCGCCATGGCGCGGCTGTTCTCAAAGACATCGACACCGCCGAAGTTATGCCACAGCCCCAGGGAGATGGCGGGCAGGCGCACGCCGCTCCGGCCGCAGCGGCGATACTGCATGGCGTCGTAGCGCTGCTCGCTGGCCAGGTACAAAGCACTACTCCTTGTTCAACCTTGAAGGGTGCCCCAGGTCTCGATTTTGAGACCTGGGATTGTGCTAGCTCAGAATGCCGACGACGGTGACTTCCTTCCGGCCGTCCGCGGGAGGAGATACGACATTTCCCTTGATCGGCTTGCCGTCCACGGTCAGAGCAATGGAATTACCGTCGCCTTTGCGCTCGATAGAGATTTTGTACACCACTCCGCGGAAGGTGCGGGTCGCGGTGAATCCCTGCCAGTTCTTGGGTATGACCGGAGCGATCTCCAGCCCGTCCAGCGCGGTGCGCACGCCCAGGATCCACTGCACGATGGCGTAGTAGTTCCACGCCGCCGTGCCGGTGAGCCAGGAGTTCTTGGCCTCGCCGTGCGTGGGCGCATCCCTGCCCGCGATCATCTGCGCGTAGACGTAAGGCTCGCAGCGATGCAGGTCGCTGATCTCCTCGCGCGCCGATGGGTTGATGCGGCTGTAGTAGTCGTGGGCCTCGTCGCCGTGGCCAAGCCGCGCCTCCGCAATGATGACCCAGGGATTGTTGTGGCAGAAGATGCCGGCGTTCTCCTTGTATCCCGGCGGGTAGGAGGAGATTTCGCCCAGGTTCAGGTAGTACCTGGAGTAGGCCGGCTGCTGCAACACAATGCCGTGTTTGGTGGCCAGGTGCTTGCGCGTGGACTCCAGCGCCCTGGCGGCCAGACCGTCTTCCAGGCCGATGCCTGCCAGCACACAATAGCCGTTGGTCTCGATGAAGATCTTGCCCTCCTCGCACTCCTTGGAGCCGATCTTGGCGCCGAAGTCGTCGTAGGCGCGCAGGAACCACTCGCCGTCCCAGCCGTGCTTGCGGACGACCTGATCCATCTTGGCAACTTCGGAAAGATACGTGGAGGCCTCGGCGTCCAGGCCGCGATGCTTGGCAATTGCAGCAAGTTCCTGACCGGCGTGAACAAACAAGCCGGCGATGAAGACCGACTCGGCCACTTTGCCGTCCTTGTTGGTGGTGGTCTGGAAGGACTGGCCCGGCGTGTCGGAGAAGCAGTTCAGGTTGAGGCAGTCGTTCCAGTCGGCGCGCCCGATCAGGGGCAGCCCATGCGGCCCAAGCCGGTCCAGCGTGTAGCGGAAGCTGCGCTGCAGGTGCTCGTAGAGCGGCGTTTCCGAGCCGGGCTCGTTGTCGTAGGGCACCGGCTCGTCCAGAATGCTCCAGTCGCCGGTCTCCTTCAGATAGGCCGCCACGCCGATGATGAGCCAGTGCGGATCGTCGTTGAAGCCGCTGCCCACGTCGTTGTTGCCGCGCTTGGTGAGCGGCTGGTACTGGTGGTACGCGCCGCCGGTGGGCAATTGCGTGGCGGCCAGGTCCAGGATGCGCTCGCGGGCGCGGGCGGGCACCATGTGCACAAACCCCAGCAGGTCCTGGTTCGAGTCGCGGAAGCCCAGGCCGCGGCCGATGCCGGACTCATAGAACGACGCCGAACGCGACATGTTGAAGGTCGCCATGCACTGGTAGGCATTCCATATATTGACCATGCGGTTGGTGTGAATGTCCGGCGTGTTGACCTGGAAGACGCCGAGCACGCTCTCCCAGTACTGGCGCAGCCGCTCGAAGGCCGCGTCGGCTTCCTTGGGATCAAGATACCTGGCGATGACCGGCTTGACCGTCTTCTTGTTGATGGTCTGCGAGCCGGGAGGATCGAACTTCTCGGCTACGGGATTTTCGTGGTAGCCGAGCACAAAAACAATCTGCTGCGTCTCGCCCGGCGCCAGGTCGAGCTTGACCTGGTGGGCGCCGATGGGCGCCCAGCCGTGGGCGATGGAGTTGGTGAGCTGGCCGGCTTGGACGGTGGCGGGCGAGTCCCAGCCCCGATAGTGGCCCAGGAAGACATCGCGCTGCGTATCGAAGCTGCCGCCCTTGGCGGAGGTTGCGAAGTAGGCGAAGTGGTCGCGGCGCTCGCGGTACTCGGTCTTGTGATAGATGACGCCGTCTTCCACTTCCACCTGTCCAATCGAGAAGTTGCGCTGGAAGTTGGTGCTGTCGTCCTGGGCGTCCCACAGGCAAAATTCGATGCTGGCAAAGGCGGAGATGGAGGCTTTGACGGCGCGCTTGTTGGTTACCGTGAGCTGCCAGATTTCCAGGTTCTCGTCCAGCGGCACAAAATACCGCGTGTGCGCTTCGATGCCTTCATAGGAAGACCCGATCACCGTGTAGCCCATGCCGTGCCGGCAGGAGTAGTCCTTCAGCTCGCGGCGCGTCGGCTGCCACGAAGGAGACCAGAACTGCTTCGATTCGTTGTCGCGCAGGTATACGTAGCGCCCGCCGAAGTCGAAGGGCGCGTTGTTGTACCGGTAGCGGGTCAGCCGCCGCAGGCGAGCGTCGCGATAGAACGAGTAGCCTCCCGCCGTATTGGAAATGATTCCGAAATATGCCTGGCATCCCAGGTAATTGATCCACGGCAAGGGTGTGTCCGGTTGTGTGATCACATACTCGCGGTTTAGATCGTCGAAATATCCGTACTTCATGGTGAATGCTCCCTCAAAGAAACGTACCGTCAGTATAGACCCCGGATCGAAAGCTAATCAAACGATTTTGCAGAGCGCTTCAAAGTTCTTCGGAAAAGGCCCTGTGGATTTGCGCGAAGTGGCGCAAATGTGAAAAAGTATCTGCGCGAGCGAAATAAGGCAAATCTCCCGGCGTGTCCGGGATCGTTGCCAGGATTCAGGCAGATGTGAGAGACTTGCCCGTTTTTGCATGTATCCTGGACGCTTGCGCGAGGAGAAAATTCACATATGTCCGGTTCCCTGTTTCTGGCACTCATCCATGCGCAATCCGGCATTAAGTTGCCGATAGCCGCAGTCCTGGCCGGCCTGCTCATCTTCCCGGCCGTTTTGGCTTGCGCGGCCGAGAGCGCAAGCCTGGCCATCAAAGTCGATCAGGCGGGCTATCCGCTCGACGGTCCCAAGGTGGCGTTTGTCAGCGCCCCTGCCGCAACCTTCCATGTCAGGCGTTCAAGCGACAATGCGGCCGTTTTTCAGGGAAAGCTCTCGCCGCCCCTGCCTGACCCCAACTCCGGCGACCAGGTGCAGGCCGCGGATTTTTCCGGATTGCGGCAGGCGGGAACCTACTACATTGAGGTTCCCGGCGTGGGGCGCAGTTGGAACTTCGCAGTGAGTAAAAATGTTTTCGAGCGCACCTACTACATGGCCATGCGCGCCTTTTACGGGCAACGCTGCGGGACGGCGGTGGATATGGGGCCCGAGTTTCCCGGCTACTCGCACCCAGCCTGCCACCTGCATGGCGAATTTCACCCCTCCTCCGGCGCCAAAGGCCGACGGGACAACATCGGCGGCTGGCACGATGCCGGCGATTATGGCCGCTACATGGTCAATTCCGGAATCGCCACCAGCACGCTGCTGTGGGCCTGGGAGATCTTCGGGCAGAAGATCAAAAACATTTCACTCCAGATTCCCGAGTCGGGCAACGGCACGCCGGACATTCTGAATGAGGCGCGCTGGAACCTGGAGTGGATGCTGAAGATGCAGGACGACGACGGGGGCGCCTGGCACAAGCAGGCCAGCGAGTACTTCCCCGGCTTTATCGCTGCGGAGGACGACAAGCTGCCCAGCGAGGTGGTCGGGACCGGATCGGCTCCTTATAAAAGCACCTGCGCGACCGCGGACCTGGCGGCCGTGGGCGCAATCGCCGCCCGGGTTTACAAGCCCTACGATGCGAAGTTTGCCGCGCAGGCGCTGGAGGCGGCGCGGCGGGCCTGGGCCTGGACCGAAAAATATCCGAATGTGACCTTCAGGAATCCGCCCGGCGTGGGGGCCGGAGAATACGCCGATGCAAACTGCAAGGACGAACGACTTTGGGCGGCGGCCGAGCTTTGGCGCACCACCGGCGAGGCGCCATATAGCGACTTCTTCCTGAAGAATTATGCGGAATTTCTTCCCAGCCTGGACACGCCTCCGGGGGAGAACTGGAAGACGATGGGGCCGATGGCGCTTCGAACCTACGTTCTCTCCACGCGGAAAGGCGCGGATGCCACGGCGGTTGCCGCCATCCGGAATCGGACCCTGGCCGCGGCGCGCGCGATTGTGGAGCGGACTCGCGGCAATCCTTACCGCAGTAGTATGCAGCCCAAGGACTATGTTTGGGGATCGAATGGCGTTGCGGCGGATTATGGCGCGGAACTGCTGATCGCCAACGTGATCCAGCCAGACCCGAGCTTCGTGGATGCGGCGCGGGACAATCTGCACTATCTGCTGGGCCGGAACACGTTTTCGCTCTCTTGGGTTACGCAGGTGGGCGAAAATCCCTTTCAGCACCCGCATCACCGGCCCAGCGGGGATGGGAAGCAGGACAAGCCCTGGCCGGGGTTGCTGTCGGGAGGGCCGAACGCGGGACGCGGAGACGCCGTGGTAGACAAGTTGCCGAAAGATTTGCCGCCAGCCAAGGTCTATGCCGATGAGTTGGGTTCATATACCAGCAACGAGATTTGCATCAACTGGCAGGCGTCGCTGGTGTTTTTGTTGGCTGGAGAACTGCAATAGGGAATCCGTTCCAGCATCCGCATCGCCGGCCGTTGCGGGGCATGCATGACGCCAAGTTAACCTCTTCTGTCTGATGCCAGGCCGGCGCGGTTTGTGCATGTTGATGAGGGCCACCGAACAAGAGGGACATGATTCATGAAACCGGAAACTCAAAAGCTGACGTTTGTCGAGAAAACGGGCTATGCGTTCGGCGATGCGGCCTCCAATCTGTTCTGGATGACCTTCATCTATTTCCAGGGCAAATTTTATACCGACGTCTTCTTCTATACTCCCGATGCCGAGTTAGAACGCTCGCTGCTGGAGAAACTCGCTGCGTTGCTTCTGCTTACGCGGTTTCTCGACATGGGATTTGACTTGTTCATGGGCGTGCTGGGCGACAGGACCCGGACGCGATGGGGCAAGTTCCGTCCCTACCTGCTTTGGGTTGCGGTCCCTTTCGGCATTATCAGCGTGCTCACATTTACCACGCCATCCTTCAGCCCCAACGGAAAGCTCATCTACGCCTACATTACTTTGTGCCTGATGATGATGGTCTATTCGGCCATCAACATCCCCTATTCGGCTTTGATGGGCGTCATCTCGCCCGATTCGCAGGAACGCACCAGCGTGTCATCGTACCGGTTTGCGTTTGCCTTTGCGGCAGGCCTGGTGGTTCAGTATTCGACGCTCTACCTGGTGGACTACTTCGGAAAAGTAGGACCGGAGATGAGCGGGGTGATTCTGGCCGCTGCCAAAGCCCATGGCTATCAACTGACGATGGGCATCTACGCCGTTGCGGCAGTTGCGCTGTTCTTCCTGACCTTCGCGCTCACGCGCGAGCGGGTGCAGCCAATCCAGGACAAGAGTTCGCTCAGACAGGATCTCAAGGACCTGGCAACCAACGTACCGTGGCTCATCCTCTTCGGGATGGGAACGCTGACCGTCTGCGCCGTCGCCATCCGCAGCGGAGCCATCCTGTATTACTTCCAGTACTATGTCGGCAATGAAAAGCTGGCCGCCTCTTTTATGGTTGCCGGAACGTTGATGTCGCTGCTGGGAACCATCGTCATTCAACACGTCACGCGGTTTGCCGGAAGGAAGGCCACTTACATCGGCCTGGCGACGCTGGGCGCGATTTTCCTGGCGGTTTCTTACTGGGTCAGGCCGGAGCAGGTGGCGCTGATGTTCGTTTTTCAGGTGCTTTACAGCGCGGTGACGGGGCCGACATCCGCGGTGCTGTGGGCCATGTTCGCAGACTCGGCCGATTACTCCGAGTGGCGCACAAGCCGCCGGGCCACAGGGCTCGTCTTCTCCGCGGCGGGCATGTCGAACAAACTCGGCTGGGCCATCGGCGGGCCGGTGACGGTCTGGCTGCTCGCCCTCTTCGGATACCGGGCCAGTGTTGCGCAGACGCCGCATGCTCTGCATGGCATCCTGCTCTTGTTTACTTTCATTCCCGCTGTCGCCTTCCTGCTTACCGGGGTGGGACTGCTCTTCTATCCGCTCAACGAAGCCAAGACGAAGAAGATCCAGAGCGAGTTGCAAGCGAGGCAAGCGGCGACTGAGGCGGCGCTTTCCTGAGTTTTGGCGATGCGGAAGATGGCGCCGATCTGCGAGGCGCGGTCGAAGGGATACCGTGCTCTGTGCTTTCTATGTGGACAAGTTTCAAGACAGTAATTGGAAGGCTATCCAATGCAATTCGGGCATTTTGACGACGCGAACAAAGAGTACGTGATCGATCGTCCCGATACTCCCAGGTCGTGGAGCAACTATCTGGGCTCGACGGAATATGGCGCCATCATCACCGATAATGCCGGCGGATACAGCTACTATAAATCGGCGGCCAGGGGGCGTTTCATGCGGCTGCGCTTCAACTCGCTGCCCATGGACCAGCCGGGCCGTTATATCTACTTGCATGACCACTTGAGCAAAGACTACTGGTCCGCGTCGTGGCAGCCGGTGGGCAAGCCGCTCGATAAGTACAAGTCGGAGTGCCGCCACGGCAGCGCCTATACAGTCATTTCTTCGGAGTATGACGGCATAGCAACCGAGACCACTTATTTTGTTCCGCTGGGAAAGAACTTCGAGTGCTGGCATGTGAAGCTCGCCAACCTGAGCGGGAAGCCTCGCGAGTTAAGCGCTTTCACTTACGTGGAATATGCGGGGAACTGGGACGCAGGCGACGATCTGATCAATCTGCAATACACGCAACACACTGTAAAAATGGAGGTCGAGGGCAACATCGTCGACCACGGGACCAACGTCAACATCCCATCCATGCCGGAGAACTTTACGGAGAAGGACCAGGGGCGCCACACTTTTCAGGCTTTGGTGGGCGCTGATGTGGTTGGCTACGATACGGACCGCGCCGCTTTCATCGGGACTTATCGCGGTTACGGCAATCCTCAAGTTGTCGAGATGGGACAATGCACAAACTCTCTCGCCGTTGGCGACAACGCCTGCGGCGCGCTGCAAGCCAGGATAAGCCTTGCGCCGGGAGAAACGAAGGAGTTCCTCGTCCTGATGGGCATTGGCCGGGGCCGCGACGAGGGGAGACGCGCGGCAGCGGAGTTCGGCAGCATGACGAAGGTTCGCGAGGAACTTGCCAAGCTGAAGAGCTATTGGCATGAGCGCATCGCCGGACTCACGGTGGAAACGCCGGACGCCGAGTTGAACAGCACGCTGAACATGTGGGGCCCGTTCAATTGCCTCATCACGTATGCATGGTCGCGCGCGGCCAGCTTGATTTACGCGGGCGAGCGCGACGGGTTGGGGTTCCGGGACACGGTTCAGGACATGTTAGGCGTTCTGCACGCCATTCCCGAAGAAGCCGGTCAACGGTTGGAATTGATGATTACCGGACAGGTCTCGACCGGCGGGGCCATGCCCGTAGTGCGGCAGTTCGATCATCACCCAGGCCGCGAAAAAGCGCCGCGGGAAGAAGATTACCGCTCCGACGACTGCCTGTGGCTTTTCAATGCGATTCCGGCTTACGTGAAGGAGACCGGCGACCTGGCTTTCTATCGCAAGGTGTTGCCGTATGCCGACCAGGGCGAAGACACAGTCCTGGGCCACATGAAACGCGCCATCGAGTTCAATGTGGAGCGCTCGGGGGCGCACGGTCTGCCCTGCGGCTTGCAAGCCGATTGGAACGATTGCATTCGTCTGGGGCAGCGGGGGGAATCGATCTTCGTGGCCTTTCAATTGCGCTACGCGCTGCGCGTCTATGTGGAGATATGCCGGCTCCTGACCGCGCAAGAGGAAGAAAAGTGGGCCAAGGAGGAGTTGGCCAAGCTGGACGATCACCTGGAAAAAGATGCGTGGGATGGAGAATGGTACTTGCGCGCGTATCGCGCCGACGGCTTCAAGTTCGGCTCGAAGGAAAGCGCCGAAGGAAAGATTTTTCTCAACCCGCAATCCTGGGCGCTGATCAGCGGACATGCCAATCCTGAAAGGGCTGCGCGGGCGATGTACTCGGTGCACGAGCACCTGGCCACGGAGTTCGGCCTGATGATCTGCGACCCGCCTTATGTCGAGACGGACTTTCATGTCATGCGGGCCGCGTTGTTCAATCCGGGCTTGAAGGAGAACGGCAGCATCTTTTCTCACACCCAGGGATGGGCGGTGATGGCGGAGGCGCTGCTCGGCCACGGCGATCTGGCCTACCGGTATTTCCGGTCCTATCTGCCCGCCGCCTACAACACGCGCGCGGAGGTCCGGCAGATTGAGCCGTACGTTTACTGTCAATTCACCCACAGCAAATACAGTCCGCGATTCGGCGCCTCGCGCGTTCCCTGGCTGAGCGGCTCCGCGGCGTGGTCGTTTTTCGCCGCCACCCAATACATTCTCGGGCTTCAGCCGGAGTATGGCGGACTCAGAATCGATCCCTGCATTCCTTCCGCGTGGAAAGAATTCAAAATGACGCGCGTCTTTCGCGGAAAGAAACTGACTATGGAAGTCAGGAATCCTGCCGGAGCGCAAAAGGGCGTGAAGAAGCTGGTTCTCAATGGGACGCAGTTGGAGGGGAACATTATTCCAGCGGAGCAGTTGCTGGCGGAGAACCAAGTGGAAGTCGAGATGGGGTAAGGCGGCGCAAGGAGGCCATGAAATTTGCTTCAATTGGCAGGGTCACGTAGAGTTGGAGAAACGCTCCAGGCGTCGAGGGAACCTGGTTCCCACCGGCAATCCGCCTGTGGGTTGCCGGTGCGGGGCCGGTCTGTGCCGGTAATCACACGCGGGCCATGGAAGGCCGGTATAAAGTCGGTTCCGACCGGCGGAAAAGTCCGTTTTGTCTCCCGCGAAGAGCGGCGGGAAGATGCCCGTTGGCATCGAGGAGTCTAATGCACCTTCACGCGATCGACATCGTTATCATTCTGGCCTACCTGCTGTGCATGGTGACGGTAGGCTACTGGGTTTCAAAACGCGCATCCCATAGCATACAGAACTATTTCCTGGGCGGAAACACCATGCCCTGGTATGTGCTGGGCGTCTCCAACGCATCGGGCATGTTCGATGTCAGCGGCACCATGCTGCTGGTCTCCTGGATGTTCGTCTACGGCCTGAAGAGCGTATGGATTCCCTGGCTCTGGCCCACCTTCAACCAGATCTTCCAGATGGTCTACCTCTCGTCGTGGCTGCGCCGCTCCAAAGTGATGACCGGGGCGGAATGGATGAAGACCCGGTTCGGCGTAGGGCGCGGCGCGCAGATGGCGCACCTGATCGTGGTGATCTACGCCTTCGTCAGCATCATCGGATTCTTTACTTACGGCTTCAAGGGCATCGGCAAGTTCGCCTCAGAGTTTCTGCCCTGGGACCTATCGTGCACGGTTCATCTCTGGTGTCTCTCGGGCGGGCACATCGCGCCCTGGCTGGTGCACCTGGATTCGGCCAACATCTACGCGCTGATCCTGATCTCCCTCACGTCGATCTACGTGATCAAGGGCGGCATGTTCAGCGTGGTCTTCACCGCCGTGGTGCAATTCTGCATTCTGGCCATTGCTTCGTTCGCGGTGGGCATCATTGCCATGATGAAGGTGGCTCCGGAGGCGCTGCACAAGGTGGTGCCCGCCGGCTGGGATAACGTCTTCTTTGGCTGGCATATCGGCCTGGACTGGTCAACCCTGCTCCCGGCCGCCAAGGACCAGATCGCCCACGACGGCTATGGCCTGTTCGGCTTCTTCGTCATGATGCTGCTCTTCAAGGGCATCCTGATCTCCGCCGCCGGTCCGGCCCCGAACTACGATATGCAGGCCGTGCTTTCCTCGAAAAATCCCCGCGAGGCCTCAATGTTGAGTGGTTGGGTCAATGTAGTGCTCACCTTCCCGCGCTACTTCCTGGTCATCGGGCTTACCGTCCTGGCGGCGGTGTTTTTCACCGACCATATCCGCGCCATGCCGCACCTGGACTTCGAGATGGTGCTGCCCATGGCGCTGGGCCAGTTCGTTCCCGCCGGCCTGCTGGGGTTTTTGATCGCCGGCCTGCTCGCGGCTTTCATGTCCAACTTCGCGGGCACCGTGAACGCGGCCCCGCCGTATTTCGTCAACGACATCTACAAGCGCTACATCAATCCCAATGCGCCGCAAAAGACTTATGTCCGCCTCAGCTATCTCTCCTCCTTTACCGTGATCCTGATCGGCGTGATCATCGGCTGGAATGTGACTTCGGTCAATTCGGTGGTGGTATGGATCGTCTCCGGCCTGTGGGGCGGCTACACCGCGGCCAACGTCCTGAAGTGGTATTGGTGGCGCTTCAACGGCTATGGCTTCTTCTGGGGAATGGCCAGCGGCATCGCCTCCGCGCTGACCATGCCGGCGATCATGGCAAATGTACCGTGGGTGCAGCACCTGCTGGCCACATATTCGATCAACATGAACGTTACCATCATCTTCCCGCTGGTGTTCTGCATCTCGTTGATTGGATCTCTGCTGGGTACGCTGCTGACCAAGCCGGAATCCGATGAGGTGCTGATGGACTTCTATCGCCGGGTGCGGCCATGGGGCTTCTGGGGACCGGTGTTGAAGAAGGTCCTTGCCGAAGAGCCCGGCTTCAAGAAGAACACGGACTTCTTCCTCGATATGTTCAACATCGTGATCGGCATCGTCTGGCAGGTTACCCTGGTGGCGCTGCCCCTCTACATCGTGATCAAGGAGTTCGACCGCGCCGCCATCGCCTTGGCAATCATTCTGGTAACCTCGCTGATTCTCAAGTTCACCTGGTACAACCATCTGAACGAGCGCGAGGTCGAGACCAACAAAGCTGCTCTGAAAGAGGCCATCTAAACCAAGCCGGGCGGTTGCTTTCCCGTGGAGGAAGGCCGCCGCCCAGCATCTTTCAGACATATGCAGACCTTACCAATGCTGCACTTAGCCAGAAAGGCCCCATCACTTGGAAAACCGCGGCGAAATCCCCGTTGAATGCCATTCTTCCGCCGCCCGGCGGACAGGAGCGGCTATTGAACGCACCTCGTATCATGGCTGGGCGGATTGCTATTCCCTGGTCAACGGCCAGGTGGAGGCCGTCGTCGTTCCCGCCATCGGGCGCGTAATGCAGTTCCGCCTCAGGGGCGGCGATGAGGGCGCATTCTGGGAGAACCGCGAGCTCGACGGCCGGCTCCATGATCCGGCGTCCGGGGAGTGGTTGAACATCGGCGGAGATAAGTGCTGGCCCGCTCCGCAGTCCGCCTGGCCCGAGCATCAAGGCCGGGAGTGGCCGCCACCGGCCGGCTTCGACTCGAGCCCCGTCGAGGCGGTTGCCGTAGAGCGCGGCGTCGTGCTCACCTTACCGGTCGATCCGGACTACGGAATCCAGGTTGTGCGCAGCGTGGAGCTCGATCCCGCGCAACCTGTCATGCGCATCCGCACCGAGTATCGCAAACTCTTCGGCGCGCCCGTCACGGTGGGCATTTGGACCATCGCCCAGATGCGGGAGCCCGAGCGCGTCTTCATGCTGCTGCCGGAAGATTCGAGCTTTCCCCAGGGCTACGTTCGTTTGATGGACGGCGAACCGGCGGAGCTGAAGATCGAGGGCCGCCTGCTCTCGCTCGCGCGCCATCCTCGCGTCTGCGTAAAAATCGGCTCCGGCGGAAGCAGCATAGCCTGGGTCGGACCCAGTTCGATCGTTCGCATCGATGCCGAAGATGGGCCGGGAGAATATCCCGATGGCGGTTGCCTCACCGAGGTCTACACCAATCCCGACCCGCTGCAATATGTCGAGTTGGAAACCCTGGGCCCTCTGGCGGCCATCAGCGCCGGCAGCCAAATCGAGCGGACCACCGTGTATACAGTTCTGCCCCGGTCAACGTCCGACCCTCAAGCCGAAGCGCTGAAGGCATTCGGAATGGCGCCTCCACCGCTCTGAGTTAGGTAAAGAGTGGAGACTGCCGGGCTCGGCCAGGCGGATAGCAGGCGCCGGCGCGGTTCCTGTTTTACATGGAAAGCATGGAGCGCCCGGCGCTTGACGCGTGCCGCAGCGAATGTTCGACTGGTTCAGGAAAAGGACTGTGTGAACCCATGCGCGTGCCTCAATTCACCCTCGACGATTACGAAAGAGTTTTTGCCGATCGCCATCTGTTGCATGGGGTGGTGGCGAAGTGGGCGAAGGAAAGGCCGGATGCTCCCGCCATTCTCAGCGCGGAGGGCGATCGCGCAGTCAGCTGGAGCGATTTCGACCGCATCACCACGGCGTTGGCGAGGGAATTATTGCGCCTGGGCTTCGCCAAGGGCGATTTCCTGGTCACCTTGTTGCCGCTGTCGGTGGATCACGTTTTGCTGGAATATAGCTGTTTCAAAATCGGCGTGATCGTCGCCCCGCTGGATCTGCGTTTGTCCCCCGCCGAGGTGATTAGAGCGCTGGAAATTCTCCGGCCGCGCAGGTTTGCCGGCCTGGGTGTGAAAGCGCCGTTCGATTTTCGCCCACTGTGGCGCACCGTGCAGGCGGATTGCAAATGGATCCGGCATTTCATCACGGTGGACTCGGACGAAGTTATTCCAGGCACGCAATCCTTTGCGTCGATTGCCGAGCCGGCGTGGCGCGCCGTGACGGATCGAAATCCCGAGACGGCCGCGGACTCCACTACCCTTGCGGGAATCGCCGTGGCCGAGGACGATGGCGCGCTGGTCATCTTTACCACCGGCTCGACCGGTTCGCCCAAACCGGCCCTGCTTTCGCACCGCAACATCACAGTGCAGAACATGTGCATCTGCGGCGCGTTTTTTGGCGGAGACCGCGGCTCCCGCACTCTGGTCAATTTACCTGCGTCGCACGTGGGCGGCCAGACGGAGGAATTGATGAGCACGTTCTTCGGGGGAGGCACGGCGGTCCTGCTGGAGGTCTTCGACGCCGGCCGTTCGTTGCGCGCCGTTACCCGGCATGGAGTGGAAGTCCTGGGCCAGATACCGGCCATGTTCAACCTGGAGTGGATGCTGAAAGACTACGATGGCCACGATCTCTCCAGCCTGCGAATTGCCGTCTGGGGCGGACATGCGGTCTCGCGGCCCTTCGTGGACCGGCTTGCCGCCATGGCGCCCGTGATCGGCACCGGGCTGGGGCTCACTGAAGCCGCCGGTTTCTGCACCTATATTCAGTCGAGCGCGGATGACAAGGAGACGGTACTTGCCGGGCTGGGCGTGGACATGCCGATCTATCCCTGCACCATTCGCCAAGCCATGCGCGCCGATGGCAACGCCGGCGATGAGCTGCCCCCCGGCGAGATTGGCTGCGTCTGCTTCTGCGGTCCGCAGACCTTTCTTGGCTATGTCAACGATCCCGCGGCCACTGCCCATGCGATTTCGCGCGACGGCTTCTTATATACCGGCGATCTCGGGTTCAAGGACGCCGCGGGCCTGCATCTGACCGGGCGGGAAAAGTGGGTGATCAAGTCGTTCGGCTACCAGATATTCCCTGGCGATGTGGAAGCACATATCTGCGCGCTGGCGAGCAAGGTAGCCAACTGCGTCGTGGTCGGCGTGGCGCATGAAGTAGCTTCGGAAGCCGTAGTGGCCGTAGTGGAGAAGAAACCCGGGGTTGAACTGAGCCGCCGGGAACTGGATCGGCACGCGCGTTCCCTGCCATCCTATATGCGGCCGCGCCATTGGATCATTCTCTCGCCCGGCCAGATGCCGCTGAACCGGGTGGTCAAGCCGGACTACGGGCGCGCCCAGGAGATGGCTCGCCAGGAAATCGCCGAGTTGCGCGCCCGCGGCGAGTGGGACAGAAGTTACACATAAGAGCTTGGGTGAACTCCGCCGAATTGATCTCGCAGCCACAGCATTTTCACTTCTGCTTTTCACAAAATCCATGCGGCCAAATTCAGCATGGAAACGCAGTATTCTTCAAGCAGCTGCATTATGGCCTCGTGATCTCCGGCCATCGCATTTCCTTTTGAAAGGGGACTTATGCGCAACATTCTCCTCGGTTCAATTCTCTTCTTGAGCATCCCCGCCGCGGCCCAGCTTTCGGCTCCCGACCCGGTGCTCTGGTATCAGCACCCGGCTCAAAAATGGGGCGACGCGCTGCCTGTTGGCAACGGAAGATTGGGCGGGATGGTATTTGGAGGCATTGCTACAGAGCACATCCAGTTGAATGAAGACACAATCTGGAACGGCCAGAAACGGAACCGTTTGAATCCGGAGGCGTTGCAAGCCCTGCCGGAGGTGCGCCGCCTGCTCTTCGAGGGCAAGCCGAAGGAGGCGGAGGCGCTGGAAGACGCGAAGATGCTGGGTATCCCCAGCCGGCAAGCGATGTATCAGCCGTTGGGCGATCTGGAGATCAAATCCTTCGGCCCGGACGACGCCACCGATTATCGTCGCGAGTTGAACCTGGCAACCGGAATTGTACGCGTCACGTACAAAGTCGGAGACACAAGTTATACGCGTGAAGTGTTTGCATCCGCGCCGGACCAGGTGCTGGTGGTCCGCATCGCCGGCGACAAACCCGGCCGCGTTTCGTTTCACGCTTCGCTGACGCGTTCTCAAGACAGCCAGACGACCGCGAGCGGCGCCGACCGGCTGATCCTGGGAGGCGAGGCGATTGCGCATACAAGCTTCTGGGCGAATCCGAGGTTGAAGCCGGAGGTTATCAAGGCTGAAATGGATCAGCTGCAGAAGACCGGCGTCAAGTTCCGCGGGGTGCTGCGCGCGATCAACGAAGGCGGCCAGGTTGAAGTTTCAGGAAGCGAAATCGTCGTAACGAATGCCGATGCGGTGACTCTGCTGGTAGTGGCAGCAACGAACTATCGCGGCGGCGATCCGGCCGCGGCCTGCGATCAATACCTGGCGCGCGCTTCAAAACCCTACGCAATACTCAAATCAGCGCATCTCGCGGATCATGAGAAGCTTTTCCGCCGTGTGGACGTGGAGTTGGCTGCCCCGGCCGATGCCGCAACAGTTGAGAGTCTTCCCATCGATGAGCGTTTGGCACGGGTAAAAAAGGGCCTAAGCGACCCCGGACTCGACGCCTTGTACTTCCAGTTTGGCCGGTATCTGCTGATGGGCAGCAGCCGCCCCGGTGCCATGGCGGCCAACCTGCAGGGAATCTGGAATGACAGAATGGCTCCGCCGTGGGACAGCAAGTACACCACGAATATCAATGTAGAGATGAACTACTGGCCGGCGGAGGTTGGAAACCTGCCGGAGACGACGCTGCCGTTCTTCGACCTGGTCAAGGCGAATCTCGATAGCGGCCGGCGCACGGCCAAAGAGATGTACGGCGCGCGCGGCTTTGTGTTTCATCACAATCTGGATGCGTGGGAGGACACTGCGCCGGTCGATTACAGCTACGTCGGCATCTGGCCGATGGGCGGCGCCTGGATGGCGCTGCATTTCTGGGAACACTATCAATACGGAATGGACCGGGCCTTCCTGAGCCGCGAAGCGTATCCCATCCTGAAGGAAGCCTCGCAGTTTCTCCTCGACTACATGATCGATGACGGCAAGGGCCATCTGGTCACAAACCCGTCCTATTCGCCGGAGAACAGCTATCGCACGGCGGATGGAACGATAGGCCGGCAGACGGTCGGCGCCACCATGGACTACGAGATCATCTACTCGCTCTTCCATGCGACCATGAACGCCTCTGAGATTCTGGGCGTTGATCCTGACTATCGCACGCAGTTGGAAAACGCGCTCAAGCGCATCCCCGATCTCAAGATCGGAAAGTACGGCCAGTTGCAGGAATGGAGCGAAGACTACGACGAACCCACTCCGGGAATGGGTCACGTGTCGCATCTGTTCGCGCTGTTTCCGTCCGATGAGATTACGCCGCGGGGTACGCCCGAACTGGCCAAAGCCGCGCACAGTTCGCTCGAGCGGAGGGTGCAGAATGGCGCTGGCAGAAATGGATGGCCTGCCGCATGGTACTCAAACCTCTGGGCGAGGCTCGATGAGGGCGACCGCGCCAATCAACATATCCAGAATTTGCTCTCTACCGCGTCGGAGAGCCTGTTGAACGCAAGCCGTATGTGGTTCCAGATCGACGCAAACCTGGGCGGCGCTTCCGGCATAGCCGAAATGCTGCTACAGAGCCACTCCGGGGAAATCGCAATTCTGCCGGCGCTCCCTTCCGCCTGGCCGGAAGGCAGCTTCCATGGCCTGCGGGCTCGTGGAGGTGTGGAAGTGGATGCGTCCTGGAAAGACGGTAAGGCCGTCTCCGCGGCGCTGCGCCCGGCCGTTGCCGGAGAATTCAAATTGCGGCCGCCGCAAGGGCAGCGCATCGCAAGTATTCACTCGGCAGGGCGAACCGTCAAGGCCAGTGAATCCAACGGCCTCTGGAGTGTGAGGCTCGAAGCGCGGAAAGAGTACAAGATCACGTTCGAGTAAGGGCAGCCGGGGACGCATAGAATCCGTTTCAGAATTCCCATCCTGGCCGTATACTTGCTTCCTGCCGCACTTTCGCGCGGCGAAGAACACTCCATGACGCTTGCTCTGCTGGGTCTGATCACCGTCGTTGTCCTGCTTACGGCCATTCTGAGCAAGAAGGTCTCGCCGCTGGGTGCGCTGCTGGTTATTCCAGTGCTGGCGTCTCTGGCCGGGGGCTTCGGCCTCAAGACAGGCGCGTACATGGTCTCCGGCATCCAGAGCATCGCGCCCGTCATTGGAATGTTCATCTTCGCCATCCTCTATTTCGGCATCATCACCGATGCCGGCGTGCTCTCCCCGATTATCAGCTGGCTTCTGGGCGCTATCGGCTACCGGCCATCGCGCATTGTTCCGGGCACGGCGCTTCTTGCGCTTCTCGTTCATCTTGACGGCTCCGGCGCGGTGGTTTTCCTGGTTACCATTCCCGCGCTGCTGCCGCTCTACGAGCGGGTTGGCATCGATCGCCGCATCCTGGCGTGCGCGGTATCGATGGCTGCCGGCGTCAATTTTCTGCCCTGGACCGGGCCCACAATCCGGGCTGCGTCCGCGCTTCATCTGTCCACGGTCAGCATCTTTACTCCACTGATCGGCGTGCAGATTGTGGGTCTTGGGTTTGTCTTTGCCGTTTCGTTCCTGCTGGGCCTCCGGGAGGAACGCAGAATCGGCCGGGACCATCTGGCAGCCTGTGCGTCAGCGCAGGCCGGCAGCCCTGAGGCCGCTTCGCGCTTGCCGCGGCACTTTGCACTGAACATTCTCATCACGGCCCTGTTGCTCGGCGTGATGATCTCGGGCAAGGCCGATCCGGTTGTCATCTTCATGCTCGGAGCCGTTGTGGCTCTGGCTTTGAACTTCCCATCCCTCAAGGCCCAGCAGGAGCGGCTTGCCGCGCACGCGCCCGCCGCGCTCACGATGGCGAGCATTCTCTTTGCCGCCGGCGCTTTCACCGGCATCCTCAAAGGCACAGGGATGCTGAGCGCAATGGCTGCCGCCGCGGTGGCTCACCTCCCGCAACATGGGGCAACCCACATTCCCTTCGTTATGGCCATCTGTTCCATGCCGCTCAGCCTGCTCTTCGATCCGGACTCGTTCTACTTCGGCGTTCTTCCCGTCGTTGCAAATGCTGCTGGCGCACTTGGCGTGGCTCCCATCAGCGTAGCCCAAGCGGCGCTACTGGGGCAGATGACAACCGGCTTTCCAGTGAGCCCGCTGACGCCTGCAACCTTCCTGGTGGTTGGCCTCAGCGGCATCACGCTTGCTGAGCACCAGCGCTTCGCCATTCCCTTCCTTTTCGGAGCGACCCTGGTCATGACCGCGGCCAGCGTCCTGTTTGGAATCTTTCCGCTTTGAGCCGCCGGGAGAAATCGCTATGAGAACCGTCAGAATCGGCGCAGGAGCAGGATACTCGGGCGACAGAATCGACCCTGCCATCGAACTTGCCCGGAGCGGACATATCTCCTACCTGGTCTTCGAGTGCCTGGCCGAGCGAACCATCGCGCTGGCGCAGTTAAGCAAGCGGATCGATCCGCAGACAGGCTACGACCCGCTGCTGGCCGAGCGCATGGAAGCGGTTCTGCCCATCTGCCATCGGAATCACATCCGCATCGTCAGCAATATGGGAGCTGCCAACCCGGTTGCCGCAGCGGTGCGCACCAGAGAGATTGCCCGCAAGCTGGGCCTCGATGGCCTCCGCATCGCAGCCGTCACGGGCGACGATGTTCTGGAACTTGTGCGAACGCTCAAGCCCGCGATCGTCGACGACGAAACAACGGTGGAATCGCTAGGCGACCAGATACTCTCTGCCAATGCCTACCTTGGCGTGGAACCGCTTCTGGAAGCGCTGGCAACGGGCGCGGATGTCATCCTCACAGGGCGCATTGCCGATCCATCTCTGTTTCTCGCTCCCCTGATTCATGAATTCAGCTGGCCACTCGACGATTGGCCGCTCCTGGGCCAGGGCACGGTCATCGGCCATCTGCTGGAGTGCGCGGGCCAGCTCACGGGCGGCTACTTTGCCGACCCAGGCTATAAGGATGTGCCCAATCTCGCCCGGCTCGGCTTTCCGATTGCCGAAGTCAGCGAAGATGGCCGCGCGATGGTCACCAAGGTCGCAGGCTCGGGCGGTTTGATCACTGCAGCCACCTGCAAAGAGCAGCTTCTTTACGAGATCATGGACCCAGCAGCCTATTTCACGCCTGATGTTGTCGCCGATTTCACCGGCGTCGAAATTCTCGAACAAGCTCCAGATCGCGTGCGGGTTTCTGGCGGCAGCGGACGGCAGCGTCCCTCCAGCCTCAAAGTCTCGATTGGCCAACAAGACGGATTCGTTGGCGAGGGTCAGATCTCCTATGCGGGGCCCGGCGCGCTGGCCAGAGCACAGCTTTCACGTGAGATTCTTGCAGAGAGGCTCCGCGAGCATCGATTTCAGGATTTGCGCTTTGACTTGATCGGTGTCAGCTCCATTCACGGGGAAGAGCTCTCGCGGATGCGCAGCGAGCCCTACGAGGTCCGGTTGCGCGCCGCAGCACGAGCCTCCTCCAGGCAACTCGCGTCGCTCATTCCACGAGAGGTGGAGGCGCTCTACACGAACGGCCCCGCGGGCGGTGGCGGCGTTTCAGGCTCAGTCCGCGAGACCATCGCCATCTTCTCCACACTCCTCCCTCGCGAACTCATCGCGCACCACGTCCATCTCGAGGTGACCTAACATGCTGCTGCGAGAGATTGCGCACACACGCACCGGCGACAAAGGGCGCATCCTGACCATTTCGCTGATCGCTTATCGCGACCGGGACTACGCGCTCCTGGAGAAAGAAGTGACCGCGGAAAAAGTCAGCGCCTATTTCGGCAGCCTGATCGATCGTCCCGCTGCCCGCTACGCGCTTCCTAAACTTGCCGCGCTCAACTTTGTCCTGCACCGGCCTGCATCCCAGGGAGTCACTCGCTCACTGGCGGTCGACACCCATGGCAAGTGTCTCGGCTCCGCGCTGCTCAATCTTGAGATCTGATCTGCCTAAGGCATCACCATGCCCGGTGACGAACGGGCTCACTGGTCGATGGTGTGTTTCAACCGTAGTTGAGAGTTACTTCCGGATTGGCGGTGATACATCCGGAACTTTGACGAGGCGGCATGAAAACGCTCGAGTAGCCGGCTTCTGGGGACCAATCTGGGGCGGCCTCGGCATCATTCGGTTGCGACAGGCTGCCAAAGCTCGACGCGGTTTCCTTCCGGATCGGTGAGCCAGTCAAACTTTCCGAAGTCATAGCTTTCGCGTTTTGGATCGACGGTGACACCTTCGCCTATCAAACGGTCCAGCAGACCATCCAGGTCGTCCACCTGGAGATTGATCATTGCTTTCTGTGCCGGAGGGAAGTATGCATTGTCTTGTTTGAAAAGGGCGAAGACGACCTGAGCGTGTTGCGTCGGGGCAGGAAACGCGAAAGACCCTTCGGACTTCACCAGACCGAGATGCCGCTCGTACCATTGATAAAGAGCTTTTGGATCATCCGCTCTCAAGAATATTCCGCCAAAGCCAGTGATTGAAGCCATGCAACCTCCTATGAGGATTTGTTGACAGTTCAGAAGACGGAAGGTCGGGGCTTACGCCTCGGCCTTTTGATTTATTTGATCATGACTGCGGGAGCGGGGTTGGGTTCGACAGGGGCTTGCGGCGAAGGACGAAAGCGGAGATGAGAGTAATGATAAGGCCGACGGGCAGGGGCTCCATGAAGGTGTAGGCCATGTTGACGAAGGGGTTCTGGTAGAGCTGCTGAGAGCGCTCGATGGCAGCGACCCGCGCGGCGGTGGTGACGGGGTCAAGTCCGGAGGACTGGACCTTGTGAATCTGCGCGGCGAAATAGCTGTCCATGAAGTGGGGCATGAAGTTGAAGTAGAGGACCTCCCACGTGGCGACGTAGCAGACGGTGGTGATGAGGGCGATCAGGATGCCGCAGGCGAAGGCGCGGCCGAAGGAGATTTCCCCGGCTAGGGTGTTGTCGCGGTAGCTGCGGATGCCGAAGTAGATGAGCAGGAACGACGCCACCATCATGGTGTAGCCGAGAACCATGCTGTGGCCGGAGCCGATCTTGTTGGCGAGGAGAAGCGAGCCGTCCATAAGGACGGAGATGATGAGGCCGGAGATCAGGCCGAAGGTGAGGACGGTTTTCTTCATGTGAGGCTCCTTGTGCGAGTGACTACGGAATCATGATGCGGTGTAGCGGGGCCGGATGTCGTCATTCTTTCGGGTGATTTTGCAGGAATGGAGCGGAAATCATGCTTTCGGGTGATGCGCTCCCACCCCGGGTTCACGGCAGTAGGCCAAGTTCTTTGCCGCGCTGGACGGCCTGGGTGCGGCGGGCGGCTCCCAGCTTGTCGAAGGCGCGGGCACAGTGCGTCTTGACGGTGTTTTCGGAGACGAAAAGCTGCGTGGCGATCTCGCGATTGCTGAGGCCGCGGGCGACCAGGGTGAGGATTTCGAGTTCGCGCGCCGTGATGCCGAGGGCCTGCTGTTGGGCCTTATTGGGAGCGAAGGGTTCGAGGGCGGGGGCTTCCGCGGGGACAAGCACTTCCCTCACCACGACCGTTTCCCGAATGGTTTCGCGACTGCTGGTTTCGCGTCTGCGCGTAATGCGGAGGCCGAGCCAGATCCCGAAGGTCGCGAAGAGGATGGCGACGAGCGCGCTGTAGAGCTCCACGGAGTGCTCGATGACGACGAAGCGGTATTCGGTGTATTGGAGGGTGGCGATGAGGAGGCCGCCGACGACACCGAAGATGAGGACGTGTCGCCTCATGATGGGGTTGTGAAGAAGTATAACGAAGATGGCGAGGAAGTGGTTTCATCGGGGGAGAAAACAGGAGGGCCGAGGCGTGATGCCCCGGCCCTTTCGAGGAGCGCGACTCGATTTACAGTACCTGCGCTAACAGGATTTTGGGAAGCGTAAGGCTGAGGTTCTGGGCGAGAGGTCGGCTACTCGGGAGTTACTTATCGGTCAACAGATACTATGAGCCGTGATTGCGTTGTACCTAATATAGGAGATTCTGTCAGAGTGCAAACGCACCACAATCACTCAACCTTCCATCCGCACGGCACAAGGACACCCGGGCGCAAAACACTTTAAACTATTAATTATAAATAGATTAAATGGTGCCGGGAGGGGGGGTCGAACCCCCATGACCGCAAGGGTCGGCGGATTTTGAGTCCGCTGCGTCTGCCAGTTCCGCCATCCCGGCCGGGGTGGGCATGTCTCTCAAAAGTATCGCACAGGCTTTGCTTGCGGCGCTACAGGCCCTGCCTCCCTCCTCGGCTCCGGAACTCGCCCGCAAAGTGGCCCCTCGGGCGTACCGGAATGGGCCGATTTGAGCACCGTCCCGGCTTTCCACACCCATCCGCCGGCCCCGGATTGTGAATGCCGTGCGACAATGGAGGCAACAGCGATGACCACTGCCCCCTCTGCCCAGGTTGTTCCCTCGCCGGTTGCGGTCACCCCGCAACTGCTGGCCCAGCACAGCATCACCGCGGAGGAATACGACCGCATTCTGGCGGCGCTGGGCCGCGTGCCTTCCCTTACCGAACTGGGCATATATAGCGTGATGTGGAGCGAGCACTGCTCCTACAAATCCAGCCGCGTCCACCTCAAGCGGCTGCCCACCAAAAGCGATCGCGTGGTGCAGGGGCCGGGCGAGAACGCCGGCATCATCGACGTAGGCGACGGCTGGGCCTGCGCCTTCAAGATCGAGAGCCACAACCACCCCAGCTACATCGAGCCTTTTCAGGGCGCGGCCACAGGCGTGGGCGGCATCCTGCGCGACATCTTCACCATGGGCGCGCGGCCTCTGGCTGTCATGGACTCGCTCCGCTTCGGGCCGATCAGCGAAGAACTCGACCAAAACGCGGAAGAGCGGAGGCTCATCGCCCGCAACCACTCCATTGTCGAAGGCGTGGTCAGCGGCATCGCCGCCTACGGCAACTGTTTCGGCGTGCCCAATCTGGGCGGCGAAACCAAGTTCGAGCCCTGCTACAGCGGCAACCCGCTGGTCAACGCCTTCGCCCTCGGCCTGGTCCGCAAGGACGAAATCTTCTACGCCAAAGCCAGCGGCGCGGGCAACCCAGTCATCTACGTCGGCGCCAAGACCGGCCGCGACGGCATCCACGGCGCCACCATGGCCAGCGAAGAGTTCAGCGAAGGCTCGGAGGCCAAGCGGCCCAACGTCCAGGTCGGCGACCCCTTCATGGAAAAGCTCCTCCTTGAAGCCTGCCTTGAAGCCATGCAGACCGGCGCCATCGTCGGCATTCAGGACATGGGCGCCGCCGGCCTCACCTGTTCCACCTGCGAAATGGGCGCCCGCGGCGGCGTCGGACTCGACGTCGAGCTGGACCTCGTCCCGCAGCGCGAAACCGGCATGTCCGCCTATGAAATCATGCTCTCCGAGAGCCAGGAGCGGATGTTGCTGGTGGCCGCCAGGGGCCGCGAAGACGAAGTCCTCAAGGTCTTTGAGAAGTGGGGTCTCGACGCCGTCATCGTCGGCGCCGTCCAGCCGGGGCCGCGCCTCCGCATCCGCCACCACGGCGAACTGGTCGCCGACATTCCCAACAAATCGTTGACTGACGACGCCCCGCTCTACCATCGCCCCGTAGGCACATGGAAGGCGCCCGTCCCGCTCGAGCCCTCCGAAAAACTCCTTCCCCAACTCGCCAAGGACCGCGATTTTACCGCCGACCTGAAAAAGCTGCTGGTCAGCTCGAACGTCTGCTCCAAGCGCTGGGTCCACGAGCAGTACGACACCATGGTCCAGACCAACACCGTGATCGGCCCCGGCGGCGAGGCCGGCGTGATGCGCATCAAGGGAACGGGAAAGCCGGACGGATCTGAAGGACCAATCGG
>Ga0209039_10000601_pt1 | contig 35039 bp, 38 predicted proteins | sample BogFormECP12_OM1_FD_188238 | JGI IMG/M metagenome (GOLD analysis project Ga0209039, IMG submission 188238) | Bog forest soil microbial communities from Calvert Island, British Columbia, Canada - ECP12_OM1 (SPAdes) (version 2) | ecosystem: Environmental > Aquatic > Freshwater > Wetlands > Bog ... | reverse complement strand
CTGCGCGCCACAGTGTGCAATGGGCCATGCACCGTGTCGGATGGCTACGTGCTGCACCTTGGTTGGGTTATGTGCGAATGTAGTTTTTCAACAGGCTGTTCACTCTTCACTTAACAGCATTTGTATGGGGAGCAGAGTCTGCCACTATTCTGCCGTCTCGGCAAGAATATTTATCGGATGCGTTACAGATGTGTGAGGGAAGTAGGGAAGGGCAACGCCCCGCACGCTGTCACAAATCCAAGGCGAAGCGTATGGCGTTCCGCACTTGGAGCAGTTTGTCGCGGGAAAGCTTCGTGACCAGAGTCCCGATTCTGGCCTTGGAGACAGTCTGAATGTGGTCGAAATTGATCGCGCAGTCTTTGGCCATGCCATCTTCCTTCCCAAGATAAACTTCACTTGGTATATCCCGGATAGTGGAGGTGATGGGGGCAACAGTGATTTCGCTAAGATACTTAATCACGGAATCCCTTGTGAGGATCAAGACGGGGCGTTTCTTATCCGGTGCTTTGAATCGGTACCATCGGACTTCTCCCCTGTTCATCTGTCCTCCCACGCCTGCTCATCCTCCCATACCAGGAATTCATCTGGTTTCGCGGGGTGGCGCTCGTACCCTTTGCGATGTTTTTCTTCGAGGCGGCGGACCTCGTATCTCTGGATTGCTTCACGGAGGGCTGACCGGGTAAAAGCGGATCGGCTGGTTTTCATCTGTCTGGTAACGCGGTCTACCGCATGGACGAGGTCTTCGTCCAGCGTCATCTGGATGGTTTTCACGGCGAGGCTCACCTCACTATATGGATTATTGTAGCTATTATAATCCACATAGATCGGCGTGTCAAGGCAGCTATGTGATTTGGTGTTTGGGGACGTCCTTTAGTTTTTCAGTTTTCAGGACTCAGGGCCTGACGGTGAATGTGAATTTCTAAAGCGCCCCAAAAACATATTTTACCCTCTCCGTATACGCTGCTATACTGTTGCCAAGAGCTGTGTCCCCGTGAAGCTTGCAATGCATTCGATGAATACGGCGAGATTGTTCTTGCCGGGCAGATCGCGCGATCAACTCCGTGACGGCAGGCAGATGAGATGAATCTTTCAGACATGAGATTGCCGAGAGAGTTAGAGGCCGACGGCACGGCCGGAACCATCCGTCAGGTCCTGATGGCCTGTACCGTCCAGCTCTGGTCCGGCAGCGATCTTTCTGTCCCCATGATCACCGTGAGTGATACTTTGAAAAAGGTGCTGCAGAGGGCAAACAGTAACGGTCACGTTCGGTGCGGATTGGAGGCGATCTCCGAGAAGTTGGAAGGGGAACGGAGGGGGATTGCACACCTTCGGGAAGGCAGGGGTCTACCCACCGGCGACAGGGTCTCCAGGCTGCTCCTCATCTCCAGCGATGGCTCTCAGCGTTTTTACCGGCACATTGAACACCTTTTGCAACTCCATGCCCCCAGACTCCTCAGCTGTATGCTCGACATGGACGGCAGCGCGCTGGGCAGCGTGATTACGGGCAAGGAGAGGCAGATCAAAGTCATCATGGCGGAACACAAAGATGCTGTTTCTGAACTATTGCGTGTGCTTGTTGAAGGGAAGGAGGATCAATCCGTCCACTCCGGGGCGAAGCCTCTTCAGCGAAGTGAATTTGAAGAGGAATTGGAGAGTTGAAGCAGTTTGGGGAAAACTTACATGGACGGCACAAAACGGTCTGATATAAAACCGGGAATGAGAGTTTCAATTGTTTTAAAGAAGGATCAATGCACAGGTAAACTCACGGAAGGCGTAGTAAAAGATATCCTGACCAACTCTCCCCAACATCCCCATGGAATAAAAGTGCGTTTGGAAAATGGAGAGGTGGGAAGGGTGAAGGGGCGAGGGGCAGGAGAACAGTAAGGTGGTTTTTTTGAGGGGGGGGAAATGGAAATGTTTCATTTTAGATTATATTTTTTCTTGGCCTCGACAGCTATTTTACCGGTTATCGGCGCTGAAACATGATGAGGAACTCCCCTGTTTCTGACCTCCGCTGACCAGTTACAACCCGTGGCATCAGGTTTTGTCCGCTGAATGGAAATGAAGCTGCACTTTTTTAACTCCGCGTGTTTGTAAACCTCCGAATTCAATATGTTCAGCAGTTCATCTTCGGTAACCTCTCTCCTTATTCCCATGTGGCACCCCTCTCTTAGAAAAACCTAACACAAACACGTATGTATTTAAATGGTCACCTGACCCGCCAGTATTGGCGAGTAAATCGCACAACGGCTCGACTGTCACCTTCTGGCGCCGGTCGAGGGCAGAGACTAAAACGAGGAATACTCCGAACACCGCTTCTTGCTGAAACAACTCTATGCTCCCGAAAGAGGCTCCGAGGCGTTGTGTTACAAAGCGGCAGTCGACGTCAGGAGACCGGCATTTACTTCTTCTCTTTTTCCCTCTTTGCCTTCCTCTTCTCTTTTAATGTTTTCTGGGGCTTCTTCTTCTCGTCTTTCTTAATGCTCTTTTCCTTCACTGTTTCCTCCTGGCTTCTTTAATGGTACTAAGCTATATTATAACATAGAAGTCAGGACTGGGTTCAGGAACCTGGATCTCAGTGCGGGCACCGTTCGTCAATAACACGTGTCAGAGATCAAAGGAGAGGTTGATGAAAAGAACGTACTTCCTATGCGCTTTCTTGGCAATGTTTGTTCTGTGCCCGGTCCTATTCGGGCAGGGAGAAAAGAGTGGAACAGAAAAAACGAAAGAAGCACAGGGCAGCACCGATCTCATGAATTACGTGCGTAAGGTTGATTTCGCCGCAATCGAGAAAAGTGGACCTGGCGATCGTCTCACGCAGGTGCTGTTCGATCGCAGCTCGGGTGCGAAGACCTGCAGAATCGAATGCATCAAAACACCCGCAGGAGGTGGCTCTCCCGAAGGCCTTCACACCCATCGGGTCGATCAAATCTTTTATATCCTCAAGGGCACCATGACCGTCGAGATCAACGGCAACGAATATGAGGCCGGCCCTGGAACGCTGGTCATCTTCCCGGCTGGAGTGGCGCACCGCAACTGGAATAGAAGCAAGGAACCGACAGTACACCTCTCGTTTATTGTACCGATGCCGGACCCTGATCTGCCCTTCGCCACGCGGGTGAAGCCTTGACCTGAATTCCTTTGTGATGATTCCCTTTTGATGTTGACAAAAAGGTCACTTGTGGTATCCTGAACTCAACAACCCACCAAGGAGGTCACCGATGACCCAACTCACTCGTCGCCAGATGCTGATCGGCACTGCTGCAGCAGCGTGTGCCTCGGTTATGTCGTTCGTCGCACCAAGACCCGCAGGCGCTTCCGCCCCGGCCATAGGCAAGCAGGCAGAGGGCTTCTACCGCTACAAGGTCGGCAGTATCGAGGTGACCGTCGTCACCGACGGCGTCAACCGGATGCCCATCCCCGATGGCTTTGTCTTGAATGCCACCAGGGACGAGATCAATGCCGCCCTCGTCTCCGCGTTTTTGGAAAAGGACATATTCGTCGGTCCATACAATCCGGTTGTCGTCAACACCGGCGCGAAGCTTGCAATTATTGACACAGGTAATGGCGAAGCTGCCTACGGGACCAGTAAAGGCGCCAATGGCCAGCTCCTGATTAATCTCGCCGCGGCGGGCATCGACGCTAAGGCAGTCGATGCCGTGATCATCTCGCACTATCACACTGACCACCTCAATGGCGTACTTAAAGCTGACAATTCGCTCGCCTTCCCTAATGCGGAAATTTTGGTGCCGGCGCCTGAACATAAATACTGGATGGATGACGGCGAAATGAGCAGGGCCTCTACGCTTCGCATCCAGGGCCTGTTCAAGAATGCTCGCCGCGTGATGCAGGGTGAGGTGCTCAAGCACCTACGCACATATGAGTGGGGCCAGGAGGTCATCCCCGGTGTCACGGCAATCGGCACACCGGGCCATTCGCCGGGTCACACCTGCCACGTCATTGCATCCGGCACAAGCAAGGTCTATGTCCAGGCTGACCTCACTAATACGCCTTTTCTGTTTGCACGCAATCCGGGCTGGCATGCCTTCTTCGATCACGATCCAGTAAAGGCGGAAGCCCAACGCCGCAAGGCATACGACATGCTGGTAGCCGAGAGGATGCTGGTGCAGGCCTTTCACTATCCGTTCCCGTCACTCGCACATGTGGAAAAAACCGCTGGCGGCTATCGGGAAAATCCGGTCCCTTGGAATCCCACAATTTAATTTTCTCGGTCTGTCGTGGTTTGTTGCCCTCTTTTCCGGTTCGCAACCGTTCACTCCCGTGCTCTGCTCACGTGACCCATGCCCCGTACCTCTGTCGTTTGTTTCCTGTTACAAGGTGTGGGTTTCGCCGCCGTCGGCATCAACTATGCTGCCCTGACAATAGCCTGCTGCAGGTGAGGCGAGGAACGCCACCAGACGCGCAATCTCTTCCGGGGTTCCGAAGCGCTCTATGCCCCTTTCCTCGGCCATGCGACTGGCAGCTTCGCTCTCGTCGATTCCGTGTCGACGAGCATAATCTCTTATCCTGATTCGCAAGCGATCGGTCGTAACGAGGCCCGGGTTGATCGCGTTGACGCGCACGCCGTCTTTCATTCCACGGTCGGCGAGGGCTTTGGTAAGATTGAGTACTGCGGCATTAACGGCACCGCCGATAGTGAACTCCGCACTGGCGGTCCGGCCGCCCGTCCCTGCAATGTTGACGATGGAGCCCCTGCTTGACTGGAGATACGGCCAGGCAGCGCGACAGAGACGCATCGCTCCGAAGAACTTAAGGGCAAATCCGTCGCTCCAATCTGCGTCCGATAGCGTGAGGAAATCGCCACGCTTCGTTGCGCCCGCATTATTGACGAGGAGATCGATCATGCCGAACCTCGCTAAAGCCGCATCTACCAAGATAGCGGCGGCGCCTGGCTCACGCAGGTCGATTGACTGCACGAGACACTCGGTAGGACACTTTTCGGCAAGTTCATCGAGTTGTTCCCGGGTACGGGCTACCACCACGAGCCGCATGCCTTCAGCCGCAAGCTGGCACGCGATGGCGCGGCCGATACCGCGACTCGCGCCCGTGACAATCGCTGTCTTGTCCGTTAATCCGAGGTCCATTTTGGGTGGACAGAGTATAGCATTTGATTCTGTTTTAGGCGAGCATCAGCATTCAAAGGTCCCTGACTTGGCAAACGTCTCTTCGCTCAACAATGCTTTGGATTTAAAGCTCGCGGCTGACTTGGCTGGGAACGTGTTGAACGGAGTTACGGCAGCTTCCCGACGATCTTCCTCATTTCCTCCAAAGAGAAGCCACGCAACGTTTCTGTCCGCACGTTGCCGAGAGAGCCGACCTTTAGCATTGCGGTCACAGCCGCTTCATCGCTCCCTTCCAGGATCAGCACCATATCGTAATGCCCGATGGTGTAGTAGACGCCCTTTACCGTTACGCCCACCTTTTCAGCCATCGCCTTGAATGCTTCGTAGCGATCCGGCGAGTCCTTAACATTCCGGATTCCCTGATCAGTGAAGTTCACAAGACCAATAAACGTTGCCATGGTTTGCCTCCTTCGCTAAGCGATTCGGTACTGGCGGTCGCCGACTCATCAATCTGGAGAAGACCGCCGTTCCTCCAAAGCTCCGTATGCCACAACGTCTGCAAGATTCCGACTGGGCTCACGTCTTTATTTTCGATTATAAAAGGCGTATTCCTTCTTGTCAATACTTCTTCGTTCTATTTTCGTGGATTGCAGAACTTAGCAAACGTAGGGATTGGGGGACATCCATTAAATTGTCGGTTACTCTAGGCGTGGAAGTGTTGTAAGAGACGAGCTCGTTGAATTATTGATTTCCCCGACATAGCATCGCGCATCGCCATGCGGCTCGATGGCTCGTCGGGTTCCTCCCACGAACAATGCCCTCTCATCCTCAAATAGGATCCGAGTCCTATTGACAGACATCCTACCTATTGGTAGCATTGAGGAGAAAGCACGTTATCGCCAAAAGGAGGACAAAATGCTCAAAGGTTATACAGCTCCCCGCACTCCGAAGGGCACCTCAAGCTTGGCACCGACGCCTCCATGGCACTATGTCGGCACCTGTCTTGCTGTCGAATATGAAGCCGATCCCAAAGCGGTTGAATCCTTCCTCCCGCCCGGGCTTGATTTCCATTCGCCACGTTGCGCGGTCTACTTTGTGGACTGGCAATATGCCAGCGAATCCGGAGAAGAATACCTTGATCCAGTACGCAGCCAGTATCGCGAGACAATCTTCCTAATATCTGCCGGTCACGAAGGCACGCCCCTGGCTTACTGTCCGTTCATCTGGGTCGACCAGGATGTGGCGCTGATGCGCGGATTTGCTCAGGGGTGGCCCAAGCAGATCGGCTCCACCTGGATCACGCGGGCATACGACCTCTCCTCGAAAGCCGGACCCGTTGTCGGGCCCGGCGGAAAATTTGGTGCTACACTCGCGATAAAAGATCGTCGCCTTGTGGAAGCGCTTGTTACGCTTCGGGAGCAGACCACGCAAATGCCTTCTCCGAGCTTTGCAGGGGCGGTCAATGTGCGCTATTTTCCCGAGCTTGTAGCAGGCCGGCATGCTTCGCCGGCTGTCCACGAGCTGGTGCAGTTGAAGTCGCGCGACGTCAAGATTTCACCCATCTGGAAAGGGGAGGCCACACTCAGGATCTTTGATCACCCGTATTTGGAGCTTCCTGATCTGCGTCCTATCAACGTCATTGCAGGTTACCGCTTCACGTGTGCGATGACGGTGGATGACCTGGTTTTCATGCGAGACCTTAGGGTCAATGGCTGACCACTCGCTGGCTACACCGACCGTCTGTTAAGGAGATCAATCCTGTGGAGCTTTCACGACTTTCTCGCTTGGACTTGGTGTCAGCCCTGGCGTTGGCGTATTCTCAAGAACGGAGGAAACGCCCCTAAGTCGAATAGCAGTCTGTCAACTTGCGTGCCCCCCATGCTATTAAAGGGAGAGCGAAGGCCACCCTTCAACAGCTTGAGTCTTTGCTTTTCCTCTCCTGCGGGCCTGTTTAGCTTTGGCGGTGTCAAGATCCGGCCCCTTATCTAAAACTTTGTGCCGGGTATTCCTTTGCTCGGAGGAATTGCCGGTCTCTTCCTGAAAAAAAGGCCAGCGGCAAGGGGCCTCTTGCTCCTGACGGTTTCCACAGATCAGACATTTCAAAGCACGGATTCTCTGTGGCATTGAATCATTATTGCCGTTCTCGCTTACGATTGCCTTCGATCCGCATTTGCCGCAGATCAGGGTCGTGCGTATGCGCTGTTTCTCTGTCGATTGTAGACTCATACTGTCCTCCTTCATGTAACTCAGCTAATGAGCTGTTCTCCTGTGTTTTGAAAGCTTGCAGCGAAGCTCAGGACAGGATGGGGGGTCCCCGGTGCACCCGGCCAAGAATCGGCGAGGATATCCGGGAACTTCCCCTATCCGCAGGGTCATGCCCTCTTGCCACGAACTGAGCAAGTATTAGCCCTTCTTCTCGGCAGGCGTCGATTTGTTCTCTTCTGGTTTCTTCTCGTCGGTCTTTTTCTCCTCAGTCTTCTTCTCGGCTTTCGGAGTTTCCTTCTTGGCTTTCTCAGCCGCCGGGGCTGCTGGTTTTTCGGGCGCAGCCGCAGCTGGCTTGTCAGACGGCTTCGCTGGCGCCTGAGCCATGCTCACGCTGGCAAAGACAACCATGGTAAACATCACAACCAGAACAACTAGACTTTTCTTCATCACTCGTACCTCCTTCTCTTAATAAATGTTTTGGATTGTCGACTGGGCCCAGCCTCTCAATCTGCGTCCATTATACAGATCGTACCTAACGGGAAGATGACGGGATTGTTACCAAGTTGTAATGTTGAAGCAGGTCCGTGTCGCTCAGCGATCCGCCGGCAAACATCCGGTTCCGTTTTGTACTCACAACAATTAACGAGAGGACAATTAACCAGTGGACTTGACACAACAAAATTCACTGGTTAACTGAGGCACAGAAAAGAATAAGTAAGAGGAGGTGTACTATGGGCTTTTATCTCAATGACTATCTCATTGCAAATGGCGTAAGTTTAAGAAAACGAGTGTCTGAACTATTCGATCAATTGGAACAAGATCGTGAACTGGCAAAGGTGTTTATTCAAAATCCAACTGTTGTCTTGCAATCTAAGATATTTCCAGAATTTCCTGCTACCGATGAGGAATCGGTCAGTGCGGCAAATCAACTTTTATTCTCCGTGCTGACCAACGAAAAATTTACGAAGTGGACTGAGAAGTACCAAAAGAGTCTGATGGATCGTTATAACAAGACCGGGAAAATTCCTGATAAGAAGGAGCTGTTACAGGGATTGGCAAGAGGTATTATTGAACATGGTGACCCCAAAATTCTTACTGATCTCTTGGAGCTATCGCAAACATCCACCACACCAACGGAAGCTTTCGGTTTTCGACATGTTTGGTATTACGTAGAATATTATGCTTGGGCCTATATTTACATCTTCTTTATCTTCCTTTACGCTTTTGCTAATGCGGACAAGATAAGCCTATTTGACGAAAAACAGCACATGGTGATGATCTCTCCTAAGGAGCTCAGATCTCTTGCGGAACAAATGGTGAAGTACGCTAAGCAAATGCGTGAGCGCAAAGAGAAGACTCCTGAAAAGTAATTCTTGAAGCTCGGCACAGGTTAAAGCGTGGAAAGAGTAAGGGGGATATTCCGGGGTCCGCGAACCCTGTCTATAATGCCGACCTTCAGATGCGTATCTCATTGCGCATCGTGCGGGACGTTGAGTACCCCTCACGATAAGACCAGCCTGAGCCTTCAAGCGATTCTGACGTGCATTCATGAAGCCAGCCGCCTCAATTTTGCCAACATAGTATTTACAGGAGGGGAACCCACCCTGTGCTGGAGGAACCTTCTGGAAGCCATCAAAGAAACCAGAAAACTGGGGTTGATGACCAGACTGGTGACAAATGCCTACTGGGCAACAACGCCAAACAGAGCATTAAAGAAGATTCAGACCTTAAAGGATGCAGGTCTTGATGAAATAAACTTCAGTACCGGCGACGAACATGCCAAGTTTGTTCCGACACCGCATATAATGAACGCCATTATCGCATCACTCGCGAGTGGATTTAAACCGGCGGTCATGATAGAAGATCGGAGTGAAAGAATAATTACCAAGGAAGATATCTTAAGTTGTCCCGAGATCAAGAAATTTATTTCAAGAGATCAATATTGCCTGGCACTGGCGGACAATCCATGGATGCCGCTTGATCCATTTGAAGTAGTGCACTATCGAAGCAGCGTCACCGCCAACCATGACAATCTGGATTCCTTCATCGGTTGCGATCCCATTTTGCAATCGCTCACGATACTGTCAGATGGAAACATTTCAACGTGCTGCGGCTTCGGAACCAGGCTCATTCCGGAACTCGTTGTCTCAAACATAAATGAGCCGGACTTCCTGGCAGCCGCTATCGAGAATACAGAAAATGATTTCATGAAATTATGGCTCCGCTATGAAGGACCTATGAAAATACTGGCCTGGGCAGCAAGAAAGAATCCGGCTATCAGATGGGAAGACATGTACGCGCATCATTGTCAGGCTTGCCTGAGGATATACAAAGATGCCACCGTAAAGCAAACAATAAAAGAAAATTATCAAGAAAAGATCGGCCAGATCATAAGCAGTGCCTGGATGGAAGAAGTCTTTATACCGAAGAGTTTCAAAAGACAAACGCTTTAACCGTTTGGGAACGTGAATAACAGTGGGGACGGCAGCGAGGACTGCTTTAGCCGGGTACCCGTGAGCAGCGCCCTTTCCGGCGGCCACAAACGAGTCCACACGGGTGGCAGGAGGAGAGCGACGCAGCACACCCACCGGCGGTGGATACCCGGAAGGTATACACTTGAAGGCAAATTGGTATTAGATGTTAATGTACCGTCCTTCCTCCGTCAACGACTAGGGCTGCTCCAGTTACGTATGACGCGTCATCAGACGCGAGGAAAAGAACTGTTGCAGCGATCTCCGAGGCCTTGCCAAGCCGGCCGAGCGGCACGCCGTGGACCAGAACCTCTGGGGTAACCAATCCGAGATCGATTTCCTTTTGAACCAGGGGGGTCAGCGTAGCCCCCGGGCAGATGCAATTTATGCGGATGTTATAGGGCCCGTAGTCGGAAGCGAGCTGACGCGTGAGCGCCAGAATGGCGCCCTTTGATGCGCTGTAGACAGACATGTTAGGTAAGGCGATCAACGCGGACGTGGAGCAGGTATTAATGATGGACCCTCCTCCTGACTTCAGCATCATGCCCAGTGCATGCTTGGCGCCAAAAAAGATACCTTTGAGGTTGATGGAGATAATCCGGTCCCATTCCTCTTCCTTTATATCCGTGGCTTTTTTAAAGAGGTTGGTGCCCGCGTTGTTGAACAGGATATCGAGCGTCCCATAAGACTTCTCCACTATGTCCATGACCTTTTGCCAATGCTCTTCACGCGTGACGTCACCAGGAATGAAGAGGCATCCGGGGTTGTACTGCCGGAGCATGTCCAAAGTCTCATAGCCTTCCTTCTCGGCGACATCCATAAGTATGACCTTCGCCCCTTCCTGAACGAACCTTAAGGCAGTTGCCTGACCGATGCCCATGGAACCGCCCGTTACAACAGCTACCTTCTCCCTAAGTCGCATCTTGCCCTCCGATAATAGGATTGCCCGGCGACTGAAAGAGGTCCATGTAGTAGCGGTTAGGCTTGACTTTGTAGTTCTCCACCGGAACCCGTCTGAAGCTCCAGGACAGCTTACCCCGCTCCTTCGAGATGAGGAACCAGCCAAAATAATGATCGTCCCGGCCGGGATAGTCCACGCGATAATGGCCACCGCGCGTCTCCTTGCGCAGCAGGCTGCTCGTCAGGTACATCTCGGTCACCTGTGCCATGGCCCGTACTTCGTTGGCTTTCATCAGGTAATGCGGCGATTCGGCTGCCATCAGAGGCAATAGCTCCTCCTGAATCTCCTTCAGACGGTTGAGCGCACGGGAAAGCCCCTTTTCACTCTTCAGGATGCTGACGTCATAAGGGGCCACTACCTCGCGCAGCTCGTTAAGCACCTCCTTCGGGTGGATTCCCGCCTTTCCCAACGGCGCGAGGACCTCGTGCTTAATCTTCGCCGTCAGTGCCGGATCGATCCGGGGTTGATAGGCGAAGGAGAGGGCCATCTTCGCGCCGTTTTCGCCCGCGATGGCCCCCGTAGTCGCCGTTCCCGAAACAGCCCAGCCGCCCAGATACACGCCGGGCTCAAGGTTTCTGGCTCTTCCTGCGGCAAATATTCCTTTTACGTTCGATTGGCCTTCAATGTCCGCGTCGATGCCGCCGATAGCGTAGTTGATCTGGGGGATCCATTCCAGCTTGTCTTTGAAGAAATCCATTCCCATCTGCCTGAGACGTGTGTAGTTGACGCCCATCCAGCCGCCCGTGGGAGTAAGCAGTTCCACATCCTCATCGCGCATGGCGCTCGCGTCGAAATAGATAGGACCGCGACCCGCCAGGTACTCCTCCGCCATGGCCCGCGTGTTGTAGTGCGGGTCCATCTTGGCGCCCAGTTTCGGGCTGTATTTGTTCATGAAGTCTTCACCAAGGGCGTTGACAAAGCGGGCACCGAGGGGAAGGAGCATGGTCTGACCTTCCCAGGCAAAATCCTTTGGTACGTTCCAGACCTTCAGGTACTCGAAATTCCGCATGCGCACGCCCGCGTCCAGGGCAATAGCGAAGCCCTCACCCGCGCAGGTGTTGGTGCCATAGCTTGACTTCCAGTTGGCATTACCTGTGGCTACAATGATAACCTTGGCCTTGATGATGTAGAACTCGCCGCTTCGCGTGTGGAAGCCTACCACCCCTGCGACCCCCTCGCCGTCTTTGATGATGTTTGTGATTTGTATCCGGCCCAGGCGCCGCACGCCCAATTGGTTTGTTCTGTTGACGAGAACGCTGACGAGGTTGTGGCCTCCGGTTCCAAAAGGCCTTGAGAGCAGCGCGCTCACATGGTCGAGCCCGCGTTGCTTGACCCGCCGCAGATTTCCACGATCGTCCCGCGCGAACCTGTGTCCCATCTCTTCATAGTCGAGAAAGCGCTCGTATGATTTTCGCATGAGCAGTTCAATCACGTCCTGCTCAATAAGACCATCAAAATAGTAAACAAGATCGTCGACCCAGCTCATCACATCATCGTTGGGGTCCCAGACGTCCATGTCCCCGCCGCACATGCTTCCAAGACCGCCCCAGTTAAGAGGCCCTTTGTCCACTATGAGCACGTCATCAATGAGCGCGCGCGCTTTGATCGAGGCCCACAGGCCGGCCAGCCCGCCGCCGAGCACCAGTACTCCGGTCTCAAGCACGTTTCCCTGCCGGTCGAGGTCCATATATTCCGGATTCATCCTTAACTCCCTCCTCTTTTATTCGGTGCCCTTACCATTCGATGGGTCGAAGGGAGCGGGGCAGAATCTCTTTGAACGGATGGACGAAGATGGCGTTGGTGGGACAGTTGATCTCGCAGTTGAAGCAGGTCATGCAGTCGTCCAGGTAGGAGGGGATGGATTTGGCACCGCAGGTCAGGCAACGATCGGCTTCTGCCATCGCCTCCACCACGTCGAAACCTCGGTAAAGCTCGGTAAACCCGCCCGCGCCAGGCCGATAAAAGGGTTGTCTCTCATGGCGCATGGACCGTTCTATCGCCGCCTCTTCAGGAAGACCTTCGAAAACCGGCCCCATCCTGGGCGGCAGGTGCACCAGCTCGATCCCGCGCAGATGGAGCATGATGGCTTGGGCAGCCCTCTTTCCGCCTCCGATGGCCTGTGCCACCGAGGCCGGGCCCGTGACGGCATCCCCTGCGGCGAAGACGCCGGGAGCCGAGGTCTGGCATGTATCGGAGCCTGCTTTAATGAGACCTTCCGGGCTGGCGAGTCCGGCGGGCACCGAAGCTGGATCGACCTCCTGGCCGATGGCGAGGATGAGAGTATTCGCGGTTACTTGGCTGCAGGCTGAAGCGTCCAATTGTGGTGCAAAATTACCCTTCTCATCGTAGACGCAGACGCACTTTACCAGGTCGATGACTTTCGTCCCGCTCCCATGGTGCGCGATCCTGCCTACGCCAAGTGAGCAGAAAAAATCGATTCCTTCCGCCCTGGCGGCCTCTATATTGTGCCGGTATGCAGGGAGATCTTTCTCCCCCTCGAGTGCGATCAAAGTGACGGATCGGGCGCCCATTCGCCTGGCGGTCTGCGCCGCATCCATTGCGACGTCGCCCCCACCTACCACAGCCACACTGGAGCCGATACTTGCGATACGACCGGTCCTTACGCCTTTGAGAAAGTCGAGGCCGGAAAATATGGCTTCGCCCGCCACGCCTTCGACTTCCAATTTTTTTGCTTTGCCCGCACCGAGCCCCAGGAACACGGTGCGAAACCCCTGGGCCTGCAGGTCATCGAGTGAAAAAGCATCATTCAACGCATGGTTGTATTTTATTATCACGCCCATTTTTTCGAGCCTTGATATGATAGGGGCGATAACAGCGGAGGGCAGGCGATACTCAGGAATGGCGTAACGCAGCATACCGCCAGGTTCATCCTTTGCCTCGAAAAGCGTGACCTGGAATCCGTCTGCGGCCAGAAAATAGGCACAGGAGAGTCCCGCGGGCCCGGCGCCCACCACGGCGACCGGCGCAGCATGCCGCCTGGGAACCTTGTCTACCCAATCCTGGATAACATGATCGCCCAGGTACTGCTCGATGGCGCTTATGTTTACTGCGGCGTCAATATTCTTTCTGGTGCACTCCGACTCACAGAAACGGGGACAGACCCTCCCGGTCACCGAGGCCAGGGGATTGTTATCGAGCATCATCCGGACGGCGCCCTCGATACTTCCCGTCTGGAGTTGGTAGTGCATGCTTCTGATGTCATTCGGTATCGGGCATGCGGCGGAACAGGGGGACGTCACGTCCTGTTTGACGTCCAGTCTGAAGACGTCGAGGGGGCATATCCTCTGGCAGGTCCCGCACCCGATGCACTTGGATTGATCGACACGTTGTATCACGCTTTTCTCCTTGACATGCCTGTTTTCATCACGTTATAAGTGGTGAATCATTATAACAAGGTAGTGCGACTTCATGTCAATTCTATTGAAATCTTTGGATGACAAAAAGAAGTGAGGAGTTGGCGTTAAGACACTGCGTGCTGTAGAGCAGGCATGAATAAAAATAGGATGACCGTCCGTTCTTTGGAGGTAGGAGCATGAAACAAGGAATACTGAAGTGCGCAACGATTCCGGTTGTCTCCTTTCTTTTATTCGTGAGCACGCTTTTTGTTGCGGGTGTGGCGCATCCGGAATACCCTGACCGGCCCATCACCGTCATCAGTTCCGTCGATACGAGCAGCCCTCAGGACATGATTCTCAGGGCGCTCGTTCCCGGTACCGAGAAACAGTTAGGTAAGCCCATGGTCATAGAAAACAAGGGAGGAGGGGCCAGTACCGTGGGCCTGGCAATCCTCGCGACTGCTAAGCCCGACGGCTATACGCTGTGCTGTGCACCCAACGTCGCCGTCGCGAACACTCCACTCATGCAGAAGGTCCCCTATAAACCGCTTAGCAGCTTCACGCCGATCCTGGGTTTTGCTTCATCTGAAAACAGCGCGCTACTCGTCAGGAGCGATGCTCCATGGAAAACCTTCAAGGAGTTGCTTGAGTACGCACGAAAGAATCCCGGCAAAGTGAAATACAGCTCTTCAGGCGTCGGCTCGGGCATGCACGTGGCCATGGAATACATTGCCCACAAGGAGGGGATAAAGTGGGTGCATATTCCTTACAAGGGCACAGGAGCCGCACGGCTTGCGCTGCTCGGAGGGCACGTTGACGCCTGCTCGAGCGGTGTCGATTGGCCTCCCTTTGTCGAAAGCGGACAGTTGCGGGTACTGGTGACGCACGGCCGCGCACGCATGGCCAAGTTCCCCAATACGCCTACCATGAAGGACTTGGGTTACGGATTCGCGTCTGAGACGATACATTCCATCTTCGGGCCCGCCAACCTTCCGCCCGACATAGCGGCAAAGCTGGAGGCGGCTTTCTCCAGAGGGATGGAAACAGCCGAGTTCAAGAAGAGCGAGGAAAGCCTCTACTACACCCCGATACACTTGAACAGCAAGGAGTATGCGCAGCATCTCAAGGAATTCTGGGTCACTTCTGAGAAAGTCTTTAAGGAGATCGGCATTATCAAGGAAGCCGCCACACAGCCGTATTAACCGTTGGCGCGATACTCCTCACGTGTGGGATCATGCTATTCCGTTTCAATCCATTCTGTGATGGGGCGAAACTTCCTTCCCTTGAGTTCGGCGATGAAGCCCACTGTCTGGGCATGATGTTTTGTCGGTGAAAAGCTCACGGCCGGAATGACGCCGCCGCTGTCCCAGCGCCTGATCGACTCCATCGCCTCGATAAACCCTTCTCGCGTCAAGTTCTTGCCCGCCCTTTTTAACCCTTCGATCGTCAGTTTTCCAAAGATGTACCCGTACAGGCTGTACCTGTTGAGCCTCTTTTCCGGATACCACCTCTTCATTGCCTGGCGATATTCGGCCACGCCGCTCTCCTGGCTGACTTCCGGATCAGGATAGAGGCAGAGGCCGATCGTCCCCTCCCCGTGCCCACCGGGTACATCGAGATACTCTTCGTCGGTGAGGGGTCCAGTGGAGACTAAGGTAACCTGCTTCCAGTCGAGTTGTCCCTTTGCTTCGAGCACCTTCTTCGCCTGCTCGGGGTAGAGGGCCATGATCAGCGCATCAGGCGCCGCACCTTTCAACTCACGCACGTCGGGCGTCAAGTCGGTCGGCTTCTGCTCCTTCACGGCCCGCAGGCCTGCCACCTCGTAGCCGAAGCGCGCAGAATTCTCCTTCAGCTTGTCACGGAAGATGTAGCCATATTCGTTGTCGGCATACATGATGCCGATCCGCTTGAATCCCCGTGTCTGGGTCAGGTACCTCAGCATGACCTCGCACTCATTCTGGTAAAAAGGATATGAGGTGAAGATGTACCGTTTCCCGTCGAGGCTGTTGCTGCCCTGATGAGGGAACATGTACGGCACTCTCTTTTCCATTACGTACGGGGTGAGGGCCATGGCGAGGGGCATCGATCCGAAGTTGAAGATACAAAACACCTTGTCGACTTCCACCAGGCGCTTGGCGTTCTCCAGTCCGCCTGCGGTCCCGCCCTTCCTGGCGTAGCCCTTTACCTCCAGCTTGCGCCCATTGACTCCGCCCCTGTCGTTACTCTCCTTGACAGCGAGCATGAACCCGAAGTTTTCTTCGTCCCCCGAAAATCCACCTGTTTGCTCTTCGATCCCTATGAGGAGGGAAGTCTCCGTTACGCCGTCTTCTGCCAGGCACGTTTCCCGCTGCAGAAGTAGCAGGATGCTCAGAGCCGAAAGCATAAAGAGCAGAGCTTTTTTCATCTCATCACCTCCCCTTTGAAAACTCAAAGCACTCACCTTAAATCTATAGCACTCCCGCACCGAATAGGCAATCAAGGTTTGGGGATGCCCTTTAGTTTTTTAGTTTCGTTGGGATCGCGCATGCGGCCGTATCTCTATGCCTTGACAGCTTTCGCGGAGATGCACACATTACGTTCAGTCCATAAGAACGCGATCGAGTGACGGTAGCGGGTCCTTTACTGGCGCACGAAGCGGAGGTGACGAGTGACAGTGGAAAAGGGCAAGAGGCTGCGGCTATGAGCAGCGGCGAGATTCTAAAGCAGGCAGTATAGCAGTTAAAAAAAAGTACTGAAGGAGGAGTTATGACAAAGAAACGCTCAACCAGCAAAACCGCGAAGAACCAGCGCATCATAACAACCTCGAAGGGCTTTCGCATTCGCACCTATGAGCCGCCCCCTCCGGAATTCAACCCGCTCGCCGCGACGCCGCATCTTTTGCTGCATCACGGCTTTCCTACCCGGCCAGATGCCAAAACCGAGCCAAGGGTGCGGCAGATGTGGGAGAAAGCTTTATCACGCCCGCGCACATGGATCACACCTGTCTTTCGCGAGGTTCAGGGGAAGTCGCACGGTCCGGCTCTAAGGCCCGGAAGCGGGCGGGCTAAAGTCAGCGCGACCAAAGGGATCGCGAATGCCACCAGCTCAAACTGGTCCGGCAGTGTCGCGTTTGCTCCTGCCAAGCGCACCTTTGGCTGGGTCGCAGGTCAGTGGACAGTGCCGAACCCACACGCGCCGGGACTCGGAAGTTATTACGCCTCGGAATGGGTTGGTATTGATGGTTGGGGATCGAATGATGTGCTTCAAGCTGGAACCGAGACCGAGATCCTCGACCTTGGCATCTTCTCAAGCAGACAAGTCTATGTATGGTGGGAATGGTTTCCGTCCGGCGAGGTAGCGATCACCAACTTTTCCGTTTCGGCAGGTGATATTATGTACTGCCTGATCTGCGTGAACTCCACTACCACGGCCACGGTTTACCTTACTAACCAAAGTACCGGAGTCACCACCTCATTCAGCATCACCGCGCCGCAAGGGACGGCGCTGGCTGGGAATTCGGCCGAGTGGATCGTCGAGCGTCCCACGATCAATGGTTCGGTCGCCAGCCTTACAGATACGAAGACCGTTTACTTCGACGAAGGTATCGCTGGTTTGAGCGGCGCTCCTTTTACCGTCATCGATCTCGGCTCGGGAACGGCGGTCACCATGACCGGTAATAACAATGCATCGCTGTCGGTCCCCACGCTAGAGACAAGTCAGCTCATGAAAGTGGACTGGTTGAAGGCCAACTAATTCGGATGGGTGACGGAACGACCCTTACGTAAATAAGGGTGACGGGACGACCGTGAACAAGTAAATAACTCTTGGCGCGTTGCTTATAGCTACGTCAGCTATCAGTGCCGCTGCCCCTGAACCACATCGATGTTGTGCTTCTTCAGGAGAGCATAAAGGTCGGACTGGGAAAGTCCGGAGATTTGACATGCGGCCTCGATATTCCCTTTTGTTCCCGCCATCAGCCCCTGGAGGTATTGCGACTCCATCTGATCAAGGTAATCCTTGAGGGGTCGGTCGGGAAGCGAAGGCATCTTTTCCTCCCGGTCCTGAAGGGCACGCATCAGGGCGAGTGTAATCTCCTTTATGGAAGACGACTTCTGAATGTAGTCCCGGGCACCGTTCCTGAGCGCTATCTCCGGGTCGTCGAGGCCTCCAAGCCCGGTGATAATTATGACCTCGGGGGCCGATCGCGTCTGCTTAAAGTCTTTAATCCAATCCAGCCCGCTGCCGTCAGGCATGTTGATGTCAAGAAACACCGCGTCATACGCTCCTGACGAAGCTTCATCGAGTGCTCCCTTGAGCGTGTGTGCGCAGTTTACCCGGTGCCCTAACATCCCGATGACATGGGTGAGCAGATCGCATATCACCTGATCGTCGTCGACCACAAGCACATCAGCCATTTATTTAACCCTCCTGCCAAGACAGTAGGCGAAATCGCCCCGCCTTCCAAAGGGGCGAGTTATTCATTATTATACCTTTCTTCGGACTATGCCATCTACATTTTCTGAAGGCGATATAGCGCACCGTTCTGATGCACCGGCCGACCATTTCGTGGTAAACTGGACACGGAGTCACGTATATGAAACCGGTTACCATAGAGGTGGTGAGTCACCTCCTCACTACATACAGCCACTGTACCAGGTGCGGGCTTATGTTCAGAGAGTCGGGGCTCGAACGAGAGGTTACGAGTAGAGACAGGGAAGAGTACCCGCGTGACTTGCAGGAAGAATTTTTGAAGCTCTCCGAATGGATTTGTGAACTTTCAAGGCTATACAGGCATCGTATCAGTATCCGTCTCATAGATGCCAAATCCCCCTTGGGCATTTACAAGTCGCTCATGCATCGCTTCCGCATATACCCCACCTTCATCATCGAGAAAAAGGACGTATACAGCGGGTGGGATCAGCAAGAGCTTGAGTGCCTGGTCGATCTGCGCATAAGAACTGCCAACCAGTGAATCTCAGCAACAGATGATCCTCTTTAACGGCGCTGGACCGTTCCTGGCTGGTCCTCCCTGAACGTCATCCTGCGGGGAATTGAGCGGCAGAAGATATTCAAGGATCACGAGGACTACGAGAACTTCCTCGCACGTCTGGGAGGTCTTCTTACAGATACCCGGACACGCTGCACTGATGGAAACCAGACAGCGCGCGTGGTGCTCTCCTCGATCGCGAGAGGGAAAGATTACTCTTCAGGATCCTGACTTTGAATCCAGGTACGTGTGGGACAGGTAACCCCATATATTCTTGACCCAGTTCTTGTGGGTTTGGCCCTTGATGTGATTGCCGTCCATGTACATTGCCTCGATTGGCCTTGGTGTCCCCAGGGTCGAGGCGATGCACTGCATCTTAGCCGTCCTTTCGAGGATGGCGCAGATCGCGACGCACGCCTCCGGAGACTCTCCCACAGTGACTGCTCCATGTCCTCTCACCAGAACTGCCGGGCCCTGTCCCAGGGCTTCCGCCAGCTGCTGCCCTAGTTCCGGCGTATCGATCTGTCCCGGGTAGTCCCAGATGGGCACACCGGGATGAAATATGGCTGCCCGGTGATACACCGGGAGAATCTTCACCCCGGCAATGCTGAAGCAGGTGGCCAACTGGGGATGGCAGTGGATCACCGCCCCGACATCCGGCCGGCCGGCATAGATTTTCGTATGGATGAATCGCTCACCCACCGCCGACAGTTCCCCCTCCACCTTGTTGCCTTCCATATCGATGGTGATAATGTCGTCAAAGGTGAGGGTATCCAGAGTGCGGGCCTGGTCGTGCAGGTGCCCGGGCATGCAAATCAGGTCCTCTCCCGGCACTCTGACGCTCAAGTGGCCCGTGTTGAGCTCCATCAGTCCATCACGAAGAAGGATCTTCATCCCGTCCACGATCTTCTGTTTGATTTGATCGACTTGATTGGTCATTGCCCCTACCTCCTTCTCTTCTCCGGTGATGTCCGACAAGCGGCGACAAACTACTTCACATCACGGTAACTATAACGGCTTATTTCCTGCAAGTCAATGAACGAACGACCAGAAGCTTCTTGACTTGACCCTGATGTTGCAATAGAATTCGACGTCGTGAAATCGTGACATAAGATCACATCGCGAGGGTCCGAAAGTGTTGATTCCGAAAAAGTTCAAAGAGCCTGTTTTTCTTTTTAACGGGTTCCTCCTGGGAGCGTTCATCGTCATGCATCACCAGGCGAGCCGTTTTCCTGAGAGGGCGCAGAAATTCCCTAAATTCGTCCTTGGACTCGGCATCCTTACCCTCACGCTCTGGATGGTAGCGTATCTCTTTTTTCCTGCCCTTCTCAAATTCACGGAAGGCCAGGCAGAGAAAGAAGACGAAGTGGCAGGAAACCGCTCCCGGTATTACTGGTCATGGTTCTGCATTGCCGGCTCCATTGTGGTCGGCTATCTTTTTGGGTTCATGTTCGTCGTCCCGGCGGCCTTCCTGAGCTATGGTCTCATCCTTGGCGAGAAAGGGAAATGGGTTTCCCTGATGACCGTCATGCTGGCCATGACGCTTTGCTTTTACATCGTCTTCTATCGGACCCTGCATATTCCAGTGTTGAATGGCGTGTTTTTGAACATCGATTGAGAGGGATTGCGACCGGATGGCAGAGGTAGCTTAGACCTTATGGTGCCCTTCGATATCATTTTTCAGGGAATAGCCGCAACCTTCACAGTGCAGAATCTGTTCCTGCTCTTATTAGGTTTGATTGTGGGAGTGGTGGTGGGGATTTTGCCGGGGATAGGGCCTGCTGCGGGCATGGTCCTTGTTCTGCCTTTCAGCGTGGGCCTACAGGCAACCAGCGCGCTGGTCCTCATGAGCGGGGTCTATCTCGCCTCCAGCTACGGCGGTTCGGTTTCAGCCATCCTCGTCAACACTCCGGGCGAATCGGCGAGCGCCGCAACACTCCTCGATGGATATCCGATGACGCAACGGGGGCGTGGCGCGGAAGCGCTGGGTATCTCGGCGACGGCCGGCTGCCTGGGTGCCGTTTTTGGGGTTCTTGCTCTGGCTTTCACCGCTCCGCTTCTGGCGTCTCTCGCCCTGCGCTTCGGTCCGGCGGAGAATTGCTTACTTGCGCTTTTTGCCCTTTCGGTGATTTCCGCGATCGTCAAGCGCAATCCCATCAAAGGATTGATCTCCGCCTGCATCGGGCTCGTTCTCGCAACGGTCGGAGCGGATGAGGTCAGCAACAGCATCCGTTTCACCTTCGGATTGGAAGCCCTCGAGGACGGGGTGCCTTTCGTTCAGACCATGATCGGCCTCTTTGCCATTTCTCAGGTCCTCACCCTGTCCGAGCAGAATCAGACCATAAGCAGCGTGGAGCTCGCCGGCTCCGGGTTCCTCACAGGGTTCAAGACGACTTTCAAACATCCCCTCACTCTCCTCCGGTCTTTCATCATAGGGCTCTGGATTGGAGCGCTTCCTGCGGCGGGAAGGAGCACGGCCTCGTTTATGGCCTATGCGGAAGAGATCAGAGCTGCCAAGGATAAATCGCAGTTCGGAAAAGGAAATCCCGTTGGAGTGATTGCGGCCGAGATGGGGAATAACGCCTGCGCCATGGGAGACCTTATTCCCACTCTCTCGCTGGGCATTCCCGGAAGTGTCGGCGCGGCGGTCTTCCTGGGGATCATGATCATCTTCGGCGTCATCCCGGGCCACAAGGTCTTCATCGAGCAGGGGAAGACCATCTATGCTCTTTTTACCGCGTTCTTTATCGAAAGCCTTCTCATCCTGGCTTTGGGGCTGACCTATGCCAAATACTTCGCCAAGATCACCCTTGTCCGGAACGATCTCATCGTTCCAATCATCCTGGTCTTTTCGCTGCTGGGTAGCTACGCGATCCAGAACTCCTTCTTTGATCTCTTGATTACCGCGGTTTTCGGGGCACTGGGCTATTTCATGAATAAGCACGGGTATTCACCTGTTCCCCTCGTGCTCGCGCTGGTCCTGGGGCCCATGCTGGAGAAGAATTTTCAGAGGGCCCTTATCATGAGCGACGGGTCCTATTCGATCTTCGCATCCTCCGGCATCAGTCTCGTTCTGGTGGCACTGACTTTTTTTTCTCTGATCTATCCTTATCTTTCGCCTCTTCTGAAAAGGTGGAGGATCCGAAGCCGTTGAAACAGTTGCTGCATTCGACAATAAATGGGAAGGAGGTTTGAAGCGTGCATTCCATGAAAAAATTGTTGGTTCCTTTACTGATTCTGTCGATCTATCCCTCCCTCGTGCAGGCCGCGCAAGAGAAATTCCCAAGCAGACCCATCAAGATGGTTATCACCCACGCCGCCGGCGGAAGCGTGGACCTTCCTGCAAGAGCGATGGCGCAATACATGCAGAAATATCTCAAGGTCTCTGTCCAGTGCGATAATATGCTGGGAGGGGGCGGCCGGAAAGCGATGGAGTATGTCTTCGGCCAGGTAAAGCCCGACGGGTATACGATCGTGGCCAGCGCATTTCCCTCGCGGCTAATCGGAGAGCTCGTCTACGACTCCAAGTACAAGATGAAAGAGTACGTCCACTTGGGAAGCTGGGTCGGAGGGGATTACAGGACAATTTTTGTTGCCAGAGACTCTGTCTTCAAGGATTTCAGGCAAGTGATCGAGGAGTCAAAAAAACGGAAGATCAATGTGGGAGGTGGTGGAGGTCTTGGGTCGACATCCCAGCTCCAGATCGTCTATCTGAAGGAGCTTGTCAAACTGAACCTCAATTTTGTGCCGTTTGACAGCGATGCGGAAGTGACAGCCGCTGTCCTCGGGAAACATGTCGATATCGGCACGGGTCCTCTCTCGGGAGCGATCCGAAACCACAAATCGGAAGAGATCCGGATTTTAGCTGTCCATGCGCCGAAACGTATCAAGGAGATCCCGGAAATCCCGACCATGAAAGAACTCGGGTTCGACGGAGTGGTCATCCCTTACGGTGTGGGAGCGTGGGCCCCGCCCCATACCCCGAAGGAGAGAGCGAAGATCCTCTCGGATGCTATCACGACGTCCTGCAAAGATCCGGAATTCATCAAGTGGGCTGAGAAGAGCTCGACCATGCTCGACCCGATGGGCCCGGAAGAATTTTACAAAGTCACCCTGGAAGATTACAGGAGCATCGAGAAAGTGCTTCCTCTCCTGAAGAAAGAGAAATAGGGTTTGGGAACGTCCCTAAGTAGTTCAGTTGGGACATGGAAATGGTCTAATTCCGCAACGGTCGACTCTTTTCTATCCTTTAACTGAAGGCAGCAATACCGGCGAAGGCAGGATGAAGAGAAGCTTCGGCTGCAGCGGCCATTTCAATTACGTATGCCGGCCGGACATCCTCTTTCCAACGGGGATAGCCGCCCAGCCACACGTACCAGAGCAGGGCGTGGAACTGCGGTCGGTTGAAGGCGTAGTTGCCGATGGCAATCGACTCCCCGTTTGGATTCACCATTACCGGGATACGCCGAGCCGGAGCGAACGTTGTGGCAAGCGCCTCAATCCTTTCCCTGGTCAAATGTCCCTCGGGGTTTTGCTTGAAAGCTTGAGTCTCTCTTGGAAAGGGAAAGAGCCGGTACACCTCACCGATGAAACCGGACAGATCAGTGCCGGCGATGGCTCCTTGCAGGTTGCCGATCGCTTCGTGAGGCATCACGTGCACATTCCACGCGGACCGGTAGTGCTTGTCTGAATCTTGTCGCGCAAGGTCGGTCACATGGCCGCAGAAATCGGACGCAAAGAAGAAATAGTCGTTGAGCAGGAGCATATCCGTTTCGATGTTGAAAAACCCGAATGCTAGCTCACCGTGGCTGACCGATTTGAAGAGCAGCGGCACGGGAGAGTGTAGCAGAAGAACCGTACCCCACTCAAGCGACGCTGAGACAACGCGAGTGTTCCATAGTCTCGCCTGATGCAGGTGAATTGATAGTTCAACATTTCAAGAGTGTCCCCAGAACCCGCCGGGATGGGATGTGCTATTCGAGCTTCTCGTCCACCAGCCGTAGGCTCGCCTTTTCCTTTGACTTTTGGGTGCGGGATTTGTCGAAACAATTAGCTGTATCCCAGGGGTCTTGGTTTTCAGCAAGGCTCACGCGTTCGGCAACAGAGACTCCCTGCTCGGTGAGTCTAAGGCCTTCGAACTTGAGGTCAAATGCAGCTGTCGTGAGCGGCAGTTTGTTTTTCAGGATCGCAAGGCTCGGTGAATACTCAATCCTCCGTCTGACCGGGCGTCCTTTTTGTGTCAGCTCATACTCCACGGTCTGTTGTTTCAGATTTATGGAAAGGGCACGCAGCACGTCTATTTCCCGGCTCGAACGGTAGCCAAGAGCATCGTCGGTCTCAAAGGTGAGGACAAAAACCGAACCTTGAAATGCCTCTATGATAAGCTCGCGTGGCGTATTCATACTTATTGCCAGTTTTTTGTAACTTTGCCTGACGACTGATCCCCCTATAAAAGTTTCCCACTATTCTGCTGTCTCGGCAAGAATATTCTGTGTATTGTTTTAGCTGTTGTAATCTGCATAGGGCTGGCCTGTCAACATGCCTGGCTCATCCCTCGACCAGAGCCTGATAACGTGCCTATTGCGAAATCCGTCGCATTGTTATAGGATTCACGTCAACGATGCTCGCAAGTAGACTTACCTGAGGGGGTTCACATGAGCACTGCTATTGAGATTTTTAAAACCAATCGGGTCTTTCACATCGCCACGGTCGAAGGAGCCAAGGCAAGAGTTCGTCCTTTCAGTTTCATAATGAAAAGGAATAATGCACTCTATTTCTGCACGAACAAAACCAAAGACGTGTACAAGCAGCTCGTTCAGAATCCCGATATCGAGATTTCTTCTATCGGAGCCGGCGGTACGTGGCTGAGGGTAAGAGGAAGAATTGCCTTCGACGACACTCGCGAGGCAAAAGCGCAGGTTTTTGTGGAGTCCCCTGATCTTCTGAAGAGATATAGCAAGGGGGCGGATGATGAACTCTTTGTGACCTTCTACTTTACTGACGCCGTGGCAACGCTGTTTTCATTTACCGAGCCACCGAAGGTTGTTCCGCTTTTTTGAAGCGAGCGCGCTGTCCTTAACATCCCCATCGGGTCATAATACATGCTCGCGGAACAAAAGGGTGGAGGAGGTTATACATGCACTGTGTCCGGAGGTATTTCATACTAATGATCATCTGTGTGGTCAGTTGTAGTGCCGCCATTATTAAAGCCGGGGGGCAGGCACACGCCGCCTCTGGTCTTGATGCACAGGTGTCCGGTTTTCTCAACAGCAACCGGGGCTCCTGGTCCTCTTGGAATGTGCCCTATCAGGACGGAAAGATTCTTTACGACCTTGTCCTGAAGAGCAGCTTCAAAAATATTCTGGAGATAGGCACGTCGACCGGCCATTCAACCATATGGCTTGCCTGGGCTGCTTCAAAAACGGGCGGCATGGTGACAACCATCGAAATCGATAAGGGACGCCACGAAATCGCGCGTAAAAACTTCAAAAAGGCTGGCGTTGAATCATACATCGATGCGCGTCTTGCCGACGCGCACGATCTTGTGCCCGCCCTGCAAGGGCCGTTTGATTTTGTGTTCTGTGATGCTGACAAAGATTGGTACCTCCAATACTTCAAGGACCTGAGGCCGAAAATACGACTCAATGGATGTTTTACCGCGCACAACGTCCTGTGGAGCCATGATGGGGACATCAAAAAGTTTCTGGAGTACGTGAAACAAGATCCTCAGTTTCGGACCACTGTAGAGCGCGGCAGCGGGGAGGGGATATCCGTGAGTTGCAGGATCTCGGAATAAGTTTTGGTTCGCGGCGGAGTCCCACCAAAGCAAACATTGGCAATAGCCCCGGACTCGCAGCATGTTTTGTGGGCCGATCCATTACCAAGTCACTACCATCGAAAGCTCTGGACTCTCCCGCTAGATTGACCAGCTAAGGGAGTTCATAGGTGAATTTCGTTGCTCCAGCGCAAGCGCAGCAGTGTGGCAGCCCTCTTTTTTAAGAAACAGGCTCAGGCAGAGACTCCAATTCCCGCCAAGACTTGACTTCTCCTGAAAGGTACCTAGGTTAGTCCCGGAAACTTTTTTTCGAATGAAAACCGCTCGGGAGTCATAATTAGAGAGTAAAGGAGGGAGTATCATGAATACTATCACGACCAAAGACGGAACGCAGATCTACTACAAGGACTGGGGCTCAGGCCAGCCCATAGTCTTCAGCCACGGCTGGCCTCTCTCCGCGGACGCGTGGGAAGATCAGATGTTCTTTCTGGCCTCTCGCGGTTTTCGGTGCATCGCCCATGACCGCCGCGGCCATGGGCGGTCGAGCCAGCCTTGGAACGGCAACGACATGGATACCTACGCTGACGACCTTGCGGGGCTGGTCGAAGTGCTCGATCTAAAGAATGCGGTTCACGTCGGCCATTCCACCGGAGGCGGCGAGGTCGCCCGCTACATCGGCCGCCACGGCACGAAGCGTGTGGCCAAAGCCGTGCTTATCGGCGCGGTGCCGCCGCTGATGCTGAAGACGGCGGCCAATCCGGGCGGTCTGCCTATGGAGACCTTCGATCAGATCCGCGCCGCTGTTCTTGCTGACCGTTCGCAGTTCTGGAAGGATCTCACCATGCCGTTCTACGGTTACAACAGGCCGGATGCAAAGATCTCGGAAGGTGTGCGAGAGTCGTTCTGGCTGCAAGGGATGATGGCCGGTTTTCCCGCCGCCTACTTCTGCATCAAAGCATTCTCCGAAACGGACCTTACAGAAGACCTCAAGAAGATCGACGTGCCGACCCTGTTCCTCCATGGCGAAGACGATCAGATCGTACCGATCGCCGACTCGGCCATGCTCGCTGTCAAGCTCGTCAAGAACGGGACACTGAAGATCTATAAGGGAGCACCGCACGGCATGTGCACGACACTTAAGGACCAGGTCAACGAGGATCTGCTCGCGTTCATCAAGGGCTAGGGGATCAAACGCCAGGGGTGATGGCCGAAACATGCACGTGAGCTCTTTCCAGGAGAAGCGGCAAGATACGCAGAGACACCCGAAATATGCGAAGGGGGAAAACAATGAGCTCTACAGAGGACATTTGTTCCTGCTGCACAAGGCGTAGCTTTCTCAGTATCTCACTCAGCATTGCTGCCGCGGGAGCAGCATCGCTCGTGCTTCCCCATAACGGTGCTGCCGCTACTAACCCACAATCAGAACCGCGCGCCTACAATGGCGGCACCGATCCATATCCGATACCCTGGCTGGATAAGAACGGCAGTCATAATCAGCCTGCAGGTCCAAAGCTGGAACCGTCGCACATCTACCATTTCAAAGGACGGGTGGCCCGGTGCGCCGATTTCGTTGGTATGGGCACTGACAATAAAGGCAACCGGATTGCCTTCGGCACACCCACAACCGACTACGGATTCATGCAGGGAGAATATTGGGCGGCGCGCGCTCCGCAGACAGGCACGTTCACCCATATATGACTCACCCTGTTTCAGGGGCAGGCTGCTCCTGCAAACCAGATTCACGATTTTCATCCTCCTATTGCGCCTTCCGGATTATATTGGGTAGTTCCCGTTCCTGAAGGGAGCCTTATCATCAGTCCAGACGGGAAGAGCGCAACACTGGAGATGAAAAATATTCCTGTCGTTGACCAACCCAGGTGGCCCGCCCTCGATGCCGTGGGCATGCCGGCAGTCATGAGTTTCAGGATGACATGGAAATCGACGGAGGAAAAAATCACGTATGACGATCCGCAGAAACAGTTCCGGGTCGAAGGCTATCGTGCTACATCGCAGCTTGAGGCGCAAGTTAACGTTCCATCAATAGGCTTCTCGTGGAAATCCGATCCACTGGAGACCTCGAAGGCGAATTTCGCGATCATCGGGGATGAAGTGAATGGACGATACTACAATCCCATGAGGTAGGACAATGTCGACACCAGTTGAGAGCGGCGTCATCAATCTTGCGAGTCCGTATTCTGTCGACGACACGGTGCAGCGACTCATCCCTGTGCTTGAGCATGCCGGGATGACGGTCTTTGCGCGTATCGACCAGAAGGGTGCGGCACAGGCAGTCGGTCTGACGATGCGACCCATGATGCTTGTGCTGTTCGGCAACCCGAAAGCAGGAACACCGTTGATGCAAACGTACCCGACGCTGGCAATCGACCTGCCGCTCAAGGCACTGGTGTGGGAAGACGCGGACGGCCGGGTGTGGCTCAGTACGAACAGTCCGCAGTATCTGCAGAACCGGCACAGCATGACGGAAGCGCCGTTCGTCGGCGTGCCGGCGCTGTTGGAGCGGGCCTTGCAGTCGAACAAGCCAGAGAAATGACACGCCGTTGTGCCGACCCGACCAATTTCTTATCATAGGAGGAAACAGATATGCTATCTCAGATTCCTGTGGACTTTAACAAGATGAAGAAGGGAAAACTCAACAATGGGATTCTCAGGGCTGCCATCATCGGCGAACTGGACGCCATCAACCTCTACGAGCAGTTGGCTGCCCTGACCGACAACAAGGATATCCGCAAGGTAATGTTGGACATCGCCAAGGAAGAAAAGACTCATGTGGGCGAGTTACAGACCATGCTCCTGCGCCTGGACCAGGAACAGGCGGAAGAACTGAAGCAAGGCAAAAAAGAGGTGCAGGAGCTCACCGGCAAATAAGTGAGCCCGGGGTTGTCCGTACGGGAGGGCTAAGGTTATGGTGAGCTCCTGCAGACTCGCATAGATTCACTGAGGCCTCTCATGCCTATGTTGGCTGTTGTTGTTCTGAGGCCAGAAGCAGAGGACAACCGAGCCGCTTCAGGCCTTATGCCTTGACGCGGCGCTATCCTGATACTACGTTACACAATAGACGTGCATCCCGACTGGATTATGCGTTCATCATGAAGGAGCAAGAAAGATGAAGGCTTTGAGATTTAATGGCTTTGGCGAGGTGGCGGCAGTGCTTCACGTCGAGGAAGTACCGAAACCGGTTCCCGGCCCTGACGAGGTATTGGTCGAGGTTCACGCAGCGTCGATCAATCCCTCCGATGTCAAGAACGTGCAGGGGAAATTTGCGCAAACCAGCCTGCCGCGCATTCCCGGCCGGGATCTCGCAGGAGTTATCGTTGCCGGCGACAAGGACTTGATCGGGCAGGAAGTCTGGGCATCGGGAGGAGACATCGGCTTCACGCGAGATGGAAGCCACGCCGAGTATATAGCTCTGCCCAAAAGGGGTGCCCGGCTTAAGCCAAAATCTCTGTCCATGGTCGAGGCGGCAAGTCTCGGGGTCAATTACCTTGCCGCATTTATCGGACTGATCGAGAAGGCCCGGCTCAAAGAAGGTGAAGTCGTTTTGGTGACAGGCGCGAGCGGAGGCGTGGGCAGTTCTGTCATTAAGATAGCCAAGACAAAATCTGCCCGGGTGATAGGGGTAGATCGGCCGGCCCTGGACGAGGGCAAAGCGCAGCAATTGGGAATTGATCTGGCGCTCGGCAGTGAGTCGGACGACATTGCCAACCGGGTACGCGACTACACGCAGGGTAAAGGCGTGGACGTTGTGTTTGATTGCGTGGGCGGCCCGCTTTTTGAAGTGGGACTGAAATCCTTGGGCCTGAACGGACGGCAGGTGAACATCACTTCAGTGGGAACTACGAGGGTCAGTTTTGATCTACTTGACTTCTACCGCAGGCAGCTCACGCTGTTCGGCGTGAATACGTCTCTATTCGATACGGTTGCTTCAGGCGACATTCTGGACGGTCTCAGGTCTGCATTTGAACAAGGTAAACTCACTCCTCCTGACATTGCCAGAACCTGCTCGCTGGATGAGGCAGTCGAAGCATACGCACAAATCGATAAAGGGGTTGCCGGAGGAAAGATCGTGATTACGTTCCCGAACCGACCGGGACAAAGATCAGCATGAGAAGACGACTTCAAGCGGAGATCCTGTGAACAGCCCAATCTATAATGCTCTGTAAGAAAAAATGGCCAACGTTACCACGGTAACCGTCCGGTCATATCTCGCGTTCCACATATAAGGGATTTCCACATGCACACAAGCACATTACGTCGATCGCCCTGGCTTATCCTGATCATCGTTCTCCTCGCGAGTATTGCAGCCACCTTGAACCAGTTCAAGGTTCCTCCGGTCATGCCCTTGCTCATGGAGGACTTTAGTCAGTCCGCCGGCCAGGCTGGTCTCCTCATGTCCGTATTTGCCATCACGGGTCTTTTCCTGGCTATACCTTCCGGATTCATTCTTCAAAGGTTGGGGTACAGGGCAACCGGGTTGATGGCTCTCGCTTTCCTCGCAGCAGGTGCGGGTGGTGGTGCTTTCAGCAAGGACATTGGTAGCTTGCTGTTGAGCCGGTTTGTCGAAGGCGCAGGCTTGAGCCTCATGGCAGTCACGGCGCCTGACATTATAGCCCTATGGTTTGCTCCGGAGAAGAGAGGTAGAGCGATGGGTATCTGGTCCGTTTGGGTGCCCTTCGGGTCCACGGCCATGTTTATTCTCGCTCCTTTCCTAGCCGTTCATTGGGGTTGGCGAGCAGTGTGGCAGTTCGGATGGTGCTACACGATTGTTGTTGGCCTGCTCTTCTATTTCCTCGTCAAATCGCATACCGGGCTGCCTTCCGATCAGGACCACGCTGAATCGTGCAAGAACCTGACAATACAGAGCCTGAGCCTGGTCCTGCGAAACCGTAACTTATGGCTGATCAGTCTATTGTTCTGCTGCTTCAATTTCGTTGTTGTTGCTTTCATCACCTGGGGCCCGACCTTTCTCCACAGCATTCGGCATGCCTCTCTCATTCGTGCCTCGCACATAATGAGCTTGATGAGCATACTGAACATGGCCGCCGCCCCTTTGGCCGGCTGGATGCTGGATAAGACCGGCTCCAGAAAGGTACTCTGTGCTCTTCCTCTGCTGGCGATGGCTTTTCTCTTTCCCGCAAATGCCGCGGCGAGCGAGAACCTGTTTCTTGCCCTGACGGTTGCCATCGGCTTCCTTGGCGGTTTCGTTCCGGCAGGTGTGTTCTCCAGTGCGGTAGAAATTGTGGGGGATGAGAGACTGGCGGGTATGGCCATGGCCGTCATTCAAATCGGGCAGAATTCCGGGATGCTGCTCGGGCCTTTGGTATTTGGCTTGCTGGTTGAATCTTTGGGGTGGCAGGTTGCCTTCTGGGCCTTAGCGCCCATAGGTATTCTGGGGGCAGTCTCGGGATTGGCAGCCAATTTTTCTCGCCAGCGTCCCGTTGTATCCTGTCAATCCTGATTTCTTTCGGGACAGGCGAAGCTTGATACAACCCAAGACATCGTCGGCAGTTCCCTACCAACCTATCCCATTCTCTACCCCGAAAACCAAGGGCTACTTACAAAGCGTTTTTCGCCTTGACTTGCCTTGGGTTGATGATTACACAACCATTATGAATACCATGACCAAACGACAGCAACTGGCGGAGGGTCGGGCGAAATGAGCCGCAGCAGCCGTCCAGAAAATGGACTTGCCACACGGGCAACAAACCCGAGACGGCTCGGGTGATCCGAATGACACGTCCAGGGTCGCCTGTACGCCGCTCTGGGGGGAGGAGATCGATCATCCTATGCTCCAGCTTACCGGGGATCGGCACTATGACGCGGGCGGCTGTCTCAAGAATGCCCAATAATTCTGACAGGTGATTGCCATCGAAACACGGACCAACCCTAAGAAGGATTCCTATTCGCTCAACAAATTCGTCCCTCTGTTGAACTGGGTTTCCCGCTACCGTTTAAGCTGGCTGCGAAATGATCTTATTGCCGGATTCACCGTCTGGGCGGTCATGGTGCCCACCGCCCTGGCCTATACTGGTATCGCCGGCGTCCCCCCCGTGATCGGTCTGTATACGGTGCCTCTGGCGCTCGTCGGGTACGCAGTGTTCGGCACGTCGCGGTTGCTGGTCGTTGGACCAGATTCTGCCACAGCACTGTTATCAGCGCACACCGTGGGCCTTCTGGTGGCGCAAGGTTCCTCCGATTATCTGGCCTTGACCTCGGCACTGGCCTTGCTCGTCGGACTATTTTTTCTGGGTTTCGGCATCTTGCGCATGGGCTGGCTGGCCAACTTCATAGCGCAACCGGTGATGAAGGGTTTTATCCAAGGCCTGGCCCTAGTCACCATCATGACCCAGTTACCCAAGATGTTCGGGGTGGAAAGTGTGAGCGGCGATTTTTTTCAGCGGCTCTGGGCCCTCGCTCTGGAGTTGCCGAATACCCATCTTTTGACGCTGGCGGTGGGATTGGGTGGCCTCCTCGTGCTGTTAACTCTGACGCACGTTCTGCCAAAATTTCCCGCAGCATTAACTACCATTATGGGCGCCATTCTGACAGTCACCGTCTTTAACTTGCACCAGCGGGGGGTGGCCATTGTGGGTGTGATTACCACAAATCTCCCGCCTATCGGTCTTCCGCACCTCCCTCCCTCACATCTTGCTACCCTCATCCAGGGGGCTTTGGCCATCGTGCTGCTCAACTACTCAGAATCGCTGGGAGCGGCCAAGGCCGCGGCTCTGGTAACGGGTGAGGAAATCGATCCCGGTCAAGAATTGGTGGGTCTCGGCATGGCCAACGTTGGCTCAAGCCTCAGTTCGGGCTTTGTGGTGGCCGGCAGCCTGTCACAATCCGCCGTGAGCATGGGTGCCGGTGGCAAGACCCAAATGGCGGGATTGTTCCATGCCATCTTTATAATCCTCACGTTGCTGATCCTGATGCCGCTTTTTAAGAATATGCCTTACGCCGTCCTGGGCGCCATCGTGGTCGGGGCCATGATTCGGATGCTCGATTTCGGTTACTTTCGGCGACTGAGCGCTATCAGCAAGATGGAATTAATCATTTCCCTGGCGGCTTTCCTCGGGGTGCTCATACTCGGTGTTCTTCCGGGTGTGGGACTGGGGGTCGTGCTGTCTCTGGTGGTCTTGATCCATCAGGCCAGCCATCCTGCCACTGCGGTACTCGGTAAAATGCCGGGGCAGGATGTGTACCGCAACATTCGGCGACGCCTCGAGGCCAAGACGGTTCCCGGCCTCCTGATCTTCCGGCTTGACGGCAACCTGTTTTTTGCCAACGCCACCTATTGCGCCGAGCAGGTCAAACAAGCCATCCGCGAAGCGACGACGCCGGTCGAGGAAGTGTTAATGGATTATGAGACCATCAATTTTGTAGACACCACAGCGGCGGACATGCTCGTAAAGCTCCATGCGGAATTGGCCGGAGAGGATATCACCCTCTGCATGGCCCGGGTGCGCGATTCCGTACGGGGGATGTTGCGGCGGATGGGAGTGGAAGCAGTCATCGGTGCGGACCATATGTATGACTCTATCACCCAGGGAGTGCAAGCGTTTTCTCAACGCCATCGGGCGCATGCGCCGGCTGGCCGTCCCGAGTTCAAGGAATAAGCCGCACTTCTTGGAGGCTCCGCTTTCATGCGGTCGCCAGCAGAAGTCCAACTTCTTTGCCTCACCGTGCCTGATGTATTATGATGTTGGTGTGGGCAAAAACCAGGAGGTGTGCCATGCATATGCTGCGTAGATCGCCGCGTGTGATTCTTGTTCTTCTTCTGTTTATTCTCGTCACATCTCCGGGCTTTGCTGGAACCGTACCTGCTGACCGGATCTCGGTCTATTTTTCCAGGGAGCAAGGTAACCTGGAAGAGACGTTGGTCTCGCTTTATGGAGACGTGCAGAAAGGGGGCTACATCTGGGTGATAACGTCCTCCCTCACTCATCCCGCGATAGCCAAGGCACTGATCGATGCGAAGAAGCGTGGCGTTGATGTCAGACTGATAAGCGACAAGGGAAAACTTGAAACCAAGAGAGACGAGGTAGCGATGTACAATCTGAAGCTGCAGGGGATTTTCATAAAGGTTAACCGTTTTTCCGGGGCCATGCGGCTGCAGGCGAGTATGGTTGACGATAAGTGGGTGGTGCTTGGAAGTTATGATTACGGCTCGACGCGCACTGCCCTCGGCCTCAGGGTTGATGAGGAAGATCTTCTCATCATTCCTGCCAGGGTAGATAAGCATATCCTCGAACAGTATAAGAACGCCTTCGAGAGGATGTGGAACGATGAAAAGTCTTACCAAACACTGGAGTGAGCAGCCTATCGCATGAGAATTCATGGTGAACCGGGGAACGGGGAGTATCTCGATAAAAATAGAAATCCTGAAATAGACGTTTTGTGCATAGGCCGCGGCACATTTCTGGTAGCACGCCGCGCACTACTGGACGGCTAAAACCCGAACTTCATTTCCGTATTGCACTGCATCTAAGGGTTCCCAGGAAAGCCGCGTAACAGCGGCGACGAGCGCGCGATAGATAGCCAAACGTTCGGCGAGGAGAGTGCCGGCGGCCGCCTCATCAGGCGCATTCGCGCCGGCGATGGAACGCTCAAGAGCGTCCATCATACCTTCGAGATTCGGAAGCGCTGGTTGGGAGCCAGTGGCTACGTGCGCCTCCACTGCCAGCAAGGCTGTCGCCATCGCGTTATCGAGCTCGACCGCGGCTGCCAGAACCGCCTCCGGGTGCACAAGTTCTTGCCTCTCGCGGGCGAGCGCGAGCAACAGTATGAAGACGATCTGGGCGTCACTGGTATGCTTCTGGATCTCACTCAGTTTGAAAGCACCCAGCTCAAACTTGGACGACTCGATGAGTCCCTGGATGTCCTCCACTTTCTGCGAGATCAGTCGACGCCACGAATCCACATCGTTGCTCGTCTTCGTCGGCGTCGCGCTGCTCGTTCCCGTGCGGGCCAGATCCGCCAGCAAGTGCAGCATCTCGGCCAGGCGCGCGCGCAGCGCATCTTTGGCGCGCACGGGCCACAGCAGATGCTCTACGATACCGAACACGACAAGACCGAAGAAGATGCCGATAAGGCGATCGCGGATGACCAGGGCGCTGAGGGCCGCAAAACCCTGGAGGACGGACTTGTAGAAAGCGAGACCGGTCTGGATGCCGGCGTAGGAGATGCGGGGGGTGCCAAAGGTCACC
>Ga0209039_10000600_pt1 | contig 35051 bp, 38 predicted proteins | sample BogFormECP12_OM1_FD_188238 | JGI IMG/M metagenome (GOLD analysis project Ga0209039, IMG submission 188238) | Bog forest soil microbial communities from Calvert Island, British Columbia, Canada - ECP12_OM1 (SPAdes) (version 2) | ecosystem: Environmental > Aquatic > Freshwater > Wetlands > Bog ... | reverse complement strand
GCCGCTCCTCCGCCGCGCCCTCGCCATCAAGGAAAAAGCACTGGGGCCCGATCACCCCTCGACTCTCCGCGGTGTTCACAACTACGCCGAGTTCCTCCGGAAGCGTGGCCGTCTGGCCGAAGCCGAAAAGCTGGAAGCGCGGTTCACGATCCCACCTTAATGACCCGCCTTGACGAACGAACCCTAAACGGGCACGGTCGCACCTGATATGGGTACGAGGGCCAAACGGCGAGATCCTGCAACTCACTCGTAGACGCTTCTCCGGTGCCCCACGGCTACCACCAGAACCACCAGGCGTCTGGCCTGAATCTCGCAGATGATGCGGTAATCGCGGACACGATACCGCCAGAGTCCGAATTTGCTGTGGCGCAGTAACTTCCCGAAGCGGCGCGGATCGCTCTCCGTTGCGATGCGGTTGTCCATGTAGTCGAGGATCTCCCGCTGGGTGCTTGGGTCGAGCTTCCGCAGGTCCCTCTCCACTTCAGGGTCGTATTCAACGATCCAGGCCAAGGTTCTTCCGAAGTTGCTCGCCGCTCAGCGGGGGACGCCGCTTTTCAAGGCGCGCTTCGGCCAGGTAACGGTCTTCCAGATCGTCAATATGCTCTTCAATCAGTTCGACGACATGATACGCCTTGGTCCGGCCCGTTCGTGCCGCCAGGTCGGACAGCCTGCGTTCCATTTCGTCGCTCAGGCGGATCGACATCATAGGGGTACCTCTCCATCATAGCCACTGCGAGGTCGGCAGACCACGGAAAACGATGGTCTGCCCCACCTTACTTCACCGCTTCGAACCACGGCGTGCCCGGCACCTGCGCCTTCCTCGCCCCGTCGTCGTTCATCTCCACGCCGATGCCCGCGCGCTCCGGCAAGGTGATGTAACCCTTCTCGATGATCTCGCCTTCCTTCACCCAGTTCTTCCATAGCGCGGGGGAATCGATCCAGTGCCACTCCTGTACCAGGAAGTTGGGAATCGCCGCGCAGACCTGCGCCGTCGCCATCATGCCGATGGGCGAAGTCACCGCGTGCGGCGCCACTGGAATGTAGTAGGCGTGCGCCATGTCCGCGATCTTTCTCGCCTCCAGCAACCCACCGCACTTCTGGAAATCCGGCATGATGATGTCCACCGCGTGCTTTTCGAAAATCTCGCGGAACCCGTGCCGCATGAAAATGTTCTCGCCGCAGCAGATGGGCGTGCTGGTGGAGGCGCGCACGTCGCGCATGGCGTCGATGTTCTCCGGCGGCACCGGCTCCTCCAGCCACATCAGCTTGAACGGTTCCAGTTCCTTGGCCACGCGCTTCGCCGTGCCGGCGTCATAGCGTCCATGCATGTCCACCGCCAGGTCGATGTTCTTAGGATACAACCCGCGTGTGAACGCCACCTTCGCCACCATGTGCTCGATCTCGATGTTGTTGGCGGTCCAGTTCACCCTATCGAACCGCGCCGGATCGCGCGCATCGTCGATGTCGATCTTCGCGGCCGTGAAGCCCAGATCCTGAATCTCCTTGATCCGCGCCTTGGACGCTTCGTCTCCCGGGGTCATCTCCCGCGCCCCGGAATCGCAATAGATGCGCACCCGGTCGCGCACCTTGCCTCCCAGCAACTGGTAGACCGGCAGCCCCAAGGCCTTGCCCGCGATGTCCCACAGCGCAATTTCGACGCCCGTCAGCGCCGTGATGTACTGGCCGCCCTGCGCCCCGGCGAAGATCCCGGCGGTGCGAATGCGCTCGAAGGCTGCCTCGATGTTCAAAGGGTCCGCACCCATCAGCATGCGCCCAAAGGACCGGATCAGCGGCACGTTGCCCTCGGCCGCATCCGTGGTTTCACCCTGGCCGACGATGCCCTGGTCGGTATACACGCGCACGTGCACCTGGTATCCGTGCACGCGCACTTCCGCGGTGCGGACTTCCGTGATCTTCAGCTTGGGCCGCCGGTACGGCGAACTGGCTTGCTCCACCGCCGTGGAGATGGAAGGCAATCCCAACATCCCCGTCAGCGGCAGTGAACTCTTCAATAAGGACCTGCGAGTCGATTGGTTCATGTCTCTAATCTACAACGCCCCGCCGCCGGTGGCGCACCGCGCACGTCCCGCACCCATGCTATCCTAACTGCGGATGTTCACTCGCCCGCGTAAAGCCCGTGTTTTGTTCGGACTATCCGACATTATTCTGGCTACGCTGGCTTTCGGGGCGGCGTACCAGACGCGCGCGGTCCTGCATCTCGAACATAACTTTTATCTGACGGTCGAGGGCAAGGCCCTGGTGTTGGGGTTCGCGCTGGTCGCCTGGGTTGTCATCGGAATGTGGCTCGGGATTTACCATAAGCTCGATTCCGCCCACTCCCGCGTGATCCTGCGCGATACCGCGCGCCAGTGCGCTTCGGGCGCGCTGTGCCTGGTGCTGTTCGAGTACGTCCTGCGCCTGGAACTCAGCCGCTTCTTCCTCGGCCTGTTCTCCGCCTACGCCTTTGTCCTGCTGCTGCTGTTCCGGCTGACGGCCGGGCGCGTGGTGGGAGTGATCCGCCGCGGATTCGCCGCGCCGCATTACGTGATGGTGGTGGGGACCGGGGAGCGCGCCATCCGCATGGCGGAGGCGCTCGAGCAATCCGCCGAATACGGCGTCCGTCTGCGCGGTTTTCTGAGCGAGCCATTCGAGGGACCAGAGGGCGCCCCGCCAGCCGAAATCGCTCTCGGCGCCCGCTACAAAGTCCAGCCCATCGGCGAGTTGCCCTCCATTCTGCGGCAGCACGTGGTCGATGAGATCATCTTCTGTGTGGGCAGCGAGAGCCTCGCCAACCTGGAAGAGGTTTTCCTGCTCTGCGATGAGGAAGGCGTGCGCACGCGCGTGGCCGTGGATTTCTTTCCGCACGTCAACAGCACGCTCTCGCTCGACCGCTTCGGCGCGACGCCTCTGCTCACCTTCACCGCCGCCCCCTACGACGAGATCCGCCTGCTGGTGAAGCGCCTCACCGATATCGCCATCGCCGTCGCCGGCCTGGTGGTGTTGGCGCCCTTCATGGCGGCAATCGCCATGCTGATCCGGCTCACTTCGCCCGGCCCCGTGATTTTCCGCCAGGTGCGCTGCGGCTTGAATGGCCGCCGCTTCCTGTTCTACAAGTTCCGCTCCATGTGCCAGAACGCCGAGGAGCTTAAGCCCGCCCTCGAGCACCTCAACACCCGCGGCACGGTCTTCAAGATTCCGCACGACCCGCGCCTGACCTCCATCGGCCGCTACCTGCGGAAGTTCTCCATTGACGAGTGGCCGCAGTTGTGGAACGTGCTGCGCGGCGACATGTCGCTGGTGGGTCCGCGTCCGGCGGTTCCCGGTGAAGTCGACCGGTACCAGCGCTGGCAGCGCCGCCGCCTGCGTATGCGCCCCGGCCTCACTTGCCTGTGGGCCATTTCCGGACGCGATAACGTCGATTTCGAAACCTGGATGAAGCTCGATATGCAGTACATTGATAATTGGTCGCTGGCGCTGGATTGGAAGATTCTGCTGCGCACCATCCCCCACGTGCTCATGGGGCACGGCGCCAACTGAAAGGGCCGCTTATGCACCTGATTCCGACTCAAGAGGAGGTCGTCACCGTGCTGCGCGAAACCGGCGCGCTGCGCGATGGCCATTTCGAATACCCTACCGGTTTGCATTCCAACGAGTATCTCCAGGTCCCCCTGGCCATGCGTTACTACCAGTATCAACGCATGTTGTCGGTGGGCCTGAGCCGGCTGTTGCGCGCCAACCCCGAAATCCGCGCCATCGTGCCGCAACTTTCCATCGTCACGCCCATGACCGGCGGTCTGCCCGTGGCCTACGGCGTGTGCGAGGCCATGCGCGCCAAACAGGTCTATTGGGCCGAACGCCAGCACGATGCCGAGCCGCTCCGTTTCCGCCAGTACCTGGAGCCCAAGGCCGGCGAGCAGGTGGTCATAGTGGACGATATCCTGCGCACCGGTTCCAAGCTGGCGGAGCTGAAGACGCTTCTGGAATCGCGTGGAGCTACCGTGGTTGGGCTGGCGGTGATTATCTACCAGCCGACGCCGCAGACCCTGAGTTTCGGCTCTCTCCCCCTGTACTATCTGGCCAAACTGGAGGCCCGCTACTATGCCGCCGGCGCCGAGTGTGCGCTCTGCAAGCGCGGCCTGCCGCTGGAGAAGGTCTGGATCTGAACGACGAATTGCTGAATTCCGGTGCAGAATGTCTCAAACCCATTACAAAGCGGCATCTTTCCCCGTTCGCAGGCCCCTTTTGCACAGGCTTTTCCACAATCGCGTGGAAAAACGGTAGTACCGCTGGTTCCAGAAGGTGGTAAATTGTTTACGGTCCCACTGACGTAAGAGTTATGCCCAAACTTTGCCTGCTCGCAATGCTCTGTTGCGCCCCGCTGGCGGCGCAAGATACGGACGCCGAAAAGCTCGCCCCCTACTATCCCACGCCGGAAACCATCGTCGAGAAGATGCTCCAGTTCGGCAGCCTCAAGGCGGGTGAGAAGGTGTTCGACCTGGGCTCCGGCGACGGCCGCATCGTCATCATGGCGGCCCAAAAGTTCCATGCCGAGGCCGTGGGCGTGGAGTTGGACGCCGATCTCTGGAGGCAAAGCACCGACAAGATCCGCAAACTCGGGCTGGAAAAGAACGCCCGCATCGTCAATGGCGATCTCCTCAAGCAAAACTACAGCTCCGCGGACCTGGTCACCGTCTACCTCTTGCCAGACCCGGTCAATACCAAAGTCCAGCCGCTGTTGGACAAGCAATTGAAGAAAGGCGCTCGTGTTGTGGCTCACGATTTCGAGTTCCGGAACTGGACCCCCGAAAGGGTCGAAAACATCGCCGACGACGGCGAGGGCCGCAGCCACACGCTCTATCTCTATCGGAAGTGATTACGTGCCGTTTCCGCAGAAATTCGACTGGCCGCGCCAGATTGCATGGGTGCGGGTTCTGCTGGTGGCCGCCACCCTGGGCATCAGCTACTTTTTCCCGCTGCAAGTGACGCCGCTTCCTCTCTTGTATGGCTTGTTGGCGCTGTACCTGGCCCTAAGCCTCGGCGTCGCCGTCCGCGGCATCCGGCCGGGCGGCCTGCTGGGCCTGCTGGCCCTGTTCTGCGACGCGGTTTACTTCCTGGCCCTGGTCAGCTTTGGCGCCGACCGCTTATGGCTGGCTACCGTTTTCTTCCTGTATCTTTTAGCCGAAGCCTTGGCGTTTTATGGGCCGGTGGAAGTGGTGATGGTGGTGGCCGTCGCCGCGGTCTTCTGCGCGATACTCCCTTATGACGGCATCCGGGGCGTGCTTGTGGCCGGCGCCCTGACCTGTGGGTACGCGATCCATAAACGCCGCCGGAAAATCCGCATCGACCAATTGAACGAGAAGCTCGAGGAAGTGCAAAAGGACGTTGAGAAAGCCCGCGAGGCGGAGCGCCAGCGAATCGCTTCCGACTTCCACGATGGCCCCCTGCAGAGCTTCATCAGCATGCAAATGCGCCTCGAAATCCTGCGCAAGCTCCTCGAGCGCGACTTCCATGCCGGCATGCTGGACCTCGCGCAGCTACAGGCGCTGGCGCAATCCCAGATCCGCGACCTGCGGGTGTTCCTTCACAGCATGCGTCCGGTGGACGTGGATGGCGCCAGCCTGGTGGCCACGGCCCGGCGCACCGCCGAATCTTTCCAGAAGGAAAGCGGCATTCCGGTGACGTTTCTGGGAACCAACACCCCCCTCGGCCTGCCGCAAGAGATGACCTCCGAGGTGCTGCAGATGCTTCGCGAAGCCCTGCACAACGTGCAGAAGCACGCCGGCGCCACGCGCGTGGCCGTGACCATTGAGAAGACCGATCGCGGCCTGGAGATTTCGGTGGACGACAACGGCCACGGTTTCAACTTCGCCGGAACCTACACCCTGGAAGAGCTCGAGATGCTGCGCCTGGGCCCCGCCAGTCTCAAGCGGCGCTCGCGCTCCCTGAACGCCGACCTGCAACTGGAATCGCGCCCCGGCCGCGGCGCCGGTTTGAAGTTTCGGATACCCTTACAATGACAGGGGCCAGGGGCCGGGGGCCAGGGGCCAGGGGCACCGGCATTTGTCTGCTCCTCGGACTTCTCGCCTTGTCGGGGTGTGGCCCCTACGCCGATTTCAGCCTGCCGCCGGTTCCGGGCGGCGATCCCAACATGACGTTCGCTTTTGAAGCGCAGGCGGAGCCTGTGCTAACTCCTGGAGACGGCTGGGAATCGCACGACGTCCTCAACCCATCCGTAATCTCTCGCCCCCTGGCCCCTGGCCCCCGGCCCCTGTTCCTCATCTACTCCGGCTTCGACGGCCGCACCTGGCGCACCGGCCTCGCCCTCTCCGGCGACGGCGCTCACTGGCAGAAGCAAGGTGTGATCCTCTCCCCCGATCCGCGAACCTGGGAAGGTTCTTACATCGCCGCCAACGGCTCCGCGCTCTGGTATGAAAACCAATTCTGGTACTGGTATCAGGCTGGCCCCAGGGAGAGCTTCCGCATCGGCCTGGCTCGCGCGGTGGATACCCACTCCTGGCGCAAGGAGCCCAAGCCTGTGCTCGAACCAGGCCCCTACGCAAGCTGGGACGAGTGTGCCGTGGCCGATCCCTACGTGGTGCGCATCGAGACCTATTTCTACCTCTTCTATCTCGGCCAGGACCGCGCACGCCGCCAGCGCCTCGGTGTGGCGCGTTCCACCGACGGTATCCGTTGGGAGAAACTCCGCGCCAACCCGGTCCTGGAACTGGGCGACCCCGGCGCGTTCGACGAGAACGGTCTGGGCGAGCCGGCCGTATGGAATTCGCACGGCTTCTATTGGATGCTCTACACCGGCCGCGACATCACCGAGAACCGCCGCCTGGGCCTGGCGCGCTCCACCGACGGCGTCCACTGGCGCAAGCTCCCGGTGGTCTTCGCCGGCAACCAGCCGTGGGATTCGAAGGTGATCTGCGACCCCACGGTGGAGGTGGCGGCCGGCGTCATCCGCGTCTGGTTCGGCGGCGGCGACGTCGCCTCGCCCGACGAGAATCTGCACGGAAAGATCGGCCTCGCGATCCTTCGCCCGGTTAGTGCGGCTCGGCCTGAGAGCAAGGGTGTTCGCTTAGCGCACTGAGTGGGGCACTTTCCGGTTAGCCCGCTTATCGTTCCCGACCCCTCACCAGCCCGGATCTGCCCTACTTCTTCTCGGGCGTGGCTGCCCTCTTGGCGCTCGCTGGCGCGACTTTCGTCCAGGCGCTCTCCTGAGTGTATTGCCTGCCACCCGGCAGAATAGTCGTGGAGCTTTCCTTAAAAGTCTTTCTGTCGGCCGAAAGTTCGCATTTGTTGGTTGAAATCGTTATGCCTTTGTTCAGAAACGAGAACTCGTAGTGCATGGGATCCGTGAACTTGGTGGTGCAGGTATACTGGGCAGGCAGACCAATCAGGACGCAACCGTTGTTCGGGCCATATGCGATGGCCTCCGCCTCGAGCGCGCCTGTGCTGTCGACACCGGCATAAACCCACCCGCTCTCGTAGATAACCGCCTGGCCCATCTTCGGCGCCGGCGGCGCGCCGACGCCCGGCTGTACGGATTCTAAATTCCACCTGCCGTACCAGCCCGGGTCCGCCTGCTGACTGAAGCTCGGTACCGCTGCCGTCAGGACGAGGGCGACCACCGCAAAGACCGTGAGCAACTTCATGGCGCATCTCCTTGCTTGACCCAGGATCTACGGACCGCTCCTGGCCAAGGACTATTGTAGATCCAATCATTCGGTTATTGAGACGGTTTTCCGGCCGCCCTCGCCGCACACGAGAAGTGTCGGAAGACCACCTCCTAAGTGGACCGTATCGTAGCGCCTACAGGACCAGCACCTCAACCGGGCGCGATTCCAACGCGCGGTCAAAAGTGACCAGTTTCAGCCCCGCCGCCGACGCGAATGCCACAAGATACGCGTCGGCCCACACTTTGGGCGATGCGCTTCCGAGCCGCGAATGGATGCGCAGACGTGCCTCAAAGCCGTCTGGCTCCGGCAGCATGGCGATGCGATCGTCGGACCAAAGTTGGTCCCACACCTCCCAGGCGCCCGCCATGCTCTTGACGTCCCGTCCCATGACCTGCTTGGTGGTGAGCAGCCGCAAAACGGTGATTTGCGTGAACCGGCAGAACAGGAACTGCTCGTCGTCGCACCCTTGAAACCACTCGCGAGCCCTGCCGGCATGCCCGTGACCATCCCAGAGCAACGCCAGCCACACGTTGGCATCAAGGATATTCAACGTATTCATAGATCTGCTCGTTGGTCAGGTTCACCTTCGGGCCTTTGGAGTGGATCAGAGGAAAATGCACTCGCCTGGGGCGAGGACGCTGGTTGCGCAAAAGAACCTTCTCAATGCCGGCCAGGATCAGCGCGCGCGCCGGTTGCCCCTGTGCCGCGGCCTGTTCCTTGAGTTGCCGGTACATCGGAGTTGGTATGTCGACGGTGGTGCGAACCGATTCCCGCTTCATGATGCCATTATGGCAGAATCTCCATAAATATGTAAACCGCTTGGATCTCAGCAGCAGTCTGCTTTCTTGCCGGTAATGAGGCGGTACAAAGACGATGCGAAACACCATTGGGTGAAGGCGGCACCGAACGCCAGCGGGATGATGATGAGGGCCGGGATCAAAGACAGCAGTGGGCTCTGCAGGTAAGAACCCGTGCCGCTGAGGATGAAAAGAGCGGCGCCGATGGCACAGCCGAAGCGACGGGGGGCGCCATGGCGAGGCATCTCCCCCAGACCCGTGATCGGGCGAAGGAAGATCAGGTAGAGGTAGTCGTAAAAGCTTCTCGAACTCACGGCGCCGATGAGGGTCAAGGTCCCGAGCGCCCATAGATATGCGGGCGACCGCAAGCCGAGCCCCATCGCACCAAGACATCCGCACGCGAATGGCGTCCATCGGGCCAGCAGGTTGAGGTTCGGATTGTGGCTGACATCATCCCGGCTGTAGCCCTGCAGGAGCAGCATCCGGTAGGTATAGGCGCTCATGCCTTCGCGAACCTCCACGCGTGCTCCACGATCGTCCGCAGTTCCGTGTACTGCGGCCGCCAGCCCAGCTTGGCCCGCAGCCTGCCTGCGGCCGCCACCAGACTCAGCGGGTCGCCTTCCCGGCGCGGGCCGATTACGTACGGAACCTTCTGCCCGGTTACTTCCTCCACTACCCGGATCATCTCCATTACCGTGTGTCCCGTCCCGGTGCCTACGTTGAACTGGTCGGTGGCGCCGCCGGCCAGCAGGTATTCCACGGCTAGGATGTGCGCCTGCGCCAGGTCGTTCACGTGGATGTAGTCGCGAATGCAGGTGCCGTCGGGCGTGTCGTAATCGTTCCCGAAAACCGTGATCGGGCTTCCGGTAATCACGGCGCGCAGCAGCAGGGGGAGCAGGTGCGTCTCGGGCTGGTGCTCTTCGCCCAATTGGCCCGCGGGGTCGGCGCCCGAGGCGTTGAAGTAGCGCAGAGAGACGCTGGTCAACTGGTGGATCCGGTCGAACCACCGCAGCAGCGTCTCCACCATCACCTTGGATTCGCCGTAGGGGCTCACCGGCTGAATGGGGAATGTCTCCAGTATCGGGTTGCTATTCGGATTCCCGTACACCGCCGCCGTGGATGAGAAGACCACGTGCTTGACGCCCGCCTGCACCATCGCCGTCAGCAGCGACAGAGAGCCGCCCACGTTGTTGGCGAAATACCGCTCCGGCTCGCGCATCGATTCGCCCACCGCAATGAAAGCCGCGAAGTGGATGACAGCCTGCGGCCGCTTTTCCCTCATGAGCTGCGACAGCGCGCCGGTGTCGGCAATATCCAGCACGTCGAGGCGGCCGGCGGGGACGTTGTGCCGGTACCCTTTGGAGAGATTGTCGACCACCGTGACATCGTGCCCCTGCTCGAGCAGCAGGCGCAGGGTGTGTGCGCCGATGTATCCGGCGCCGCCCGTAACCAGGATTTTGAGACTCACAAGTTCTAGAATACTTCTATGCCGAGCGGAGCGGAGTTGTTTGTCGAAGCGGCGGCCCGTTTGGGCATCGAACCCATCTTCACGCTGGTCGGCGATCACCTCAACGAAGTGCTGGCCGTCGCCGCCCGCCGCGGCATACGCATCTTCGACATGCGCCACGAATCCGCAGTCGCGCACGCCGCCGACGCCTGGGCGCGGATTCACCGCAAGCCCGCGCTGGCGCTCGTCACCGGCGGCCCTGGCCACACCAACTCACTCACCGGCGTCGCCACCGCCAACCTCGCCGGCAGCCCTTTGATTGCCGTCAGCGGCAGCCGCCCCAGCACCCTCGCCGGCCGCCAGGCTTTTCAGGATATCGACCAGGTGGCGATGGCCCGGCCGGTGGTGAAGTGGGCCGCCGAAGTGCCCGATGCCGCGCAGATTCCGTCGTACCTCGATCGCGCCTATGCCGTAGCCGATAACGGGCGGAAGGGCGCGGTGCATCTGACCATTCCGGTGGATGTGCTGGCTGCATCCGTTCCCGCGAACATAGAAACACCGGTGGCAAGACCACCGGCGCTACCAAAACCCGACATCCACCGCGCCATCGCGCTGCTGCGCGCCGCCCAGCGCCCCATCCTGATCGCCGGCAGCGGAATCTGGTGGTCCCACGCCGAAGACGCCCTTCGCCGCTTCATCGAGATCGCTCAGATCCCCCTCTACACCATCACCATGGGCCGCGGCACGGTGTCAGACGACCATCCGCTCGTCTTCGGCTACGCCGACCCCGCGCTCAACTACGCCGTTCACACCGCCTTCCGCGAAGCCGACCTGTTCCTGATCGTCGGCAAACGCATCGACTACCGCCTGGCCATGGGCGGGCCGCGCCTGTTTCCGCCCGATGCCCGATTCATCCAGATCGATATCCACCCCCAGGAGCTGGGCCTCAATCGCCCGCTCGATGCCGCCATCTGCGCCGATGCCCGCCTCGCGCTTACCGCCCTGGCCGATGCCGCCGGTCCGAAGCCGTGGCCGGGCACCCCCTGGCTCGACCGCCTGCGCGCGCTCCGTCGGGAGTGGGAGGCCACCCTCGCGCAGGCCGCTTCCGACGACGCCTCGCCCATGCACCCCGCCGCGCTCTGCCGCGAATTGAGCCGCGCCTTGCCGCGCGACGTGCTCTACTCCTGGGACGGCGGCGATTTCGTCCACTGGGGCCGCGCCTTGCTCCCCGCCCGCGAATCTGGAGGCTGGCTGCGGCTCGGCCCGCTGGGTACCATCGGCTCCTCGCTGCCCAACGGCCTGGCCCTGCAACTGGCGCATCCCGGACGGCCCGTGGCCGTCATCACCGGCGATGGCGCGCTGGGCTTCTACATCGCCGAAATGGATACCGCCGTGCGCCACAAGCTGCCCATCGTCGTGATTGTGGGCAACGACGCGGGCTGGGGCCTGGAACGCGAGTTGCAATCTTTCGCTTCCGGCGGCGCCACCGTAGCTTGCGAGTTGCAATCCACACCCTACGACGTCATCATGAAGGGGTTCGGCGGCGGCGGTGAAACCATCGATCGCCTCGATCAGGTTCGCCCCGCCGTCCAGCGCGCCTTCGCCTCCGGCATGCCCTATTGCCTGAACGTGAAGATCCGCGGCGTGCGGTCGCCATTCACCGAGTGGCAGATCGCGGGGAAGAAGAAGTGAAGCCGCTGCCCATCGGCGTTGCGTTGGCCGTTCTGCTGGCCGCCGTCCTGCCCGGCCAGGACCTGCCGCCATGGCTCCTGCTGCTGGCGCGCGTCAAACAGCATGGGCGCGCCACTTTCGAGCACATTCCCGACTATGCCTGCCTGGAGACCGCCAGTCGCTTCGCAAAGCCCCTCGGTTCCCCGTCCTTCGCTCCCGTCGATACGCCTGCCTTCGCTAGCGAGGCCCCGGTCGGTCCCAGCGCTCCTATGGCCACGCCGCTCAACCTCTTTGTGCATGACGCCGGGCGAATCACCGTTCCCTCGGACACGGACTTGCACGACGGAACCATGCTCCGGTTCGATTATGAGGTGTCGGCGCTGGCCGGCGCTTACCGGATCCAGTCGGGTGATACTAAGACCGTGGTTGGCGTGCGGGGTATGTTTTGGGTGGACGCGCAATCCCTGGATCTGCTGCGCATCGAGGAACACGCCGTGGATCTCCCGCCCGACATTGACGCCCGCGACATCGTTACCACCATCGCCTTCGAGCGCGTGCGCATCGGCTCCTCGGACGTCCTGTTGCCGCATTCGTCGGAATTGGTCGTCACCGATTCTTACGGCGCCCAGCGGAGAGACCTGGTTGAGTTCTCCGGTTGTCGGGAGCCCGGCGGGACCGTCCAGCCCGGCCAGAACCTTTCGCCATCCGCATGGCTGACTCGGGTCAAGCAGCACGGGCGCGCAAGCTTCGAGCACATCCCCAACTATGTGTGCCGGCAATCCGTCGAGCGCTTCGAAAAGCCGCGGAACGCTCCTTCCTTCAGGCCGGCCGGTACCGAGACCCTGGAAGTGGCTTCGGGGGGCGAGCAGGACACGTTCTCGCTGGTTGTGGCGCCGAGGCTTTGCGACCAGGATCGGGTAGCCGTTGCGCACGACGGCTTCCCCGCCGCCAGCGTTTCCGCTTCGCTGGTGCGCAACGTTTTCGTGCGTGGCAACGCCCGGATCACGGGGCCGGTGGAAGATCGGGTTCTCGGAAGAGCGGCGCTCCGCTACGATTTCGAAATGTCGGCGGAATTGAGTTGTTTCACCGCGCGGGCAGGCCGTGAAGAGGCCGCCGCGGAGGTGCGCGGGACCTTCTGGGCTGATGCCGAAACACTCGATTTGCTGCGCATCGAGGAGCATGCGGCCGGTTTTCCACGGCGCCTTGGCATCCACGACATCGCCATCGCCATCACCTACGGCCGCACGCGCATCGGCTCCTCCGATGCCCTGTTGCCACAATCCGCGGAAACGGTCGCCTCCGATTTCCGCGGGGGGCAAAAGAAGACCACGCTCGAGTTCACCGGCTGCCGGGAGTCTGGGAGCGAGTCGCGGTGAAACCACTGTCCATCGGCGTTGCGTTGGCCGTTCTGCTGATGGCCGTCCTGCCCGGCCAGGACTTACCGCCGGGGCTCCTGCTGCTGGCGCGCGTCAAGCAGCACGGGCGCGCCACGTTCGAGCACATTCCTAACTACGCCTGCCTGGAGACCATCCACCGATTCGAGAAGCCCCGTAACGCCACATCTTTCAGGAGTGTCGATACGTTGCACTTGGAAGTGGCTTCGGTGGACGGCAAGGAGCTATTCGCGCGGCAGGGCGCGGCGTTTGAAGACGAGGATTTGCACGTCTTCATCAGCCAAGGCGTCATCAGTTCCGGCGCATTTTCCTCGACGCCCCTCAACCTCTTTGTACGCGATGTGGCCCGGATCACTCCGCTCCCGCAAGAGGGGATGATCGCCGGATCGATGCTCGGGTTTCATTTCGAAGAGTCGGTGATGGCCGCCGGTCTCGTGGTGCAATCCGGCGGAGGCAAAGGGCAGGCCGGCCTGCGGGGCGCGTTTTGGGTGGATCCGCAAACCCTCGACCTGGTGCGTATCGAGGAGCAGGCCGTCGATCTGCCGCCCCTTCTTCTCATGCGCGACCTCACCACCTCCATCGACTATGCGCGCACACACATTGGTTCGTCGGATCCGCTCCTGCCGCAATCCGCGGAGACCGCGATCACCGACTTCTATGGCGCCGAGAGGAAGAACTCGATTGAGTTCTCCGGCTGCCGGGAGTACACCAGCGAATCCACCATCCATTTTGGCGTCCCCGTTCCCGAACCTCCGCCGCCCGCCGCGAATAAGAAATGACCGCCGCCCCGCCGCCCGCCCGTTTTCGCTAGAATTATTACATTGCCCCCAAAACCAGCTAGCGTCATCGCCATCTATGCGGGATCGTTCGACCCTATCACGAATGGGCACCTCGACCTGATCCAGCGCGGCTCGCGATTGTTCGACCGCCTGATCGTCTCCATTTTGCGCAATGAGACCAAGGAGCCGCTGTTCTCCGCCGAAGAGCGCATGGAGATGTTGCGCGAGGTGGTTGGCGTCTATCCCAACGTGGAAGTCGATTCGTTCAACGGTCTCCTGGTCGATCATGCCGCCGCCCACTCCGCCACCGTGCTCCTGCGCGGTATCCGTGCGATTTCGGACTACGAGTACGAGTTGCAGATGGCCCTCATGAACCGGCGCCTGGGCCCGGAAATTGAAACCGTCTTCATGATGGCCAACGAAGCGTATTCTTTTATCAGTTCCCGCCTGGTAAAAGAAGTCTTCGGCCTGGGAGGGAGCATCAAAGGATTAGTGCCGCCCGCCGTGGAAGCGCGGCTGCACCGCCATCTGTCTAAAATCACACAGAGAGGGGCTTAGATCACAAGGGCATGCAAGCAGCAGTAAACCGGATCTCACAACGTATTTCTACCATCAGTGTGTCTTCCACCATGAAAGTGGCGGCCGACGCCGAACGGCTTCGCGCCCAAGGCGTCGATGTGGTGGATTTCGGGGCCGGCGAGCCGGATTTCCCCACGCCCGATCACATCAAGCGCGCCGCCATCCGCGCCATCGAGCAGAACTTCACCAAGTACACCCCCGCGGCCGGCACCGCCGAACTGCGGCAGGCTGTATGCGACCGCCATAACGGGGACTTCGGGACCGATTACCAGCCCAGCGAGTGCCTCATCGCGGCGGGCGGCAAGCACATCGTCTTTAACCTCACGCAGGCGCTGGTGGACCCCGGCGACGAGGTCGTCATCCCCGTGCCCTTCTGGGTGACGTATCAGGACGTCGTCCACTACGCCGGCGGCAAGTGCGTCTTCGCCGAGACCGAGAAGCGGGGTTTCGCGCTCACGGCCGCGACCATTGAGCCGCACCTTACCTCGCGCACCAAAATGGTGATTGTCAACTCGCCCTGCAACCCCAGCGGCGCGGTGATGGATCTGGACGAGTTCGAAAAGCTCTTCAAGCTGACCTCCGCGCGCGGCATCTACCTGCTGACCGACGAGTGCTACTCCAAGTTCCTCTATGACAGCGAGCCGTTTTCCGTGGCGGCGCTGCCCGGCGCCAAAGAGTCCGTGCTGGTGGCGGGAACGCTTTCCAAGACCTATGCCATGACGGGCTGGCGCATCGGCTATGGCCTGGTGCCCGCACCCATTGTGACTGCCATGACCAAGCTGCAGAGCCACTCCACTTCCAACCCCTGTTCCATCTCCCAAAAGGCCGCGGTGGAAGCCCTAAGCGGTCCGCAGGATTCCGTGGCCGCCATGCTCGCCGACTACCGCCGCCGCCGCGATTATGTAATCCAACGCCTGTGCGAGATCCCTGGAGTGACCTGCGCAGAGCCGCGGGGCGCGTTCTACGCCTTTCCCAACGTCTCGGCGGCGCTCGGAAAGGGCATCCAAACCTCGCTCGAACTCTCGGAGCGCCTGCTGGCCGAGGCCCACGTGGCCGTGGTCCCCGGTGAGGCGTTCGGCGTCGATCGCTACATCCGCATCTCCTATGCCGCTTCCATGCAGAACCTGAAGCGGGGCCTCGACCGCATCCACCAGTTCATCGTCCAGAACTCGTAAGTATGCCGAATGCCATTCGCCTCACGCCCTCTCTCCGCGAGAAAGTGTGGGGCAAGACGCGCCTTGCCCCCTGGTTTCCGGATTCGGAAACCCCCATCGGCGAGGCCTGGTATCTTACCGATCGCGAACTCCCCCTCCTGGTGAAGCTGATCTTCACTTCCCAACGCCTCTCCGTGCAAGTGCACCCGGACGATGGCGAAGCCGGGCCGCGCGGCAAGACCGAAATGTGGCACATCCTGGCCGCCGATCCCGGCGCCGCCATTGCGCTCGGGTTCCGCCAGCCCATCACGCGCCAGCACTTGCTGGAATCCACGCGCACGGGCGCTGTCGAGCAGCTCATCAACTGGTTTCCGGTTCAGCCCGGCGAGACCTATTTCACGCCGGCCCACACCGTGCACGCCATCGGCGGCGGCATCGTGCTGTGCGAGATCCAGCAGAATTCGGATGTGACCTGGCGCCTCTGGGACTGGGGCCGCCCGCGCGAACTCCACGTGGAAGAGGCCGTGGCCATCGCGGATTTGGGCGTACACCCCGGCGCCGCGCGCGCGACGCCGATCTCCGAAGGCTGCGACGAATTGGTGCGCTGCCAACATTTCGTAACCGAGCTGGTACGCCTGACGCCGGGCGCGCCGCACGCTCCCGCGCCTGAGCAATGCCAGATCTGGATCTGTGTGGAAGGCCGCGGCGCCATCCAAGCAGATCCCTTCCAGCCAGGTGAGGCGTGGCTTTTCCCCGAAGCCGGCCAGCAGCCCACGGTGCGCGCGGAAACCAACGCGCGCTTTCTGCGGACCTACGTGCCCGGAGTAAGATAGAGTTGGAGGCGGCCACCTACGATGTCGACGGAAGTGCAGCAGATTCTGACTGCGGTTCGCGCCCTCAGCTCGAAGGAGCGACAGGAACTTGCCATGGCCCTCGAGCAGGAAGCACTCGTCTCGCCGGTGCGGCCAAACCAAGGTCTGATTCTCGCCGTCCGCGGCAAGTACGCCCATGTTCCCACGAGCAGCGACGCATTCATGGCGCGCAAGCACGAGGACCTAGCCTCGGAGAACTGAGTCTGTGACCTTCGTCCTCGATGCCAGCGCCATGATTGCGTACCTCAGAGACGAGCCAGGCGCCGGCCGCGTATCGGAGGCGCTATTGGACCCGGACGGCCTGTGCATCGCCCACGTGCTGAACTGGTGTGAAGTGTTCTACGATTTCCACCGGGCGAGCGGGCCGAATGACGCACTCGGGGCCGTGAAAGATCTGGCACGGGTGGGAGTCGCCGAGAACGCCGACATTGGCACGGAGTTCTGGCAGGCGGTCGGAGCGCTCAAGGCGATTCACCGGCGGGTTTCGCTTGCCGATTGTTTCGCGGTGGCCCTTGCCAACAAGCTTGGCGCCACGGTCTTGACCGCCGATCATCATGAGTTCGACGCGCTGGCGGACCGAGGCGTCTGCGCCGTTGGGTTCATTCGCTGATCGAAACTCAAAGTGCAAGCTTCAGGAAGATGGCCCCAGGCGTCGGATTTGGGGAGTACGGCTCGACCTCGCGGAATCCGACTTGATGGTACATTTGCAAGGCGGATTTCATGGATTTCAGCGTATCGCCGTACATCTCTTCGTAATCCGCGAGACGCGCCTCCTCTATCAATCGGTCCACCAGAGCCCTGCCTATCCCGCTGCCCCGATACTGCGGGCGAACGTAGAGCCGTTTGCCTTCGCATGACCGTGCACTCAGTGGTCGCAATGCAGCAGTGCCCGCCGGTTTGCCTTGGACCAGGGCAATCAGCAGGCGCCCCTTGGGTGGAGCGTAAGCCCCCGGGAGAGAAAGGCACTCTTCCGCAAAACCCTGAAAATCCTGCGGAAGCCCCAACGAGTCCCAGTACTCAGTCCACAGATCTCGAACGGCCTCGATATCCTGATCGGAAGCCGGGATGATCTTGACTCCGCTGCCCTCTCGAATCACCCGCCCCGCCGAACCGTCGACCGTGATGGTCTCGCCGTCCTCGATCGCATTCAGGATACCGGGGACGTTGGCAACCGCCGGAATGCCATACTCGCGAGCCACAATGGCGCCGTGGCTCAAAAATCCGCCGGTCTCCATGACGATGGCCGACGCTCGCAGGAAGAGCGGTGTCCAGCCGGGGTCCGTCGATGGGGCCACCAGGATGTCGCCCTGCCGCAAACGAGCCGCGTCCGTTGGACTGTGTACGATGCGGGCAGCCCCGCTGGCGGTGCCCGGCGAGACGGAGATGCCGCTCCACGCGCCAACTCCTGGCACTGAATCCCGCGGCTGTGCGGGCGCAGCGAGTCGGCCATCCGGCTCTTCTGTGATGAGGTCCGGGGCCGTCTCGGCGAGCCACCGCTGGCGGCGTTGCGAGCGGTCTCGGGCCAGTTCACGCGCGCCCGCGCCGTCCCAGTATCCTCGCAGCCAGCATTCGAGATCGATGAACGCGAAGTCGAACGCTTGCTCCGGCGAATCGAGGTGACCGGCCGCCACCAGCCGGCGGCCGATCTCCAGGTCGATGCGGCGTGAGGGCAACGCCAGGGAAATCAATGCGGACTTGGCATACTCCCGGACCGCCATCGCCGCCCGCAGCCTGCCAACCAACCAGCGCAGCAAGGGAGTTCGCCAGCCGAAGCGCCGTTTCAATTCCCGCTCCGCTTGCCGGCGCACCTCCGCGGCCGTCTCCCGCGGGTCTCGCGCCGGCGGGTTCTCGCGAATCCACTGGACCTGTTCCAGAATCCACGAAGGGTCCTCCGCCCAGCGCGGATTCACCACGTTTCCCTCATACACGCCGCGGTGGCCGAAATCGCGTAGAAATTCCTCCAGCGTGGATTTGCCTTGCGCCATTTCATAGAGCCGATACCCCGGCTCCGCGCTGGCCACTCCCCCGGCGCCGGCTTGCAGGCGGGCGATCAGACCGGCATCCTTCACCAGCCCATCCAGCGCCAGTTGCCAGGGAGCGGAACTGCTGTCGGCCAGACCCGCGACAGGTAGAAACGAGTTCTGCACTTCGCTAATCCGCGCCATCGTGCGTGCCAGTTCCGCGCGCGACCGGCTGCTCCAATCGACAGGCTGCAGGCTGCGCTGGTAGTTGAAATGGCTCTCGATGGCAGGTCGCGCTTTCGCCGGATAGTTCCAGACCTGGCGCAGCAGCCGCAACCCCGCCAGGGTTCGACGGCGCCCAATCGGCCCCTTGAGCGGGTTGGGCGGCACCGGGATCTTCGGCTGGTGGCCGCCGACCACCTTCACCGCATCGGCCGGCAGGACTCCCAGGGAGTCGTAGAACGCCCACTGCATCATGGTGAGATCGAAGAAAACGCGCCCCTGAAAGCGGCGGACCACTTCCATGCCAGGCGGAATCTCGTATCCCACGGCCTTCGGCGCGGCCCAAAGCACCTCGCCGACGATGTCGCTCAGAATGCTCCAGGAGAGCTCGCAAATCACGCCCGGCAACGTATCCTTGAGGTTGGCCGTGGACCAGTAGCGGGGCAGTGCGGCTGTCTCCGGCCAGCCCGTTCGCGGCAACCCCGTGACTGGCCGCGCTTGCAGCAGCCAGAGACGCTCTCCGTCGTAGGCCCACTCGATGTCCTGCGGGTCCTGCCCCTCGCCCAGCGCCCAGTGCACGCGCTCGACCAGGTGCGCGAGTTCCTCTTCGACCGGCGCCGGCAGCCACGGCGGTCCGGGCCCAGAGGGTGCCCCGCCGCCCTGGCGCGAAAGCACCCCGCACCAGTTGCGCCAGATCATGCGTTCCGGATTCACGCGCCCGCTCACCACCCCTTCGCCCAGACCTTCCGCCGCGTCAATCGAAATCAGATCGCGCCGGCCCGTCGCCGGGTCGCAAGAGAATGCCACACCGGCCGAGCGCGCATCCACCATTTCGCAGACCACCACCGCGCACCGCACTTCCTCGTCGCGGAAACCCATGCGGCGCCGATAGGCGATGGCCTCCGGCGTCTCGAGCGAGTCGATACACCCCTGCGCGGCCTCCTCGACGGCCGCCACGCCGCTGACATTGAGGAAGCTGCGATGAATGCCCGCGAAGGAAGCGCGTGCGGAATCCTCCCCGGTAGCGCTCGACCGCACGGCGACTCTGGCATCCGCCAGCCCCAACCGCTCCAGCCCGCGCCGGATCTTCGAGGGCGGCGCGCCGGCCGGCAGCACGCCGCCGCGGGGCACACGGAAGCCGTAACGCGCCAGCCGCGCCAGGTTATAGCCCTTGCCGCCGCAGACCCCTGCGCCGGCTTCGCAGGCCTCCTGCCAGTTCAAGAAATCGCTCATCGCGGCAATGCCCCTTGTTTCCGGGCCGATCATATCACACCCCCGCGTCGAACCGTCGAGGGTATAATCGATGTCGATGCGGTTTGGTGCATTGCTGCTGGCTTGCGCGGCGTTGAACGCGCAGGGCCAGCCAACCGGCCGTGGAGTCAACTTCTACAGCCTGGAGAAGGAAGCTGCGCTCGGCGCGCAGTTGGCCGGCGAAGTACATCGGAAGACCGCCGCCATAGCGAGCGCCGCGGTCCACGATTACGTCGCGCGCCTTGGCGCCCGGCTCATTGCTCAAATTCCGGAAACCGGCTTCACTTTTATATTCACAGTGGTTGCCGAGGACATGGACAGTGGCATTCACGAACCGCTCGCGCTCCCCGGCGGCTACATTTTCGTGCCGGCGAGTTTGTTCCTCGCGGCGCGGAACGAGGCTGAGTTCGCGGGCATGCTCGCCCATTCCATAGCCCACGTGGCGGCCCGGCACAGCACCCGGCTGGCGACGCGCACCGATCTCGCGAAAATCGCATCCGAGCAAGTAGCTTCCACGGGTGGCCGGACAGGCGATGCCGTGAAACAGGGCGCGGGGTTGGCGGTGCCTCTCGGGTTTCTGCAAGTTCAGCGAACCTTTGAACTGGAGGCGGACTCGCTCGCGATTCGCATGATGGCGGGTGCGGGATGCGATCCCGATGCGCTGGTTCGCTACATCGGCCGGGTGCAGGCGCCTCCGGACGCCACGGGGTCAAAGGTGTTTTCTCCCCTGCCCGACCGCGACCAGCGCATCACCGCCATGCAGCATGCGATCGGGAACCTGCCGGCGCGCGCTTACTCATCCGGCGAGGAGTTCCCGCCCATCCAGGACGAAGTTCGCCGCCTCGTGCCCTAGCCGCATCCTCACCCCATCCCCAACTCATCGATCCGCTCCAGCGGTGTGCCGCACTGGCGGCAAATCAGCGCATGGCAATCGCCGCACACCAGCGGGTCGGCGACCGCTTGCGCGCAGGTGGGGCAGTAGAACTCTGGGGGCTGCTCGGATTGAGGCATACGGCTACTCCACTCCATGCAATCTTGCATTTCAAATGCAAAACTGCAAGTGCCGCCGGCTGGTTACGTTTGTCCCTTACTTCGCCGCTGCGATCGAATCCACCTGTATCGTCTTGGTCTTCGCGTCCAGCGTGCCCGTCACCGTCACTTTCTTGGCGGCGAACTTCTCCGGGGTCTTCTGGTCGCTCAGCACGTAGGCCTGCTTACCGTCGTACAGCACGTACTTCGCGCCCGCCTTCACGCACTCGGTGACGCACTTGGCGTCCGCGCCCATATTCATGGCCTTGTGATCGGCGTTGGCGCACATGCTGTCGGTGATGACACCGGTAAACGTCTGCTTGGCCGGCGCCGCGAACATCAGGGCCGCTGCCGCAATGGTGATTGCAATCCGCTTCTTCATTGAATTCTCCCGTTCTTTTTTTCGATTTGAAGCCACAGTTCGTTGTACCTGGCTTCCGTGATTGGTTGCTTCAACTGAAAGTCGAAACCCTTCTCCAAAGTCGTGATGGTCAATTGAAATGGACCGGAGCTGCCGATGCTTTCGATGTCCGAGTAGCGCCACGTGCGCGATTCGTCCCGGGCGGGGGTCGAGTACACGATGGCGTCCGCGGTGGTGAAGAGGGTTCCCTCGGAGCCGGTGATGGGCCGAAGGTGTTTTACGGGCAGCGACCAAGTTGACAGGCCAATGGCCTGCCCTACGGCCGCTACGAAGCGTTGGTCCATTCGGTCTTTCAAGAGCGGGTACAGTTCTTCGGCGGGGATCTTCCCGGTGAAATTGTATTCGCGGTCTTTGCCCAGACGCAGCTTGCTGTCCTTATACGTCAGTATATAGATACTCTCGGGCGCCAGCCTCAGTTGCTGAATGTCCTCGTATTTCCAACTCCAGGCGTGCTTCTTGGCGCCGGTGAACCGAACGCCGTTCTCATCCACCGTCATCGCGCCGGCGCAGCCACCCCGCAGGTGCTCGTGCCGCACCGTGAACTGCGCGGCCGACACTAGCGTCGCCGCCAGAATCAAGCAACTTGCCGCTTTACCGAATGCCATTTCCAGACCTCATAGATTGCCGGGTAAACCACCAGCTCCAGAATGAAAGAAGTGAAAATCCCGCCGATCATGGGCGCCGCGATGCGCTTCATCACGTCCGCCCCGGCCCCCGTGGACCACATGATCGGCGCCAAGCCCACGAACATCGTCGCCACCGTCATGAACTTCGGCCGGATGCGCTTCACCGCGCCGTGAACGATGGCTTCCCGCAAGTCCGCGACGCCGCGCATGTGCCCCGCCAGCCGCCGTTCCTCGTAGGCCAGGTCGAGGTAGAGCAGCATGAACACGCCGGTCTCCGCATCCACGCCCATCAAGGCGATCAGGCCTACCCACACCCCGATGCTCATGTTGTAACCCAGCAGGTAGAGCAGCCAGATGGCGCCCACCGCCGAAAACGGCACGGCCAGCAGAATCAGCATGGTTTTGGCCGTGGACTTGGTGTTCAGATACAGCAGCAGGAAGATCAGGAACAGCGTCAGCGGCAGGACAACCTTTAACCGCTCGCGCACGCGCTCCATGGCTTCATACTGCCCGCTCCACGCCAGCGTGTATCCCGGCGGAAGCTGCACCTTCTCACTCACCACGCGCTTGGCCTCCGCGACGTAGCCGCCAATGTCGCGCCCCGCCACGTCCACGTAGACATAGCCGTTCAACATGCCGTTTTCATTGCGCAGCATGGCCGGCCCGGTGACCAGCTTGAGGGTCGCGATCTGCGCCAGCGGGATCTGCATCTTGCCATCCAGGGCGGGCACCAGCGCGCGCCCCAGGCTCGCGAGCGAGCTGCGGGAATCGCGGTAGTAGCGCACGTCGATGGGGTAGCGTTCGCGGCCCTCTACCGTGGTGCTCACGTTCTCCCCTCCGATGGCGTTGGTGACCACCATCTCCGCATCGTCCACGCTCAGGCCGTAGCGCGCAAGCTGGTCGCGCTTGAGATCGAAGTCCAGAAAGTAGCCGCCCCCCACGCGTTCGGCGAAGACGCTGCGCGTGCCGGCCACCTGCGGCAGCACGCGCTCGATCTCCTTCCCCACGCGCTCGATCTGGGCCAGGTCCGGACCGTAGATCTTGATCCCCACAGGTGTCCGGATTCCCGTGGTCAGCATGTCGATGCGGTTTTTGATGGGCATAGTCCAGGCGTTCGAGACGCCGGGGATGCGCAGCGCGTCGTTCATCTCCGTGACGAGCTGGTCGGTCGAAATGTGGTCCGGCGTGATGTGCGCGCACAGCCGCTTGGTCCATTGCGGCCAGTTGTCGTACCACGTCGCGACCTTGCGCCACTGGGATTTCGGCTTCAGCGAGATGACGGTCTCCATCATGGAGAAGGGCGCCGGATCGGTGGATGTTTCCGCGCGGCCGGCTTTGCCCAGCACGCGCTCTACTTCGGGAAACCGCATCAGGATGCGGTCCTGCGCCTGCATCAGCCGTTGCGCTTCCGCCACGGAGATGCCCGGCAGCGTGGTGGGCATGAATAGCAGCGAACCCTCGTCGAGCGGCGGCATAAACTCCGAGCCCAGCTTCTGGAACACCGGGACGGTCACCGCCACCAGCGCCAGCGCACCAGCAATGATGAGCCACTTCCAGCGCAGGGTCGCGCGAACCACCGGCTCGTACAAACGCATCAACACGCGGCTGATGGGGTGCTTCTCCTCGGAATGGATGGTGCCCACCAGCACCCCGTTGACCAGCCCCGCCAGCCAGCGGGCCCCAAGGGCACCCCGCAATCGAAACTTCTCCTTGCGGAAGAAGAGCAGCCGCATGGCCGGGTCGAGTGTCAGGGCCAGCACCGCCGCCACAATCATGGCGAAGGTCTTGGTGTACGCCAGCGGCTTGAACAGCCGGCCCTCCTGCGCCTCCAGCGTCAGCACCGGCAGAAACGAAACCGCGATCACCAGCAGCGCGAAGAAGCTCGGCCCGCCCACTTCCTTTACCGCGTCGACAATTGCCCGCTGGTAATCGCCCGCCGTCCAGCTCGGGTGCGCCCCTTCCAGCTTCTTGTGAGTCTGCTCCACTACCACGATGGCGGCATCCACCATGGCCCCCACCGCGATGGCAATCCCGCCCAGCGACATGATGTTCGAGCTCATCCCCATCAACCGCATGGGCAGAAACGAAATCACCACCGCGATGGGAATCGTCAGAATCGGGATGATGGCGCTGGGAATGTGCCACAGGAAGATCAGGATCACCACCGCCACCACCGCCAGCTCTTCGATGAGGGTGTGTTTCAGGTTCTCGATCGAGGCCAGGATCAGCTCCGAGCGGTCGTAGGCGGTGACGAGCTTCACTCCCGGCGGCAGCCCCGGCTCGATCTCCTTCAGCTTGGCCTTCACGCGGTCGATCACCGCCAGCGCGTTCTCGCCCTGCCGCATGATTACGATGCCCGAGACCACTTCGCCCGTGCCATCGAGATCGGCCACGTCGCGGCGCATATCCGGGCCGAGCGTCACGGTTCCCACGTCGCGCACCAGGACGGGCACTCCCGTGGGGCTGACCGCCAGCGAAATGTTCGCAATATCCGCCGTGGAGCGCGCGTATCCCCGCCCGCGCACCATGTATTCGCGCCCCGTGAATTCCACCAGCCGTCCGCCCACGTCATTGTTTCCGCCGCGCACCGCCGCCACCACTTTCGAGATCGGTACGCCATACGCCGCCAGCCGGTTGGGATCCACATTCACCTGGTACTGCCGCACGAAGCCGCCCAGCGGCGCCACTTCCGCCACCCCCGCCACCGACTGCAAGTGATACCGCAGGTACCAGTCCTGGACCGAGCGCAACTGCGCCAGGTCGTGACCGCCCTTATCCACCAGCGCGTATTGAAAGACCCAGCCCACGCCGGTGGCGTCCGGTCCCAGTTCGGTCGTGACGCCCTGCGGCAGCCGCGGCAGAATCTTCGAGAGGTACTCGAGCGTGCGCGAGCGCGCCCAGTAGGGGTCCGTGCCGTCCTCGAAGATGATGTACACGTAGGAGTAGCCGAAATCCGAAAACCCGCGCACGTCCTTCACCTTGGGCGCGCCCAGCATGGCGCTCACAATCGGGTACGTGACCTGGTCCTCCATGATGTCCGGGCTGCGGTCCCAGCGCGAGTAAATGATCACCTGCGTGTCGCTGAGGTCGGGGATGGCGTCCAGCGGAATGCTGTTCATGGCCCACCACCCCGCCATCACCGCCGCCGTCGCAAACAGGAACACGATGAAGCGGTGGCGCGCCGAAAGTTCAATGATGCGGTCGATCATTTCAGCCGGCTCTCCGAATCCATCAGGAAATTGCCCGAGGTGACGATCCGCTCTCCGGCTTTCAGCCCGCTCAAAATCTCGATGCGGCCGTCCATTTGCTCGCCGATCTTCACCGCGCGCGGCTCAAAGTAGCCGTTGCCGCGATCCACAAACACGGTTTGGTGGTCGCCGGAATTCAGCACCGCCGATTCAGGAACCACCAGCCTGCGCGCGCCGCCCGTCTGGAATTCCACCTCGCCGTACATATCGGGCTTCAGCGCGTAGCCCGGGTTCTGAACTTCGATCCGCACCTTGAGCGTGCGGGTCGCCGGATCCACCTGGGGCAGGATGTAGCTCACCCGCCCGTGGAACGCGCGCCCCGGCAGATAGGCCAGCGTCAGCGTGGCCGGCTGGTTCAACCGGATGTTGACCGCCTCGTACTCGAACACATCCGCCATCACCCAGGCAGTCGAGAGGTCGGCCAGGGTGTAGAGCACCGTCTCCGGCGTCACGCGCTGGCTGGGAAATGCGTTGCGCTCCATCACGAACCCCGAAATGGGCGAATAGAGAGTCAGGTTCTTGAGCGGTTGCCCGGTGCGCGAGATTTCGTCGATCTGCGAGTCGCCGATGTCCCACAGTTCGAGCCGTTTCCTGGCCGCCGCCACCAGGTTCTCCGTGCTGCCCAGCATTTCGTGTACGGGGTTGTCCTGCATCGCGCGCTGCGCCTTCGCCGCCAGCAGGTATTCCTGCTGGGTAGCCAGCGCCTCCGGGCTGTAGATGGTCAGCAGCGGATCGCCCTTCTGGACCAGCTTGCCGGTGAAGTTGACGGCAACCTTCTCGATCCAGCCTTCCAGCTTGGGCTGGACCTTGGCGATCCTGGTCTCGTCCAGCGTCACCCGTGCCGCCGCGCGTATGGCGCCGGTGGCGGTTTCATATTCGGCTGCGCCGTACGCGACTCCCATGAGCTGCTGCTTCTCCGGCGGGATTTCGACGGTGCCCGCCGGCTGCGTGCCGGTCTTCTTCTCTTCGCCGGCATAGACTGGAACCAGTTTCATGCCGCAATCCGGCGCGATCCCCGGCTTGTCGGACTTGTACCAGGGATGCATCGCGTCCACCCAGTAGAGAGGCTTCCGCTCGGAGGCGGCCGGAGCGGGTTTGGCATACCAGCGCCCATAGCCGTAGCCCCCCACATAAGCCGCGCCGATCAAAAACAGAATGGCAACTTTCTTCATTGCGCAATCTCCATGCCGGTCAGCTCCTCCAGCTTGGCCAGCGCCACGTGGAACCGCATTAATTCCTCGTGGGACATCAGCTCGTAATCCACCACGTTCATGAAGTTCGAAAACACCGAAAGAAAATCGAGCGCCCCCGTCTGGTAACTTGCTATGGACGATTCCAAGGCCAGTTGCGCCTCCGGGATCACCGATTTCTGGTACAGATCGATCAGCTTCCGCGCCGTTGCCGCCAGCGTGTACTCTTCACGAATGCTCGCCTGGATGCCAACGTCCGCGGCTTCGTAATCGTGCCGTGCCTGGCTCGCCGTGAACACCTGCTCGCTGACCTCCGCGCGCTGTTTGCCCAACCATGCCGGCAGCTTGAGATCCACGCGGAACTGCCACATCGGAGGCAGGCCGCCCTGGTTGAAGTAGCCGCCCGAAACGGTGTAATCCGGGTAGTAGCTCTTGCGCGCCAGGTTGGCCGCCAGGTCGCTCCGCTCCACCACCTTCTGTTCGCGCGCCAATGCCGGCGCCTGGGTGCGCGCGTGCGCCAGCATCCCCTCCAGCGTCACCGTCAGCTCGCCCTGCGCCATCTCCTCCGGCACTTCGATGCGCCCCGCGCCCGGCCGGTTGAGCAGCGCGTCGATTTCGATCTCCTTGCTGTCGCGTTCCTGCTGGTACCGCAACAACTGCGTCTCGAAAATGGAGAACTGCGTTTGCGCCTTGAAGACGTCCTGCTGCGCGGCGCGCCCCACCGTGTAGCGGGCTTCGGATATGCGCAGGATATTCCGCAGCGTGTCCTGGTAGCGCTTGACGAACGCGATTCCAGTAGCGGCGTGGTGCAGTTCGTGGTACGCCTGCTTGAGCCGCGAGACCACGTTGAGGCGCACCGCGAGATACTGCTCGAATTCGGCATCGGCATCTTTGGCCGCGATTTCGCCCCGCAGTTTGCGCTTGCCCGGGAACGGCATTTCCTGCGAGACGGCGATGCCGGCGTTGCTGGTGGCCTGGCGCCCGATGCCCGCCACCGGCCATGGCCCGCCATTCGACGTATAGCCCACCGACACTGTCGGGTCGGGCAGGCTGCCGGCCTGGCTGGGCCGCTGGCGCGCAGCCTCATACCGCTTCTGCGCGGCGAGAATTTCGCGGTTATTCCGCAGTGCCTCTTCCACCAGCACCGGCAGCGGCTGCGTGGCGGCCGGCGTGGCAAGGGCCAAGATACAAAGCAGATATCGAGACATCATTTCCTCTTCACTCAAAAGTGCCGGCATGAGTGCCGACACGGCAGGCACGAGTGCCTGCGCCACGGAAAAGGAAACGATTAGATTCTAAGACTGGAGTGCAATGCGAGCAAATCGGGCGGCGCGTGTTCCACCTCGACGGGCGTAACCAGCGCGCTTTGAGGCACGGCAACCGCCATCGCCGCCGGTGCCACCGCCGCCACCACCACAACGCCCGGCGTCCGCACTTCCGGACCGGCCTTCAAAAAATGCTGCAACCCCTGCGATTGGCAAGTTGTGCCCGCCGATTTGGTCTTATGGCAGCAGCTATGCGCCGGTTGGTGCATCGCCACGGTAAGCAGCATCTGCGGGCAGGAGAGACAGTTCCCCCAGAACAGCGCCACCGCGATCAGCGCCGCCATCAACGAACTGGAAACTCTCCGCATCGTTACTTTATTCTATAACACCCTGTTCACCGCGAGCAGCAAGGGCTGGTGCTGATGATCTCCGGAAAACCGGGCTTCTGCCCCGTATCGGCCGCGAAGTAGCGCTGTTCCGACAGATTGCGGTAGATGGCTCCGGCCACACCGGCCGCCACGCCCCCGCTGTAATATCTGCTGCCGGCCAGCATGACCACGATCACAAGCTGGTGATGCCCGACGTCGTTGAACGAGCCGAACCATCCCATGTGGCTCGCCAGCCGGAAATCCGTGCACGTGCCGGTCTTCCCGAGAATGGGCTCGCTGGGATCGTAGCCGGCGCGCCTGCCTGTGCCGTAATCCACCGCCGCGCGCATTCCCGGCCTGATATCGGCAATCCCGTTGGGCGCCAGTTCGAGCGGGCGCTTCACCTTGGGAGTGAACTGGTCGATTTCCGCCTGCGTGCGCGGGTATTGCAGGTAGTAGAGCGTGCCGCCATTGGCAATGGCTGAGAGCAGCGCGGCCAATTCCAGCGGTGTTATCGTGATGCCCTCGCCAAAGCTGGTCATCATCCCGACGCCGCCGTTTTTGGGAGGCTCCGGCGGCAACATGCCGGGCTGTTCGCCGGGGATATCGAACCCCGCCTTTTCGCTCAGTCCCAGCATCTGTGCGTAGCGCGTCACGCGCTCGAAGCCCAGCCGCGTCCCCAGAATGTTGAAGTACTGGTTGTTGGATTTGGCGATGGCCGTGGTGAGCGTGAAGGCGCTGTGCCGGGCGACGAAGATGGAGGTATCCCGATCGACGACGTGCTCGCTCAGCGCGGCCAGCGCGCACACCAGCTTGATGGTGGAGCAGGGTGTGAAGCCGGTTCTGAGACCCAGCCTCTGGTTGACCATGGTGAGGACGCGCCCGGTAGCGGGGTCCACCACTACCACGCTGCCGCTCTGCGGGCCAAGCGCCGCCACCGCCGCCCGGCGGATGGTGAGATCGTCGCCATCGACGTTATCGCCGTCCGTGGGATCGACCGGAGGCGGCCGCTTCGCCACGCTCTTCCGGGCCGGTGTGTGGGTCGTCTTCTTAGCCTGCGTGGCAGTAAGGCCGGCATTCTGGAGCAACCCCCCCAGAAGCAACGGAACAAGGAAAAGCTTTTTCATGCGCGGCGTCGAGTCACATCGGTTTCAGATCTCAAACTACCCGTCTCAGCCATTATCGAGGATCGGAGAGGGACGCGTCAACCGAGGTATACTCGAATCGAATAAGATGCCAGTGGAACGCCTCCTTGCCACGCGCGGCCGGCGCGATTTTCTGAAACTGTTTGGCGCGGGAACCCTTGGTCTCGCGCTGCCGGGTGGATTCCTGTTCGCCCAGGGGGCCTCGCCGAAGCCTCTGCGCGGAATCTTTCCCATTGCCCAGACGCCCTTCACCGCCAGCGGGAAGCTGGATCTGGATGGCCTGGTGGAGGAAGTCAAGTTCGTGGACCGCGGCGGCGTCCACGGGTTCGTCTGGCCCCAGATGTTCAGTGAATGGCTGGCTCTCACCGAGCAGGAGCGCCTGCTGGGCATGGAGGCCATCGCCTCGGCCGGAAAGAAACTGAGACTCGCCATCGTGTTCGGCGTGCAATCGGCCGATCTGGCCAATTCCCTGAAGCTGGCGAAGCATGCCGCGGCAGTCGGCGCCGATGGCGTCATCTCGCTTCCGCCCGCGGAGAACCTGACTTCCCAGCAGATGCTCGATTACTACAAGGCCATCGGCGGCGCCACCAAGCTTCCGCTGTTTGTCCAAGCCGTGGGCAACATGGACACCAACCTGATCATGGCCATGTACAAGTCCATCCCCTCCATGCGTTATCTCAAGGAAGAGGCCGGGGATGTGCTGGCGAGCATCGTGCAACTGACCAAGATGACGTCCGGCAATCTCAAGATCATGACCGGCTCCCATGGGCGAACTCTGATTGAGGAAATGCGCCGCGGGTCGTCGGGGTGCATGACCGTGGCCGGATTCGCCGACCTTTACGCCGCTACCTGGGACCTGTGGCACCAGGGCAAGCACAAGGAAGCCATGGACATGCACGGCCGCACGTTGTTGTTGCTGACGGAGGCGGGCATTTACTCCGGCACCGAGCCGTTCAAGTACATTCTGTACCTGCGCGGTGTGTTCAAGACCTACGCCGCGCGGAAGATATCGACGGCCGGTTTTGCCGCTGCCGCCAAAGCTGCCGCGGCCGGCAGCGGTCCCGACCGGCCCCTGGACGAAGCCGGCAAGCAGGCCATCAAAGAAACCGTCGATTATCTTCGGCCCTATTTCCGGGCGTAAGTAACCGACCTTTACCCAATCGTCAATTCCGCGGGCGCGCCCGTCTCGCAGCCGATCGCCTTGGCCGCCGATCCCTGGCTCACAGAGACCTCCAGGTATCCCGAACTCCCCACCACCAGAAACAGCTCGCCAGGGCCGCATTCGGCGTAGTTGTGCGCCATCACCCCGACCTGCCGCGGTCCGATCGCCAGCGAAAAGTTCTTGCGGTCCAGGTCCGGAAAATCCGCCGCCTGGAAGTTGGTCACAATGTTGCCGAAGTGGTCGATTCTCAGAATCCGGCCGGTCCACGTGCGCTTTCCGGTGCGCTGCGGCTTCTCAAACGAGGGCCGCAGGTAGTCCTGAATCAGTTTGCCAATGCGCGATGGCGGCACGCCGGCCGCCAGGTGGGCCGCCACCGGTGAGAAGATATCGCGACCGTGAAACGTACGGCTCACCGGCTGGCGGAAGTACCCCTCGTTCGAAATCAGCCGAATCTTGTGTTTCTCGCGCGAGTAAACCATGGAGAGAACGCCGTTATCCGGCCCCACGAAGTACTGCCCGGCGGCCTCCAGCAGAATCGGCCGGCGCGCGGTGCCCACGCCCGGGTCCACCACCACTACGTGCACCGTCTTCCTGGGGAATAAGGGGTACGCCTGCGCGATCAGGTAAGCGCCCTCGGCGATCTCGAACGGGCTGACGCCGTGGCTGATATCTACAATCCGCGCTTGCGGGCAGATCGTCAGGATTACGCCTTTCATGGCGGCCACGTAGTGGTCCGTAAGGCCGAAATCCGAGGTGAGCGTGAGGATGGGTGCGGGCATTGGTAAAATGAATTTCAGTGCAGCGCTTCTATTTCGATCACAACGCCACCACTCCCCTGGCTCCCGAGGTTCTGGAGACGCTGACGTCGTGTCTCGGTCAAGTGTATGGTAACGCTTCCAGCATCCACCATTTTGGCCAGGCCGCCAAGCAGCGGCTGGAGGCGGCCCGCCGGCAACTTGCCGTGTTGATCCACGCCAACTCCAACGAAGTGGTTTTCACCAGCGGCGGCACGGAGGCCGATAACATGGCGGTGCTGGGCGTGGCGCGTGCGGCCGCCGGCCCGTCCAGGCACGTCGTCACCACCACCGTCGAACATCCGGCGGTGCTGGGGCCATGCGCCCAACTTGAACGCGAGGGCGTGGCCGTCACCTGGCTGCGCGTGGGTTCCGATGGCGTGGTGGACCCGGACGATGTGCGCCGCGCGCTGCGGCCCGATACCGTTCTGGTCTCCGTCATGCACGCCAATAACGAGCTGGGCACCATCCAGCCGGTCGAAGAGATCGCGCGCATCGCCCGGCGGGCCGGCGTTCCTTTTCACGTGGATGGCGTGCAGGCGCTGGGCAAGATCCCGGTGGATGTGGAGGCCTCGGGCGTCGATCTTTACAGCGTGAGCGGCCACAAGGTCTACGCTCCCAAGGGTGTCGGCGCGCTCTATGTGCGCGGGGGCACGAAGCTTGCACCCATCGCTTTCGGCGGTCACCACGAGCGCGGCCGCCGCCCTGGCACGGAGAATGTTCCCGGCATCGCGGCCTTCGGCGTAGCGGCCGAAGTGGCCGGCTGCAACCTGGCGAGCGAGGGCAACCGGCTCACGGTGCTACGCGACCGCCTGGAGAACGCAGTCGCCGCCCGCATCTCCGGCGTCACCATCAACGGCTCGCGCTGGAAGCGCACGCCCAATACCTCCAACATGTGTTTCGAGGCCATCGAAGGCGAGGCTCTAGTCATCGCGCTGGACCTCCGCGGCTTCGCCGTTTCCACCGGCGCGGCCTGCTCCAGCGGCGCCGTGGCTCCCTCGCACGTCCTCACCGCCATCGGTCTTCCGCCGGAACGCGCGCGCGCCAGCATGCGTTTTTCGCTTGGCCGCAGCAACACCGCCGAGCAGGTGGATGCACTGGTAGACGCGCTCGAGGGCGCCGTGGCGCACCTCCGCAGAATCTCCGTACATGCCTGAGCCGCCCATTGCCGTCGCCATGAGCGGCGGTGTCGACAGTTCCACCGTGGCCGCGCTCCTGGTGCGCCAGGGTCACCCGGTGGTGGGCCTGACCATGCAGCTTTGGAACCAGCGGCGCTTGCCGGAGTTGGCCGTTGAGGGAGGGGTGCCCTCTGGGCCCGGGCGGTGCTGCTCGCTCGACGACGTTTACGATGCACGCCGTGTGGCCGAGCAGATCGGCATCCCCTACTACGTGGTGAACTTCGAGCGCCAGTTCGAGGAGCAGGTGGTGAAGCCGTTCGTGGAAGAGTACCTGGCCGGCCGTACGCCCATCCCCTGCACCCTGTGCAACAACTACATCAAGTTCGACCGTTTTCTGGAAATGGCCGAGTCCGTGGGCGCGCGCCAGATGGCCACCGGCCACTATGCGCGCATCCGCCGCGACGAAGCGTCGGGCCGCTGGCAGTTGCTGCGCGCGGTGGACCATACCAAGGACCAGACCTACTTCCTGTTCGGCCTCACCCAGCAGCAGCTTGCCCGCACCCTGTTTCCGCTGGGCGAGCTGACCAAGCCCGAAGTCCGCGAACTGGCCCGCTCGATGAACCTGGCGGTGGCCGCCAAGGGCGACAGCCAGGAGATCTGCTTCGTGCCCAACGGCGATTACGCGGCGTTTCTGCGCGCCTACCTGGAAGAGAGCGGCGTCCCCAGGGAGCGCACGCGCGGCGCCATCGTCTCGACCGATGGCCGTACGCTGGGTGAACATGAGGGCGTCCACCACTTCACCGTCGGCCAGCGCCGCGGCCTGGGCGTGGCCACCGGTGAGCCGCTCTATGTGATCGCGACCGATTCCCAGCGCCAGCGCGTCATTGTAGGTGGCAACGACGAACTCTTGCGCCCGCGCTTCTTCGCCAAAGACGTGAACTGGATCTCCATCGCCGGCCTGGCCGCGCCCATGCGCGCGCAGGTGAAGATCCGCAACAAGCACGCCGCCGCGCCCGCCACGCTCCAGGCCACGGGCGACGCCGCGCGCGTCGAGGTGGTCTTCGACCAGCCGCAGCGCGCCGTCACCCCCGGCCAGGGCGCCGTCTTCTACGATGGCGACCTGGTGCTGGGCGGCGGATGGATCGAGTAGATTCGATTTACAATACTGGCTGGAGGCAATTCATGTTTTCGCTGTCGGCAATCGTTCTCGACGTGGTCGCGCTGGCCTCGGTGGCCATTCCCATTTACCTGCTGTACCGGTTTCGCTCCCAGGCCTGGTACTGGCATGTGCTGGCGGTAATTGTGGCGCTGGTGATTGGTCTCATGCCCGGGACAGCGCTGCTGCAGACTGAAAATGGTAGTCTGCTGTACGGGTTTTGGTTTCTGGTCCTGATGATTTGGGGCGTCGGCGGGCTGATTCTCCCGGTATTCCGCCTGGGTCAAAGACTTTGGACGCTGATGGTGCGGGGCATCGGCCGGCTGATTCCGTACCGGCCGCGCGGCGAGAAGCACGCGTAGTGAGCAAGCGCGGCAGGGTTCGGAACGGGTTCGAATACGGCCTCGCCCTGAGTGTCGTGAAGTCGCTCGAATGGGCGCCCGCCCCGCTGGCTCACCTGCTGGCTCGCGGTTACGCGCGGCTCCTCGATCTGGCGATTCCACGCTTGCGGCGCGTGGCCAACCAGAACCTGTCAATGGCGCTGCCGGCGGCCAATCACTCCGAGATCATCGACGGCGTATTCCGGTCCATCGCGCGGCTTCTGGTGACGTTCGCCAAGTTCCCTTCCATCCGCCGCGAGAACGTCGAGCGCTGGATCCGCTGGGAAGGCCGCGAGTACTTCGAGGACGCCATCCGCGCGGGGCGCGGGGTGCTGTTCGCCACCGCCCACCTGGGCAACTGGGAACTGAGCGCCTACGCGCACGCGCTGCTGGCCGCGCCCATGCACGTGGTGGTGCGGCCGCTCGACAACCCGCTGATTGACGCGCTGGTGGAGCGCCGCCGGGCGCTCTCCGGCAACCGTCCGATTTTCAAGAAGGACTTCGCGCGCGCCATTCTGAAGGCGCTGGCGGCAAACGAAGCCGTGGGCATCCTGGCGGACCAGAACGCATCGCTCGACTCGGGTGTCTTCGTCGATTTCTTTGGCGTGCCGGCCTGCGCCAGCACGGGTCTAGCGAAGCTGGCGGCGCACAGCGGCGCGGCCGTCATTCCCGGATTTGCGCTCTGGGAAGAGGCTGAGCGCCGTTACGTCCTCAAGTTCTACCCGCCGGTGCCCATGACCGGAGACGTGACGCGCGACACACAGTCGATACAGCAGTGCATCGAGGCCGTGATCCGGCAGTACCCCGACCAATGGCTCTGGATCCACCGCAGATGGAAGACGCGCCCACCGGCCACAGCTACACCGCCGCCACTATCGTGATCTCGATGTGCGCCCCGCCAGGCAGCGCAGCCACCTCCACCGTGGTCCGCCCTGGGGGCGCCTCACCGAAGTACTCGGCGTAGACCTTGTTCATGTCGCCGAATTCCTTCAAGTCGGTCATGTGAACCGTCGAGGACACCGCATCGTTCAACGTGGCGCCGGCTTGCTCCAGGATCGCCTTGATGTTCTCAAACGTCTGCCGCGTCTCGGCCACGATTCCGCCCGGCACAACCTTGCCGGTTCGAGGGTCGATTCCCTTTTCACCAGCCACAAAGATGAGATTGCCAACCTGGATCCCCTGCGAGTAGGGTCCGATTGGCAAGGCCGCCTTTGAACTGGTCAGGACTTTCTTCTTCACGTATCTAGTGTACTGTCTGCGAAATAACTAGACAGTTCATCGCTTTCGCTTTCTGGACTTGGGGCTGGTGCAGCCGGGCTGGATCTGCTCCAAGGTTCGGC
>Ga0209039_10000599_pt1 | contig 35062 bp, 31 predicted proteins | sample BogFormECP12_OM1_FD_188238 | JGI IMG/M metagenome (GOLD analysis project Ga0209039, IMG submission 188238) | Bog forest soil microbial communities from Calvert Island, British Columbia, Canada - ECP12_OM1 (SPAdes) (version 2) | ecosystem: Environmental > Aquatic > Freshwater > Wetlands > Bog ... | reverse complement strand
GTGCGTGCTACAAGAATGCATATTTTACCAACGCTTATCTCAAGAAGGATCCTGATCTAGCCGAACACATCAACTACGCATTGGAAGCCGAAAACCTGCACATCCATGGGACATTGAGAGTGCGCCATCTCATCGAAGTGATCATGGAAGATGTGGGACTCGATGAGATCAGGAAGAAGATCGTCCAACCGCTGAAGAACCTACACGTCGCACCATACTACGGATGTCAACTTTTACGCCCGCGCAAGGATCATGAGAACGTTGAGAATCCTCAGTTCTTTGAAGACTTGTTGTCAGCACTGGGAGCGGACCCAGTGGAATTTCCGTCCAAGGCGCGTTGTTGCGGCGGCTCTTTGATCATCACCAACCGGAAAGCGGCCCTCGATATGGTTTGCAAACTTCTGGAAGATGCTGTCAATCACAAAGCCGAAGTGATCGCGACCACCTGCCCGATGTGTAATGTCAATCTGGAAGTGTACCAAGCCCAGGTCAATCAGGAGTTTGGTACACATTTTTCAATCCCTGTCATGTATTTCACTCAACTCATGGGCATCGCCCTGGGTCTTAAACCGGGAAGCCTGGGAATTGGAAATGAAATGATATCCAGTGCGCCGTTGCTCGCTTTTGCTCAAGGCTAGAAAATAGAGAGGAAACTATGACTGAAAGAATTGGCGTTTATGTTTGTCACTGCGGCACAAACATTGCCGGAGTCGTTGACGTGGCGGATGTCAGCAAATGGGCTGGAAAGCATCTCGCGGGTCAAGGCGTAGTGGTTTCACGCGATTACAAGTTTATGTGCTCCAGCCTTGGCCAGGAACTCATCCAGAAAGACATCAAGGAACTGGGACTGACACGCGTGGTGGTGGCGGCCTGTTCCCCCCATTTGCACGAAAAGACTTTCCGCAATGCCTGCGCAGGTGCAGGTCTGAATCCCTATCTGTGCGAGCTGGTTTCCATCCGTGAACAGGATTCATGGGTCCACACCGACAAAGTTGCTGCAACGGATAAGGCCAAAGCTATCATCGCGGGGGGCGTGGCGCGCGTGGTCCACAACGCTGAACTCGAACCGTTGCGCGTTCCAATTCATCCGGACACCTTGATTGTCGGCGGCGGTATCGCCGGCATCCAAGCCGCGCTCGAGATCGCCGATGCGGGTTTCCATGTTTATCTCGTGGAGCGCGAACCGTCCATCGGCGGACATATGGCTCAATTTGATAAAACCTTCCCGACGCTTGATTGCTCGGCTTGTATCCTCACGCCGAAAATGGTAGATGTTGGCAATCATCCAAACATCACCCTGTTGACGTGGAGCGAAGTGGAGAAAGTGGATGGCTACGTGGGGAGTTTTACAGCAACCATCCGAAAGAAGGCTCGTTACGTGAACACAGATTCATGTACTGGCTGCGGAATCTGCTGGGAGAAATGTCCTTGGAAGGTCGTGGACAACGTCTTCGAGGCTGGCTTGGGAAAGCGAAAGGCGATCTATACACCGTTCCCGCAGGCTGTGCCAAAGTATCCAGTAATTGACTTTGATAACTGCGCGTACTTCAAGAACGGCAAATGCAAGGCTTGCCAGATCTATTGTCCAACTGAACCCAACTCGATTGACTTCAATCAGAAGGATGAGATCCTGGAAATTCAAGTAGGCAACATTATTCTAGCTACCGGCTATCAGTTGTTCGATGCCACGCGTATACCGCAATATGGTTATAAGAGGCTGGCGAACGTATTCACCAGTCTGGAGTTTGAGCGTTTATGCAACGCCTCGGGTCCAACTGAGGGCAAGATCGTGTTGCGCGATAAGAAGACCACACCAAAGACGGTGGTCATTGTCCATTGTGTGGGCAGTCGCGATGAGAACTACAACAAATATTGTTCCAGTATTTGCTGTATGCAGAGTTTGAAATTTGCCCACTTGGTGATGGAGCGCACTGGCGCAGAAGTCTACAACTGTTACATTGACATTCGCACCCCCTCCAAAGACTACGAGGAGTTCTACAAGCGCGTGCTGGAAGAAGGCGGCCACTTCATCCGGGGCAAGGTGGCGGAAATAACCGACGTTGCCCGCGTGCCAAGCGAAGAGGGAAAATTGGTTGTCCAGGTTGAGGATACGCTGATCGGCAAACAGCGTCGCATCCCGGCCGATATGGTCATCCTATCTGCCGGCTTGGAACCGCACGACGATGCCAAGGAAGTCGGCAAGCTATTCGGCATTGCTTGCGGTGCCAGTGGCTGGTACACCGAGAGGCATCCGAAACTGGACCCGGTGGCAACGATGACCGATGGCATTTACATCGCAGGCTGTGTGCAAGGACCGAAGGACATCCCAGCCAGTGTCGCGCAAGGCGCGGCCGCGTCGGCCCGCGTTATGGGAAAAATCCAACAGAAGGAAGTCGCGCTTGAACCAGTGCGCGCCTCAATCAATGAGAATCAATGCTCCGGTTGCCGCATTTGCAACAACCTATGCCCGTTCAATGCCATCTCATTCCATGAAGATAAGATGGTTTCGGAAGTTAATCCCGCTCTATGTCAGGGTTGCGGAACGTGCGTAGCTGGCTGCCCGGCGGGAGCAATCAGCGGGACCGGATTCTCCAACGAGCAGATCTTGTCACAGATTGAGGGACTGTTGTTGATCAATATGCCGCAAAGCGTGGTCGCATAAAAGGAGAGTGAATTATGAGTAATGAAAAATTTGAACCTGTGATCATTGGCTTCACCTGTAACTGGTGCAGCTATCGCGCGGCAGATATGGCTGGCACGGCTCGCATGAAATACGCACCCAACGTCCGCCTGATTCGGTTGATGTGCTCGGGGCGTTTGGATCCGACATTTGTGATGAAGGCGTTCGCCAATGGCGCCGATGGTGTTCTCATCACCGGCTGTCATCCAGGTGACTGTCATTACGTTGAGCAAAACTATAAAGCGCTGAGACGTTTTCTTTTGCTGCGACGCGTGCTCACGCAAATGGGCATCGAAGCCGGACGCCTCAAATTGTTTTGGGCGAGCGCGGCAGAAGGCGCCATCTTTGCAGCTGAGATCAACAAATTCGTGGAAGAGGTGCGCGCCCTCGGTCCGCTCACCTGGCCCACAGAATTTCAACCAATTGCATCCATACCCATCATGCAGGAGGTAACAGCATGACCGCAAAACCGAAATTCGCAATGTACTGGGCGGCCTCCTGCGGCGGATGTGAAATCGCCGTGCTCAACACCCACGAAAAGATTCTCGATCTGGATGCCAACTTCGATGTCGTCTTCTGGCCGGTAGCCATGGATGCCAAGTACAAGGATGTCGAAGCCATGGAAGATGGCTCGATCCTGTTGACGCTTTTCAACGGCGGCATTCGCAATGACGAGAATGAGCACATGGCCAAATTGCTCAGGCAAAAGTCCAAGATCCTGGTGGCCTTTGGTTCGTGTGCCACCGAGGGCTGCATTCCAGGACTGGCCAACTTGAGTGATGTGCGCGAGATCATCAGCACAGCCTTCAACACGATTACCACGGATAACCCGAATGGAATCTATCCAATGACATCCTACGATATGCCCGAAGGTGAAATACATATTCCGACGCTTTTGCCAGTCTTGAAGACTCTCGATCAGGTAGTGGATGTGGATTATTTCATGCCCGGCTGTCCGCCGGAGTCTCAGCAGATCGCGGCGGTAATTGATCTGGTTATTCAGGTTGTGCATGGCAAAGCTGAATTGCCGCCCAAAGGAACGGTTATTGGCGCGGGCAATTCAACTGTGTGCGATGAATGCAAACGCACGCGCAACGTCAAAGTGATCAAATCCTTCGAGCGCATCTGGAACATCGCTCAGGACCCAGCGCTGTGTCTGCTCGAACAAGGCATCCCCTGCAATGGTCCCGCGACGAGAAGCGGTTGCAATGCACGTTGCCCAACCGCCGGAGCGCAATGCATCGGCTGTTACGGACCCGCCGAAGGGGTCGTGGATTACGGCGCGCGGTTGATCTCAGCCTTTGCATCCGTGATCGATGCGAAAGAGCCGGAAGAGATTGATCGCATCCTGGATGGGCTGGTAGACCCAATCGGCCAATTTTATCGGTTCAGCCTGGCTGGTTCCTTGTTGAAAGCCGCAGTCCCGGCCTGGAAGAAAGAGAAGGCCTAAATGACACAACATATTACCATTGATCCCATCACCCGTCTCGAGGGTCATGGCAAGATTGAAATCTTTCTGAACGACGAAGGCGATGTCGCCAATACCTACTTCCAGATTCCGGAACTGCGTGGCTTCGAACGATTCTGCGTGGGTCGTCCGGTGGAGGAAATGCCGCTTCTCACCAACCGCATCTGCGGTGTGTGTCCTGAAGCACATCATATGGCCGCCGCCAAAGCTGCCGACGCGGTCTATCACATCGATCCACCGCACACGGCCAAGTTACTGCGTGAGCTACTTTACAGTGCCTTCTACTTCACCGATCACACCACCCATTTCTACGCCCTCGGAGGTCCTGATTTCGTGATGGGACCGGATGCGCCCGTGGCCGAACGCAACATTCTGGGCGTAATTCACAAAGTCGGTCTCGAGACCGGCGGCAAGGTCATTCAAGCGCGCAAGTTCGGACATAATGTGGTGGAGATCATTGGCGGACGAAAGGTTCATCCCTGCACGTCCATCCCCGGCGGGCTGACCAAAGGCATCACGGAAGACGAGCGAAAGCAAATCGAAGAAATGGGACGCTGGGCGATTGAGTTCGCTCAATTCAGTTTGAAACTCTTCAATGACATCGTGCTTGGCAACAAACAATACGTCGATCTGATCCTCGGCGACTTCTACACTCATCACACCTACTACATGGGCACAGTGGACGAGAACAACAAGTCCAATTTCTACAACGGCATGGTGCGCGTGGTGGATCCGGACGGAAAGGAATTCGCGAAGTACGCACCGAAGGATTATGCCGAGCACATTGCCGAGCATGTCGAGCCGTGGACGTATCTCAAATTCCCCTATCTCAAGAAGGTGGGCTGGAAGGGGTTCGTGGATGGCAAAGATTCGGGCATTTACATGGCCACGCCGCTCTCACGGCTCAACGCTTCGGAGGGCATGGCCACGCCACGGGCTCAGGAAGAATATGAGCGGTTCTATTCAACCTTGGGTGGAAAGCCCGTCCATCAGCGGCTTGCCATCCATTGGGCGCGGCTCGTTGAATTACTTTATGCTGCGGAACGCTGGGTGGAACTTGCGACCGATCCCGAGATCACTTCGCCGAACTTCCATACCATTCCTACAGAGAAGCCTACGGAAGGCGTGGGATGTGTCGAGGCACCGCGCGGTACACTGACGCACCATTACTGGACCGATGAGCGCGGCATCGTGACCAAGGTGAATCTGGTCGTGGGCACCACCAACAACTATGCGCCCATGAGCATGTCCATCAACAAAGCCGCCAGAAGTCTTATCACGAAAGGCAAAGTTGTCACCGAAGGCATGTTGAACATGGTTGAGATGGCATTCCGCGCCTACGATCCATGCTTCGGCTGTGCAACCCATTCATTGCCGGGTCAAATGCCGTTGGAAGTGACCATCCGCGATGCGAAAGGCGAAACCATTGAGGTTCTGAAACGCGATTAGGTCCAATTGTTAAACTAAACCAAATTTGTGCATGGCAAGAAGCCATCCCATGGGATGGCTTCTTGATTTATTCATCTCCAAATGAAATCCCCATGCCGCGTGCTGTAAGGACCGCATCCTCGTTAAGATCGACCCTGCGCGGAACCGCCAAGGCTTCTTCAAGAGTCACATCAGTGATTTGACCAGAACGCAAAGCGACCATTCGATCAAAACCGCCGTGCGCCGCGAGCCTGACGGCGCCCGCGCCATAACGAGTCGCCAACCAACGGTCAAATGCGGTGGGTGAACCGCCTCGCTGCAAATGACCCAGGACTGTCACGCGCGTCTCAAAGCCTTGCTTTTCAATATACTCACCCACCATGTGGCCAATACCGCCTAAACGCGGCACATAGATTTCATCCCCACTACGCGAGAAGACCTCTGTTCCACCCAGCGGCTCGGCTCCTTCTGAAACTGCGAGGATACTGAACAAACTCCCCTGCCCAATGCGCTGGCGAATCTTTGAAAGAACGGCTTCGAACTTAAATGGAATTTCAGGAATCAGAATCACATCCGCCCCGCCCGATATTCCAGCCTGCAAGGTTATAAAACCAGCCTCGCGCCCCATCAACTCGAGTACCATTACACGATGATGGGCTTCAGCAGTGGTATGCAAACGGTCAATCGCTTCCGTGGCAGTGTTGACAGCGGTATCGAAACCGAAGGTAACTTCAGTGCCACCAATATCATTGTCAATCGTTTTAGGAACACCGATCACAGGGATTCCTCTTTGATAAAGCTCATGAGCAATACGCAGCGTGCCATCTCCGCCCAGAACAAGCAAAGCGTCCATTCCAGATTGCTTCATCGAATCGATCAACTCGTCCGACTTATCAACGATGACCTCTTTGCCATCTTGTATGATCTTGCGAGCAAAAGGATTCCCGCGATTCGCCGCGCCGAGGATGGTTCCGCCTCGCGGCAAAATGCCGCTGATCTCCTTCAATCCCAAAGGGATGACTCCGCCATCTTTCAGAAATCCATCATATCCATCCTGCACACCATAGACTTCACATCCATATCGCAGTATGGCCGTTTTTACTGCCGCACGAATCACAGCATTCAAGCCGGGTGCATCACCGCCACCCGTCAAGATTCCAATCCGTTTCATTGACAGTTCCTCCTATATAACAAATTATTCGTTCTTATCATACTCCAATCTAAATCTTTCTTGCTTTTCGCAGACAATCCCCATATAATCATCCCATGACAGAACAAAAGCCTGCAACCCGGACCCAAACTTTGACGAAGTGGCTTGTCCCGATCACGGCCATTATTGCTTTGGGCGCATGGATTTATATCGCACCGCCCGGCCTGATGGGCAAACTGGACGCGATCGGCTACGCGGTTTGTCACCGGCTTTCATCGCACTCGCTCTTTGTAGATGGTATCCAATTTCCTTTATGTGCGCGTTGTACGGGTGAATTCAACGCCGCAGCCATCGCGTTGATCTCTCAGGGGCTCATTAGCCGCAAGAAAAGCAAACTTCCCAATCGCGGAATCATTGCTGTGCTCATTTTTTTCTTCCTGGCCTTTGCAATAGACGGAAGTAATTCCTATCTTGCGTTGCTCAAGCAAAGCTACGGAAGTCCATTCATGAAAATTCCCAATCTTTACATTACCAATAACGTGACCAGAGTCTTTACCGGAAGCGGCATGGGGCTTGCAATGGCATCTGTTCTTTATCCGATGTACAACCAGACGATCTGGCGCGCACCCGAAGATAAGCCCGCCCTCGAATGGCTTCAATTCGGACTTTTGGTCGGAATCGTGCTTCTGTTCGACTTCGGTGCTTTGAGCAATCTCGATCTGATTTTATATTTCATTGCGATCCTCAGCACGCTGGGGGTGCTAGCTTTATTGACAATGGTCTTCAGCATCGTCTGGGTCATGATTATGAAACAGGATAACGCATTCGATCATCTTCATCAACTCTGGTTGCCCGCCGTTGCTGGCTTGACCTTGGCTTTTATCCTTATCCTCAGCATCGACCTGTTCCGATTCAACCTCACTCACACTTGGACCGGATTTCCCGGATTGACAGGATAAGATGGAAGCATTGCTTGGTATCTTCTCAGCGTTTGGGCTTTCGGCCAGTGCGGGCTTGAACGCCTATATTCCACTTTTAGTCATCGGCGTGATCGCACATTACACGAATCTGATCAAACTTAATCCGCCATATGATGCGCTTGCGAATCCGTATATTTTGATTCTGATCGGCATTCTGCTCATCATTGAAATGCTGGCAGATAAAGTTCCCATGGCGAATCACATCAACGATCTGATCCAAACCTTTGTCCGGCCAGTGGCTGGAGCGATTGCGTTTGGGGCTAGCACGAACATCGTAACCGGTATCAATCCGATCCTTGCACTGGCCTGCGGATTGCTGGTTGCCGGAAGCGTGCATGTGGTCAAATCCGCGGCTGTCCGCCCTATGGTCACAGCTACGACCGCCGGCGCGGGAAACGTGCCGGTCAGCATCGCGGAAGATGTAACGTCAACGGTTGTATCTCTTTTGTCCATCCTCGCTCCGATTGCCATTGCCGTTTTGATTATCATTGCCATTGTGCTTTTAATATGGTGGTGGGCACGTCGAACGAGTAAAAAGGAAACCGCCTGAACGCGGAAATCAAACTCATTGGAGGCATAAATGAACAATCAAAATCAACCCATGGACATCAACCCCGGTCCTACATCGACACCAGCGAAGAAAAACAACACTGCCCTGATCATTGCCATCATCGTGGTTGTTGTTTTATGTTGTTGTTGTGTTGCTGTGGCTGGCGGATGGTGGCTTTGGAATAACGGAGATAAATTTCTCCATCAAGGCGCCAACACCATCTTGCAAATACTATGAAACAATGGCCTCCGCAAAAATGCGTCGGAATCAACACGTCTGATACCGTTTGATTTTGAAGTAATCCTGTAGCAACTCAAATAAAAAGCCCTCGCGTAGGGCTTTTTATTTAGCAAGACAGGTTTCTTTTTTAGACTTCCGCAGCACTAATGCACAGGATGCTTCGCGAAGAACAACAAGAATTCAAAAGCCTGATTGGTACAAGAGGCCACATTGACAACCTTGCTATTGTGTTAAAAAGAACAATATACCCTGATGGGGGAAGGCGGAAATGACAAAATCGAATACACTTATCGGAGTGTCATTCGAAGTTTCAATGGCAGGAGAATTCATGAAATACCTACGCAATGCTTTGTATCTCGGAATTTTGTTATTGGCCTTGCTCGCCACTGGTTGCCAGATGGGCACTGCAATACCTCCTCCTCCTACTTCCGCGCCTACATACGCGGGGCCAGTTTATGCACCACCGCCTCCTGGAGCAGGACGCGCGGCCAACCCTAACAATCCAAATCTTTCAGTAGCCACCTGTGGATTGGGGAACAGCGCAAACTTTAAGGATTCATTTTGTGCTAATCAGGCTGCTGGTCTAGGCGGTGTTACCTTTAGTAGTACCTATGGCAATGGCATTGTCAACCCTGACCCGCTAACTTGGGAAAAAGTGACCTGACTAAACAAGCTTAGTGGAAATACACCAACCGGCCAGTGGACTTGTAGTGGACCTCAGAACGCGAAAATGCAATGGCAGATCTGCACTTGGTGCGGATCCCCAGGCAGTTGGTATCTTAACCATAGTCAAGATGGAGTGGATACTATCAGAATAAATCTAACCAGTAATCCCTATTGGTATATTTGCCCGTCGGGGACTCATTGGGATAATAACCTGCAAAATTGTGCAGATGACGCGACCGGAAAACTTGCTTCCATTTGTCCTCCTAGTTTTCCTTATTACGTTCCGCAAGGTGGATGTTATAAAGATAAATATCAAGGACCAGAACTGATATTTTACTGTCAAGCCTACACATTCCAGCTCGGCGAATGCCTAGCGGTAAAAAAGGTTCCAGGCACGGGCGGCGGCCAATGCCCCGCCGGGAAGAGCTATAAGTGTAGTATGGGAAACAACGGCGCCCAGACCTGTTCCTGTCAATAAGTTTTAGAGTTTTCTTTTCGACTCTAAACAGGCCAGACTCAACAGGTCCGATATTGTTTGCTTTTGAAGTAGAAATCTGACAACTAAAGAACGCTCCAAATCGGAGGCTATTTTTTCCTGAATAATCGTTGGACTTCAACAAGAGCCTGCAACGCTTTCTCTCGTTCAGAATCGCCCAACAATAACTCATCAAACTCATCCTCATCCAGCGCGGTTTGATTTCCATCTGCTGAAACCCACAAGTCAAGTGCGAGATCCACATAAGATACTGTTTTATCGGTCAACACGGCGGGCTTGCCCACGTTGCAATACCATCCCTTGAGCTTGCCATCATCGCGGTCATAAATCTCGAAGATGTTATACCAGCGGTCGGTGTAAAACGTCTCCACAAAACGATCGTTCTCTTTCAATGTCACATCCATAAACGGCATATCGGGACGATTGAAGAACGCTTCCAACACAACTACATTCGGTTCTCGGTGCAATACTTGTCCTTCATATTGCCACGTTATCTCGTCCTTTAAATTCTTCTTTAAAACTTTAATGGTATCTTTCATCGCAAACATTCCAACTTAACTTTGATTTCAAAGATTTGCCTCATCTTCGGTTCATCCTTCAGATAAAAATACAGATTATTATCCAGCGCAACTTTGAATCTATCCTGTTGGAAGACTACATCCACCACGCGACCGCGAATTTGATTCGCTTCATTCGGCGCCTCCAATGGACGCACCAACAAATGAACTTTTTCTCCCACCTGGTGCTTGTGTCTGCATGTCATTGAAAAATTTCCAACCTTCGTTTCGACTTTCTTTCCATTAATTATTTTCCCTTCAATTATATTTCCCAGCCCAAGAAATTGCGCCACCCAAACCGAATTTGGCTCTGACCAAACATCCGCGGGAGTTCCTTCCCGAACGATTTGCCCGTCATGCAAAAGCAAAACTCTGTCAGCGATTGTGAATGCTTCATCTTGATCATGAGTCACATAAATGGCCGGGATTTGAGTTTGATGAAGGATGCCGCGCAATTCATTGAGCAAATCTTCGCGCAAGGCACGGTCCAACGCGCCAAGCGGTTCATCGAACATCAGCAAGCGCGGGCGCGGTGCCAATGCCCGAGCCAACGCCACGCGCTGCTGTTCCCCGCCGGATAAATCCGTAACTTTGCGATGCTCGAAGCCGCGCAGATTCACCAACTCCAAAACTTCAGCGAGGCGCGTTTTGATCTCATCACTTTTCCAATTCTTCATCTTCAAACCGAAGGCAACGTTATCAAAAGCGTCGAGGTGAGGGAAAAGTGCATAGTCTTGAAAGACCAGCCCGAAGTCCCGAAGATGAGGCGGCGTGGAGGCGAGATCATTTCCATCCCATAGTATTTGTCCCGCAGCCGGAGGTTCGAGTCCCGCAATTATCCGCAGTAAAGTTGATTTACCGCTCCCTGACGGGCCAAGCAAACAAATCGTCTCGCCCGTTCCAACAAGAAATGAAATGCCTTGAAGAAGCGATTGGGCTTCATACGATTTATGAATGCCGCGTATTTCGAGCATCAAAATTCTCCCATGCCAGGCAGACGCTGTTTTTCAATGAACAATATGCCAGCTGTTGTAAGCGCCATCAGTAGAGTTGCCATCGCCATGGCTTGACCATAATTCAAATCGCCGGGTTGGGATAGAAAATTATAAATGGCAATGGGAATGGTTGGATAATCGGGACGCGCCAGCAAGAGAGTGGCGCCGAACTCGCCGAGTGAAATGGTGAACGCGAAGGTGGCCGCGCTCAATGTGCCGCGGCTGAGAATGGGCCAATCCACATTCCTCCAGACGCGAAAAGGCGACGCGCCTAACGTGGTCGCGGCTTGACGCAATCGGTCAGGGATGGATGCGATGGCTGGTTGAAGCGTGCGAATCACAAACGGCAACGCGACTAAAGTATGCGCCAATGGAACGAGCCATGGCAAAATCAATAAGCGGCCAAAGGCGATGATGAATCCCAATGCGAGCGTCACGGCGGAGGCACCAAGCGGAAGAATCAAAATCGGATCGAGAATCTTTTCAAGGCGGCCCGGCTTTGCAAGCGCAGATGCGGCGGGAAAGCCAAGCAACAGCGAAAGGATCATGGTTGCGCCTGCATATCCCAATGAATTAATCGCCGCTTTTATCGGCGGGACATAGAATAGCGTGTTGCGGCGATTGATGAATAACTCTGTATAATAATCGGTGGTCAAGCCATAATGAACTTGGGTTTGCTGGCCGCGGTCGGCTTGGAGACGGGAAACGGAACGAAGTGGAAGGGCAAGCATTGGGAGAATAAAAAACGTGAAGAGCAAAACACAAAACGCAAAGACAAAAACTTTTTCTTCGATGGTATTCGCTTTGTGTTGATAAGTCGAGCGCGGCGCAGATTGAACCGTGACTCGAGTCGAGAGGCGAGTGTAAATAATAGAGAAAGCTAATGTACAAAGCAGTTGAATGAATGCAAGCAACGCAGCCACAGGCAGGTTCAACATTTGCAGTGCTTGAATGTAAATCTCCACTTCGAGCGTTGCAAACGTCGGGCCGCCAAGCAAGAGAATGACGCCAAAGCTGGTGAAGTCAAATAAAAAAACAAGCAAAGAAGCAGCTAATATCGAAGGACGCAACAAGGGCAACGTCACATTCCACCAGACGCGGCGTTCATTCGCACCAAGAGAACGGGCGGCCTGTTCGAGTTTAGGATCGAGCTTGGAGAGCGCGTTGCTGACCACGCGAATCACAATCGTTGTGTTGTAAAAAATATGCGCCAGCAAGATCGCGCCTAACGTACCGACGAATTGTATCGGTGGACTGTTCAGTGCAAATAGATGCATGAACGTGAGATTGATCCAGCCGCGCGGACCGAGCAACGCGTTGAATCCTGCCGCGACCACAACCGTCGGCAGCATAAACGGGACGGTGCTCAGCGCACGTAAAAGCGATCTGCCATGAAAATCAAAACGAGCAAAGAGATAGGCAGAGGGCAAGCCGATCAGCAATGTGAGAAGAGTCGATAAAGAAGCCTGATAAAAAGTAAAAAGTAAAACGTGAAAAGCAAGTTGAAGATTAATCGGTTTGAGAGTCTCAAAGCTCAAACCAAAAGCAAGGATGCGAAGAAATGGATAAAAGAAAAATACGCCGAGAAAAGTCAGCGGCGCGAGCCAAATCAAGATACGGTGAGAAAAGATTGATTTCATTTTTCTGTAGGGGTGACTAGCCAGTCACCCCTACATTATTTATTTAGTGCAACACCGCATTCGTCCAGGCCTGGATCCAGGCATCACGGTTCTTGGAAATATCGTCTGCACTCAATATAGCAGGCTGGGATGGAATCGGGGCAAACTTTGTGAACGCATCCGGCAGAGGAATATTCAGCGCGACCGGATAGACAGCCATTTGCCCAGGAACATCGGCTTGGAACGAAGCACTCAACATGAAGTCAACAAACTTTTGGGCAAGTGCGAGTTGTTTGGTCCCTTTGAGGATGCCGACAAATTCAATTTGATGGAAGCAGGTATCGGGTCCGACTACTGCCGCGACTGGCGCATCCGGAATCGGCGTTGAAGCCGACATCACATCATAAGCCGGATCGGTCGCATAAGAAACCACTAGCGCCTGCGCCCCCTGGCCAGAAGAACCGCTGAAGTTAGTGTAATAAGCCGTTTCCCATCCATCCACAACGACTAGACCATTGGCGCGTAATTGTTTCCAATAATCGAGATAGTTCGAGTCCCCAAAATGTTTAATGGTGGCAAACAAAAAGTCAAGCCCGGGCGAAGACGTTGCCGGATTCTCTATCACGAGCAGACCTTTATATTCGGGTTTGATCAAGTCTTCGAGGCTTTGCGGTGCGGAAAGATTGTGCGCGCTGAAATAGGCTTTATCATAAACCACGCATACGTAACCATGATCCACAGGCAAGGCGCGGTCCGATGAGTCGAGTTGAAATTCAGCGGGAATATTTTTTAGTGCAGGCGAAGAATACGGCTCGTAAATACCTGCATCAAGAGCCTCGGAGAGCAAAGTGTTGTCCACGCCATAAAGCACATCTGCCAGTGGCGCATCTTTGGAGAGAATAGCCTTGTTGAGCATCTCGCCTGCGTCGCCGCCTTTGACAAAAGTAACTTTTATATTGTTGGCTTGTTCAAAAGCCTGGATCACATTATCGCTCACAGCAAACGAGTCGTGGGTCATCACAGTGAGAGATTGCGGGCCGGATGGCTTGGATGCGCACGAGACCACCAGGATCAACAAGACGAGCAAGAGAATTGAAAAGCGTTTCATAGTTTTCCTTTCTACAAACGACGATGTATGATAAGAAGCAATCCAGCTTCAATGCTGACTTCGGCAACCGTGTCTAGCATTTCGTTACTGATGCCGCGTGTCTTATCGGGATAAAGAGTTTCGTGATTCAGCGGCCAGCGAAGTCCATGTGTGTGAATGCCTTTGACCGCGCCGTTCCAAGGAATCAGGGAAACAATATCTCCGCGTCTTCCCTCGACCTGGGAACGCTCGCGGCAAAAGAGAACTTCCTCCGCCCCATCGTCGAGACGAACATCGAGAGTCGCGAGGCGAGAATCAGAAAGCAGGGAAATATTTCCAAGAGTCTGATCGAGGCGCCCGCCCAATGCACCGATTATCAAAACAGCTGATGGGTTTTTCGTGAGTGCGCGGTTCAAAGCCAGTTCCAGGTCGGTTTCGTTTTTATCGCGCGGATATAACTCGATGGAGGCACCCGCTTTTTTGAGTCGTTCCACTTCATCTTTGGTTGCGGAATCCATATCTCCAATTACAAGATGCGGAGTCATTCTGAGGGCGAGAGCATGATGCGTACCACCGTCCGCACAAATGATGTAATCGTCTGCTTTGGTGAGAGCACGGGCTTTTTCTATATTGGGCAATTCGCCATTGGCAAAGAGGACGATACGAGGCATATTTTCCTTTAGCCCCTCCCAAGCCCTCCCCAAATTCTGTGAATTTGGGGAGGGTGACCGAAGGTCGGTTGGGGCAACAAAAACCATCCTCAGCAGAGGATGGTTTTAATTGAATCAATGTTCCCTCCGCTGGTATTAACCAGATCAGGTAATGCGGGTCGAGCGTCTTACGCTCCTCTCAGCCTGTTCCTACGACAGGCTCCCCGTTCTATAGATTGTTCAGGACAAATATACTCTAAAGTTTTAAAATGTCAACCTTTAACTCTATTGCAGAGATGAACTCACATCAATCTCCAGCGGCTGTCAGTAGACGGTGTAATTGCAGTTCTGCTTCAGCCGGGGTAACGGATAGAGCGAAGCCCCACTCCCCAATCAATGATTCCTCTGTCCGTCTCAAGAGCGCTTGATCGTTGTCATTCAACGAACGAACGTGCCGGTAAGTCGACAGGTTACGAATCACTCGACAGAGGGATTCGGCGCGCCCATTCTTCAGTAATTCCGTCAGCAGGGTCTTGCGTTCATGGCGATCATCCGGGAGCGGTTCGCCCGGGCCGGACAGAACATCTATCAGTTTCTTAAATCCAGCTTTTGAAGTCGGTGGCCGCAGACGTTTCTCCAACTTATCGTCCGCTGGAACCCAAACGGTCATATCGCCGATTTGGACTGCATAGTATAGGTCTTTCCTTCCGGATAAAACCCTCTCTTCCAACCGGATAACCTTCCCAATTCCGTAGGTCCAGTGAATCACTGTATCACCTTCGTGGAAATTCATGACTACCTCCTTTACGATCTGATCAATAATAAAAAACGTCAGCCCTACAAAAGGACTGGCGCCCTGAGCCCGTCGATCCCAAATATTTAACCTAATTATATCATTGAACCGCTGATATTCCACTTCCAGTTATCGGTGGGCAATCCAGCGCGGGATTTAGGAGAAAAACCATGATGGTTCTTATCGGAATCTTGAATTTGCCCATAACATGCCGCCATACCGACTTCCATTTGAAAATTTAACTTTTACTCATCCATTCTTTGCACTGGCAACCAAATCAAATGGGAAATCAAATACTTCTATCGGCCGTCCCCTTCGTTAACGCACGCGGCGCTTCCACTCCTCCTTCAATTCCAATTCGCGCGGGCTGAGGCCGGAATCAAGCGCAAGAAAATCAATCAACAGGCGATTGAACCTGGCCGCCTCATCAATCATCGGGAAATGGCCTGAACCTTCCAAGTTGATCTGATGTATATTATGCGAAAGTGATGCTGCATTCTCAGCAGGAGGAACAGAGATGGAAGGATCGTTTTGTCCGTAAACCAGCAGGCAGGGAACATCCGTATTGCGGAATTGCGTGAACAAACTATCCGCTTGAAAATTATTCATCGAGGCTGTGATCGCTCGCGTGTCTGAATTGGATGCGTCGGCAAGAGCCGTCGCCGCCTCGGGCGTCCGACTCGAAAGCCAATCCATCAATTCAACCGCCGTAGAAGTGCGTAGTTTGGCATTGACTGAATTAAAGTCAAGAGGAGAATTGACCGCCATGATGCGATCCACGCTGCCGGGTTGTTGCACCGCAAAATAAAAACCCACCAACGCGCCGAGGCCGTGACCAACGATTGCGATTTTGCCAATGCCCATTTCATCCAAGAATCGACTGACCAGCGCGGCCTGTTGCTCAAGCGAATAACGGCTGTCATCGTGAGCAGTATCGCCATAACCAAAGAGATCGAGCGCATAAGCGCGGAAGGAGGTAGAAGCCACCTGCATCGAAGCAATCCAGTATCGCCATGAGCCGACCCAGCCATGCAAAAAGACGATGGGACGACCGCGTCCCAACGCTTCGTAATGCACTATGGCTTGATCAAGAAGAATGGCACTCATGGTTATTGTTAATCAGCTCTGCATCTCCATCAAGATTGGAGAGAAATCATAGAGAGTAAAAATCATTTCCCAAATTTCGAAAGTATTGCCCTTACTCGATCGGTCAACTGATCGGGCGCAAATGGCTTGAGCAAATATTCTTCAGCTCCTGCGTCGAGGCCAGTTTGGATTTCCGATTCCTGTCCTTTTGCGGAAAGAAAAACAACCGGGATATCCTTCAGTTCAGGATTGGCTTTCATCACGCGGCAGGCATCATAGCCAGTCATGCGTGGCATGCGGACATCCATAAGAATTAAGTCGGGGAATACGCGTGATGCCATTTGCACAGCTTCCTCTCCGTTGTTAGCGGCTACAACCTCATAGCCCGCGAACCGCAAAGTAAACGCAACAAGGTCGCGGATATCAGGTTCGTCTTCAGCAATCAAGATTTTTGGCATTCGACACTCATTTATCCTTTTGAATAGGTAAAGTAAATGAGAAGATGCTTCCCTTTCCCGGAAGCCCTTCACTCTTCATCCAAATTTTTCCATTGTGCATCTCCACCAACTGACGCACAATAGGCAATCCTAGGCCTGTGCCCGGCGTTGCCAATACCAGCGGATGCTCGCCACGATAGAAGCGCTCAAAGACGCGCTCCTGATCAGCAAGTGCAATGCCTACTCCGTTATCTTCCACATCCACTTGAACTTCGGTTCCATCTAAGGCATGAATGCCGACTTTAATAGTTCCATTCTCAGGTGTGTAATGATAGGCATTGTCCACTAAATTATCAATCACCTGACGCACGCGCTCTGGGTCGCCCATCACAGGCGGCAAAGTTTTGGGAGCATCGAGAGAAAGCGCCATGGGCTTGCCTTCCTCCTGAGAGCGCCGTAATGCATCAGCGATTACGTCCTCGGCAATTTCTCTCAGGTCAAGAGGCTGAGGGGTCAAGATGACGCGTCCGGCCTCGATACGCGAGATGTCAAGCAAGTCGTTAACCAAGATATTCAATCGGTCAATATTGCCCTTGACTATATTCAGGAAGTGCGATTGATTTTCAGTCACTGCGCCGGCCGCACCCATCAAGAGCACGTCCACGTATCCTTTGATGGCAGTCATTGGAGTGCGCAGTTCATGGCTTACCGTCGCGACAAACTCCGACTTCAAGCGGTCCACCTCGACCTCGTGGGTAATATCCCGGAAGATGGATACGGTGCCTAGGAAATCATTTTGCAAAATGACCGGCGCGAGGTGAATCAGAGCAATGCGACCATCGCCCAATTCCAATTGTTCGGCGTATGTATCTCCGGGTTGATAAGAACTAGGCGATTGCGACCAGTTGCGGATCGTTTCCATCCATGAAGAGGATGCCTTACCGAATAGTCCTCCAAAGTCTCCAAGAGGTTGATCGATCACACGGTCCGCCTTGATATCAAGGATCTTTTGAATGGATGTATTCAGGAAGGTTATACGGTTGTTGGAACCAGTAACCAAAACGCCATCTGCTACTGCTTCCAAGATGGCTTGTGAACGGCTGGCTTCCTCCTGTTCCTTGCGTAACATCAAACCGAGACGTTCAGCCTGATCACGGATAAGTTCATACAAATGTGCATTGTTAATTGCAACAGCTACCTGACTGGCGATTGCCTTAACAAGGTTCAAAGCATCAGGTGTGAAATAACGCACATCTCGATGAAAGACCATTAATACGCCAATTACATCCTCGGCCACGAGTAATGGTGCGACAATGGTGCTTCGATGTTCCCGCGAAGTAGACTCAGAGCGCACCCAGCGCTGATCAAGGCGTAAATCCTCAATCATGGCCGCTTCACGATTCTGGACAACCCATCCTGCCAGCCCCTCACCCACTTTCAACGTGAAGCCGCGGCCGCCCTGTTCGGCCCTATCGGAAAGATAGCCATAACCAGCACGGTAATGCAACTGATTATCATCGGGATGCAAAAGCATGATCGTGCCTTGCTCCGCTCCAATGGCTTCGTTAAGCAGAGATAAGGTACGGTTGAGAGCACGGTCAAGATCAAGACTCGATGAAACTTCTGTAAGGATGCGCAGCAGAGTCTCAGTATTCTGTTGTTCGCGTTTCAACTGCGCAGTGCGCTCGATGACACGTTGTTCAAGTTCTTGGGCAAGTCGTTGCGTCTCGCCAAAGAGACGTCCATTCTGAATTGCAACAACCGCTTGATTCGCAAGTGTACTCAAGAGTTGAAGATCTTCATCTGTATATGCATTACTCTGATAGCTTTGTGCTGAAAGCATACCGATGGTTTTACTGCCGAGCGTTAAGGGAACCGCTAAAACGGATGCGGGTTTTTCGCGCTTATCGCCAACCATGATCGCGCCCATTTTATCGGCCTGATCTGCATTGACCAAATTAAGCGGCTGGCCGCTCAAAATCACACGACCGCTCAATCCTTCGCCTAAAGGCATGTGTGTGTTCGGTGTGCGAACATCCTTATCCACTAGATAAACGCCTTCCACTTCTCTCTTCTCATCATCAAGCAGGCTGATGACGAATGCATCCACCGGCATGAGGCGGCCAACGGCATCATGGATTGCGGCATAGATTGCTTCTGGATCGAGGCTGGCGCCGATCAGGGAGCTGGCTTGGTTGAGGACCGAGAATCGTTCCGCAGTTCTCACTGTGGACTGATACAGGCGGGCGTTTTCAAGCGCGATCGCGGCTTGATTCGTGATTGTGCGGGCAAGCTCAATTTCAGTCAAAGTAAAGCGCCCATTGCCAACAATGTGGACAAAAAGCAATGCGCGCAGATTCTGTCCGCTGGACAAAGGCAGGACAAGCAAAGCGTTTGTATCGTCACCGACCAAATTCATGATGGGTCGAAGATCGGGTTCAGCTGTGATATTTTCTGTGTTAAAGATGCCCTGTGATTCGCGCAACCGGTCAAATAACGGCGCATCAGACAGAACTTGAGGCAATTCATATTTCGCCTCAGGGAGGGTCAGCTTCCAAATTGCGTTGCCACGCTCAAACGATACTGCCGAGGTGCGAGTCGCGTTCAAGGCCCGGCGCAACTCTTCCGCTGTCAGACGCAGAATTTGATCTGCATCCAGCAAACCGCTGAGGGCGGAAGAGAAGCGATTGAGCAATGCCAGACGTTGCGAACGCTGATCCAAATCCGCGGCGCGGCTGAGGCTTTCTTCAAATAGTTTGGCGTTATCCAAAGCAGCGGCGGCCTGACTTGCAAACGTAGACGCTAGTTGGATTTGCTCACGCGAATAGAAATACGATTGCCATTTTTCCAATGCAATCACACCGATCAATTCAGCCTTGGAAATCAATGGGATTCCAAGCCAAGAAAGATGCGGAGCCTCAACTGGGGGAAACCGCGGATCTTCGCGCACATCGGGCACCGAAATAGGTTGACTGCTCTTGGTCATTTCCTTGAACAGGGCACTATCAGATACTGCAACACTCAAACCAAGGCGTCGCTCGGCGTCGGGGAAACCTCGCACGGCAGCAACAGCCAGGCGCTCTTTATCGCGCAGCCAAAGCGTGGCCGTGTCGAAAGGCAGGACCGGTACAAGTTGTTCGAGGAGAGATACAATGAGTTCATCCGAGCGCAAGTTGGCAGTCATCACAGTCGCAACATCGTTGAGAGCCTGCAACTGACCTGCGCGTTCGGTCATTGCGTGTACCAAACGGACATTTTCCAGCGAGAGCGCCACCTGTTGAGAAAGCGAGAGCATTAAGTTTTCATCTTCGGTATTGAATGCAGACGGTGTGTTGAAATTATCCAGAACAAGGATGCCAAGTGCTTGATTAGCTACCAGAATCGGGACAAATAAACTGGATACAGGCAAACGTCCGCCGGTTGCCTGACGATACAATCCTAGCTTTTCAGAAGGTAAGGCGTAATCGCGTGCAAAATCAATTTCATCCACACACCGCGGCTTCTTACCAGCAAATACTATTCCTGGCAAAGCTTCGCCAACGCGATATGAAATCTGTTCCATGCTGTTGTTATCTGCATAACCGGAAACGGCATGAGGCGTAAGCAGATTACTTTGTTCATTGAACATCAAAACAGCTCCGGCATGCGCCGCGGGTAATACGCGGCGGCTGCTCTCGAGCAAGGCCCGGATAACACTTTCGGGATCCAACCCGCTCAGGCGGCGGCTGAAATCGAGCAAGAGATCAACTTCCTGTAATCGGCGACGCGTTTCATTCAGCAGGGAAATATTTTGAAGGATAACCGAGGTCTGTCTGGAAATCTGATAATAGACCTGCCGGTCTTCTTCCGTAAAATCCTGCATCGGTTCAAGGCCGAGAGCCAGCATTGCCGCAACCGGCTTATTCTCTACGATGACTGGCAGACATATTGCACTTTTGGCGTGCAATTGGGAAAGCAATGGGACATCGCGCCATTCATTGTTTTCATCCAAGTTTGATATCAGAATAGGTTCACCAGTTTGCAAAACCGTGCGCAATGGATTCCGTTGGCCAAACAACGCCTCAGGATTGGTTGATCTCGGAACACTACCCAGAACATGAAGCAGACGTGGGCCTTCCGGAGCATTTTCCGCCACCACAGCAACCGTCATTGCTAATTGAGTCAAAGTCTCGCGTCCCAACGCCATCAGCGCCGACGATGCATCCAATTGTCGGCTCACAGATTCAGTGATCGCCAAACCAGCACGCACGCGTTGAGCACGGCGATCCAAGTTGTGGAGTGAAATCGTCTGTTCCAAATCCTTGTGAAGCAGGATCGGCAGATCTTTTTGTGTAACATTAAGTAATCGTTGCTGGCGCTGGATACCGGAAGAAAGCGAGTCAATTCGATTTTTAAGATCGTTATATCGCCTCGCATTACTAATGATCCACGCTGCCTGTGCGGCAAAGGCTTCTCCAGAATCAATGGTTGCCCGGTCAGGGCGTAAGCCATTGCTTGGCTCATCCAAACTGATCAACCCAAGTGGGCGGCCTTCTGCATCTTCCAACGGGATAAGCAGGAAATCATCCGGATCCCAAGTGTTATGCTTGGATTGATCCCCATGCGCATATTCCAGCGCATAAACGTAATGAACCTCCGTTGGCAAAACAGGCGTTTGATTTGCCGGGATGTAATAGGAACGGCTGATCTTGAACTCAGGCTTCATCAATTGGAGAAGACCAGAATATGGCTGTTTACGCGCCATTAATTCATTTAAGGTTTCTTGAGGAATGCCGAGACCCACGACGCGCCGCAACATTCCGCCCTCAGGCTCATAGACACTGACCAACACCACCTGAAATGGCGTCGAATCACGGATACCTTGCGCAATGACTCTCAAAGATTCGTCAATGGAATCATTGGAATTGATGGCATAACTCGTATTAGACAATTGCACCAGTGTGTCCGCCCGCCGGCGCAAAATTTCTGAGCGTTCCAGTTGACCTTGTATCTTCCAAGCATTGTTCAAAGCAATGGCGGTTTGGAATGCCAAAGCCTCGACAAAATCCAAATCCTTCGGATTGAAGTGCGCGGGTTCTTCAGAATGGAGCTGGAGAAGTCCGATTAAACGCTTTTGATGGATGAGCGGAACAATCAATGCGGAGTGTATACCTGCATGCGGTGGAAAGAAACTTTCCTGATCAAAGTCTGAAATAAGGAAGGACTGCCCCTTTTCAATCGCACTTCGTTCGAACGGAGATATCTCCAGATCCGATGAGCAACCGGTTGATTTGATCACGCGCGGGTCATCTGCGGCCGCTTCGGGGTCTAGAAGAAGAACCGAGCCACAATCTGCCTTCATTGAGCGAACACATTCATTGCGAAAAACTTCGAGCAGTTGAGAGAAATCAAGCGAGCTGGTCAATTCGCGGCTAACTCGCGCAATCGTAATCAATTGTTCCAACTGCTCATGCAATGCCTGGTCTGTTTCCGAACCGGCCTTGAGATTTTCGATAGTGGATGACAACTGCCCAGCGGCGGTTGTAGCAACCTGCAAATCATTATCAGTGAAGAGGTCGGTTTTGCTGCTAGCCAGAATCAACTCCCCGGACAATTTCCCGCGCATGGAAAATGGTACAACCATTACCGATTCAATCCGAAGATTTTCTGATAATGACTTATATGTTGACAAGGCACGCGGATCCAAACTCAAGCGACCGGTAATAAAAAATCGCCCACTCGCGGCGGAATGATAATCGTCATTCTCAAACTCGAATTGCTCAAGAGCTTTCCGAACTTCCACGCCCCTGCCAATTACCGAGTCGCGATGCAATTTCAGTTGACCGCGCATTTCATCTGCCAAAAAGACCGCACCCACATCCGCTTGAAACAGGTTAGTTAACTCCCTGACAGAATATTTCAGTACAGCATCCAGTGTACTTGCTGAAACAGCCAGACTAACCATGCGTTGCAAAACGTCCGAGCGTTGAGTTCGAATATTATTTTGTTGAATCAAAAGGGCATTCTCGATAATGGCCGCGGCTTGATTGCCAACAATATTCATAAGGCGCAATTCGGAATCCGAGAACGCAATCGGACCGCGGCGATGATGCGAGACCTGAAAATAACCCACCATTTTTCCACCCACCTGCAAAGGCACAAGAGCAGAGTCGCGCAAACTAGCCGCGATAGCAATATCCGTCAACCCGAGCAAGCGCCAATTTTCATCTTGCGATGCATCCATGGTCAAGATCGGCTGTCGCCCGCGCAGGAAGGATTCGGCAGGACTTCCCGGCGCAATGGATGCTCGATAAATTTCCACAATATGAACCGGCAGGCCGTGGAACGGTACTTGACCTTCCAGTGTATGTTTGTTCTGATCGTATATCAAAAAACCAACAATGTCCGCATCGAAAAGCGGTGCCACGCTATCCACCAGCTGTGTAAATAAATCCTTCGGATCCTTTATGGAGCCAGCCGCTTGTGCCAGATTAGCAAGCCCAGTCAATTCGGTGGAGCGCCGTTGTTCCTCTTCATATAATATTGAATTACGCAAGGCAATTGATGCTTGTCCCGAAACCAGCCGCAATAGATTTCCGTCCTGTTGGGTAAATGCCGCGCCAGACAGCTGCCCCGCTTCGATCAAACCCACCATTTCGCCACCGGCAATCAGCGGCGCCCCTAGATAAGATTGAATTGCGCTGAAACTACCTTGCGCTTCCTGCGCAGTGAACAAGCGGACATCCGCTATGAAAAGCAATTCCCGATCCTTGATGACTTTTTCGGAAAATTTTCCAAACTGGCTTTGCGATATGCGAACTAGTTTTTGCTTCAATGGATTCTCGCTTTGAAATTGATAAGAAATAAATGCCTGCACGTCTTGATCCCAGACTTTGATCTCTAATAGATCGGCGGGAATGAGCCGGTTGAGATTCTCAAGAATGGAGCGGAGAACCATTTCCAGGTCAAGGCTGGAAGCGATGGATTGGCCAAAATCGGAAACAACTTTTAAAATTGAAGAAGATGCGTCTGCACTTTCACTTGCGAGTGCGGGCGTCAATTCCACGCCGCGCAAAGAAACCAGCATCTTCGGATCTGGACCCGGCACTTGATACGAAGTAAGTTCAGCCAATCTGCCATTAACATTTACGCGCTTCTGGCTGGGCAAGGCGCATACGTCCAAAAACTCCTCTGGAGGACGCACGCGGCGCGCCAAACGTTCGATATCCGCCACATCGTTGTCATGTAAACCAAACCAATCGCGGGCGCGAGGGTTAATAAACTCCACTCGCCCACCAGTTTGTATGACGAGGACTGCTTCACTCGATTGATTAAAATCAGGAAGAACCAGGGAGATATTTTCAATTTGTCCACTGGACACACGATTAGGAAACAGACGCAATAAAACCCAGACCAGTGTGCCAAATACTAGTCCGGCGACGATCAACCCGATTCCCAAATCCATACCAGCGGACATTGGAAGAAACCTCTTACACGGTTGTTAGAGAATCCTGCCGACGGGCATCCGCGGCGAGTTCAGTGATCTCACGAATATCCGCAAACGATTGCTGATTGGGCGATACGATGCCAACTGACATGATCATGAAAGGCACTTTTTCCATGCCGCCCTCAGCTTTGGGAGCCTGCATAAAACCCTGTTGCCGATCAATGAAGTTATAGTGGGTTTGAACCTCAGCCGCGAAACGTTCTTTAACTCGGTGTTTGATGCCCGGCGCAGCGGCATCGGTTGTAATCACAATGAAATTATCGCCGCCAGCGTGACCGATGAAATCGTTTCTCGTCCCAAGCTCATCCACCACCTCACCAATGATCATCGCGGCAAAGCGCATCACATCGTCGCCAGCCACAAAGCCATATACATCCTTGAACGGATCGAAGTGGTTGACCCGCATATCCAGCAAAGCCCAATCTTTTTCCCGAATAATGTGGCGCAATTGTTCTTCGATCAATCGCCCGGCAGGTAATCCCGAACGCGGATCCGTGAGACTCTCGCGTTCCGACCGCCGGATAGCACCCTGCACGCGCAGTTTCAATTCCTCGATATCAAAGGGTTTAGTAATGTAGTCGTCTGCACCGAGTTCCAGCCCCTGTAGTCTGTCACTGCGTTCATCTTTCTGCGTCAGGAAGATAACCGGAATGTGGCTGGTGCGCGTGCTTGTCCGCAAATTGCGGCAGACTTCATAGCCATCAATATCCGGCAACATGATATCCAGCACGATCAGATGCGGAAGCACATGCTTTGTCTTCTCCAGCGCGTCCCTGCCTCGATGGGCAAGATCTACCTCGAACTCCATGCCGGAGAAATAAATCTTGAGCATGTTAGCAATATCCACATCATCTTCAACAACGAGCAGTCTCGCTTTTCCCATAGAGCCTCCTCAAACACGCCGCCATTCTAAGGCAGGTGTCCCTCGAGTCGATCTGACCCGACGGGCATTGCGGCGCACAGATTCAATTTGTTCTTCCGTCACTTCACGCTCAAACGAGCGGAACCCGCTCAAGCGAAATCCATGTTTATCTGCAAGTGCCGTGATCTCATTCACACGTTCCAACGTAATTTCCTCGCCAATGGTGTAATCCTCAAAGCGACCTTCCAATGCCAAAGCCATGGTCTCAGCCATGCAGGCATATGCCTTGCCTTCGGGAAAGCCAAAATCGAAATGAAAATTCACGGGGCCTGGTATATCTACCATTCCGCCGTCAATTACTAATATATCATCTCTAGCCGCCGCGACCATTGCAGAAACATCGCGGGGCCGGGCTACATCACAAACAACGCTTCCCGGCTGCAAATGCTCCGGATGAATAATATCATGAATGGCACTCGTCACTGTGAGAATCAACTGCGCTTCGGCAAGCCGACTCATGTCCGTGCTGACGATTAATTCGGCTCGCGCTTCGACTCTAAGCCGTTCGCGCAGAACCTCAAGCTTTTTCTCGTCCCTGGCAATCAGGATCAGGCGTTCCACGTCGCCCGCCAACAGTTCCGCGCAGACGCGCCCAATCGCTCCAGTCGCACCAACGACAGCCGCTGTCGCTCCGTTCAACGGAATGTCCATCACCTTCGCCGCATCGCGTATCGCTTGAACCGCCAGCGAAACCGTATACGAATCGCCAGTGGTAACCGGAATTTCAAGTTGCTTCGCGATGGTGATGCCTGCGTCGCCGATCACCGATGTGAACGCGCCCAAACCCAAAATCTGCGCGCCCAGCTGTTCAGCCATCCGTCCGGTTTGGATGATCTTACGATAGACGGTTCGTTCCGACAATTCCATCATGCGTTTCGGCGTATAGGGACAAGCTATAAACCAGCCTCTGATCTGCTTGCCCGTCGCGGCAGATGTGATGCCTTCAATTTCGGAAAGATAAACCGGCGGAAAGAATGTGGAAAAGAAATTAATCTGGCCTTCCGTTAGGATTTTTCCAAGCAACGGATATTTACGGCTGACATCACGTTTCGGGTCGATGGGATGGATGATAAAAGCAAAACTGTCCATCACCATGACTCTAATTCCTTATCCTTCTGGCGATGATACAAGGCCTGGTGTAAGTTTCCCGACTTGAAATGATGATGATCGCTATCCTCATAATGCACATCACGGTCAATCACGCGTCGCTCTTTCGAAGCAGCTAAGACCACATCCGATTCAATGATGCGCGATGGATAAACGATCATCCCCGCGCCCAGGCGACAGTTATGTCCCACTGCGCCGCCCATCACGGGTCGGTTTGAAATGCTCAGCCTTCCATTCCCGTCCAAAGCCTTCAAAGGCGCCGGAATAAGATTGTAATCAGTGAATGTGGAACCTGCGCCGATGAAAGTATTGCGCCCCACTACGCACATTTGCAAACAAGTATTCTGCGCGATCATGCTGTTATCCATGACGGTGGTCATGAACAAAGCTGCGCGGAACGGCAGGAATGTCCCATCCCCGACTACAGAAAGCATCAACTGCACGTCTTGCGAAACATTGACGTTATTTCCGATGATGCAGTTCTCGATCACTGCGCCAGCATTGACCATGACATTGTCGCCAATTGTTGTCGGTCCATGAATGACGGCACGCGGATCAATCACACAGTTCTTGCCGACGTGGACGAGGTCTGAACACTCAAGCAGTTGTCTTCCTTCATAGATTGCCTTGCTGAGGACTCCCAACTTGAATGCCAGGTCTTCATTGAGGCGTTTTTCAAACCGCGCCCCGCGTCCAAACAAACCAAATACAACATCGGCAATGAAGATATGCACCCACGAATCAATCGCAATCAAAGAACGCAATGGCACATGGAAAAGCAAATCGCCGCTTTGATCCGCCATATAAGTTGGAACATGATAATAGCCGATCTCGCGCGATTGCAAATCAATCACCAGAGGATCCACGTCCGCCACCGGTCCATTGGGGTAATACCATAAGTCGGCCAGATAGATGCTTCCGGCTGGTGTGTAGGAGGTTGAAAGCGGCAAGGCATGTTCTTTAAATGCCGGATCATCCGCCGACAATGCGGCCCGCACTGCCCGCTTGCGTTTTTGGGCCTCTATCATAAAAGTTCGAATGTACGGCTCATCGAAGAACAGATTGTCGCGATATACCAAAGTCGGTTCGCGAACGGGCGGCATGGGCATGCCTTTTTTTAATTCCAGTTCCCGCGTCACATAAGGCGCAAGCAGGTTGCGCTGCCACAGCCAAAGCGGCGCATTCTGCAAACGCAGTTCGCGCGCCGGTTCGCAGAATGGCATGATCACATTCGGTGCATGAAGAATGATTTTAAGCATGGTCTCTTAATTTTAATATAGTAGGGGCGGGAATATCCCGTCCCTACAATTTTGTTAGAGAATCCAACCTCTAAGATAGAGGCGTCGGATCAATGACAATCGTACAGGCAGGGTCACCACGCGCAATGCAGGCAATCTCCTCGACAGTGAATATCTTACCACCACTCAGCCAGTAAAGTGCCTCCTGCAAAAGTCCCACCGCCAAATAGCAAACCGGTTCGGTTGTCTTGCGTTCCCAACACAATGGACAACGCTCAATATGCCAGAACAACTTGTCATCTTTTTCTTCGATTCGAACAACTTGATCAGTTTGCTTATTGAAAAGATCGGCAAACAATTTTGCTCCGCTATGGATTTTTGTGGGAAGGGGAAGCAGGCGGAACGCCATCTCGGTCAGGCCGAGCATGGAGCCATATTCACGCAAACCATATTGGAAGCAGGCGCGTCCGATACGTAAAGCTGTACCGCGTCCGCCCTGCAGACCGTAAACCTGCTCCAGCGATTCTTGAAGGTGAGTCACCGCCTTGAATGGAAAAGTTTTTTCGGGAAGCGCCTCCGGATATTCGTCCGAGTAAGAGGCGAGAGAAGATAGATTGAGAACGGAACGAACGCCTTCCCTTCCGACCACTTCCTCCATCGCAAGGAGAATGATGCGTCCCATCTGCTTAGGATAAAAATATTCAGTCATAACGTTAGATTGATCGGATCCGGCTCATCAAGAAAAGCTTTAAGCTTCTGGCTGAATTCAGTAGGTTCATCCAACATAATGAAATGGCCCGCATTATGGAAACATTCCACGCGGGCCTGCGGCACACCGGCTTGCAAAGGCTTCCATTGTTTAGGATCAACGATAATATCTTTGTCACCAAACATGCCCAAGACCGGCACGTGAACTTGGTTAAGGCTGGAACGCAAATCCGTCTTGCGCAGCGACCCAATGCTGGCGAAGAAAGCCTGCATCGTCGTGCGGGAAACATCGCGATCCATCATCGTCGCCCAGTTACGATCCTTCGAATAAGCAGAAGCCAGCAAATGATAAAAAGATTTGTAGACCCAAATATTATGATAGGTGAGCCATCCAAATGCGCGATAACCAAAAACCTTGGGAAAAAAGAACAGCGACGAGCCGACAATCGGCGAGCCGATGATCACAACCTTGCTGACGCGCTCGGGATATCTTATGGCGACGGCCAGGCTGACGGTTCCGCCCATGCTATGTCCCACCAATGGCGCGCGGGCAATTCCAAGTTGCTCCATAAATTGATTGACGAGGCCGACAAAGTCCTGCACCGCATACGTATCCCGTTTGGTGCCTGATTCGCCAAAACCCCAAAAGTCCAACGCATAGGTGCGATAGAACGCGCCGAGGTAAGCCATCGTTTTCTGCCACAGTCCCCATGAGCCTTGATAGCCATGCAGGAGAATAACAGGTTTGCCTCTCCCATAAACTTCGTAATGAACAATTCCCTGATCAGTCGTTATTGAAGACACACGATTCTCTCATGGATGCAGGAGATAATGCTTTCTAAAATTATCACCGCCGGGACTCTTCCATCAGCGGCGATATTTTACCAAACAAACCAATTTTATTTACCGGATTCCATCTCTGCCAGAATGCTGTAAAGTAATTCCAACAAAACCTGTTTGACCTGCGTTTTATTAGTAGCCACGCAAGGCAATAACTTGGTTTTGGCATCGAGCCGCAGTGCATGGCGCATATCCTCCAACTCCCAAGCATCTTTTTTATCCTGCTTATTGGCGGCAACGACAAAAGGCGTGGGCGCATAGGCGCGGAAAGTCTCAAGGATGGAACGGGCCTCACGGAAAGTCTCAGGGCGGGTCGAATCAACCATAACAATGAAGCCTAACATGCCCTCCGAGAGAATCTCCCACATGAAGTCGAATCGTTTCTGGCCGGGAGTTCCGAACAGATAAAGAACCAAATCTTCATCCACAGTGATGCGGCCAAAGTCCATGGCGACCGTGGTCGCATCTTTGACGGATCGTTCCGCGGCGCTGGTAACTTTTCGCTCCGTTGCAACTACATCAATCTCGCTCACCGATTGGATGAACTGAGTTTTGCCGGCGCTAAAGGGACCTGTAACCACCATTTTAACTGTTTGCATAATTCCGTTCCTTCCAAAATAAATTACAACTTCTGGATGCGCCCGATCAGTTTGTTGATGAGCGTCTTTTGTTCTTCTTTATCCTGCGTTGGGAACATCTTTGGATTCACGTGCGGCACCGCTTGAGCACCCAACGGGCGGAGCATCTCAACGAGACCCGCTTGAATCAAGCCATAAACAATGCGGCGGATTTCCATATCGCCCAGTTTCGCAGCCGAAGCGATTTGCTTCATGGTGTTCTTCGGATTAATATACTTAACCACGCGCCATTCTTCGACGCTGAGATTGAGATTCGTCATCGGACGATCGGTAAATTTGAGCGCCATATCGAGGCTGGGAATCTCATCCTGCAGTTCCTCCCATTCGCGCAATTGACGCGAGCCTTCGATAATTAGATTTTCAAGATCCAACCGCACATTGATGCGGTCGTCAGGCGGAAGCATATCATTCTCGAAACGGAAGAAACCTTCGACCCAGGAAAAGAGGCGGCGGATTACATCGGTGAAATAACTTTGCAAGTTGAGCAGGATATCTTCCTGCGAAACGTAACCTGCGTTGATCAGCAGAAGTCCGAGTTCCTTATCCGTCATTTGACCGGAGCGTTCAGCAATCGCACGATACTGGTTGGCATTCAACTTGTTGGCTTTATGTAAAACGGACGCCAAGCCATTATCTTCCGAACCGATGCGGGCATATGCCAGTTTCCCCTCTCGAAACGAGACTTGAGCTTGTTCGCTCGGACCATCGACGACCAGCGTGCCGGTCTTTTGCGCCAGATTGATCAGGTTGAGCAGTTGAGTTATTGTAAAGTCACGCAGATTGCCGCGTAAAGCCATATCGCCTCATGAGAAGCCCCCATGAAGGGAGCAAGTGGATGAAATTATACTGCAAGAAATGGAGGCGTCAATTAATCGAATTAACATTCTTGTGAGGAAGAATTACAAATGTATGTTATAGTCCGATGGCTTTTAGGAAAACATGATGCAATATCCGCCGCTTTCGTTAACGTTGATGCTGGCTTTCACGTGCTGTGCATTGGGCTTAGTACTTGGGCTTGTGATTCTAGGTTTTGCGCTTTCGTTCCAAAACCGCAAGAAAGATAAGAAAGAGAAAAGGAAGTAGCCCGCCGCCCCACCCGACCTCACCTGCACTTGCATGCAGGTGCAAGTGTCGGTCACCCTCCCCAAATATCCACAGGATATTTGGGGAGGGCTGAGGAGGGGTAAAATAGCACCTATGCGTTATATCTACTTTTCTCCACATCTGGACGATGCCGTTCTCTCAGCCGGAGGGCTGATTTACGATCAGGTTCAGGCTGGACATTCGGTTGAGATTTGGACGTTCATGTGCGGCTTTCCCGAGGGAACAGAATTAACCGATTTTGCCAAACACCTCCACGCCATGTGGGGGACCACATCCGCTGAAGAAACGATTCGCGTTCGACGCACAGAGGATGAAAAAGCCGCGGCCATGGTTGGAGCGAAAGCTGTTCACTTTGATTTTCTGGATTGCATCTACCGGCGCGGCAGGAATGGAGAATTCTTATACAACGATGTGATCATCCCTCCCAACCTAGCCGAGGCGGATCTGCCACCACAAATCGCGCAAACGATGGTCGCCTGGTTAAAGCCGGATGACTTCGTCATCGCCCAGCTGGCAATCGGAGGACACGTTGATCACCTCATCGTGCGAAGCGCCGCTGAATTGATTAAACGTTCGATAGTGTGGATTGCCGATATTCCATATCTGATGAATTATCCAGATGATCTCGCGTCGAAAACGGCGGGGATGAAGGATGCTGTTCTACCGGTTTCGGAAGCCGGCCTCAAGGTCTGGCAGGACGCGATTGAAATATACACCTCCCAGTTCTCGACTCTCTTCGATTCCACCGAAATCATGCACCAAAAGATCAACGAATATCGCTCTGAACGAAAAGGCATCTGTTTTTGGCAGCTTGCTCAGACATCTTAAAGCCGCGCTTGCATCGCCCTTTGAATCGTGATATATTAAGCGCGCCGTTGGAAATGGCACCCAATTGCATCCTTTACAGGATGCAAATTCTTTAGTAAGGAAAGTATTATTATGGCGACAAAATTCCTGACCAAGGAAGGCTATCAGAAACTTCAGGATGAGCTTGATCACCTGCGAACTGTCAAGCGCCAGGAAGTAGCGGACCGCTTGCACGAGGCGATGGAGGGCGGAGAGCTCATCGAGAACGCAGAATATGAAGCGGCCAAGAATGAACAGGCTTTCGTCGAAGGCCGTATTCAGGAATTGGAAACGCTGTTGGCCTCCGCGCACGTGATCGAGGAAGAAAAGGAAAAGAATCATCGGTCGGGCCTGGTGGAAATTGGCTCCACCGTAACCATTCAGGAACAAGGTTATGAGGCCGAGACGTACACGATTGTCGGCGCGGCGGAAGCCAACCCACGCGAAGGCAAAATCTCGAACGAATCGCCCATTGGCAAAGCTATTCTGAATCATGAAGTCGGCGATGCGGTACACGTTGAAACGCCGGATGGAACATATAAAGTCAAGATCATCAAAGTCAAGTAAATCGAGGATTGACTTGGCGGCCCCGCGCGTCTGCAATTAGGCCGCGCGGGGCTTTTTGTTTTTGCCCCTCCCTGCCCTCCCCAAACACATCTTCGATGGATTTGGGGAGGGTGACCGGGGTCGGGTGGCGCTTGAGGTTATTATGACTGATTACACTTCTCTTGAAAAAATTCGTTTGCAAAAAATCGAAGTGTTGCGCGCGGAGGGCGTGGAACCTTTCCCAACGCGCACCGAGCGGACGCATACCAGCGCGCAAGCTATTGCCGAATTCGAATCGGCAGAGAAAGATGGCAGAGAAGTCAAAGTGATCCTCGCGGGACGTATCCGCGCCACGCGTGCTATGGGCAAGATTTCATTTGCTCACATCGAAGACGGTGCCGGAAAAATTCAGCTCTTCTTTCGCATCAACGAGTTGACGCAAGAGCGGGTCGACTTCTTCAATAAGATGTTCGACATCGGCGATTTTATTCAAGCCTCGGGTCTGATGTTCCGCACCAAAACCGGCGAAGTCACGCTTCACGTCCATGACTTCAAATTCCTTACCAAGGCCGTGAGCCCCTTGCCCGCTGACAAAGATGTGACGCAGGACGACGGTACCGTTGTCCGTTATGCCGCGTTGGAAGATCCTGAACTCCGCGCTCGACAACGTTATGCCGACCTTGCCGTGAATCCCGAAGTGCGCGAGACATTCCGCCAGCGCGCGGTAACGATCAAAGCTCTGCGCGAATTTCTCGATGATAAGGGATTTCTCGAAGTGGAAACTCCCATCCTTCAGCCAATCTATGGAGGCGCGGCGGCGCGTCCGTTCACTACACATCACAATGAATTAAATCAGGATATGTATCTGCGTATCTCGTTTGAACTTTATCTCAAACGATTATTAGTTGGCAATCTTGAAAAAGTCTATGAGATCGGACGAGATTTCCGCAATGAAGGCGTTTCATACAAACATAACCCGGAGTTCACGCAATTGGAATTCTACTGGGCGTATGCCGATTATCTCAAGGTCATGGAATTGACCGAGCAGATGGTGGCCTATGCCGCGGAAAAAGTCACGGGCGGGACGAAGATCAAACATGGCAATTACGATATTGAGTTCAAGCCGCCGTGGCGCAGACTCGAAATGCGTCAGGGATTGATCGAAGCCTCTGAAATTGATATTGCCGAACACAAAACCGCCGAGGCGTTATTCAAAGCGATTGTGTCGAAGCACAAAGATAAAACTCCCGATCCCAAAGCAACGCGCGGCAAATTGATTGACTTTATATTAAGCGAGTTCCTTGAGCCAATGTTGATCCAACCGACATTCATCTACGATTATCCGCGCGATATATCGCCGCTGGCAAAATCCAAACCGGGCGATCCATTACTCGTCGAGCGTTTCGAGGGTTATGTCGCGGGCTTTGAATTGTGCAACGCCTTCACCGAGTTGAATGATCCGCTCGATCAGGAACAACGCTTTCTCGAAATGGGACGTGATTACGCCGCCGACGATGAAGAGAAACATCCGATGGATGAGGATTATCTGCGCGCCATGCGTTACGGAATGCCGCCTTGCGGCGGATTCGGCATGGGCGTGGATCGTCTTACGATGTTGTTGACGGATAAACATTCCATTCGTGAAGTGTTATTGTTCCCCGCTTTGCGGAATGAAGAATGATACATCAAATGGCGGTCGCGTCGGCGGCGGGTCTCGGCACGTTCTTCGAACTACTCGACCATCGCCACTAGATCGAGATCACGTCAAATGAATAAAACCATCCTCATCCTCGGCGACAGTATTACTCTGCTCCTCGTCACGCTGATTGGTTTTGCAACTCATGGCGAGACTTCAATTTCTTTTTTCCCACGCATATTGACTACGTTCATTCCACTTATTATCGGATGGTTTCTGCTTTCCCCTTGGTTTCAACTATTTAATTCTGAAATAGATTCAAACCTCAAACAACTCTGGCGCCCCGCAATGACCATGCTCTTCGCCAGTCCGTTGGCAGTTATCCTGCGCGGACTAATCCTCAACGCGCCGATCATTCCAATCTTTGCTGTTGTGCTCAGCGCGACCTCTGCATTGGGAATGATGATTTGGCGAACGTCATATTTGCTACTAAAGTACAAATTACACTAAATTTGCACACTAATCCAATGCCATGACAAATCTAGAAGGAAACTTCTTCAATATCTTCAATTTTCTGTGTAAGATCGACAATACGGTTAATATTTTCGACAAGGAAATCTCTTGTAATTGCTATCCAATTTTCTTCTGCATCTGATTCAGAAAATTTGGTTTTCTCCTTAATATTGCCATTCTTGTCGAGACTATCATAGTTTGAATGAACAACTGTATTTTGTATCTTAGCTATATCCTTAAGCTCAGAGATTATTTTGACCATTCTTTCGATAGATAATGATTCTAGCGATTGGGGCCGGACAAAGTATCGGCCATATTTGTAAAGTCTCTCAAGCAGTTCAATTTTTTAATTGAAGCTCAAACCTGAGAGAAAGATATACTCGTAACCTTTTATATCGCTTTCATTTATGTGTAATGCAAGAAGATTAGCAACAGCATCATCGAGATCATTAAACTCAATCACAAAATTACCAACCCAATAAGAAATACTTCTTAAGTAACAATACCTTCGCCAATTATGATGTAGGAACTGGTTCAAGAACCGGATGAACCATTCCCAAGCGAGCAATTTGCTCGAAGATCTCGGCCAATAAAAT
>Ga0209039_10000598_pt1 | contig 35081 bp, 42 predicted proteins | sample BogFormECP12_OM1_FD_188238 | JGI IMG/M metagenome (GOLD analysis project Ga0209039, IMG submission 188238) | Bog forest soil microbial communities from Calvert Island, British Columbia, Canada - ECP12_OM1 (SPAdes) (version 2) | ecosystem: Environmental > Aquatic > Freshwater > Wetlands > Bog ... | reverse complement strand
AGGGTTATATCAACGCCAGCGCGGAATACGCTCAGGGATTCTCTCGTCACCCAACTTGTGACAAATCTTTTTCAATTCGGCGTATGCGCCTTGCCACTTCAAGTCACTGAGCTTTTCTTTCATCGGAACATCCTCGCGCAGCGTGGCTAACTTCCGATAGAGCAGGGCTTCCTCGCGATGTCCATTTAGACTTTCTGCTAAACTTGCGGCGCGTCCCGGAGTTATCGTTTTCAATTTCCATTTGCTCGAATCGTTCGGGATCGACTCCAAATGCTCAAAGCGCGTCAGCACGGCTGAACTCGATTTGGCTCCCCAGCCCGGAATGCCCGGATATCCGTCCGCAGAATCGCCGACCAGCGCTAGCCAATCCGGGATGGATGGCGGTCGCACGCCGAATTTTTTCGTCACACCTTTTTCATCAAGTATGATCTCGCGTCGACGATCCCAACACACGATTCGTTTGCTGGATACCAATTGCGCCAAATCTTTATCCGGTGAGCAGATCACAATCTGTTCCACCATCTTATTCTTTTTGAAGCGCGCGGTCGCAGTTGCCAACGCATCATCAGCCTCAAACTCCACCATCGGCCAGACAACGACTCCAAGTGCCGCAACAACCTCCTCCGCCAACGGGAACTGTGCTAAAAGATTTGGATCAACGCCTTCGCCTGTTTTGTATCCGCAATAAAGATCATTGCGAAAGGATTTGATCACATGATCGAAAGCACACGCAACATGCGTTACCTCCGGACTCGTCAAAAGCATCAGCAAGCTTCTCAATAGTCCAAGTGTTGCGCCGACCGCGCGACCATCGAGAGCCTCCTTTGGAGGCGCGCCGAAATGATTTCGGAATAACTCATATGTGCCATCGATGAGATGAATCTTCATTCACTTAATTTTTTTTATATCAAGCTGATATGTGAGAACAACGATCCCGGAGCTGAAAGGCTTAGTATCTGAAAGCTTCAGAACCTTGAGATCGCTTCCTTCTCCAAAGAGGCGCTTTCCACCTCCAACTACGATTGGGTGGATGATAAGCCGAAACTCATCCACAAGATCATCTTGCATCAGCGTCTGAACTAGCTCAGAACTGCCCTCGACCAAAATATCTTTTCCGGGTTGTTCTTTGAGTGCTTCTATTTTTTCCACAACTTTGTCATTGATGATCGTTGAATTATTCCACTTGGCGCTTTTGAGGGTGGTTGAAACAACATATTTGGCGATGCCATTCATCCTCTCACCAAAGTCACCTGTGTCTTTCATTGCAGGCCATGCTTTTGCAAAACCATCATAGGTTACTCTGCCCAACAAAAGAGCATCGCACGTAAAAAGTTCATCGTACTTGAACTTCATCGCTTGTTCATTCCAGAATTGGCTGCTCCATCCACCATATTTAGATTTGTCGCCGCCACCCGGGTCTTCTATAACACCGTCGAGTGTCAAGTATTCGGATACGATTATTTTTCTCATGTTATTTCTCTTTTCATTCATTGTGAATCTTTATACGGCATCGTAGAAACAATTCGCGATAATTTACCCGCCAGCCATGGCTCCCACAATCCGAAACGGTTCTCGTCCCGTTATGACCGCGTCGGTCAAGGGAAAGTCTGGAGATTCGAGGGACCAATCTTCTCCGCAGGCAAAAAATCGAATGAAGGGCCGACGCTGTTTTGTGATGTGGTCACGGATCGTTCCGCGTAACATTGGATACTGAATCTCTAGCGCGTCCAGAACCGAGCCAAGAGTCATCGGCTCTTCAATTTGAAGTTCAACTTCTTTGCTAACCTGCGCCAGCGTCCGCAGATGTTGCGGCAGTGCGACGCGTATCATGAGAATGTCTGAACTTCAACCGACAGCACTGCAGGAAGATCGCGAACGATGGGCTTCCAGCTATCACCTGAATCGGCTGAGGCGTACACTTGTCCGCCCGTGGTGCCGAAGTAGATCCCGCACGAATCGAGTGAATCAACAGCCAGCGCACTGCGCAAGATGTTTACGTAGCAATCGCCTTGGGGCAGGCCTTTTGTAAGCGCCTCCCACTCGTTCCCGCCCGTGCGACTGCGATAAACGCGCAACTTTCCTTCCGGCGGATAATGCTCCGCGTCACTCTTGATTGGCACGACATAGATAGTGTTTGGCTCGTGCGTGTGCACAGCAATTGGAAATCCGAAATCGCTTGGCAGGTTGCCGCTGACCTCGCTCCATGAATTGCCCGTGTCGTCACTTCGCATCACATCCCAATGTTTTTGCATGAACAAAACGTTTGGACGCGATGGATGCATCGCAATATTATGAACGCAATGACCGACTTCAGCGGTCGCGTCGGGAAGTTCGGACCCAGAGTTAAGTCCTTTGTTGATGGGTCGCCATGTCTTGCCACCGTCGTCAGTGCGGAACGCACCCGCAGCGGAGATGGCAACAAAGATCCGTTGAGGATTGCTCGAATCGAGAATGATCGTATGCAGACACATACCACCTGCGCCTGGTTGCCAGAGATTTCCTTTCGCTGCGCGCAACCCGGGAAGTTCATTCCAAGTTTGTCCACCATCCGTTGAACGGAATAGGGCAGCGTCTTCCACTCCTGCATAGACTGTATCCGGATCAGTCAGCGATGGTTGGAGTTGCCACACACGTTTGAATTCCCAGGGATGTTGCGTGCCGTCATACCAAAGATGTGTGCCGGGCACACCATCGTAAGCGAACTTGTTGCCAACTGGTTGCCAGGTTTTTCCGCTATCATCCGAGCGTTGAATCACCTGTCCGAACCAGCCATTGGATTGCGATGCATAGATTCGATTTGGGTCCGCGGGCGACCCATTCATGTGGTAGATTTCCCAGCCCGCAAAGTGTGGCCCGCTAATATCCCACTCCTCGCGCTTTTCATCCGAGGTCAGAATAAACGCACCCTTATGAGTGCCAACCAATAATCGTACTCTGTTCATATTCTTCTCCTTTTCTAATGTTAAAGACTCTTTCAACGATTAATATTATGTTCTATCGAGCTGACATAAATCATCAGACACAGTACACTTGCATTAAATATTTTCTTCTCGCATCAATTCTCGCGCGCCGTGGGTGTATCGAGAAACGAAGTAATTATAGATGCTAATGTTGGCGACGAAATAATATCATAGTGTGACGCGTTCGGTAGAATCGCAAGCCGTGCTGTTGGTCGGTCAGAACCATCCAAGCCAGCGTCGCGCTGACCGCCGCCCAGCAACGCAAAGAATTCCATGATGTGCGAGGTACGATAAGTATCTGCATCGGCGAAGATGATCATCACAGGCGATTTGATTTCAGCCACACCTTTCGACCAATCAAAGTCTTGCCTCATCAGATGACCAAGTTTGGTGAAAAGTGCCGCCCAGTCCTTGTTTGGATAAAGTTTGGCAAGAGGTGATTGGCTCATGAACTGTGCGGCATCAGGTCCCATATGTTCGAAACTTTCCAATACCTCGGGATAAAACCCTCCGTGCTTGAACGCAGCGGAAACGAGCACAAGTTTGTGGATCAAGTCTGGATGCCGGATTGTGGTTTGCAGCGCCACTTCGCCGCCAAGCGAATAGCCCAATAGGTCGGTTTGTTCCAGACCGAGGTATTTTATCAGTGCCGCGATATCGTCCGCCATTAACTCGAAGCTGAGTGGCCGCTCGATGTCGGCTGTCCGCCCATGGGCTTGTAAATGAACGGCGATTATCTGTCGGTTTTTGGCGAAGGCAGGCATAATGGGGTTCAACATTTCGCTCGCACCAACTCCGCCATGAAGCAGGATTAGCGGTTTACCTTTGCCTTGGATCTCATAGTATAGATTGAGTCCATTTACAGAAGCGTAACTTCCTTTGACTTTCTTGTTTGTTGCTTTTGTACTAACTTTTTTCTTTGCCATGATTATCTCTTCTCTACTTTATAAATAACACGGAAATCGAGATGGGTTACGTCCGGAACTACTATTACACCTGTGCTTTCCAATTCAATGGGTGTTACGTCCAAGTGATCGAACAATCGGATACCGCCGCTGCAGGACGGGCATCAGGTTGATGTGGATTTCGTCCAGCAGACCCAATTTTATACATTGCTGTGTAATGCTTGCACTGCCTATGGCAATGATCTTATCACCGGCGATTTTCCTGGCTTGTTCGATGGCGCGTTCCACACCATCAGTGACGAAAGTAAATGGCGATCCGCTCTTGACCCATTGTGTTGGGACATCGTGGGTAACAATCACCATCGGTAAATCCGTTGGATGTCTGCCGCCCCATGCCTGCGCGATGTCAAATGTCCTACGCCCGTATACTATTACTCCCATTGATTGGGCTGCATCTCGAAAACGTTTGGCGCTTTCAGGTGAGAGTTTGAACGTTCTATCGCCGCTCGGCACTTCATAAGCGGTGTCGCCGCTTGAGTACCACTTGAATAGCCGCTCGCCGCCACCGCCGAGGGAGTTGTCAACGCCGTCATTCGGTCCGGCGATAAACCCATCGAGTGACGTGGATAACTCTACATTAACGATACCCATTTTCATTTCCTCTTCGGCTCATAATATAGTAAAACATTTCCATTTTTGAATGTCCGTGTTTTGATAAGACTCAAATCAAATTTTCCTTTGATGCCGTTGAATAAGGATTTTCCATCTCCCAGAACAACGGGATTGACCATAACTCGGAACTCGTCAATCAAACCATATTCAATGAATGTGACAGCCAAATCGGAACTTCCAAGAATAATCATATCCTTGCCGGATTGCTTTTTTAGCTTCTGCGTTTCTTCTACAAAGTTATCTTTTATCAACCTTGTATTCTGCCATTCCCCTTTTTGAAGCGTTTTTGAAAATACAAGTTTGGGCGTGGCATTCATCTTTTCAGCGACAACCGGATCATTTGTCTTGGCGGCGGGTGTTGGCCAATAACTTGCCATCATTTCATAGGTCACTCTACCAAACAATAAAGTGCCCACAGCGCTGAGCTGTTCGATTGCAAATTCATTGAACTCCTCATCTACATTATGCCAGCTAATGTCCCTGCCTATTCCCTCGAAATAGCCGTCGAGTGATATCAACATGAAGAAAATTATTTTTCTCATTTTGTTTCTCAGTTCTTCTGTTTAACTCTAAAATTTGTTTGATATAAGTAAGCGTACTATTCGATGTTGTGCGTTAATCTGCAATCAGAAATGCAAGCTCAGTCTTGAACTTTGTCGGGTCCTTCTCAGTTGCAGGGTCGGAGAAATAGAATTCAGCGCGTCCGTTCCACCATTCAACACCTTTTTTCTCGGATGTATCCCATTTAATTTTGTTTTCCTTTGCCCATTCTAATAAGGCAACAGTGGCTTTGAAGATACCCTTCCCTTTATAAGGACCATTGTAAAGAAGTGTGGCATAGCGGCCGGCAGGAAGAAAGTCTGCGATGATGCGATCGGTTCCTTTGACAGCTTTATTCACCGTGAAGCCAATATCGATATCTAGCTTCTTCGACATATCGGTGGTGAGGTAGCGAATAATGGCTAGACCCGAGGGCTGGATTTCGTTATGCATCATCCATTGATACACTTCGTTCCATGCCGGTTGCAAATATTTTCCAAAGGGGATGGGCACGGCTGTACGAATGGCAACAAAATATTGTTTCTTTCGTCGTTCGATCTTGGGCTCTGTGATCATGGCTCGCTCTCCTTTATGTTATTGTAGAACACGTATTCTATTACGTCAAGGTGTAAGAATGATTTCTCTAAGCTCATCTACAGGGAATAATCTTGTTGCGCGACTTATGGTACAACTTAGCTTATAGTTGGCTGTAATTGTTTAAGCTCGTAAGAGTAGGTGAATCTATGAAAGAACAAGCGGAAGTCTGTATTGCTAATATTAGTCCACACGAACGACTCAAACGATTGATTGGCGGTGTAATTCCTTTTGTCATCGCGCTCGCCATTCTTACTTGGTTGATCTTGGCGGATGTGAATCGTCTATGGCGTCTACCGTTATTTATCCTGTTTATAGGGGCTGGCTCAGGCTTCTTTCAATGGCGCGATAAGACTTGTGTAGGGCTATCCTCGCGCAGTTCGCGCAATTTAACTGGCAAAGAAGAAAAGATTGAAGATGAAGCCGAACTGGCTCAGGTTCGGCAGCAGGCGCGTAAAGTGAACATTGAGGCCTTTCTGGCAGTTATCACATTGACGGTGATTGCGCTGGCATTGCCGATTTAATTTAAGGAAAGGAAAAATTATGAGAATCTTTTTGAATATTGTTGCTGTATTGTTGATTCTTCTTGGTGCAGGCTGGTTCTTTCAAGGGATTGGCGTTTTAGGCGGCAGTATGATGACAGGTCAAGTCCAATGGGCAGTCTATGGCGGCATCGCGTTCCTTGTTGGGATTGGACTGCTTGTGTTTGCTAATCGGAAGAAAACGCCTTCATCTAAGACCGAGAAGTGAATTGATCATTTAATAGAATAATCTAAAAAGAGAATATCGAAATATGACTCAGGACTTCTCAGCTCCCGCATCTGAAATAGTGCTTCAACAAGTTGCCGATCGGATTCGGGAACGAAACATCGAGGTGTTGATCGTTAACAATGGAGAAGAGGCGCGGCAGGTCGTGCTAGATCGATTGCCCAAGGGTGCGCAAGTCCACTCCGGAAAGTCGAAGACTCTTCAGGATTCTGGTATTTTCGATGCAATACACGATCCGAATCAATATAACGCCTTGCGGCATCAAATGCTCAAAATGGATCGCAAGACTCAAGCGCAAGATATTCGGAAACTCTTGGCGGCCCCTGATTTCATGTTGGGCAGTGTTCAAGCAATCACAGAGAATGGAATTCTGGTGGATGTCTCTGCCACCGGAAGTCAGATTGGTCCTTATGCTAACACAGCTCGTAAGGTGATTCTAGTGGTAGGTAGTCAAAAGATTGTGCCCGACATCGAAACTGCATTTAAACGTATACGTGAATATGTGCAGCCGTGGGAAGAAGCTCAGGTGCGGAAAGCCGCCAATATGGGAACATTTGTTGGAAAGATCCTAATCATCGAACGCGAGTGGGTCAACGAGCGAATGACTGTAATACTAGTAAGAGAACCGATTGGGATTTAGAAGATCGTTCAGGGATTGTAATGAGTAAAAGCAAACAAGATCGCCTTGTTGCCAAGCTGAGTCGGTTATGGAATGATCAACAAGATCAGGCGCTGATTACTAAAGCAATTCAGGCAATTGATTCTCGATATGACTTGAACAAGAAAATGACGCGCGAGCTAGGCGTCGAAGAAATCATCGTGCAGATGTTTGGAAGGCTTGCAGATTCATTTGAAACCTTACCAAGTATTCAAGGCAAACAAATCTTGGATATTGCCTGTGGTTCAAACAGCAGCAAGGCTCCGGCATTGCTATATATCAATACACCTTTTGGCGAAAGGACGATCGGACGCGCGAGTAAAGAATATACGGCCCAGTTTGAGCCGTGGTTTTGCCGCATATTGTTTGAGTTAGAAGCAAACCCCATTGGAATTGATTTTGGCGATTTAGATCGCGAACTCTTCGCACATTATCGAGTCGATCTCGGACTAATCGGCGTGTTGGACTTCCTGCCTGAGTGTTCGTTTGACGCCGTTCAAGATAGTCGCTTATTTGGCTCGCCTGAATTTACGGCCCAATTTCCGAATCAGAAAGATCGTTTGAAAATCGCGCAAGAGATTAAACGGCAGGAACAAAGAGTATTAAAAACAGATGGTATTATCATTCATTCAGATGCTGATGCTCTGTTGAGATAAAACTGGAGATTTCTCCCTCCTCGCTTCACACCCAATTCACATCCCAAACCTATACTTCCGATCATAATTCACAAAAGGAGTGAACATGAATGGAAAAATTTTTGCTCGTATCATAGCGGCGTTGGTATTGGTTGCCGCGGTTGCAGGCATTGCTTTCTTCGCCTTTAACGCCGGTGTAGCGCAGGGCGTTGCCACGAAGTTGCCTACAACTCAGCCTGGGAATATGCCATATGCATATCATGGTGCGCCTTTCTTCTGGCATCCATTCTTTGGCTTCTTCGGCTTTCTGATGGGATTGCTTGTGCTGTTTTTCGTCCTGCGCCTGATCAGCTTCATCGTCTTTGGTCCGCGCTGGGGCTATATGGGACATCGTCACATGTGGCGTCACGGTTGGGATGAGAATGGTGTCCCGCCGATGTTCAAGGAAATGCACGACCGCGCTCACGGTAAACAGCCTGAAGAAAATAAACAATAAGAACGTCAGCGTAGAGGCGGGGCGCCGTTCCGCCTCTACACTATTGAAGGTGGTTAGGAAAAAAGAAAATGAAACTCCATAATCCTTTTCAGCGCCGTACTGAAACAAAATATATACGGGTCAGGACGCGTTTTTGTGAAGCTTGTTGGGATTGTTTGGATGCTTGTCCGAATCAGGTGTTGGGAAAGTTGGAAATGGGTCCACACAGACATATTCGTGTTGAAAGGCAAGAAAATTGCAAAGGTTGCAAGAAATGTGTACTGGCCTGTTCTCATAATGCCATCGAATATGTTTATACGTCAAGTTATCGGGCTGAAGCGCAAATCAGTTAGCGTAGGGTGCCATCATGCCCCTGCAAGTGGAGACAACTATGAAATCCTATAAGATCAAACCGCCAACTTATCTTTTGGCCGCTATTTTCCTTATTGTCATTTTGCGTTTTATTCTACCGGTTACGACTTTGATCCCAGTGCCGTGGACTTTGCTGGGTGTCATTCCGCTTGTCATGGGCTTTATCATCAACGTGAATGCCGATCAAACTTTTCATGAAGCAAACACAGCAGTGTGTCCGTTTGAAGCGTCGTCGGTGCTGGTCACCTATAGGCCATACCGCTTCACCCGGAATCCCATGTACCTCGGTTTCACATTGGTCTTGTTTGGTATATCGATTCTTGCAGGATCGCTTACGCCTTTTGTGATTGTCTTTGCCTTTGCGTTCTTTATGGATCGAATGTTCATCCGAATGGAAGAGCAAAAATTGGCGTCCACGTTTGGCGCACAATGGAACGAATACAAAGGCCGCACGCGGCGCTGGTTGTGAGTAGCAAAGGAATAGAAAATATGGAAAAGGTTCGTCAAACAGATATAATCAGTGCTATCACTAACACGCGCGTGTTCGACGGGGAGCGTGTCATCGAGGATCAGACCGTCGTGATTGACGGGACACACATCGATGCTATCGGCGGCGAGGTACCAGCCGGGGCAACTGTCATCAATGCCCACGGCGCAACCCTGATGCCCGGTTTGATCGACGCCCATGTGCATACCGACCTGGACGGCCTGCATGACGCACTGTTGTTTGGCGTCACCACAGAACTAGAGATGAATGGTCGCTGGTCACATCAGGAGCGCCAAAAAATTGCTGAACGGAACGATATCGCAGATTTGCGCTCACCCGGGATGGGTGTCACACCTAAGGGTGGCCACCCAACTCAATATATGAGTTCGAGTAGTAACTTGCTTATCCGTTTCTTCTTCCGTTATCCTTCTGTCTCGACTCCTGGCGAGGCAGCAAAATTCGTAGCCAAGCAGGTCGCCGGAGGAGCCGACTACATCAAAATCTTTATTGAGGATGGATCATGTGTCGGTTTTCCCGGACTTCCGGTATTAAGTGACGAGATCCTGCTTGCGGCTGTGAAAGAAGCTCATAGGTTTGATAAGATGGCCATCGCTCATGTCACGACCCTTAAGGAAAGTGAGCGAGCCATTGCGGTCGGAGTCGATGGGTTGGCACACCTATTTTTTGACCAACGGACTACACCTGAGTTTGTTGCTGCCATTGTATCCTCCGGTGCGTTTGTTGTCCCTACCTTGGTGACGATCTCTTCTGCTGTTGGCAATGATGCATCCGCGTTGGCTGCAGACCCACGAGTCAGTTCCAAGCTTGACCAGAAGTGGCTCGACTCCCTCTCCCGTAGCATGAACGTCTACCCCCAAGGAAAGCTCGAAGATGCATATGCGAGTGTCATGGACCTCCACAAAGCGGGCGTGGATATTCTGGCGGGCTGTGATGTGTCGGAGCCTTTACCAATCCTTGGTGGACTTGCCCATGGTGCCAGCTTGCACCACGAACTACAACTGCTGGTCGCAGCTGGATTGACTCCAATCGAGGCGCTACGTGCAGCCACATCTACCCCCGCGCGTCGCTTTGGGCTCAATGACCGAGGCCGTATCGCACCCGGATTCCTCGCCGATCTAGTGCTCGTCGAAGGAGACCCGACAACTAATATCAGCGACACGCTGTCCATCCACGCCGTGTGGCATCGTGGCGCCCAGCTCACTACCAATTAATAGAAACGTTATAATGGCTGTGAAATGAAAACCATTCTCGTTGTTGATGATGAACCCAAGATCACTCAGCTCGTGCGCGATTATCTCGAAGGCGCGGGATATGCTGTCCGCGTGGCGCATGATGGCAAGACCGCGCTTTCAATTGCAAGGACTGAGAAGCCTGATTTGATCGTTCTCGATTTGGGTTTGCCGCAAATGGATGGTCTCGATTTCACTCGCGAATATCGCAAAGTCTCCAATGCGCCGATCATCATGCTCACGGCGCGCTCCGAAGAATCAGATAAGCTCATCGGTCTCGAACTCGGCGCGGACGATTACATCACCAAGCCGTTCAGCCCGAAGGAATTAGTGGCGCGTGTTCGTGTGGTTTTTCGTCGTATCGAAAATGTGGTCAGTGGAAATACCGAGATGATCCGCGAAATGGATTTGACTCTCGATGTGCCGCGTCTGCGCGTTACCGCCAGCAGGCGCGACATCGAAGAATTGACTCCAACTGAATTTGAATTGCTTGCCACACTGGCGCGTCAACCCGGACGCGTTTTCACGCGCGCCCAGCTTCTGGATGCAATTCACGGCGTCGCGTTTGAATCGTATGAACGCGCCATCGACGCGCATATCAAGAACATCCGCCATAAAATTGAGATCCAGCCCGGTGAGCCGAAATACGTTATCACTGTCTATGGCGTTGGATATAAATTTGCAGATAAATAATGATTTGCCCAAAAAGGAATGAGGACAAAATGATAGATGAAACAAAGCATGTTCAAATGAATGAAGCAATGTGGGATAAATGGGCAGAGGCAGACAAGCTCGACAACAACGGTCAGCTATCCAGAGTTTTGCGATCGGCTCAAAGCAAAGTTATTTCGCTTTTGGATGTTCAAGAGAATGTTCATCTTCTCGACATTGGTTGCGGGACTGGTTGGGCGGTCGGTAAAGCCGCGACTTTGGTGGATGGTAAAGGTCTGTTCTATGGCGTTGACCTATCTCCCAAGATGATCGAAAAGGCGAAGAGTAATTTCAGCGGCAAGGATAATTTCCGCTTTATTCAAGCCAATTCCGAATCCATTCCGCTGGAAGATGACTTCTTTGATATCATCATCTGCACCAACTCATTCCATCACTATCTCCATCCTGATAAAGCCTTGAAAGAAATGTACCGCTTGCTGAAAAGCGGCGGGAAGCTTTACCTCCTTGATCCACTTGCTGACTTATGGATTGTGAAATTTATTGATGTTATAAAAAAGTGGACTGAACCCGAGCATGTAAAGGTTTATAGTACGAAAGAATTTCAACATTTATTTGAGCAGGCAGGACTGAAGTATTCTTCCACAAAAACGAATTGGCATGAAGCCATTCACATTGGAGAAAAATAAAATTACAGGATCAAATATTTACTGAAACATGAAACACGAATCCGATTCTCCTGATCTCGATCCGCCCTCTTGGCCCAGTCATGGCTCTCGCCGTTTTTGGAGCGCGCATCATATTAGCGAGCATCGCCCTGCGTGGTGGCCTGAAAATGAAGACTGGCCACCACGCAGCCGTCGCCAATGGCGGCTAATCCGCAGGGGCAATCCGTTCTTACGCCGATTAGGTTGTGTGTTTGCGATGTTTAATATGTTCGGCTTGATTTTCATCGCAGTCATTGTTGGCTTGATTCTGAACGCTTTTGGCATTGTCCATTTTTCATTTGATCAATTTCAATGGCTCCTGCCATTCGGCGGCGTACTCTTTGCTATCGTTGTTTCGATGCTGATTTTATCGGCATTTTATCTGCGCCGCATGTCAATGCCGTTCGACGATTTGTTGGACGCTTCCAATAAAGTGGCAGAAGGGGATTTTTCCGCTCGCGTGGACGAAAGGGGACCTCGTGAAGTTCGCTCGCTGGCACGCGGTTTTAATTCAATGGCTTCTCGCTTACAAGCCAATGATCAACAACGCCGCGCCATGCTGGCAGATGTTTCGCATGAGCTTCGCACGCCGCTGACTATCATCCAAGGCAACATCGAAGGTGTGCTGGATGGCATCTATCCTGCGGATGAAGCGCGGTTGAAATCCATTCTTGAGGAGACACAAATTCTTTCACGGCTTGTTGAAGATTTGCGGACGCTCGCGCTTGCAGAAACTGGTTCGCTTCAATTGAAACGTGAACCCACTGACATCGCTGCGTTGATTCGGGACACGGTTTCTGCGTTTGAATCTCAAGCGGATGCGGCGGATGTAAGAATTGAATTATCTTTGGGCGATAAAGCACTTTCTCTGGAAATTGATCCCGAGCGAATTCGTCAGGTGCTGACGAATCTGGTGTCAAACGCGTTGCGTTATTCGCCGCGGGGGAGTTCGGTCAAAGTCGATTTAACGGAATTCAATTCGAGCGCCGAAAGACGCGTTATGATTTCCGTTGAAGACAGTGGCCCCGGAATTGCATCTGAAGATCTGCCACATGTGTTTGATCGTTTTTATAAAACGAGCGATTCGCGCGGCATGGGATTGGGTTTATCCATCGCGAAATATATTGTCGAGGCGCATGGTGGCGAGATCAGGGCTGAAAGCGCGGAAGGCAGGGGGACGAAAATTTGGTTTTCCCTGCCTGCTTAAATCTCTGGTAAAATAAACATCTGTGGGTTTTGGGCTTGCGAGTGCGTGTCCTTTCACGTAACCCCTCTCTCGTTTGCTTGAACCAACTAAATTGATAATAAATTTGAAGGAGAACGTTTTCAATGGTTCGTATTCGTTTTCGCCGCATCGGTTTGAAAGGACAGCCGTCTTATCGCATCGTCGCGGCTGACAAGGAAGCCCCTCGTGATGGCCGATTTTTGGAAATCTTGGGATTCTATAATCCCCGCACTGAGCCGTCCACTGTGAATATCAAGGAAGACCGCGTCTATCACTGGATGAAGAATGGTGCTCTGCCAACCGAATCCGTGGAACAGGTCTTCAAGAGCGTGGGCGTGATGGATCGTTTCGAGCGCTTCAAGAAGGGTGAGCCGGTTGAGACTCTTCTAAAAGATGCCGCTGAGGCATCTGCAAAGCGTAGTACATCGGTCAAGACGCGCAAGGATTAATTTATTGATGTTCTTGCGAGCCGCTTGCGGCTCGCAAGAATACGAAAGCATTATGAAAGACCTAATCGAATTCATTGCTAAGTCTCTGGTGGAACATCCAGACCAGGTGGAAGTCCGTGAATACGGAAACAGTGATCACATTCGCCTCGAGCTGAGTGTGGCTCGCGAAGATATGGGCCGCGTGATCGGCAAAAGCGGAAAAGTCGCTAACTCGATTCGCATCCTGTTGAGGGTCGCTGCTGAGCGGGAAGGAAAACAAGCAACTCTCGACGTGGTCGAGCCGCAGTAATGGCCTCGAAAAAGAATTCAAGCAATAAAGTTTCAGGCTCGCCGACAAAGGGCGAGCCTGTCTATTTGGTAGTTGGTTATCTGCGACGCGCACATGGCGTGCGCGGCGAAATGGTGATGGAAGTCCAAACTGATTTTCCTGAAAGGCTCAAACCAAAGACCAAAGTATTTGTTGGCAAGAATTATCAGCTGATGACCATCGCCTCGACTCGCAATCATAGCGAAGGGTTGCTGATTAAATTGAATGGAGTCGATACACCCGAAGATGCGGCGCGTTATCGCAATCAACTGGTTTATGTCACTGCCGCAGATCGTCCACCGCTGCCAAAGGCCCAATTCTATGTTCATGAATTAATCGGCTTTGATGTGATCGATGAAGAAGAGAGCTTGTTTGGCAAGTTGACTGAAATCCTGCAGACCGGCGCAAACGATGTTTATGTTGTAGCGCGGCCTGACGCGAGCGAAGTATTATTGCCTGTCATCCCTTCGGTCGTTCTAAACATTGATGCGGATCGCCGTCAAATTCGAGTGCGACTCATCCCCGGCCTACTTGACGAATCGGACGATTGAGTTCATCATATTGGGGAATGGACGATAAACGTTTCCGGGTTGGTCTGACTCTGGTGCGCGCCATCGGCGTCGTGCGCTTGCGTGCGCTGATCGGGCATTTTGGCGATGCAGCGTCCGCGTGGCAAGGTTCTCCCGAGGAGCTGTGCGCTGCGGGCATGAGTTCCAAAGTCATCGAGCGATTGCTGGAGGCCAGAAAAAATGTTGACCTTGATCAATTGTGGGATAAGATCATCGCGCAGGGAATCAAAATCCTAACGTGGGATGATGAACTTTATCCGTCGCGATTAAGAGAAATTGAACAACCTCCGCCTGTGTTATACGTTCGGGGCGAGTTGTTGCCCGAAGATCATTTTGCAGTTGCAATAGTCGGTACGCGCAAAGTCACGCCAATAGTCGTCAGGTGGCGGAAGAGCTTTCGGCGTTTCTCGCGGCGAACGGTGTGACCGTTATCAGCGGATTGGCGCGCGGCGTGGACGCGGGGGCGCATTCAGCCGAGCTTAAAGCTGGTGGTAGAACGGTGGCTGTTTTAGGGTCAGGTGTGGACCGAATTTATCCGCCGGAGAATCGCTAATTAGCAGAGCAAATGATGACGCGCGGTGCGCTGATCAGCGATTATCCGGTTGGCACGTGGCTCGATGCATCAAATTTTTCGCCGCGCAATCAAATCATTTCCGGGTTATCATTGGCGGTCGTTGTGTTGGAAGCCGGTGAAACCAGCGGGGCCTTGATCACCGCTGAGTTTGCAGCGGAGCAAGGTCGCAAAATTTTTGCAGTGCCTGGTAGTATACTTGCGCCGCAGTCGAAAGGCACGAACAAGTTGATACGGAATGGCGCTCTGCCGCTACTCATGCCTCAGGATTTAATGCAGGCTTTGAATCTGCCACGAGTCGGCGCGCAAAAGTCGGCACGAAAGATTTTTCCCGCAGATGAAGTCGAAGCGCGGCTGATGAACACGTTTGGGAGTGAGCCAATGCATGTAGACGAGATTCTAAATCAAACTAGGTTGCCGGTTGAAAAAGTTTCTGCTGCATTGGTGATGATGGAATTAAAGGAATGGTGAGACAGGTCGGCGGAATGAATTATGTTGCCGTGCGTGAAGTACAATCGGACTACTCTGCCTAGGATTTGTTGAATAATATGGATGAACATTGTTATGCAGTCATCATGGCTGGTGGTGGCGGAACGCGTCTGTGGCCGGTCTCGAGAAAAAATCAACCCAAGCAACTTTTGCCTTTGCTGGGTGAAGAGACTTTATTTCAAAGCACCGTCAGTCGCTTATTGGACGAGTTTCCTGCGACGCGTATTTTGGTCGTAACCGTTGAAGAACAAATGCGCCAGATGAGCAAACAGGTCCCCGCGATTCCTGAAGAGAATTATTTGATCGAACCTTCTCCACGCGGAACTGCTTCGGTGGTTGGACTCGCAGCAGCCGTGTTAAAGAAGCGCGATCCCGAAGCTATTATGGCGGTTTTGCCTTCCGATCATTTTATTCGCAATCAGGACCTTTTTCATTATTTACTGCGTGCTGCTTTTGATGTTGCCCATCAGAATTATTTGGTGACGCTTGGCATCGCGCCGCTTTCTCCATCGATAGCTTATGGATATATCCAGCAGGGCGAACCTTTAAAAGGCGAGTTTAAATATCCGGTCTACAGAGTGAAAGGCTTCAAGGAAAAGCCGGATGAAAAAATGGCTCAGGGATTCATGCGTTCCGGTGGTTATTCGTGGAACAGCGGTATCTTTGTATGGCGGGCAGACCACATTCTGTCTGAGATCGAAAAGCAGATGCCTGCACTATCTTCTGCGTTATCGGAGATTTCATCGGTTTGGGGAACGCCGAAACAAATCGAAGTGTTGCGCGCACACTGGCGCGGGTTGAAAACAGAGACGATTGATTATGGTGTGATGGAACGCGCTGAAAATGTCGCAATCTTGCCGGCGAGCGGGCTTGGCTGGAACGATGTCGGCTCTTGGGACACACTCTTTGATGTTCTCTTCCCTGATATGGCTGGGAATGTTTCGGTGAATGCCCAGCACCTTGCTTTGGAAACGAATAATACATTAGTCTATGGCGCTGGTAACGAGCGGTTGATCGTCACGATTGGCTTGGATGACACCGTTGTGGTAGATTCAGGCGACGTGCTGTTGATCTGTAAAGCCGATCAGGCGCAGAAGGTTCGCGATGTGGTTGAACATCTCAAAAAACATCGCCAGGATAAATATCTTTAGATCGATTTGGAGCTTTGAATGGAAGCGTATTGTATGAAGTGCAAGACCAAGAGAGAAATAAAAGATCCGGTTGCGAAATTCAACGCAAAAGGATCGCCTGTGACTCTTGGAACTTGTCCGGTTTGTGGAACGAAACTTTATCGAATGGGCAGGACGCCGGCCCATGAAGGACTCGCGCCGCCCGCGAAACCGGAAAAAATAGACAAGCGTGATGGCAAACTGGTCATCGTCGAATCACCCGCGAAGGCGAAAACGGTTGGACGTTTTCTCGGCAAGGGCTTCACGGTCAAAGCCTCGGTGGGACATGTGCGTGATCTTTTGAAGTCGCAATTATCGGTGGACGTCGAAAATAATTTTGAGCCGAAGTATCGTGTGCCCAATGAGAAGAAAGAAGTTGTGAAAGAGCTCAAAGCGTTGGCGAGGAAGTCGGAAGAAATCTATCTCGCCACTGATCCCGACCGCGAAGGCGAATCCATTTCGTGGCATTTGATGGAGGCCGCTGAGATCGAACCAACGCTCGCCAAGCGGGTTACCTTCCATGAAATTACTGAACCTGCCATTCATGAAGCGTTTTCAAATCCGCGCCCAATTGATATGGATTTGGTCAATGCACAGCAAGCGCGTCGCGTTCTCGACCGTTTAGTGGGTTACAGCATCAGCCCGATTCTTTGGGAGAAGGTGCGGAGTCGGCTTTCGGCTGGACGCGTTCAATCGGTGGCGCTTCGCCTCATCGTCGATAGAGAGAACGAAATCGAGAATTTCATTCCGGTTGAATATTGGACTATTCATGCGGAGTTCAAAGCAGATGGATTGAAATCAGCATTTATTGCAAAACTATTCAAAGTAGATGACAAAGAACCGGAACTGGCCAATGAAGAATCCGTAAAACCAATTTTGATGGATATGGAAACCGCGGCGTATTTAGTGGCGAAAGTCAAGCGCGGCGAACGCAGACGAAAACCATCCGCACCGTTCACAACTTCCACATTGCAACAGGAAGCTTCGCGCAAACTAGGATTTACGGCGAAACGCACCATGGCTCTGGCACAAGGACTTTATGAGGGCCAGGATGTGGGCAATGGTGACACAACCGGCTTGATCACTTACATGCGTACCGATTCGACGAATGTCTCTGCTATAGCGCAAAAGGAAGCACAGGATTTTGTGAAGAGTAAATACGGAGCAGATTTTCTTCCGTCTGAGCCGCCGCAGTATAAAACGAAAACTCTTGGTGCACAGGAAGCGCACGAAGCAATTCGCCCCACATCAGTGATGCGTGAGCCGGAAAAGGTCAAGCCGTTTCTCGAAACAGCGATGTATAAACTTTATAACTTGATCTGGCAACGCTTTGTTGCATCGCAAATGGAAGCGGCAGTATATGACACTTTGCAGGTCGAAGTAACTGGGAAAACCGATGCACATGAATATCTGTTGCGTGCTTCGGGGTCGGCGGTTAAGTTTCCTGGCTTCTTGGTGGTTTACGAAGAGGCCAAAAATGAAGATGTAAAAGGGGAAGACGAGGAAGAGAATGTAAAAATTCCTGCCAGCGTTGCCGAAGGTCAAAAACAGAACCTGGTTCGTTTGATTCCGGAACAGCACTTTACACAACCGCCGCCGCGTTATTCGGAAGCATCACTGGTTCAAGCGCTTGAGGAAGATGGTATTGGACGTCCATCCACGTACGCGCCGACAATTTCCACGATTCAACAACGCGGCTATGTCGAGCGCATCGAGAAACGCCTCGTTCCTACGGAAGTTGGGATTCAGGTCAATGATTTAATGGTGAAGTATTTTCCCGATATCGTCGATTTAAAATTCACAGCGCGCATGGAAGAGGATCTTGACATGATCGCTTCGGGTCAGGCTGAATGGACAGAAGTAATGCATGAGTTCTATCGTCCGTTTGCCGATGATGTGAAAAAGGCGCAGGCGGAGATGCCCGTTACAAAGTCTGGGCCGGAACCGATTGGCCGCATCTGCCCTGAAGATGGCGGCGAACTTGTCATCCGTTACGGACGGTTCGGAAAATTCATTTCTTGTGCCAATTTCCCCAAGTGCCGTTACACTGAACCGTGGCTCGAGAAGATCGGTGTTAAATGTCCCAAAGACGGTGGCGATTTGGTCTCACGCAAGACGCGTAAGGGCCGGACGTTTTACGGCTGTGCCAATTACCCAACCTGTGATTTTACTTCGTGGAAGAAACCGCTGGCCGATCCGTGCCCGAAATGTGGCGGATTGCTGGTGGTGGCCAATAAGAGCGAAGCGCAGTGCATAAATTGCAGCGAAAGTTTTTCGTTGGAAGCTTTCGTTTCTGATAAGATTTAAGAGTAAAATAAATGATTGCAGATTGAACGATATTCTGTATAATAAAGCCAGATCCGCTCGAAGGAGCTTCCATGTCTTCCTTGCTTGAACTTCTTTTCAAAAAACCGTTGGTTGTTGGAGTGGTTGCTCTCATTTTGGGAATCATTATTGGCATTCCCATCGGCTGGAACACTGTTGTGGTTACCAATACGACTCCAGCTGTCATGCGTTTTGATTTACAGGAAGATTACCTGAGGATGGCGATTGATTCCTTCCGCGTCAATCCGGACCCGAACCTGGCTGTCCAGCGCTGGAACAATCTTGGCCCCGCGGCCGCGCCCGCCTTTTCCGACATTCAGAAAAACCCCGGCACAATGGATCCGGCTGTGATCCGTGCCTATGGACAGGTCATTCAAACGGTGTTGACATCAGGATCCACAAAGCCCGCGGCTCCCGGTGGCTTATCCTTGGGTTTAATGGTTCTACTGGGGGCAGTGGCGGTTATTCTACTGGTCGCGGTAGTTGCGGCCATCATCTTTTTACGGCGTTTGCTCGGCAAGCGTTCCAGCGGCGAAGTCACGCCGACTATGCAGATGACCGAGATCAATCGTGAAGCTGAAAAGAGCAAGACCGATTTTCAGTCTTTGGGGGTCGCACAACCCATTACTCAAAACATGACGACGTATGTTATGGGCGACGATCTATATGATGAATCGTTTAGCATTGACACACAAAGTGGCGACTTTTTGGGAGAATATGGCGTCGGCGTTTCGGAGATCATCGGCGTCGGCGACCCGAAGAAAGTCACTGCGCTGGAGATTTGGCTCTTCGATAAAAACGATATCAAAACCGCAACCAAGGTTTTGATGAGCGCACATGCGTACTCTGACGGGACGATCCGAGCACGGCTTGAACCGAAAGGCGAGCTAATACTTGTCGACCCGCAAAAGCAGGTGATGCTCGAAACCGCCACACTTCAGCTGCTTGCAAAAGTGGTTGATTTGCAATACGGAAATGGCGCATTGCCTTCCAATAGTTACTTTGAACGCCTGACGCTGGAATTAGCCATTTGGCAAAAAGGTAGTAAACCTGTTTAGAAGAAAAAAAGTCCGCCCATTCCAATGGCGGACTTTTTGTTTAACTTTGGTGGCAATAGCAGGTATTATTCGATTTTCAAAACCTTAAGTTTTATCTTCCCTGCCGGCGTTTCCGCTTCGACGATCTCGCCGACCTTGTGATCCATCAACGCGCGACCAATCGGCGATTCGTTCGATATCTTGCCGTTGCGCGGATCTGCTTCCTTGGCACCGACAACGTGATAAGTTTCTGCCGGGAAGCTTGCTTCTTGAATTGTCACGTGCGAGCCGACGCTCACGGTACCCTTTGAATCGGTTTTTTGAATGATCACCGCATTCCGTAAAACGTGTTCGAGTTCTTGAATACGGCCTTCGAGGAAACCCTGATCTTCCTTGGCTTGATGGTAATCCGCGTTCTCGGATAGATCGCCCATCTGAATGGCCGAGCGCAACCGAACGGATAATTCTTGGCGGCGCGGGCCTTTAAGCTCTTCCAGTTCTGCTTTAAGTTTGGCCTCGCCTTCAGGGGTTAAGTAAGTAGGTTCAGGCATAAGTCACTTCTACGGTTTTTCCAAAGGATTGAATAATTTTTGATGTTCTTCGATTGCAAAGCGGTCAGTCATTCCGGCGATGTAGTCGCATATTGTACGCTCAAGCCCGCGTTTGTCAATGGACTTATGCGCGGTCTCCGGCAACATCGCAGGCTCAGATTTATATGCAATGAATAGATCGGTAATCACGCGTTCGGCTTTGACCGCCATCCTCACGACGCGATAATGGTTGTACATGTTTTTATAGAGGAAGTCTTTAAGTTCGCGGTTGCGGCGCTGCATATCTTCACTGAAGCCGATCACGTTTGTTATGAGCTTTTGGATGTCAAGCGGTGATTTGGCCGCGCTTTCTTTCAGGCGCTGATCCGTGGCTTCGATCATGTCCGTGACGAGCAATCCGATCAGCTGGCGGATCATGCGATGCCGTTCCAATTCTCCGAGGTTGGAACCGTGCCAGTTAAAAGTCTCGCACAGGATTTCCCAAAGCGCAATCCCAGATAAAGTGGATGGAGAAATCAACCCGGAGCGCAGACCATCATCGAGATCATGCGTGGAGTACGCCAGCTCATCGGCGACATTCGTGATTTGAGTTTCAAGATTGCCACGCAGACTCGGATCATAATCACGCGCATCTGATACATCGTATTCTGACTCGTGCTTGACCATGCCCTCGCGGACTTCCCAAGTAAGATTTAGCCCTGGGAATTCGGGATAACGCTCTTCGAGTTCCGTGACGATGCGTAGGGATTGTTTGTTGTGATCAAAGCCACCATAATCTTTCATCAAACGCGCCAGTGACACTTCGCCGGAATGCCCGAACGGGGAATGACCGAGATCATGTGCGAGGCAAATGGCCTCGACCAAATCTTCGTTTGCTCCCAGTGCGCGGGCGATGGTTCTTCCGATTTGGGCAACTTCGAGCGTATGGGTCAGCCGCGTGCGGAAGTAATCGCCTTCATTGTTGATGAAGACTTGGGTTTTATATTCTAGGCGGCGGAAGGCCGTTGTATGAATGATCCGGTCGCGGTCGCGTTGGAACGCAGTGCGATAATCCGGCTCATCGTCCAGATAGGCGCGGCCCTTGGTGTCTTTGCTGCGCACACCGTAAGGCGCAAGGGCTTTGTCTTCCAACTCTTCCAGCTTTTGACGATCGAAATACATAACAACCTTTCTAAGCAGAATGTCATTGCTTCCCGAAGGTTTGCAATGACATTGAGGTGTGGGGCGAGAGGGACTTGAACCCTCAAGGTGTTTCCACCGGTTGATTTTAAGTCAACTGCGTCTGCCGATTCCGCCACCGCCCCGTGGTTTTCGCATATTTTACCACGTGTAAACTCCATTTCGGGTTTAATTTCCTCTCGCCCCATAACCCTATGAAAACCGACACACAGTTGACTCCCACGTTTCTTGATGACTATTTGCTCACTTGGATTGACGGATTTTTGATTGACCGCAAGGCCCGCGGAACCTCAAAAGCCACAATACGATTTTATGAACTTCAGCTTCGTTACTTTGTGAATTTTTGCGATACCCAAGCAGTAAAAGGCATTGCACAGATTAGGCCGAATTTATTGCGGGATTATTTGCTCGTCTTGGAAACTACGGGACACAATGCAGGCGAAAGACATGCGGCTTTCCTGTTGCGATTTAGGGCGTGTCTAGAGAATAGGCACGCCCTAAAATGTGCTTGTTATTGGGTGCGAGAATGCTAATTCTAGGGAACGATAAACGAAAGGATAAAAGAACGTGAACAAGATAACTTTGAAACAAAATAGCGTCACGCGCATTGACCAAAACGCGGCGGTAATTTATTTGACTTCGCTGAATAGCGAAAGCGGACGGCGAACCATGCGGCAAGTGTTGAACGTATGCGCTGGCTTATTGTCCGATAATGCAGACGCGATAACGTTTGACTGGAGTCTCTTGCGCTTTCAGCATGTCGCGGCGATCCGTTCAAAACTCACGGAGGTTTATAAACCTGCGACGGTGAATAAAACCCTGGCGGCGTTGCGAGGTGTGTTGCGATCCGCTTGGCAGTCCGGTCAAATGTCCGCTGAAGACTACCAGAAGGCGGCAAGCGTCAAAGGCGTCAAAGGTGAAACATTACCGGCTGGGCGCGAATTGACTCAAGGCGAAATAAGCGCGCTTATGTCTGACTGTGAACACGATTCTACGAACGCTGGTGCAAGAGACGCGGCAATTGTGGGGCTCATGTATTCGTGCGGCTTGCGGCGTGAGGAAGTCGTAACGCTTGACCTGGCTGATTATGACAGCGAAAGCGGGCGTCTTATCGTGTGCGGCAAAGGCAACAAGGAACGAATTGCTTGGTTGACCGGCGGGGCGGCGCGGGCTATGTCTGACTGGTTGACCGTGCGCGGTGTGGATCCTGGGGCGTTGTTTGTGGCTGTAAACAAAAGCGGACGCATTACGTCATTCAAACACATGACGTCGAAAACAATTTATTCCATGCTTTCAAAGCGTGCAAATGAATCCGGCGTTTACTCTTTCAGTCCCCATGATATGCGGCGAACGTTTGTAAGTGACCTGCTTGACGCGGGCGCAGATATTACGACCGTTTCAAAAATGGCCGGTCATGCGAACGTGGCAACGACTTCACGATACGACCGAAGACCTGAGGAAGCGAAACGAAAAGCGGCTTCGCTGTTGCATGTACCTTACATCGGGCGCAGTTGAAGTCAGAATATTTAGGGAGTAGTCGCCGGAGAAGGATACCTATGACAAATAATAGTTGATTTGCAAGATGGATTCTTGTATACTATTTTTGTACGTACAGAGTCATGCTGGCTCGTTGCAGTACAACCATAAACTCGAGGAGGCACTTTATGAAGTGGTTTCTAGCAGTTTTGAAAAAATATGCAGTGTTTAACGGTAGAGCCAGAAGAAAAGAATATTGGATATACATGCTGTTCTATACGATTTTTGCCATTGTGGCAATCATCCTTGATAATGTGCTTGGGACGGCTGGCCAGGACACAGGTTCTTCTGGCATAATTTCCGGTCTGTATTCTTTGGCTTTGTTGCTGCCCACTTTAGCTGTCACAGTAAGAAGGCTCCATGACGTTGGGAAAAGCGGCTGGTGGTTTTTTATATCGCTGATTCCGTTCATCGGCGCCATATGGCTATTAGTACTTCTGGCGACTGACAGTCAACCAAGCGAAAACAAATACGGTCCAAACCCTAAAGCGGTTGTTTAATACAATTCCTTTAGGGTGTATGACTCTGCAAAATCGAATTATGGCTAACTAAAAAATGTCCTGCTTGGGGCAACATTGAAAGGATACGCCTGTGAATTCTCTTGCTTTGCTTTTGACTGGTCTTCAAGCTTCGCCTCAAACCCCGATCGATTTTGTGGGCATTGCTGGGATTCTTGGCACTTTACTTGGAACTGCGCTAGGTGCATTTGTCACATGGAAAATTCAGAATCTCCAGTTGGCGCACGAGGATAAGACTCGCTACCACGAACGAAAGCTGGCAATCTATGCTGACTTCACACAAGCGGCCAATGAAATAGTGGCAATTATCGCGGCAGGTAATGAAATTATCCTGCGGCCCAAAAAGCTGGAAGCAACTAGAAGGGAAATCGAGAGCTTTGAACTGATTCGACTTGTCGCTTCCAAAGATGTGTGGAAAGTAACAGCAACTATACACGAACAATTGGCAAAAGTGATGAAAGCCGAACAGTCAGGTTCTCAACCCGACCTAAACGACTTCAATAAAAGTGTTGCGAATTTTGTTATGGAGGCGCGCAAGGAAATCGGGATCGACAAATTAGGATAATTAAGATGGATGGCATTTCAAAATTGGGTAAATGAACAACCACATAAACGCATGACTCGGCAATTTTCAATTTTGACCAAATAAAAAATGTCCTACCTGTGTGGTAAGACATTCTTAATTCTTCACACATTCTAAGTGAAGCTGGACCGAAGACCGGAAGAAGCGAAACGAAAGGCGGCAAGCTTGTTGCATGTGCCGTATGCTGGACGCGGCGCGTGAGTTATGACAAACGACACGTGACATCAAAAACGAAATTTTATATACTTAGGTAACAATACTAGTCAAAAAGAACAACCGCCGATATGCTGTTATTCGGAAAGTTCGTCGCCTAAGCCTTATGCAGGTGTTTTGCGCGAATAGGTTGGAGACTTTTGGTGTATCCGCAGAGAGAGATAAATGATTAGGAAAAAAGGAGGTAGAAATGTCTACTTTCGCTCGTAGGACCTCTTATGCCATCCAAATCCTAGCGATCGTGATGTCTTCGTTGTTCTTCCTGCAAACTGAGACCGTTATGGCGCAACCAGCTCAAGCAGGCGCAGCAATCCGAGTCAGCCTGCTCAACGCCGACGGAACACTGAATCCCGCCACTGGCTTCCAAAGCGCTCTTGACCTGCATGACTGGGACGTTTCTCTCGACCCCTTGCGCAGCCCGATCTTCCGTCCAACCGGTAGTCGCCCCTCCGGTCCTTCCGGTAACGTCTGGAGCTCTCTAGGCATAGGGACGAACAGTGATGTCGATGCCATTGCGGTCAGCGGCAGTACGGTTTATGCGGGCGGCTGGTTTACGAGCGCAGGAACGTGTACGAGCGACTGCAATTACATTGCTAAATGGGACGGCAGCAGCTGGTCCTCCCTAGGCACAGGGACAAATGGAATTGTTACTGCCATTGCGGTCAGCGGCAGTACGGTTTATGCGGGCGGCTTTTTTACGAGCGCAGGAACGTGCACAAGTGGTTGCAACCACATAGCCAAGTGGACCGGCAGCAGCTGGTCCTCCCTAGGCACAGGGACGAATGATTTAATTGAAGCCATTGCGGTCAGCGGCAGTACAGTTTACGCGGGCGGTTATTTCACCACTGCAGGTACCTGCACCAGCGGTTGCAATTACATTGCAAAATGGAACGGTAGCACTTGGTCGCCCCTCGGTACCGGGACGGATGGGAATGTTTGGACCATCGCTATCAGTGGCAGCGCTATATACACTGGCGGCTGGTTTACAAGTGCAGGTGCCTGCACCAGCGGTTGCAACTACATATCCAAATGGACCGGCAGCAGTTGGTCCCCTCTAGGCACAGGGACGAACAGTTTTGTTGAAGCCATCGCGGTCAGTGGAGGCAATCTGTATGCCGGCGGCTTGTTTACAAGCGCAGGGACGTGCACGAGCGGCTGCAATTACATTGCAAAATGGAATGGTAGCACTTGGTCATCCCTAGGCACTGGGATCGGTACATTAAATACTTTCATTCCGATTGAAGCCATCGCGGTCAGTGGAGGCAATCTGTACGCCGGCGGCTTGTTTACGAGCGCAGGGACGTGCACGAGCGGCTGCAACAACATTGCCAAATGGGACGGTAGCGGCTGGTCCCCCCTAGGCACAGGAGTTATTTATGGGTCGGGCACTAAAGCCATCGCCATCAGCGGCAGCACTGTGTATGCAGGTGGCGATTTCAACAGTGTGGGAACATGCACCGGCGGCTGCAATAACATCGCCAAATATTCTACCCCGCCCGCCTTGGTGGGCGCTTGGTCCGCCCTGGGCATGGGGATTACCGGCGGAGGCGATGTGAATTTTGTCAATGCCCTCGCAGTCAGCGGAAACACTGTATACGCTGGCGGCAATATCCGTGGTGCCGGCGCCTGTATGGATAGCAACGGCTGCAATTCCATCGCGCAATGGAACGGCAGCGTTTGGTCACCCCTAAGTACGGGGACAAATGGAGTAGTCTACGTCATCGCCGTTAGCGGTAATACCGTCTATGTGGGTGGCGATTTTACCGAGGCAGGCACCTGCACCACCGGCTGTAATAACATCGCCCAATGGAACGGCAGTTCGTGGTTGCCTCTGGGAACCGGCATGAATGGTCCCGTTGCTGCGATCGCGGTCAACGGCAGCACGGTCTATGCGAGTGGCAATTTCACCGCTGCAGGTGCTTGCGCTAGCGGCTGCAACTATATCGCCCAATGGAACGGTAGCACATGGTCGCCCCTCGGTAATGGGACGGATGGGTATGTCCCTGCTCTCGCGGTCAATGGAAGCACCCTTTACGCCGGTGGTGCATTCACCAGCGCTGGTACCTGCACAACCGGCTGCAATCACATCGCCCAGTGGAACGGCAGTACATGGTCCTCTCTAGGCGCCGGTATGAACGATATGGTCGAAGCCATCGCCGTCAATGGCAGCACAGTTTATGCGGGCGGGCGGTTCAGCACTGCCGGCATCTGTATCAGTGGGTGCAGCCACATCGCACAGTGGGACGGGAGTTCTTGGTCTGCCTTAGATACAGGAACCGATGGGGAGGTCTTGGCCATCGCCGTCAGCAACGGTATTGTGATTACCGGCGGCTATTTCACCAGCGCGGATGTCTGCATGGGCAGCCTCGGCTGCAAGCGTATTGCCTATTGGAATGGAACTTCTTGGTCGCCGCTTGAGACAGGCATGGATGGTATCAATGTCGCTGCTCTCGCGGTCGGCGGCGGTGCCCTTTTCGCTGGCGGCGAATTTACTAGCGCGGGGTCATGCACGAGCGGTTGTAGCGCCATCGCTGAATACGGCGCTGCTGCTCAACCCACGCCTGCGCCTTATCCTTTCCCGAATTATGCCGGGCGCAGCAGCTGGGTCCTATTACTGGTTAGTGCTGGTACCGTCCTCGCTCTGCTGGTAATCGGGTTGATAATGAGGATCCTGAATAGAAGAGCTTAGCGCCCTTAGGCTTATGCCAAAATTCTTTCAACGATTACAATACAAGTAGTTCAGTTTGCCTGTAAGGTTAAATTGTTCCCTTTTGTTAATTGGCTTAGGAGGCTTTCATGAATACAAACCAACGAATCACAATTCTTTTTTTGTTATTAATAAGTTTGTTAGTTTCAGGTTGCAGTACAGGTCAATTTTTTGGACCAACAGCTACCTCCACGCCAACGTTAACCCCTACATCAACACCGTTGCCTACCTCAACTCCAACTCTAACACTAACGCCAACTTTAACACCAACAAACACCCCCGTCCCGACACCAACACTACCGTTTATTATTCCTACGCCAAAGGCTGGGAGGGGAACGATTTGGGGGCAAGCACTGCATAATGGACAGCCCGCCGCTAATTTGGATAATGTGGATGTACAACTGTGTAGTCAATTTGATACTACTAATTTGCTCTTCCCATGCGGTGGCAAGAAGTATAGAGTTTCTTTGAACAGTTACGGATATTACATATTTAGCAATGTGCAACCTGACGGATATGAGGGAATTGAGTTCCTTCTTCCGGGAGGTTGGGTAGATATGTTTTATAGTCCAGACGCAACGAGGCCTTATGTAGTTAGTGTTCAGATAGGGCAGATTGTATTCTCTGGCACCCAAGATATGAATTACTAGTGTTTTTAATCGGTTGAGTGGTAAGTTCTTTCTCAAGGTCGATGAGTTGAGAAGGCACTCACACTTCCATCAACACATGACTCTGCAAATTTCAATTTTGACCGAATAGAAAAGAAAATCTTGACTTGTAAGAGTTGCGCGGCTAATATCGGGATATGATATTTGCGTTTCAAGTGACAAGGTATTTTGACACACAGTTGATTCACGAAAAAACCAGCCCTTTAACTAGGCTGGTTTCTCTTATTTTCAAGGTGTTTCCACCGGTTGATTTTAAGTCAACTGCGTCTGCCGATTCCGCCACCGCCCCGGTGCGACCATAATTATAATACAAGGTAATATTTTGCGATGGAGAACTGCCTCTTATTCAGAGGAGAAGCGCCCTAGACCGCGACAAGTTTCTTCGCACGCATATCCTTAATGAAGAATGGCAGGTAAAGCAAAAGAAAGGTCACAATGCCAATCAACTCAAGATAGATAATGTAATAAGGCCATGGCGGCAACAAGTCCATGATGCTGGCAGTAGCCGGTTTGCCATTGATGAATAAGTAATCACTGCCGATGGATAGGTTGACGAAGTAGATGATTGCCATGTACACATTTCCCCAACACGCAACCCGCAATAGAGATTTCCATGTTGGACGAAAGCCCTCCACAACCGTCATGTAAATTGCGGATGTTACTAGCAGTCCATGGGAAGTGAAAGTTTGGAAATAGCGAAAATGCGGGAAGCCATAAATACCCAAGTCCGGCGTCATCAAATATTGAATCGCACCGCCGATTCCCAGAAAATAAGCGAATTCATAAATCCGGTAATTTTTGAAAATGAGCATGAAGCCCGACAGCCAGATCAATGCACTGCAAATATTCAGCGGCAGAAGCGTTTGGATATTCCATGTTCCTACGGAGATGTTCCAAATGTGCCAGGATGTTTCTGCAACCCACAGAATGATCGCAAGCGTCCAACGGATGGTCCGCTTTGTGTCCTCAGCGGCAGTTTTAAATCGGATGAGATAGAGATTGAGGGCGACGAGAAATGCCAGCGCGGCGATATGAGCAACGCCGAACAATTGAAAAGCGGGACCGGTGTAATTGCCTGCAAAGAATTGACTCATGAGATTCTCCTTGGATCACTTTCGCTTTAAAGAATATCGTAATGCTTTGTTGTCAGAATTCTGTCATTTGCGGCCTATGCAACCGAAACTCTCCTCGCCCACCAATCTTTAATAAGGAAGGGCAGGTAGAGAAGCAGAAATATTGCGAGGCCGATCAATTCCATGAAGATGATGTAATAAGGCCAGGGTGGCAAAATATTAAAGAGGCTTGTGACGGTGGGTTTTGTGTTAAGGAAGACGTAATTGGAACCCAGTGCGCTGTTGATAAAGAATATCGCGACCATATAAATGTTTGTCACTAGCACGACCTTCCACATGGATTTCCATGTTGGCCGAAAGCCCTCCACCACCGTCATATAAATTGCAGATGTAATCACCAAGCCGTGCGAGATAAATGTTTGAATGAAGCGAAAATGCGGGAAGCCATAGATGCCGAGATCGGGAGTCAATAAATAATTGGCACAGGCGGTGATGCCAAGAAAATAGGCAAACTCGTAGATTGTACGATTTTTGAAAAACAGCATGAAGCCTGAGAGCCAGATGAGAATACTGCAAACGTTTAAAGGCAACATGAATTGGTCACTCCAATATCCCCAATACAAATTCCAAATATGCCAGCTGAGTTCTGACACCCATAAAACGATAGCAAGCGTCCACCGGATTGTGCGTTTCGTCGCCTCACTGGCATTTTTAAATTGAACAAGGAAAAGACTTAGCGCGACGAGAAATAAGAGCGCACCGATATGTGCAATGCCGAATAATTGAAAAGCCGGACCTATGTAATTGCCTGCAAAGAATTGATCCATATAAATCTGCCTTGGATGGACTTTGATAATAAAACCCGCGCGGATGAATTTCGACGCGGGTTTGAAGCGGGATCATTGTTTTTGGTCCGCAACGCGCAGACGATGAAGAAGAAAGATTGTCGCCGAAAAGAGGAGCAGGGCATTGGCTTGATGCAAAAGCGCAATCGCGATTTGAACGTGTGAAAGGACAATCAGGATTCCCAATACAATTTGAAGGATGACCAAAGTGAGTATAAGCTTGAGCGCAGACTTTATATCTTTTGAAACGTTTTGTTTTTGAATGAGACAATAAAGAAATACAGCAGTGATCAAGCCGACAAATGCGAACCAGCGGTGGATAAACACAACCGTCAGCGGCGCGGCGACGAGATTCATTAACGGCGGCTGAATCTGACTCAATAATCCGCTCGGAATCAGTTGACCCAGCATCAATGGCCAGGTATCAGAAATGTAACCAGCTTTGAGTCCGGCAGTGAACGAGCCGTAACAAATTTGAATGAGGAGAATGATGAAGCCGGTCAAAACCAATTTGCTGGATAACGACCATTTGGTCTTCTTGGCGGAGAAACCATAAAGATGGCCGAAAGCTGTCCATAACGAGATGCCGATCAAGGTCAGAGCGAGGAGCATGTGGCTCGCTAAAAGGTAATGGCTGACCGATGGGCGATCCTCCAGTCCTGATGCAACCATGTACCATCCGAGAATCGCTTGCGAAACAAACAAGAGGCCCAGAAAGATATACCAGCCGACTTCTTTCCACAGGATATTTTTTTTGAAAAGGAAAACAAAGAACGGAATGGCAAACACAAAACCGGCGATTCGTGCGATGAAACGATGCAACCATTCGACCCAAAAGATGGTCTTATATTGATCGAGCGTCATGGTAAAGTTGACCAGTTTGAATTCCGGAGTTTGTTGATACTTGGAAAATTCCGCCTGCCAGGCTTGTTGATTGAAGGGCGGTACCGCTCCGCTGACTGGATTCCATTGCGTGATCGAAAGCCCGGAGCGCGTGAGGCGAACAAATCCGCCATAGACCACTAGAAAGGCCGCGAAGGCAGTGAAAGTAAAAATCCAAATCATCACAGCGCGATTTTGAGTTCGAGGCATGACTTCTCCAATTGGAATTAAATCGAAGGGATTATAGCATCGTTCATGGAATCAAAAACGCAGTGCATGAAGCACCGCGTTTCATCTTTCACGGTTTGGAATCTTATGCGTACATGCCCCAATCCAAAGCGGACGGATCTTCCATCATCGAGAAATCCCACATGTCAGGGATCATTTCGATAGTGACAGGCTTATTCAGTGCCTCGACTGCTTTTTGCCGGGTCATCTCGATCATCGCTGGTCCGTAAGGACAAAATGGTGTCGTCAATATCATTTTCATATGTGCAACACCATTTTCGAGGCTCATATCGCGGATGAGACCAAGCTGAATGATGCTCATTCCAATTTCGGGATCAATCACTTCCGCTAATTTCGCCCGCAACGGCTCTACCAATTCTGGATTTGTGTCGTGAAGTGTCCACCTAATAGGGTTGATTGTTTGTTCTTCGGTCATTTGAAATACCTTTATAATAAGTTATCGTCTTGCGGTTCGCCCAGCCTGAACCACGTAAGTGCAGAATGTGCCGCCACTTAAAATGCACTGAACTTTTTCGGCGGGTACCGCAAGCATTTTTGAGATCAGTGTTTGGTCAACGGTGCAGACCTCGGGATGGCTGATACCGATCTGGTAATATGGGCATGAAATTTCATGGATTTCATACTGCTTGCCCTTCTTTTCCCATTCAACGGTAAAGCCTTCCTCGCCCAGCATGGTCTTTACAAAATCCAATCGTTCTTCCATGCTCAGCCCCTTCATCTGTCCTTCATACTCGTGCGCCAGATCTTCGGCGATATGATTGAACAAGTTACGAACAACGGGTTCGGGCATCGTCTCTTTCATCTGAGCCAGCAGACGCGTGGTCAGACGCAGATAACGCGTCGGAAAATTTTCCATTCCGACCTCGGTCAGGAAATAGACGAGGCGCGGGCGTCCCACACCGTGACGTTCTTCATCCGCTGCAACCAATCCTTCCATCTGCAAATTCGTCAGGTGGTGGCGGACAGAAATTGGATTGATGCTAACGGCTTCTGCCAGTTCGTTGATGGTACGCTTAGGCTGGCGATGAAGGGTTTGTAGAATACGATCTCGCGTGCTTTTCATAATGCAGCAGTATACTCATCTGCGGGTTGTTTGTCAATATACTAGATAATTATCATAAATATCTGCCAGCCGACAGTACATGGCTGATATTTTGCCGCTAGCAGATGCCTGACACAAATGGACACTCGCGCCGACAGTACATGCCTGACATGTCTGTCGATGCTATCTGACTCTGGATCAATTGATAGAGGCTCGAATCCCTTGCCCCCAGCCCAGCAAATACCGCCTGGCGGGCGGTATTTGCTTTAGACCACATATGGGGACTCCAAAATCACGCGCAAAGGAATCGCGAGTGCAATTCGGGCGCGATTGCGGTAACATTGTGTAGACGCCATCCACGAGGAGAAAACCATGAAACAACAATTTGGTATCAAGAGCGCCATTCTGGTGGCGCTGCAATGGCTGGGTGCGGTCATAGCTTTTCCCATCTCGCTCACAATTGGCAGCATGATCCTGCCGCTATCCAAGACAATCACAGATGCAGCTCCCCCGACCGGCATGTTCTCCTTGCCAGCAGCCATGTTGTTCAATGGCGTGGTGAACGCGACCATCTTAGTCTGGGCGGCACGGCGTTCGAGCTTCAAGGGTCTCGCCATGTGGATGCAGTTGCTCGTGCTCTCTTTTGGCGCGCAGACCTTCGCGACGCAGATCGAGACGGGCTATTTCCTCCCGGCCTTTCCACTCCTGCATGGCAACTTCCAGATATATCTCCTGGTCCTGCACGGCCTCGTGACATCGCTCCTATTCTCTCTCCTGGTGGTCTTGCTGGTTGGCGGGTTCTCGCGCAGACCGCGGCCGGAGACGAACTTCAACGTCCCTGCAAATCACGCGGTCAACGCGGGAGCCTGGTTGCCAGTCGTCTACATCATCCTCTACATGGTGTTCGGCTATTACGTGGCCTGGCAGTCGCCGGCGGTACGTTTCTTCTACAGCGGGACGTCTGCATTGCCCTCCCTCTGGAGCCAATGGGGCGCGACGCTCATGGCAAAGCCCGAATTGCCTGTGTTCCAATATTTCCGCGGGATCATTTGGATCCTATGCTTGATCCCCCTGTTCAAAGGCTTTTCCGGCAAGCGGATCGAACTTGTGGCGCTATCGGCACTGGCTCTGGCCTACTTGCCCACCGCGGGATTGGCATTCCCCAACCCGCTCATGCCTGCAGGCGTAGCTCTGGCTCATTTCTGGGAAGTCTCCATTTCCACCGGGATCTTCGGCGCACTGTGCGCCTGGTTCGTGCCGCAAGCCGCAGTAACCTCGTAGCGATATCTAGTTTCACGACCTCTTCGCGGGCAGTGCAAATCACAGAATTCCGGTGGTACGGAGTCGCCTTTCCTGCTGGAGGTGGGTGCAACTCGGTTGCAATTTGGATCAGCCCGAATCATGAAACAATCTAGATCACTGGGCGGTATAATCTTTAAGCCATTGGGGCACAAATGAAAAGTGGACTAAATCTGGAAAGCAATGCTTTGCTTCTATTATTGGGGATTTGACTCATAGCAAATCTTATTCATGAGTACTACGAAGAAATGATTGGATTGCCTTATTACATATGGAGGCTCTCAGAAGTTGATGCTCGAACTCTACTCGAGCACTCTCGACTCTTGGTGGATATCACCGAGGACAGCATTGTATTCCATGAGTTTCCTTATTATTGGGCTATGCATCTAATCCATGCTCAATCAAATCCCAATTGGCACAAAGAGTTGAATTTGTGGCCACCTCCTAACGATTACCTCCCAAAACTAGCGAGTCGTAAGTGAGCAGTGGTTATTTGCGAGATTAGACCCCCATTTTACAAGCGTCTCGAACAGATCACGACATCCCTGAGTTTTTGATTTAAAGTTGCCACGTGTGGTGATCGCCGGAATTTACCAACGGAGGCAACTATGAACGACGAATTTTCAGATCGGCACCAAGCGATCAAGTTACGGTTAGCTGGTCAATCTGTGGAAACTATCTGCGGGACGTTGGGCCGTTCCCGAGAATGGTTCCACAGTTGGTGGCGCCGCTATCAGGCCTTGGGGGCTGCGGGCCTTTACGACCTGACACGCGCACGGCATCAGCCGCCGCATATTTCTCCTGACTTGGAGCGGACCATCCTCAATATTCGACAACGACTTGAGTCACCACTCCATACTCACACGCGCTACGGTCTGATCGGAGCAGGTGCAATCCAAGCCGAACTGCAGGAATTGCACATTCGACCTTTGCCTTGTCCTCGCACGATCGAGCGCGTGCTTGAGCGGAACGGGAAAACGATGCCCCGCGTGCGGCTGGCGCGGCTCCTATCCGAGTATGTTTATCCAGGCCCTCAAGCCCATGACTCCAATCAACTTCATCAGGTGGATCTGGTGGGACCCATCTACCTCAAGGGCCAACGGCAACGCTACTACATCTACGTCTGTAAAGACGTTTTTGACAGCGCCGTGTGCCTAGAATTAGGCCGTTCCCGCCACATGGAAGCCATTTTGAACTTCCTCGGTGACTGCTGGAAGAGTCTGGGACGACCCGACCAAGTTCAATTTGACAACGCTCGCGAGTACCTGGGCTGGGGTCCCGCCGCACGTTACCTTTCGCGGGTGATTCGTCTGTGTTTGCGGTTTGAGATCGAGCCGGTCTTCATCCCACCGGCTCGGCCCCAATGCAACGGTAGTGTTGAAAACTTCAATGGCTGGTTTCAACCTCGCCTGTTGCAGCGCCATTTTACCCGGGTAAGTGCGCTTAAACGCGAACTGCAACGTCTGCAGGAGACAGTCAACGCCCAACATGTCCAGCGACGGCTCGGTGGATTGACTCCCGATCAATATCGGAGAAACCACAAACTGCAGAAACTACCATCCCGCTATACGATTCCTACTGAACCCTTGCCGATTGCCGCCGGGCGCGTAACCTTCATTCGCCAGGTTACACTTCACGGAAATATCCATCTACTCGGCCAGACCTTCAAGATTGGAAAACGAATGAAGCGGCAATACGTGAAAGCCGTTCTAGACACGAAGCGCGCTCACTTAACGGCCTACATGAATGGCCGCATCTTCAAGCGCTGGCCGTATCCCTTCTTGAGAAAATAGCTGACATTTGATTTCACCATATCTGGCGGTTGCCACATACCTTTATGTCAGGCATGTACTGTCGGCGAGTTTTGACATTTTTGGGTCAGCGATGTACTGTCGGTTCGCAA
>Ga0209039_10000597_pt1 | contig 35132 bp, 32 predicted proteins | sample BogFormECP12_OM1_FD_188238 | JGI IMG/M metagenome (GOLD analysis project Ga0209039, IMG submission 188238) | Bog forest soil microbial communities from Calvert Island, British Columbia, Canada - ECP12_OM1 (SPAdes) (version 2) | ecosystem: Environmental > Aquatic > Freshwater > Wetlands > Bog ... | reverse complement strand
GCTGGCGCAGCGCATTGTGCGCGCAAAGGCAAAGATTCGAGACACACCGATTCGGTACGAAGTGCCGACGCCGCAGGAATTGCCGGAGCGACTGGGCGCGGTGCTTCAGGTCATCTATCTCGTCTTTAATGAGGGCTACTCTGCTGCGGCGGGGGCGGAGGTAACGCGGGCCGAGCTAACCGGCGAGGCGATTCGACTGGGACGGTTGCTGACCGAACTCCGGCCAGAGCCGGAAGTCATTGGGCTGCTTTCCCTGATGTTGCTCCAGGAATCCCGTCACGCCGCGCGAACCTCGCCGACCGGAGAGCTGATTTTGCTGGAGAACCAGGATCGCTCGCTCTGGAACCGGGAGCAGATCGCGGAGGGAGTGGCATTGCTGGAAAAAGCCCTGAAGTCCCGCCGCTTCGGCCCCTATACGCTGCAGGCTGCGATTGCGGCCGTTCACGCGGAGGCGGAATCGGTCGCTGTGACCGACTGGCGGCAGATTGTTGCGCTCTACGACCAATTGCTGGGAATTCAACCTTCGCCCGTAGTGCGACTCAATCGTGCGGTGGCCATTGCCATGCGCGATGGTCCAGAGGCTGGCCTGGCGCAGATCGACGCGGTGTTGGAACACGGCGAATTGGCCGATTATTATCTGGCACATTCCGCCCGCGCAGATATGTACCGCAGGCTCGGCAGGACCGCTGAGGCTCGGTCGTCTTATGAGAAAGCTCTGGCGCTGACCCAACAGGAACCCGAGCGGCAATTCCTGCAAGAGCGGATTCGGCAGCTAAAATAAAAACCTCGACGACTTGTCGAATTCCGGTGCGGCCGTTCGACTATATGGTGAAGGCCGGGCAACCGGCCCGCCAGAAAGTGTTTCCGGGGCGATACGCTACGCGAAAAATTCGTAACTCGCGTGTCGATCCTCGGCCACGCCGTTCGACTAGTAAGTAGAGCCGCACCGCGTACCCGGCCACTCGTAACATTTCAGGCCCAGCGCGGCCCAGGCTCTTATATAAAGTAGCGGCACTGCTATGGCGTCCGCTCAACACTCAAGGAGAACACCATGCGTTTTATGATGATCGCGTTTCCGAAAGACTACTTAACTGCAAAGCCCGGCTGGGTACCCGACCTCGCAAGCATTGAGGAGATGAGGAAATACAACGAGGAACTCGCCGCAGCCGGCGTGCTGCAAGGGCTCGACGGTCTGACGCCGCCCGCGACGATGAGCGCGCGCGTCACCTACAAAAACGGAAAATCAAGAATTACCGACGGCCCGTTTACCGAAGCGAAGGAAGTGGTCGGCGGCTACTGGATAATTGATGTGAAGTCGCGCGAAGAGGCGCTCGAATGGGCCTCGCGCATCCCCGGAGACGATGAGGTAACGATCGAAGTCCGCCGGTTCTTCGATATGAGCGACTTCGCTCCCCCCGTGCAGGATAAGCTCACGGAGCTCGAGGAGCAGCAGGCCGCCAAGTTCGGCAATAAGCCGGGCCAGCAGTAAAAACTCTCCGCGCCACATCGATTTCGCGACGCCTCGTACGACGTCTATGTAGCCGCTACCGGAGAATGGAGAACTCATGAGCCAGTATTTGGTTGCTATTCACCACCCCGACGATTTCGACCCGTCCGTCGCGACCGAAGCGACGGTACGCGATATCAACGTGCTCAACGAAGAGATGGACGCTGCCGGTGTCAGGATGTTCGCTGGTGGCCTCTCCGCGGCAGGTCGCTGCGGGCGCAGCCCGATGGCAAGGTGCTCGTCACCGACGGCCCGTACCTGGAGACCAAGGAGCACATCGGCGGTTTTTGGGTGCTAGAGGTCGCTGACCTGGACGAGGCGCTAGCGTGGGGGCGCAACGCTGTCGTCGCCTGTCGGACGCCGGTCGAGGTGCGCGCGTTTGTCCGCATTCGGCCGGGTGGCGCGGGCCTTTGATCTTGCGGGCATCACGGACACGTGGGGTGCGCTGTCCTTCGCGTTCTTGGCGAAGGGAGGGAGTCGGGGTGCCGCGAGCCGGGTCAACATCCCTGCTTCCAAGTGGCACTACTTGGCTCATCGAAAACCGGGAACACCTTGAATTAAACAGAATCAGATAAGACTCGAAGGATGTCAGTCATGAGAAAAGTCAATGTGCTTGAATTTGTCTCCCTTGACGGTGTCATACAAGCCCCAGGCGGGCCTGAGGAAGATACCAGTGGCGGCTTCGCGTATGGCGGGTGGACAGCTCCACATTCCGACGCTGTTAGTGGAGCAGCCATGATGAAGCAGATGAAGATGCCGTGTAACTTATTGCTGGGGCGGAAAACCTTCGACAATATCGCCTCATTCTGGCCGCAACATAACGACATTTGGCCAGGCGTCAACACAGCCACCAAGTACGTCGCTTCGAATACCTTGACCTCTCACGAATGGAAGCCGTCCGTGTTTCTAAATGGAAATATTGCGGCAAGAATCACCAAAATCAAGCAATAGGAAGGGCCGGATTTGCACGTTTATGGAAGCGCAAATCTCGTTCAGACGCTCCTCAAGCATGATTTGGTGGATGCGCTGTGGCTGAAGATATCTCCGGTTACGTTGGGCGGTGGAAAACGATTGTTTGCCGATGGCACGATCCCGGCGGCTTTCGGTGCGACGGAAAGCGCAGTCACCTCGAAAGGCATCATTATCATCAATTACGAGCGCGCCGGCGCAGTTCCAACCGGAAGCCTATAAACATTCGGCCGGGTGGCCCGGGCTTTTGATCTTGAGGGCATTACCAGCACAGTGGGGCACCCTCAGCGGGAATCGTGCACGCAAAGATCGTCAAAGGTGGGCCACCCGCCAAATCAAAAAAAATGGAGCAGCTGTCGATTTTCGGTCTCCCGAACGACTATCTGATAACAGAACGATGAGCTATGGCTCTCTGAGTCACGGGAAACAAGGAGGAATCGATGAAATTCATCTGTTTGGGATACATCGAGCCAGGGAAATTCGAAGGGATGACCGAGGACGAGCGACACGCAGTGTTCGACGCATGCTTTGAGCATAATGACCATCTGCGCGCCAACGGACATCTTGTTGCCGAAGTGCCTCTTCAGCCCCCGGAGATTGCGTTGACGCTGTACTGGAAAAACGGCAAAGTCGCGACGACCGACGGTCCCTATGCGGAAACCAAGGAACAGCTTGGCGGCATTCAGATCCTTGAGGCACGAGACCTCAATCATGCCGTTCAGCTTGTCTCGCAGCAACCAGACTTTAAGTATGGACTTGGACCGGTTGAGATACGTCCAGCGGCGGATTTGAACGAAATGATGAGGGAGAGCGAGCGGCGACGGGGAAAGGGCACGGGACGATGAGCATTCTGGAAGGCACCGAATGAAGGTTGACGATCACGATCAGCCTCGCCTTGCTTGTCACCTTCAGCCCGCCAGGGTTTGCGGCTTCTGGACGCGTCTCGGGCACAGACATTAGCGCGGCGCTGGTGCAGGGGAATCCGCCGAGTCCGCGCAATAACAATAAGAAGGAAGCGAATGTGAAGCAGGACGAAACTATCCGCTCACAAAACGAGCGCCAAGTTCGTGGCCCTGAATATGACCGCTTGGAAGTATTAATCGGAAAATGGATCAACGTCGGCAAAACCGAACCGATGGGCGATGAGCCGCCGCTCGATATTACGACGAGCGACATCTACGAATGGCTCCCGGGCAAGTATTGGATTCTGCACACAGCATACGGCCGGCTCGGCAACATGGACGTCGGCGGTGTTGAGATCATCGGCTATGACCGCGAAGCTGGCCAATACGTATCGTACTTCTATGACAGCCGCGGCAATTCATCCGAACATGAAATCATTGTCGACGGTAACACCTTGACCTGGAAGGGTAAGGTCACCGGCTGTGCCGACGTGTTTTCCGAAAAAGGTAAAGTCCAGACCGCTCACCACGTCCGGCTGGATGACAATGGCAGGTGGGTACCTTCGATGGAAGTAGTGCTAACGAAGGTAAACGAAAGTGTCGTTACGAGCCTCGCGCAGTCAAACGCCCGAGATACGGGGTTCTGGGAAGTCTGGATCTGCGCTCCTCTTCACTTGGATATACGGCCTACCCTCCGAAATGCACGCCGCGTCGGTGGCCATTTCGCATTGCGTTGCGACGGTTTTGCACGGACGGGGTAGTGAGTGGCCTTTCCACCCGCACGGAGATGCTGCCTTACCGCGTTAGTTTGCAGCCCAACAAAAAGAAAAAGGGTAAAGTCTAAAGGGTAAAGCGGCTCAGTGTGATGTGGCTCCAAAATTCAAAGCCAGTTCCTCGCGGGGCGAAGGGCATGCCTGTGCTTTAACCTTTACCCTTTATCCTTTACCCTTTACCGTCCCGGCAACCAGCCGCGCCGCCGGAATTTCCTGGTCCTTGTACTGAAGCTGATAGAGCTTGAAGTATATCCCGCGCTGATCGAGCAATTCCTGATGCGTGCCCACTTCGCGCACGCGTCCTTTGTGCATGACCACAATCTTGCTGGCGTTCTGAATGGTGGAAAGCCGGTGCGCAATGACCAGCGAGGTGCGGTTCTCGATCAGGCGTCTCAACCCTTCCCGCAGCAAATGTTCGGTCTCCGGATCCACACTGGAAGTGGCTTCGTCGAGGACCAGAATACGGGGATTGTGCGCCAGCGCGCGGGCGAAGGACAGCAACTGTTTTTGACCCACGGAGAGCGTTGCCCCACGCTCCCGAACGGGCTCATCATACCCCGCCGGCAGGCTCTCAATAAACTCCTGGAGGTTGACCTGTTGCGCCGCGGCGCGCACCTGTGCATCCGAAATGCCCTCGCTGCCCAGCCGGATGTTGCTCGCGATGGTTCCGGAAAAAAGGAAGGGGTCTTGCAGCACGATGCCAAAATTCTTGCGCAAATCGCGCAGGCGGAGTTCGCGGATGTCAATACCGTCGAAGGTGATGCTGCCTTCCTGCACTTCGTAAAAGCGCAAAAGCAGGTTGGTGAGGGTGGTTTTTCCGGCGCCGGTGTGGCCCACCACCGCCACTGTTTCACCCGGCTCGATTGCGAAGCTGATGTGATCGAGAACTTTGTGGTCGTCCTGGTAAGCGAATCCGACGTTATGAAATTCCACTTCTCCTCGTGGATGCGCGAGCGGCCGGGGCTGCGGGGGATCGACGATCCCCACGGGCGTATCCAGCAGCTTGAAGATGCGTTCCGAGCTCGCCATCGCCGCCTGCAACAAATTGTACTTGTCGCTCAAGTCTTGAATGGGGCGGAAAAATCGCTGCGAGTACTGAATGAACGCGATGGCGGTCCCCACGCTGACGACGCCGCGCAAGGCCATCCCCCCTCCCATATAGAGAATGATGGCGACGGCAATCACTCCCACCAGTTCGACGGTGGGATAGAACAGGCCGTAAGCCAGGATGGAATCCTTGTAGGCCTCCATGTGCGCCCGGTTGGCTGTCTCAAATTCCTCAAAGCTGCTGTCCTCGCGGTTAAAGAGTTGTAGCACCGCCATGCCGGTCAGGTGCTCCTGCAGATACGCGTTAATGCGCGCAATCGCCGTTCGAATGCGCCGGTAGGACTCGCGCACCGCCCGCCGGAATGAGCCGGTCACCACGGCGATGATCGGCAACACCGCGAAGGTCAGCAACGCCAGCCTCCAGTTCACATACAGCATCACCACTATGATACTGAGGAGGGTGAAGAAATCCCCGAAGATCGCCACCACCCCGGAGGCAAAAAGGTCGTTCAGCACATCCACGTCCGTCGTCACCCGGGTTACCAGGCGGCCCACGGGATTGCGATCGAAAAAGGCCATTTCCAGCCGCTGCAAGTGGAGGAAGATCTGCTTGCGCAGATCGTACATCACCTTCTGTCCCACCAACTGCATGGCGAACGACTGCGAGAATTCCAGCAAGAAGCTGAGCAAGACGGTGGGGAGGAAGAGCGCGAAAGCAATCTGCACAATGCCCACCATGGGATCGCGGCTGAGATAATGCGCGAGGGCGGACGGAAGATGCTGGCCGCCGGCGGGATCCAGGTAGCGGTCCACTTCCACTTTAACCAGATACGCCGGAAGGGCCTGAAGTATCCCGTAAAGAAGCGTGGTGATGAGCGCGAACAACGTCATCCGCCAATACGGACGAAGGTACCCGATCAATCGCCGCATCAGCCGCGAGTCATACGCCTTACCGATAATCTCTTCTTCCTGATGACTAGCTGGCATAATCCTCAGAAGGAGTCAGGAGACAGGAGTCAGAATGAAAAACCTGTTCGTCTTGCGATTTCCCAACTAAACCGGAAGCCTTGTGCTCGTACACTGATTCCCGTCCTCAATGCTGACTCCTAGCTTCTAATTCCTGACTCCTGACTCCTGACTTCTGTCTCCTGACTCCTTTCTTACACTTCTTCTTCCAATGCTTCTTCAATCAACTGTTTGTTATAGAGCTCCGTGTAATGGCCGTTCAGGGCCAGCAGTTCCGCGTGGGTGCCGCGCTCCGCGATTTCCCCGTCGTGCAGCACCACGATTTCATCGGCGTTCTGGATGGTCGAAACGCGGTGCGAAATCAGAATGGTGGTGCGGCCCGCCATGACGCCGGTGAGTTGCCGCAGGATTTTCTCCTCCGTATAGGTGTCCACGCTGGAAAGCGCATCATCCAGAATCAGAATGCGTGGATCGCGGATGACCGCGCGGGAAATGGCCGTCCGCTGCTTCTGCCCGCCCGAGAGGGTCAGACCGCGCTCCCCCACCATGGTGTCGAACTTCTTGGGAAAGCTGTTAATCTCCGGGAGAATATTGGAAATATCTGCGGCGCGCTCCACCTGGGGATCGGACGCCTCCGGCGCGCCCAACCTGATGTTTTCGCGAATGGTCTCACTGAACAGAAATGTTTCCTGGGGTACAAATCCGATGTCTTTGCGCAGGGTGTGGAGAGGAATCTCGCGAACGGGAACGCCGTCGATCAACAGAGTTCCCGGCGGGGCATCGTACAAACGGGGGATCAAGCTCACCAGCGTCGATTTTCCCGAGCCCGTCGCCCCCACCACCGCCAGTGTCCTGCCTGCCGGAATGTGCAAGTTGATATTCTTGAGAATCGCGTGGCCGTTGTAGCTGAAGCTTAGATTGCGGAACTCGATATCGCCTATCAGTGCCGTGATGGGATCTATCGGAACCTCGCGGTCATCGATATCGGGTTGAGCATCAAAGATGGTCACGAGGCGCCCCTGTGATGCCAACCCCCGTTCTACCAGGTTGGTCACGTAACCCAGCGCGACGATGGGCCAGATCAGCTTGGCGAGATACACGTTGAAGGCGGCAAAGGTCCCGACGGTAATCATTCCCTGCACCACGTGCTGCCCACCCACCACCAGGACCATCATCACCGCCACGGCGTACATCAATCCCATGGCCGGCCACAGGAAGCTGGTGATCCAGATCAACCCCTTGTTTTTTTCCACGAAGTCCCGGTTCATCACGCGAAACGTTGCCATCTCCGCATCTTCCTGGCAAAAGGCGCGAACCACCCGCACCCCGGAGATGTTTTCGCGCACCCGTTCCGTGAGCTCGGAATACAGCGCCTGGATTTTCTCGAAGCGCGCGTGAATTTTAGCGCCGAAAAATTTGACCCCCACCGAAACCAGCGGCAAGGGGGCCAGCGCCAGCAGCGTCAGCTTCCAATCCAGGTGAATCATCACGCTGACGTTGGTGATGACGACAACCACCGTGGTGGCGGAATACATAATGCCCGGGCCCATCATATTGCGAACCGCATTCAGGTCGTTGGTAAGCTTTGACATCAGGTCGCCGGTGCGGTGCTCGGTGTAATACCGCGGCGAAAGGCGCAGCAGGTGCCGGTACAAATCATTGCGCAAATCGTATTCGGCGTCGCGGGAAATGCCAATGAGAATCCAACGCGTCCAGAATTGGAAAACGGCCACGATCAGCGACAAACCCACGAGCACGCCGGCCACCATTGCTAATTGCCGCATCACCACAGCGTGCGACAGGTCATCGATTCCGGCTTTGATGACCAGTGGAACCAGCGCGCCCACGGACTGTCCAATGATCAGGCAGACAAATCCCACAATGAAGCGCGACTTATAGCGCGCAAGGTACGGCCGAATTGGACGGAAGCGGTTGAGCATCCCAAACCTTGTGGCCCAAGCCCCTTGATCTTGTCCCCTAAGAGCCGAAGGACCAAACTATTAGATTATAACGGAGGGCGGGAGGATGCTGTAACTTGGTTTGTCCGGGTCTAGTGGAAAACCAGGCTGGTTGCGAGTACGATGGAGTGGCGCTCAGCTATTGTCCAAGGCTGGCCAAACCCGTTTTGACGCATGGAGCCCCCTATGGCGAATAATGAATCCGACGACGACCGCGAAAAAAGGATCGAGGAGCTGAAGCACCGGGCGGAAGAACTCGCCGGCGGGGAGATGGAGACCGGGGAGTTTGTGCCGTCCCCTCCTGAGGTCGAAGAAGGGTTCTGGAAGTACGTGGTGGAATATGAGGAAGCTCCCTGGACGACCCACTTCCAGCAATTGGAGCGAGCCGGCGTTTCCCTTCCCGCTCCAGAAACACTCAATGACCAGGAGGTGACCGCCAAGCTCTGGGAAGTCATAAACAAGCTGGCCCAGATGCGCGTCTTCCTGGAAGACACCGACCATCTGAGTGACCGCGAGCTTTACACGACGCTCTGGAGTGACGACCTCCGCGAGGAAACGAAAGACATCGTGCTCGACCAGGACTCCGCTTGTCATTATCAATTGCTGAGCGGTGGCAGCGACGAAGACACGCTACTCTATCTTAAGTATTTCGCGGACGAGGAGTGGCGCAAATGGTGGCACGAGGAGTACCCGGAATTTCCTATGCCGGATCCCGAAGACCCGCCTTACGATCGCGACCGCCTTCTGCCCCAACCCCGTTACGGGCCCCCTTCCGATTTGCCTGCTAGCTAGTATGGATTTGTTCGCAGGAATCAAACCAAGGAGCTACATCTCGCGGCGGCCTTCGAGGGCTTTGACCATGGTGACTTCGTCCGCGTACTCCAATTCCGAGCCCACGGGAATTCCCATGGCGATGCGGCTTACTTTCACGCCCAGCGGTTTGATGAGCCGGGAGATATAAACGGCGGTAGCTTCGCCCTCGACGTTGGGGCTGGTGGCAAGAATCAGCTCTTTTACCTTGCCGCCCCTCAGGCGCTCGAGCAAGTTTTTGAGCTTCAGTTGGTCGGGTCCAATGCCTTGCAGCGGCGAAAGGGCTCCGTGCAAGACGTGGTATTGCCCGCGGAATTCGCGGGTCCTCTCCACCGCCATCACATTGTACGGCGTCTCCACCACGCAAATCACTTCCCCGTCGCGCCGCGAGTCTGTGCAGTAATCGCAGGGATCGAGTTCCGTCAGGTTATTGCAAGTGCTGCACAAATGGATTTTGTCCTTGGCGTCGAGGATGGCCGCGGCCAGCCGCTCCGCGTCTTCCCGGGAAGCGCGTTCCAGGTGGAAAGCGATGCGCTGTGCAGATTTCTGCCCGATCCCCGGCAGACGCTTCAACTCCTCAATCAGGCGAGCCAAAGGCTCAGCATAATCTTTCATAGGTTTGGCAACGGGAAACTCGAAGATCGAAAATCGAAACTCGAAATTCGAAATTCGAAACTCGATGAACCACCCTTGCTCCGCTTGAGCGGGTTGGATTCTACCCTGTTCGCCGGGGGGTATTCGCGTTGTGGGGCATCCATAAGAAGGACTGCGCGCACAATTTCGAATTAGTGAACAGCATTAAGGCTGCTAGCGATTTTCGAATTTCGATTTTCGAATTTCGGCTGCCGTCACGTAAGGCCCGGAATGTTCAGCCCGCCGGCCAGGCTGCCCATTTGGCTGGACATCTGCTCGTCCACTTTTCGCGAGGCTTCGTTGACGGCAACCAGGATCAGATCCTGCAACATTTCCAGATCCTGCAAGGCAAACACCTCAGGATCGATGCGCACTTCGTGGAGTTGCTTCTGGCCATTCATTTTGACGGAGACCATTCCCCCGCCCGCCGAGGCCTCCACCATCAACTCATCCAGTTGCTTCTGCAATTGTTCCTGGAATTGCTGGACTTGTTTCAGGATCTGTTGCATTTGCTGCAGGTTTTTCATTGCTCACTCCCGGCTCAGGTCCTTCACGTCCAACACCATGCCGTCGAACTTTTTGCGAAAGGCTTCCACTGTCTCGTCGCGCTCGGCGCGTTCGCGTGCGCTGGGACGTTCCCCGCGAGCTTCGATTTTCTGCTCTTCAAGTCTAACACAAATTTTCACCGGTTGGCCCAGCACTTGGGCGCACACCGCCCGGAGGATGTCCTGCTGCTCGCGGCTTTTGAGCAGATCCGCAAAAAAGGAATCCTTCTGGGCATAGGAAAATGTGACTTCACCATTCTCCCAGCGCCAACCGGTCATGTGCTCCAGGCAACTACCCAGAAAATTCGATTGGCCGTAGACCTTGGTTTTGATCGCGGCCAAGACCGCATCTTCATTGGCAGGCACGGCAGTTTCCACCGGCACCGCAGGGGCCGGCAGTGGCATCGCCGGCGCGGGGCGGGATTCTTCCGCCGGAGGTTTTTCGAAACTCTCAGTGCGAAATTTGCGCGGCGGTTCGGGCGCCAAACGCGCGGGTGGAGCCAAGGCGGGGCGCGGGGGGGTAGAAAAGCTTTTGCCCGGCATTCCCGCGCCGCCCAGTCCGCTGAGCAGCGTCTCCAGCGACGCCAGGCGCCGCGCATGCACCATCTTCATCAGGGCCAGTTCCAGATGGAAGCGCGGTACGAGCGCATAGCGCATCTCACTTTCCGCGCGCAGCAGGATGTTAAAGAACCGTGAGAGGTCTTCTTCACTGAATCGTCCCACCATCTCGCCGATCTGAAGCCGCTGGTCGCTCGGAACCTGGAGCAGCGAGCTTTCGGCGCCGCAACTGCGCCCAATCATCAGGTCGCGAATGAAACGCGTGAGTTCGCCGCAGAAGTGTGCGAGTTCATAACCTTCCGAAGCCAGTTCACCCACCAATTCCAGAACCCGGCGAGAGTCCGCGGCATCGACCGCCTTCACGATCTCCGCCAGCAATTCCGTGGGTACCACGCCCAGCACCTGGCGCACACGTTTTTCGTCCAGGTGTTCGCCGCAGGCGGCGATAACCTGATCGAGGAGCGAGAGGGCGTCGCGCAGGCTGCCTTCCGCCGCTTGCGCCAGCGTGGAGAGAGCGCCTTCATCGGCGTCAACTTTTTCTTCTACGACCACCGCCTGGAGTCGAGCATAGATTTCCCCATAATCCAGCAAGCGAAAGGCAAAGTGTTGACAGCGCGATTGAATCGTAGGAGGCAGCTTGTGCGGCTCCGTCGTCGCCAGCATGAAGAGCGATCGCGGGGGGGGTTCCTCCAAGGTCTTCAGCAGTGCGTTGAAGGCCTCCGTGGTCAGCATGTGCGCTTCGTCAATGATAAAGATCTTGTAGCGATCGCGCGCGGGCAGGTAGCGCACCGATTCCCGCAGTTGCCGGATTTCGTCGATGCCACGGTTGGAGGCGGCGTCAATTTCCTGTACGTCCACGGAATTCCCCGCGGTAATTTCCACACACGAAGGACACGTGCCATCGGGAGTTACCGTAGGCCCCGCAATGCAATTGAGCGCCTTGGCCAGGATACGCGCGGTGGTGGTCTTTCCTACGCCGCGCGCCCCCGAGAAGATGTATCCGTGGGCAACGCGATCCGTCTGGATGGCATTCTTGAGAGTGTCGGTTACCAGGCGCTGACCCACCACATCATCGAAAGTTTGGGGACGGTATTTGCGGGCGATGACTTGGTAAGACATGGGAAGGATACTTTAGATTCTGATCAGACTTCGGGTGATCTGCGGCACACGGAGAGGCTCGTTACCGTTGCTTCCTTCCGGACCTGGCGGGGTTCGCGAACATCCGTCGCACAGAGCCCGAAGTCTGATACGTTTTGCCCGTTCGTCTTGCAGTTGCACTGAGCAAACTCCACTCGATGGTAACACGCGCCGGGACTCTCGTCGATATCTTTGAAGAACATGCTTGAAGAACTCATGTAAAGGCTACCTTTCAACGGGTCCCCGCATCAAAGGTTGCAGTGCATAGGGTGACGACTACTGGCCTTTCATCTGAGACAGCACTACTCAACCGAAAAACCACATATCTATCAACGGTATAACGTCCGAAAGTAAAACCTACTTAACATATGCAACCTCCGGTAACCCTGTTGCGTCTAGGTGAGCGTGAATGGAAGTTGCAAGGAGCGGCAAAAGGGAACTGGGCAATGACGATGATATGGAGCTGCAAGAAACCGGCAGAGGCTGCGTTTAAAACTCAGGGCAGATCACTCAGGAGGATGACCATGCGAAAGAAACTATCACTTTGGGTTCTAACCCTCATCTTGGGGACCGGTTGGTGCTGGGCAGGACCGCCCACCACTGATTCGCAAGCGATTGACAACATTCAATTCCGGCTTGACCACACGAAAGTGAAGCAGCACGGGAATGTGCAGGTGACGTGCGCTGGAGGCGTCGCGACGCTCACGGGAACGGTCGATAACCTGGGGAGCAAGCTCGACGCCGAGAAGGCCGCCCAGAAGGTCCGGGGAGTGACCCAGGTTGTGGACCATATTCAGGTGCGCACGGAGGACGCGAGCGACCAACAGATTCTGGAGCAGGCGCGCCACGAGATCGTGATGTACTACGCTTACGGGATATTCGATAACGTAGACCTTTCGGCCCATAACGGCACGCTAATTGTTAGTGGGCAAGTCACCCAGCCTTTTAAGAAGACTGACATGGGGAACATCCTTGAGCGCGTCAAGGGAGTGGCGGTGCTCGAGAACAATCTGGAAGTTTTGCCCACCTCGATGTTCGATGACCGCCTGCGGCTGCAAGTGTCGCGGGCCATTTACGGCGATGCGTTCTTTATCCGCTACGCCAACCAGGCGCTTCCCCCGATTCACATCATCGTGAAAAACGGGAACGTAACCCTGGAGGGTGTGGTGGCCTCGACCATGGACCGCACCAAAGCGGAGATGGCCGCCCTCCATACCGGGCTCTCCTTCTCCGTGGTGGATCATCTTCAGGTCGAGAAATCCCAACGGACGGCTTGAAGCCTTCCCCTAAGCCTGCGCTGCGCAAGTTCAGCGCAGGCTTTTTTCCCTCAGCAGGGCGATCAAGGCAATCCCGCCAGGCATATCCAGGAGTGCAGATTGCACCGTCTGCACTCCTCCGTTAGAATGCCTGGGGTGAGTTTTAACGCCCCAATTAGAATCCTGTTCGGTGAGGTTGCCGTTGCCGGAGAAAAAGCCTATTGCTTTGGCGTCAGACCACGCAGGTTTTCCCCTGAAGGAGAAGGTCCGCGAGTATCTTATCCGCAAGGGCCTCGAGGTGCAGGATTTGGGCACCCACTCCCTGGACCGGGTGGATTATCCCGACTATGCGGAGAAGGTTGCCGGGCAGGTTGCAGGCGGCCATGCGGATTGCGGTATCCTGGTCTGTGGGACAGGTCTGGGAATGGCGCTGGCGGCAAACAAAGTACCCGGAATCCGCGCCCTTCCCTGCAACGATACGATTTCCGCCCATTTCGCTCGCGCTCATAACAACGGCAACATCCTCACTCTGGGTGGCCGGCTGCTGGACGAAGCGACCATGCAAAAGATCATCGACACCTGGCTGGCCACGCCTTTCGAAGGGGGGCGGCATGAAGTGCGGGTGGAGAAAATCGAAGCCATCGACGCACGCTTTCATAGGGGGAAAAGTTCATGAATGCCCAATTAAGCTCTCGTTCGCGCCCGCTCCACGAGGTGGACCCGGAAATCGCGCGCGCTATCGACCTGGAAGTTGACCGGCAAGCCCGCACGGTGGAATTGATCGCTTCCGAGAATTTCGTCAGCGAGGCGGTGCTGGAAGCCCTGGGCTCGGTCATGACCAACAAGTACGCTGAGGGCTTGCCCGGCAAGCGCTACTACGGCGGTTGCGAGTACGTGGATATTGCGGAGAATCTCGCCATCGAGCGCGCCAAGAAACTCTTTGGCGCCGAGCACGCCAACGTCCAGGCACACTCTGGCAGCCAGGCCAACCAGGCCGTCTACATGACCGTGCTGAAACCCGGCGACACGCTGCTGGGGATGAGCCTGGCGCACGGAGGCCACCTGACGCATGGTCACCCGCTGAACTTCTCCGGGAAGATGTACAAGATTGTTTCCTACGGCGTGAGCAAGGAAATGGAGACCATCGATTACGACGAACTCGAACGCCTGGCCAAGGAGCATCGGCCCAAGCTGATTTTGGCCGGGGCGAGCGCCTATCCGCGCTTTCTGGATTTCGCGCGCTTTGCCGCCATTGCCCGCGACGTCGGGGCGTCGCTGATGGTGGACATGGCGCATATTGCCGGACTGGTGGCCGCGGGCCTGCACCCCAGCCCCTTCCCGCACGCCGACTTCGTCACCACCACCACGCACAAAACCTTGCGCGGGCCGCGTGGGGGCGCCGTCTTTTGCAAGGAGCAATATGCCAAGGACCTTGACCGGATCGTCTTCCCCGGCATCCAGGGCGGGCCGCTGATGCACGTGATCGCCGCCAAGGCCGTATGCTTCCATGAGGCCCTTCAGCCGGAGTTTGTCGAGTACCAAAAGCAGATTATCGCCAACGCCAAGGTCATGGCGGAGGCGCTGGCGGCGGAAGGCTTCCGCATTGTCGCCGGCGGAACTGACACCCACCTGATGCTGGTCGATGTGTTCACCAAAAACGTAACTGGCCGTCAAGCACAGGAGACGCTGGAGCACGCCAGCATTACCGTCAACAAAAACGCCATCCCCTTTGACGCTAACCCGCCCGCCGTGGCCAGCGGCATTCGCGTGGGGACTCCCGCAGTCACTACGCGTGGAATGAAGGAGCCCGAGATGCGCCAGATCGCGCGCTGGATCGCCGAAGTTCTGAACCACATCGAGGACGAAGCCACCATCCAGCGCGTGCGGAGCCAGGTGGAATCACTTACGGATAAATTCCCCCTCTACGAGAACCGCCGCGTGGCAGTTGGAACGAAGTCGTGAAGATGGCCATACGGAGCAGCGCACTGCTACGGGGCTCGCTCACCCGCCTGAAACCGTGTCCATGGCCCGGCCTTCATGTCGCGCAGCAAGGGCGCCTGCCAATTGAATTCCGGATGCGCTTGGAGGAAAGGCGCGGCGAGAAAATCCTCTCCGCACGGATGTCCCCGGCGGGCGTAGAAGCTCATGGCCTTGGCCATGGCACTGTCAATAGCCTTCCCCTGCACGGCCCCGCCGGGATAGTAAGGAGGCCAGCCCCAAACATCCGCGCCGCGCGGCGAGGACTCAACGTGACCGCAGAGTGAGCGCTCATCGGCGTCGTCCCGTTTTTCAAAAGCGTCGTAATGATTGGCCATGAATTCCTCCGCCATGACCACGTCGATTTTTCCTTTGTTCCGCTCCATCAGTTCTCCCCAGCAGGTACGGCGGGCGTTGGGAGAAGTGGCAGGATTATGAGGATCGAAGGTGGTATCTTTGGCGATCACCTCCGGGTCGCGCGCGAAGTTGGAACCTACGAAGACCCCGTCCTTCGTTCGCCATAATCGATGCGCCTTTAAGCCCAGCTCAAACTGCGCGATCTCGCCGGTCGTGTTATCGGCCAGGAGCCAATCGTTGGCGTAGCCGCCGTTGTTGCCGTCCAGCATGATGCGCACATAATCGTCAATCGACCGGGCATATTGCAGGGCTTTTCGCGAGCGCATGAATTCCGGCTTGCCGTGGGGATCCCAACCCACGAATTGGGTTATCGTAGTTTCCGTCACCAGCAGGCCGCCGGAGTTGACGCCGAAGTCGTCGTCGCTGGTAATGACGCCCGGAAAACCATCCATCAAGATGCGCTGGCCATGCCGGGGAGCGATGTCAAAGATCACCCGCCAGCGCTCGCCGTCAAGGTAGGAAGTCCAGGAGTTGTGGGCCATTACAATGTGTTGGTCGCGCGTGTAACTGCCCGTGGCCACAAAGGCGCTACAGTTACCGGGACTCATCAGGTGCGGGGCATTCGCAACTTTATGTTTCGCGTCATACCAAGGAACATAATAGTCGGGAACTTCCTCGAAGGCGTTCAGGGCAACGACGTCGTCCAGGTCCAGAGCCACGCCTTGGGCCTTCAGCCCTTCGACGATACCTTGCAATTCCTCTTGATATTCAGCGTCGATCCGGGGCCAGAGCATTTCCCGCGCCGTTTGCCGGAAAAATCCCCAATCGCGGTGCGTTTCGTGCGTGTCGCGCAGCTTGACGGCTTCAAAGGCATCCAAGATCTCGGGGGCCAGCAAATACCCGTGCTGATAGCCGATCTGGCGCGGGGAGCCTTCCAGGTGCATGAAGATCCAGCCGTCCCGGTCAAATCGGTAAGCGCCGCCGAGCAGCGCCTTCGTGCCTTCTTGCGATGGGCGCGGAGACACGGCGGGCAAAGAAAAACCCAGGCTGCAAGGTGGGGCCACCCCGGGCGCTACCAACAGCCGTACCGCAATCAAGCTGAGGGCTGCAACTGCCATTACGCCCGGTGCCTTCAGCACGTTTTCCAAGGCTCTTCGTCTTTGTGGTTTCAAAGTGCGCACCCTTCCCCTCCTGCAATCCCGCTAATTACCTTGCAGAAGTTCCCGCGCGGCAGTGTAACCGCTTTGCACGGCGCCTTCAATGGTGGCGGGCAGACCCGTTGCAGTCCAATCGCCCGCAAGAAAGAGCCCCTGAATGGGGGTGCGTGCCGACGGCCGCAGCGGCTCGGCTTCCGGGCTCGGCGAAAAAGTTGCGAAGCGCTCTTTGATAATGAGTGAGCGCAGCAGTTTCGCCTTACGAAGCGCAGGCAACATTTCACCCAGGTCTCGCAACGCGATGGCCAGCAATTCTTCCTTCGACCGGGTGACGTGCTCATGCGCGCCGCTCAGGACCAACGAGACGTAGTGGTCGTTGGCACCGAGAATGCGGCTTTTATCGAACAGCCATTGGATCGTCGTTCCACGCAAGCCCGCAAACTCGAGATCGGTGATGGGCGCGTCAAACCACAGGTTGATGGAGATAATGGGCGCAGGACGAAGCGCCACGGCGGCGGCAAAAAACGGCTTCGCCCGCAGCAATTCGCTGGGCAGCACGGCCGCGAGCTGATGCCACGGCACGGCGGAAATCACGGGAACCCCCTCGATCTTTTCGCCGGAGCCCAAATCAACACCTCGGCAGGCGCCCTCCGTGATCAGCAACTGCTTTACGCCGCGCCCGGTTTGCACACGGCCGCCGCGCGCTTCGATGTAAGCCGCGGCAGCGGCGGTGTAACACTCGCTCAACCCCACCCGCGCGATGCCGAGCCGGGAGTCAGCGGGCGAGGAAAACAGCGCCAGCCGCAAGACGCGCTCAAAAAGCTGCGCGGAAGCGATGCGCGGGTCCTCATTCATTGCCGCGATGCAGAGCAAGTTCCAGAAATTACGCTGGAGGCCTTCCGATTGTCCGCGCCGGCCGAGCCACGCCGTGACGTTCTCGCCGGCAGCGGGGGAGGAGTTTTGCTGCGCGGCGCGCAGGTCGTTCCCCAAACGCAGCACTTCCATTTTCTGCTTGAACGAAAAGCTCCCCGAGCGCAGCACCCCCAGAAGCAGATGCCAGGGGGAAGGCAAGTCCGGGCAGTCGAGGCGAGAGAGCCGGCCGTCGTAGTCCAGAAACGGCACGGCGAGCCGCGGCTGAAAATAAACCCGGTCGAGAGTTCCCAGGGTCTTGAGGAAATGAATCGTCGAGTGATAACAGCCCATGAAGAGATGCTGGCCGTTGTCCACAACCGAGCCGGTGGTGGGATCACGAAACGAGCGAGCCCGCCCGCCGAGATGCGGCTTTTGTTCGAGCAAGCAAACCCGCTTGCCCGCCTCGGCCAACGCCACCCCCGCCGCGAGGCCGGCTAATCCACCACCGATGATGAGGACTTCGTGAGGCATTGTTCGTTGTCCGTTACTAATGGTCAGCGAAAATCGAAACTCGAAATTCGAAACTCGCCACAATTTTCGAGGTTCTGGCTCCGGACCTCGGACTTCGGACATTCATTTCTGCCACTCCACCCCGAGATAAACCGTAAGCGCTGTCCAGAGCTTCAGCGGGCGCGGGACGCGCACCCGCTTCCCGAAAACGTTGTAGCAGCGTTTTTGGATGCGCTTCAGGATGCGCCAGTAAATTGCCGCCATGATCTCCGCGGCCTTCATCGATCGGCGGTCTTCGGGCGGGAGCATTTGGCGCGCCAAGTCGAAGTAATGCCGAGCGCGGTCGCATTCGAACTGCATCAACTCGATGAAGGGATCGTGATAAGCGCCTGCCAGCAACTCGGCGGGCCGGACGCCGAAGCGGTCCAAATCCTCCTGGGGAAGGTAAATGCGACCGCGCTGGGCGTCCCGTTGGATGTCGCGCAGAATATTGACGAGCTGCAACGCCATTCCCAGGTTCACGGCGTAATCCCGTGTGCGCGAGTTTTGGTACCCGAAGATCTCAATGCAAACGAGCCCGATCGTCGAAGCCACTCGGTAACAATACAGAGACAACTCCTCAAATGTTTGGTAACGCGAGCGGTTCAAATCCATTTCCAGGCCCAGGATCAGGTCCTCGAAAGGCTGGCGGGGAATCTTATATCGCTTGATGGCTTCTGCCAGGGCGCGCAACTCCGGTTCGAGGTTGCTGGCATCTTCCGTGTAACACGCATTCAGAGCCTGTCGATAGCGGGCCAGACCGGCGGTAGCCTCCGCGGGGTCGAGGCCACTGTCGGCGACGTCGTCACCCCGCCGCGCAAAGGCATAAACCGCTTCGATGGCAAGACGCTTTTCCGCAGGCAGAAAAACAAAAGCGTAATAGAAGTTGGTAACGCGGGGGTTAGCGAAATGGGTATTTTTCGAGGACGCGTTCATGATGGGATGGTAACCGTGGGAGCGTGCGCGACGCTCCCGCTCAGCGGAGCCCGGCGGGCGCGCCAGTAAAGGCGCAGGAAATCCCACTTGCTGAGCGAAGGCCGCCGCTGAAAGATATCATAGGAAACCGCTTCGATTTTCGAAAGAATCGCCGTCCCGCCCAGCCACGTCAGGCGCAATTGCGTGCGCAGCTTGGGTCGCACTTCTTCCGGCAAGCCTCTTCCCCGCTCGAAAAGCTCACGGGTTCGGGCGATTTCAAAGGCCAGCAATTCCTGCCAGCGCGCGTCGGAGCGCCCGGCACGCAGGTCATCGAGCGTGTAGCGGAAGCGCGCCATATCTTCCTGCGGCAAATAGACGCGGTCACGGGAAAGGTCCGTGGCGACGTCTTGCCAGAAGTTGGTAAGCTGGAGCGCGGTGCAAATGTTGTCCGAAAGCTCAAACAGGTGCGAGTCGTGATAGCCGAACAACTCCAGCACCAGCCGCCCCACAGGGTTGGCGGAGCACGTGCAGTAAGCCCGCAGCGAGGCAAAGTCCGGATGTCGCTTCACCACGACGTCCGACTCAAACGCGCGCAGCAACTTTTCAAAGTTCTCACGGGAGAGGCGGAATCGCTCTGCGCTATCGCCTAGCGCCAGGAAAACCGGGTGATCAGTTTTCCCCGCATAGCAATCCACGAGCTTGGCGCGCCATTCGGCAAGTCTTTCGAGACGGTTCTCGACGCCCGGCTCGTCCGCAACGTCATCGGCGTAACGGGCGAAGGCATACACGGCAGCCAGTGCGTCGCGCTTGTCGCGGGGGACAAGATACGAGGCCGTCGGGAAATTCTCGTAATGCCGGCTCGCCAGCCGCCGGCACTCAGCGTAAGCCGAGCGCAGCTCGGTTTCAGAGGCAGACATGAATCTAATCCCATGCTATTATAGGGCTTCCCAAGCATGTCAGGAAACCCGATTGTCACAAAAGAGATCACGAAGCGGTTTCGAATGAGACCGGAAATCCATTAGTGTGAGCGTTTATGGCTACTAAATCCCATCCCCGGCACACTGACGCAAAGGAATCCAAGGTGGATCCCTCCTTGGTTTCAGAACCGCTGCCAGCGGGCCAGGACGGCGCCGCGCTGAACAGCCCGGACCTTTATATCAACCGCGAGTTGAGCTTGCTGGAGTTCCAGTGCCGGGTCTTGGAAGAAGCTGCGGAGCCGGACAACCCGCTGCTCGAGCGATTGAAGTTTCTCGCCATTCTCGGGTCGAACCTGGACGAATTCTTTATGGTTCGCGTCGCGGGATTGATGAAGCAGCTCGCGAGCGGGAGGACGGAGGTTGGGCGCGACGGCCGACCGGCGGCAGCGCAGCTTCAACTGATCCGGGAGAAGCTTCGCCAGATTGCCACGCAAGCCCGTGACCTCTGGCGGCGGGAAGTGCAACCGGGCTTGGAGCAGCAGGGGATCAGGGTGGTGGAATTGTCCTCGCTCGACAGCGAGGAACGCGCCGCCTTGGATGCCTATTTTCGCGAGCACGTGTTTCCCGTGCTGACGCCGCTGGCTTTTGATCCCGGACGCCCCTTCCCCCACATCTCGAATCTCAGCCTGAACCTGGCCGTGGTGGTGCGCGACCCCAAAGGGGAGGAGCATTTCGCTCGCGTCAAAGTTCCCAATACCCTGCCCCAGTTGGTCTCTGTAAAAACCGCCGCCGTAGATCCCCCCGCATCCCCATTGGCGCCGAAGGGTTTCAAGTTTGTATGGCTCGAGCAGTTGATCGCGGCCAACCTGCGCCTGCTGTTCCCCGGCTTGGAGATTGTGGAATCGTCCCCCTTTCGCGTGACGCGCGACGCCGAGGTCGCCGTCCAGGAATTGGAAAGCGACGACCTGCTGGAGACCATCGAGGAGGCCATGCGGGAGCGCCGCTTCCTGGCCGTCGTCCGGCTGCAAGTTGCGCGGGACATGCCGGAGAGAATTCTTTCCATCCTCACCAACCAGATCGAAATTCATTCCCAGGATGTTTACCACCTGGAGGGGCCGCTCGGTTTCGGGCGGTTTATGGAACTCTATTCCATCGACCGGCCGGACCTGAAGGACAAATCCTTCGTGCCGATGACCCCCGCCAGTCTGGGCGCGGACTGCCAGGAAGATCTTTTCAGCCTGATTCGCCAGGAAGATTTCCTGCTGCACCACCCCTATGATTCTTTCCAGCCGGTGGTGGAGTTTCTGCGCCAGGCGGCGCGCGACCCCAACGTGCTCGCCATCAAGATGACCCTTTACCGCGTGGGAAGAAACTCCCCCATTGTCGCCGCTCTGCTGGACGCCGTGGAAGACGGCAAGCAAGTGGCCGTCCTGATGGAATTGAAAGCGCGCTTTGATGAGGAAAGCAATATCGAGTGGGCCCGGAAGCTGGAAGACGCAGGGGTGCACGTGATCTATGGAATTGTGGGCATGAAGGTCCATAGCAAGATCGCCCTGGTGGTGCGCCGCGAAGGCGATGCCATTCGCCGCTACCTGCATTTGGGGACCGGCAATTACAATCCTGTCACCGCTCGTCTCTACACCGACCTGGGCTTGCTGACCTGCAACGAACAGATCGCTGCCGATGCGACGTACTTTTTCAACGCGCTGACGGGCTACTCCGCGCGGCAGGACCCCCAGGAACTTCTGGTGGCCCCGGTCAATATGCGCGAGAGGCTGACGGAACTGATTCAGCGCGAAATCGAGCACCAGAAGAACGGGCGCGCCGGGCGTCTGATTTTCAAAATGAACGCCCTGGAAGATCCGCCCATGATCCGCCTGCTCTATCAGGCTTCGCAGGCGGGGGTAAAAGTGGATTTGCTGGTGCGGGGGATATGCTGCCTGCGCCCCGGCGTCCCCGGCGTGAGTGACAATATCCGGGTGATCAGCATCGTGGGACGGTTCCTCGAACATAGCCGGATTTACTACTTTCATAATGGTGGAGCGGAGGAAGTGTATCTGGGCAGCGCCGACTTGATGCGCCGCAACCTGAGCCACCGCGTGGAGATTATTTTCCCGGTCGATGATTCCCGGCTGGTCCAACGGCTGAAAGAGATTCTCGACGTATACCTTGCCGACCAAGCCAAGGCGCGGTATTTGCAACCCGACGGCTGCTATACGCGCTGCCCGCAGCAAAGAGCTCCCTTGGCCCTCAACGCCCAAACGTCATTCCTGCGGACGAGCCCTGAGGCAGATCATGCCCAACCCACTGCCACGTTTGTCTGAGCACGCCCTGCGACGCCAAGTCAACCAAACCTCCCGATGGACCAATATCTCCTTTATTTTCAGTAACTCATCCAGAAAGTACGATAACTTCTTTATTTTCATAAACTCATCCAGAGCACTCTTCATTTTTGACATCTTTTTAGGTCAGGGTTTCTTGCCAGCCTTTCCACAGGATTTGAGGGCCACTGAGTTTTGTCTCGAGGTGAGCGTTCTGCCCGCCCGGAAGGCACGGAGACACCGCCGCAGCGCCGGTACCTACGCGCCGCCAAATTTTTTCCGCTGGTTCTGATTTTTCCGCCATGGCAATGTTGCTTCAATTCCTCCCGAACGGGGCCCGCCCGAAGAGTCAGGCCGGAGCCGCAACCGGTTCAGCAGCCAGCAAGAGCTAGCTTCGTGGGCAAGTATACAATCGATCTGCGCAGGAGTCAACAAGAAAATGGGCTACAAACTACAGCCTACTATTCGGAAAAAATGTCCCGAGGAGCAGTTCAAGGCGGGGGGAAGAACGGGGGCATCGACGACTGGCTCTAAAGGGATCGATCGCACTCCCCAACGCCGTTGACAGCGCAAGCAATGCCGTCCCGCCTTTCTCATTGCTTGTCACTCGTATCTGAGCGCCACCATGGGGTCGACCTTGGCCGCGTGTCGCGCGGGGAGGTAGCAGGCCACCAAGGCTACGATCATCAGCAGCACCGACACGCACGAGAACGTTAACGGGTCATACGGCCTGATTCCGAATTGCGTCAATTCGTGCCCCAGGAGCTTTCCGAAGACGAACGCCCCGCTCAAGCCCATGACCAGCCCACCCAAAATGAGCGCCGCCGCATCCTTCACCACCAACTGCACAACGTCACGCGGGCGCGCTCCCAGCGACATGCGGACTCCAATCTCGTGGGTGCGCTGCGCCACCATATAGCTCATAACGCTGTAAACCCCGGCAGATGCCAGGACCAGAGCAAGCACGGCGAATGCTACAATTAACCCAACCGTGGCGTACTGTCCCGCAAATTCCTGTGACATCATTTGTTCCACCGTCTGGACTTCATCGATCGGTTGATCCTTGTCCACAGCCCAAAGGGCGCGCTTCAGCGGCTCTTCCAGACCCAACGGAGGCGTTAGCGTGCGCACCACAAACGTCATCGTGCGTGCGGGATTCTGAGCGTAGGGGACGTAGACACCCGGCATCGGCGCTTTGTGGAAGTCAATGGAAGCGTCCCCGACCACGCCGACCACGGTAACCCACGGCTGATCGGGGCCGAGGCTTCCCCAACGCAGCGTTTTACCGATGGGGTCTTCGCCCCGCCAGGAACGCCCCAGAGTTTCGTTGACCAACGCTACGCGCGCGGCGCCATTGCCATCCTTGTCCGTCAATCCGCGCCCGCGGCGCAGGGGAATTCGCAGCGCAGAGAAATAGCCCGGACTCACTTTCAGTACAACCGCGGAAGCCCCCAGTTCCCCACCCGATCCACCCTTGAGTCGAACCGGCTGGAGCGCCGTCCTGTACTCCACCGGGATGGCCAGGCGGCTTACGACGCCCACGGATTCCGCTCCCGGGATGGTCCGGGCGTTTTCTAGGACCCGGCGATAAAACACCGCCACATCGGAGTCGTGCGGATAAGCGGACTCGGGCAAGGAAATCGTCAGCGTCAGCAGATTCTTGACATCGAAGGCGGGCTTCAGGTCGGCCACGAAGAGCATCATGCGGATGAACAGGCCGCCGAGGCCCAAGAGCGCCACGGCCAGCCCAACCTGTGCCACCACCAGGTACTCTCGCAGCCGATGCGATCCGCCCACCGCACGGGAACCTCGGTTGCCTTCCTTGAGGGTCTCGTTGAGATCCAGCTTGGAAGCGTAAAGCGCGGGCGCTAAACCAAACAGGAGCGGCGTTAACAAACAGATCAGCAGCGAGTAGCCCAAAACACGCGAGTCCATGTGCAGCCCGCCCGGTGAGCCACTCGTAGCCGTGGGGAAGAGCGAGCGGAGAACTCCCATCCCCCACGCTCCGAGCAAGAGGCCGAAAGCGCCCGCCAGCAAAGCAAGCAACGTGCTTTCGGTGAGTAACTGCCGGACCAGACGAAGCCGCCCTGCACCCATGGCCGCGCGAACGGACATTTCCTTCTCGCGCACCGAAGCGCGCGCCAGGAGCAGGTTGGCGACATTCGCACACGCGATCAACAGCACCAAGACCACCGGGCCTATGATGAATACCCCTACCAACTCGAGCCTCTTATTGATCTCGTCCTGGAGGCGAACAACCTGGACTTCCCAGCCTTTGTTCGTGCTGGGAAAGGCCTGCGCCAGGCGGTGAGCGAGGTCGTACATCTCCGCCTGCGCCTGCTCTTTACCGACTCCGGACTTCAGCCGCCCGATCACCGAGACCTGACGAACCCCGCGACTCAGCGCGCTGGAACCAAGATCGAGCGGGACCCACAGGTCGGAGCTTCCCGCCGTGAGCAGGAAGAAGCCGGCAGGCATGACTCCAATAACCGTGTAGCTCTCGCGGTTCAAGGTGATGTTGCGTCCGAGGATTGCCGGGTCGGCGCCGAAACTACCTTGCCACAATCCGTGGCTCAGGATGACAACTTGGAGCCTGCCTGCTTCTGACTCTTCCGGTAAGAAGTCTCGGCCAATCGCCGGTTGCACGCCCAGGACACGAAAATAGTTGAAGGAAACTCGGCTGCCCTCGAGACGCTTAGGCTGAGCCGTGTTGGTGAGGTGGAAGTCCCCGCCGGAATATGCGGCGAGATCTTCGAAAACTTGATTTTGCTGCCGGTAGTCGAGAAAGTCCGGCATGGACAGGCCGCTCCTCGTAGCGCCGGTGGAATTGTTAAAGGCCCAGAGATTGACAATCCGATTTTGTTCCTTAATAGGGAAATGCAAGTTCAAAACTGCGTCCATAATGCTGAAAATCGCGGTGTTAACGCCGATGCCGAGCGCCAACGTCAATACCGCCACCGCCGTGAAGCTGGGATTCTTCGCCAGCATCCGCAAGCCGTAACGCAAATCTTGGAGCAAGGTGTTCATGAGGACTGCGGCTGAGGCTTTCGCAGGAAGGGGACGGCTCCGAGCAGGAGCCCGACTGCCGGGAGCAGCACCCAGCTTACCAGCAGAACAAGGACCCCGGGGACTATGATCGCGACATCCACGGGGCCGAAGTGTACGCGTGCAGTTCTGTGCGTGAACAATGGAAGGAGCATATAAATGAGCAGGGTAAGAAACGGGCTGATCAGGAAGAAACCCAGCATACCGAGCGGCGGAGCCAGCGCGGCGAGGACCCGATGAACAGCTTTTCCTCCAGCGCGTTGCGACCAGAAGGCCGCGACCGCGCCAATCACGGGGAGCGCGATGAGCCACGGAAGATAGAAAGTGAGGAATAGATAATCAGTTCCACTCAGCCAGTAAAAGCGCGGAACAAGGCCGGAAAATTGGAAAATGGCCAGCAGGCTGCTGCTCAACGTCAGCGCACCCAGTGCGGGGAGCCATAAAACCTTGGTCCGGTAAGTTACTGGGTAGTTCATGGTTGCCTCCTCAGTCTCCGCGCGAAAAATCTCCTCGCGGAATTCAGGCCAATCAATCACGCCACGGAGCGCTTCCTGGAACGCTTCCTCGTTCGCAGTCCCATGTGTTTCGAGCGCGTCGGCGTGATCTTCCAGATGATCGCCGAGTTCGCGGAGAATTTCTTCTTCACGCCGAGGCGCCAGCCCCAGTTCCCCCAAACACTTTTTGAGAAGTCCGCGATGATCTGGCACTGGCGACTCCGGCAGTAGGGACACGCCATGGCGTGCCCCTACGGTTCTTGGCGATGTTCCTCTCAACCCGCCTCCCTTTCAGGCGGATGAAAAGGTCGTTCGGCGCGACGTAGCGGCGGGTTTACCCCGCCATATCTCTCAATAACGGATGGCGGCGTAAAGCCCCCTCCACGTCCCTTTTTTCATCAGCCTTGCGCCTGCCTCTGGGGCTTTCGCAGGAACGGGGCGGCGCCGAGCAGGAGGGGCACAGCGGGCAGCAGTACCCAGATCACCGTCATCAGCAGGAAGGCGCTCAGGCGGATGTGGTGCGCGGCGTGCTTATCCAGGATGATTGAAAACGGAATGACGACCACGAACAACCCCAGCAGGACAATCGCCGGAGACAGCGCGGCAAGTAATTGGTGCCGCACCGTGCCGCCCGCACGTCGCGACCAATAGGCTGTAACCGCGCCCACTACGGACTGCGAAATGAGCCAGGGAACCATGAACGCACCTATAACCACCATGCTCTTACCTGCCGTGCTCAACCAATACGAATCCGGCGGACGCCCGAAAATCTGCATGAGGGCCACAAGTCCATTGCTCAGGGTAAGAGCACACAACGCGGGAAGCCATAGGACTTTGGTACGATAGTTCATGGTCGTCTCCTCCGTTTCCGCTGATAGGATTTCATCGCGAAGCTCGGGCCAGTTGAGCACGGAAGCGAAAGCTTCCTGAGCGGCTGCTTCTTTCGCCACTCCGCCCGTTTCCAGGGCGGCGGCGTGGTCCGCCAGATGCTCGCCGAGTTCGCGCACGATCTCCTCTTCCCGGCGAATGCCGAGACCCAGCTTGCCCAAACGAGCGCTAATCAATACCTGATTGTCTGGCATGCGATACTCCCGCGGTGCGATCAAAACATTTTGTAGGGGGGCCTCGTGCCTGCCCTGCCGGGGCCGAGTCGGTCCCCTTTGGGCACCCACGAGGGGCGCCCCTACGGTTGCGCTGGGCGCCCATGGGGGCGCCCGGGGGCAGGGCAAGCCCAGCCCCTACGATTCCGCAGGGGTGACTCCGGCGATGCGATGTAGCGCCTGGAAGAACATGCCCCATTCTTCGCGCAGCGGCGCCAGTTGCTTCTTGCCCTTGGGCGTCAGGTGGTAGTAGCGGCGCTGGCGCCCGCTCTGGGCTTCTTGCCACTTCCCCTTCACCCAACCGCGCTTTTCCATGCGATAGAGCAGCGGATAGAGCGAGGCCAGGTTGAACTGGAGGACGCCGCCGGTTTGCTGCGCGATGCGCTTCGAGATTTCGTAGCCGTGCAAGGGCTCCTGATCGAGCAGCGCCAGGATGGCCAGCTCGCCGCTGCCGCGTTTGATTTTGGTGTCGATTCCAAGCATCGTGACTCCTATAGGTTGCTATCCTATATATCGGGACCAAGCTTGTCAAGATAAAAGTGCTGAGAAAAGTACTTCGGGTACGCTGCGTCTGTCCTCCGCGACCTCTGTGCCCTCTGCTATGAAAATGAATGTGCCGAAGGCACCTTGGACTGCGGCGGCCCGACGCCGCCTTGGACTAACGCCGAGGAGGAGGACCAAGGCGGCGTCGAGCCGCCGCAGTCCAAGGCGCTTCACGCGTTGTCATTTACCGTGGGGAGCCCCGGGCTCACGGGAATCTGTGGTGAAATCGCCTTGCGTTGCGGCCCTGCCGCGCTGTGCTACAATGCGCGCCGTACGGGTTCTTCATCCGACTTGAGGGGGACGGGAGTTGTGGAAATGAATCGAAGACTATTTCTCCAAGCGGGTACAATGCTGTCCATGAGCACGGTGGGCGCTTCCGGTATTTCAGAATGGGGAGAAGCGGCGCCACTTCCATCCCCGCCGCAGTTACCTTTCCACGGCGAGAAGAGCGGCTTAAAGATCACCGGTGTCAGGGTGGTGCGTCCCCAGCCGAAGAGGCCGCTTCCTCAATATGCGCCTGCGCCCGGATCGTGGTCCACGGGCGGGTCCGAGGTCGCCAACCCGATGTCCATCTATCCAAAATATAAGGCGCAACGAAGCCTCTTTATGGCCAATGATCTGGGTCCCGAGGCGGTCGAGATCTCGACGGACAAAGGAATCAAGGGAATCGGTTTTGGCGGACCGGGATGCAGCTTCGTGATTGAGAAGCACTTGACGAAATTGCTGATGGGCGAAGATCCCTTTAACGTCGAGGAGCTTTGGGACATCATGTGGCGGTCCACGCTGTATTACGGGCGCAAGGGGCTGGTGGTGCATGCCATCAGCGCGGTAGATCTGGCGCTGTGGGATATTATCGGGAACGCCTTGGGGATGCCCGTTTACAAATTGTTGGGCGGGGAAACCAAGTCGAGAATTCCCGCTTACTGCACCGGAAACGACATCGAACAGCACCTCGCGTTCGGTTATAAGCGGCTGAAGTTAGCCGTGCCTTACGGGCCCGCCGACGGGCGCGAGGGGATGAAGAAAAACACCGAGCTCGTCAAGAAGACCCGGGAATTACTGGGGCCCGATGGCGATCTCATGCTCGATTGCTGGATGGCGCTCACGGAGGAATATTCCATTGAATTCGCCGCGATGGTAGAGCCCTACCGGGTGTATTGGATGGAGGAGTGTCTTCCGCCCGATGATTATGAAGGCTTCGGGAGGCTTCACGAGAGAATCAAATCCTTTCTGATGGCGGCCGGCGAGCACGAATACACCCGCTACGGCTTCCGGCTGCTGCTGGAACATCATGCCCTGGATATTTGGCAGCCGGATATTACCTGGTGTGGAGGGCTGAGCGAACTGCGCCACATCGGGGCGCTGGCGGCCGCCTACAACGTTCCGGTCATTCCTCACGCGGGGTGGCAACACGGCGGTTGGCAATTTATCCTGGCAACGACCAACAGTCCCTGGTGTGAAATGTTCATGCCGCCGCCGGGCGGCCCGCCCGAAGTCTATCAGCGCTTCGAGGAGGAGAACGGCGTCACCCGTGGCCCCGAAGGCATTTACATGCGGCCCCCAGACCGTCCGGGATTTGGGTGGGAGGTAACGGTTGATTAAGGCAGGTTACAGGTTATAGGGGAAAGGGGAGAGAACCCTGTCCCCTGTAACCTATTTGCCTGCAACACGGCTTAAATAGAACTCGAAAAACCGGTCGGGATTCGTGGACAATCCAACTGTCGTATTAGAAGTTTTACCATCTACTACTCGGGTAAATCCCTTATCGTCAACTTCTACGGCGAGATCCTTGGTTTGGCAAAGTGCGGGATCGAGCACCAGCGCCACGGCCATCGGGTCGAAGAGCGTGGGCGTTTCAAGGTTCCAAAGACGATAAAGGGCGGCCAAAGAGTTGGGGACCGGGGTGTTTTGATTGAAGATGCGGCTGCGCGCCGCAGCGTCGAGTTTCAACATGGCCGTCACATCGAGCGGCGCCATGGTGATGGGGATCCCGGAGGAAAAGACCACCTGGGCGGCGGCGGGGTTGGATTTGATGTTCCATTCCGCATCAGGCTTCGAGCCCGGCTCGTAACCGCGCGCGATGGAACCCCCCATGAGCGCGATGCGCTTGATCTTTTTCGCCGCCAGCGGGTCGGCTTTGATCAAGGCCGCCACGTTGGTAAGTTCGCCGATGGCGATCAGGGTGACTTGCCCGGGATAGCGGTGAAACTTGCCGCGCAGAAAATCGACGGCGCTTTCCTTAAGAATCTGCGGTCCCACAAAATCATTGGCCCAGGGAGCTTGGTTGATGTCTTGCTTCGGCCCCGGCACACCGGCGACAACCGGCACCTGTTGCCATTTTCCACCCGCTTCCCACAGCATCTTGGCGGCGATGCGCGCCCGCGCCGCGGTGTCGCCGGAAACGGTGGTTACACCCAACAATTCAAACTCCGGGCTGTTGATGATCAGCGCCAGGGCAAAGGCATCGTCGATATCGGTGCCGATGTCGGTGTCGAGGATCACGGGAATCTTTGCGGGCGTGTCTGCCGCTCCGCAAAAGCAGGCGGTCAAAAGAATTGCGGCGAGCAATGCTGTCATGCTTTTCATGCAGACACCCCAATGAATTTGGCTTTGGACTTTCAACTTTTGACTTTCGACTTCTTCACACTACTTCACCACCGGCGCCAGCGCCACGCAAACGAGTCCGATGATAAAGAACCCGAACATCATTGCCAGCAGGCGCTTCGTGCCCGCGCCTGCCCCGGCGAACTCTTTCCACACGAAGACGCCCCAGATTGCCCCCACCATGGTCGCGCCCTGCCCCAGCGCGTAGGATGTGGCCGGGCCGATCATCGCGGCGTAGGAAGCCACGAAGTTGGAAATCGTTCCTACGGTCCAGAATGCGCCGCCGAGGATTCCCCAGAAGTGCAAGCGGCCGGCGCCCGCAAAGTAGTCGGCAAAGCTTACCGGCGGGCCCGCCACCGGCCGGCGCATGACGAGGTAATTGGCCGGGAAGTTGCTTGCCAGAATTCCCAGGGCAAACACGAACGCCACGGTATAAGGCCCCAGATGATTTTCGCCGCTGATTCCTTTGGCCACGAAAGGATAGAAGAGGCCCATACCAAATCCACCCAGCAAGCTCAAGACGATTCCCTTCTTCGAAGCCTTGCTGTCCGGCGAGAGCCGGCGGTAAGCCAACGCGTCGAGGACGATCGCCACGCACACCAGCGCCACGCCGCCAAAGAGCAGGAGGGGATTCCCTTTCGGCGTGATGAGGTAGTTGAGCACGGAACCGATCACCAGAGCCAGGCCAATACCCACCGGAAACGCCACTGCCATCCCGGCGATGGCAATCGCTCCCACAATCAGGATGTTGGCGATGTTGTAAACGATTCCGCCCAGGAATGCGTAAGCGAGGTGCGCCCCGTCGGCAGTAGTGAGGTTGTGGAAAAAGCTGTCAGGGCTTGCTGCATCGGTGCGCCCCAACGTCAGCCCGATCAGGATGGCAGTCAGCAGGATTCCCCAAACGTAGTCCCAATAGAAAAGTTCGAATCGCCAGCTTCCCGTGGCTTTTTGGGTATTGGGCCAGCTTCCCCAGCAGATCATGCTGAGCATCATCATGGCCAAGGCAACGGCGTAAACCTGCGGAATGAACATGCGGCGCTCCTGCTCGCGCGGCCCCGCCAAGACCAGTCGCGAAGCTGACTCTCGTCGCGCGGATGGGCAAGCCGTCCGGGGCGAGGTTTAAGGCGTGGGGAATCCTATTCTTCCTCTTCTTCCACGGCGGAGGGTTTGTGGGCGGCGACGATCTTGTCGGCGATCATCTGCGGAACAACGTCGTAGTGGGACATTTCCATGGCGTAGGTCCCACGGCCCTGGGTCATCGACGTGAGGTCGGAAGCATAGGTGAGCATTTCCGCCAGGGGCACCTGGGCTTTCACCACGGTTGAGCCCCCCTTGGGTTCCATGCCCTGGATGCGGCCGCGGCGGCCATTCAGGTTACCCATGATGTCACCGGAGTAGTTTTCCGGGACGGTAATCTCCACATTCATGATGGGTTCAAGCAGGCAGGGCTTGGCCTGCTCCATGCATTTCTTGAAGCCCTTAGAGCCCGCCAGCTTGAAGGCCATTTCCGAAGAATCGACGTCGTGGTAGGAGCCGTCGTAGAGGATGACCCTGAAATCGACCACCGGGAAACCGGCCAGATAGCCTCTGGCGGCGGCCTCAACGATGCCTTTTTCCACGGCAGGGATGAAGTTGCGGGGAATGGAACCGCCGAAGATGTCATTCACGAACTCGAAGCCCGAGCCGCGCACCAGGGGTTCCAACTTGATCCAGCAGTCGCCGTACTGGCCATGGCCGCCGGTCTGCTTCTTGTGCTTGCCTTGGGCATCGGCCTTGGCGCGAATCGTCTCCCGGTAGGGAATCTTGGGCGCTTTGAGCGAGACCTCGATGTTGAAGCGCCGCTTGAGTTTCGAAACCGCCACTTCCACGTGCTGCTGGCCCGCGCCGGAGAGCAGAAACTCCTTCGTCTGCGGGTCGCGCGAGAACCGCAACAGAAGGTCTTCTTCCAACATGCGGTGGATGGCGGTCGAGAGTTTGTCCTCGTCGCCGCGGGACTTGGGCTCGATGGCGAACGAGATGGCGGGTTCGGCGAGCTTCACCTTGGGGAAAACGATGGGCGCGGACTTGTCGCCGAGCGCATCGCCCGTGAGGGTGTCCTTCAACTTTGCCACCGCGCCGATATCCCCCGCGTGGAGCTCCGCCACCGCAGTCTGAGTCTTCCCTTGCGTAACGCCGATGTGGGAGAGGCGTTCTGAGGACCCGCGATTGAAGTTGGTAAGGTTGGCCTCATTCTTGACAATCCCTGAATAGACCTTAAAGTAGCTTACGCGGCCTGCAAATGGGTCTGCGACCGTCTTAAATACATAGATCGAAACCGGTTGGGCGTCGGCGATCTTGCGCTTGACAATTTGACCGCCCTCCTGGTCCAGACCCTCAACTTCGCCTCGCTCCAGGGGCGACGGGAAGTAATCCACCAGGAAATTCAGCAAGGTCTCACTGCCGATATTGAGCACTCCGGCGGAAACCACCACCGGGTAGATGCGTTTTTCACCAATGGCTTGCTTCAGGCCGGGCACAAGGTCCTCGACGGGGATGGTGCCCTTTTCAAAGAACTCCTCCATCAGCTTGTCGTTGCCTTCCGCCACCATTTCCACCAGCGCTTCGTGGGCCTTGGTGGCCGCGTCCTGAAGGTCGGCAGGAATGTCCGTTTCCTTGCCTTTACCCAAGCCATCCGGGTCGTAGAGGTAAGCCTTCATGCGGACCAGATCGACGAGGCCGCGAAAACTTCTCTCCTCGCCAATGGGCAGTTGCACGGGAATCACGGCGCGTCCGTAAGCGCCGCGCAGGGCTTCGAGGGTGCGCTCAAAGCTGGCGCGGTCGCGATCCAACTGGTTGATCACCAGGGCGCGCGGCAAACCGTACTTTTCCGCGAAGCCCCAAACCTTTTCCGTCTGCACTTCGATGCCGGCGACGGCGTGGATGAGCACCAGCGCGGCATCCGCCGCCACCAGGGCCGCCTCCGTTTCGTGCATGAAAATGTTGTAGCCCGGCGTATCCACGAAATTGATTTTCGTCTTCCCCCACTCGGCGTAGGCGAGCGAGGCGCTAATGGAAAACTTGCGTTGAATTTCTTCTTCGTCGTAGTCCGTGACCGACGTACCTTCATCGACTTTGCCCAGACGATTCACCAGGCCTGCCGTAAAGAGGAGAGCAGAAACAAGCTGCGTCTTTCCGGTATCACCATGGCCGATCAGTGCAACATTACGAATGTTTTCGCCGTCGTAGATTTTCACCAGGAACTCCTTAGAAATATGGGACTAACCGTATATATGTGCGGTCGCGCTCGAAGCAAACGTCCATCCTAGCATAGGGTTCAAGTGGCTTCAACGCGTGTCTACAGGGAGCAGCAGTACAGTTTGAATTTCTGTGCAGTGGGTCAGCAACTTACCGACGCGGGATTCGTTTCGATCTTGGTTTAACCGGTCTTATTCCGGATGTGTTTCCGTTCTTTCGCTCGTCATCAATGCAGAAGAGCCAGGCGAGGACCGCGGCAGCGGCGATAATGACAACGCCAATGTAAAGCCAACCTGTGGGCCCGGGGAGGACGAAGTAAACCGATGAACCAGCAAACCCCATGAGCAGCAGCACAGTCGTAACGGCCAGCAAAACAACGGTTATGACGGCGCGGTCTGCGCCCCGCTCGCTGGAGCGTCCACGTTTTCCGCGTAAACTCCTGGCATGCATTTCCTACTTCCCGGTTTCGTCTTCCGGTCGTGGGTCAATTTGATGTAGAGGCGGCTTTACGCCGCCATCTGGCGAGGTCAACTCGCCGCTACAACATCACTCCGCCTAATGTTCCCGGCCAGATTTCACGTAACTCAAGAATCGCCGGGCTAAATTGCTAATCCGACCCGCTTGGCGAAGGCGTAGCGCTTCGGGGGGAAGCAGTTCACGGCCGATGCCGAGCGCGGTGGCTCCGGCGAAGATGAATTTGGATGCGTTCTTTGAACTCACGCCTCCGGCGGCGATCAGCGGAATGTGCGGGAACATCCTATGAAGGGATCCAATGTAGATTTCACCGCCAATCTGGGCGCAGGGAACAACCTTGACGAAATCCGAATGCGCCTCCCACGCCGTAATAACCTCCGTCGGGGTTAGCGCACCCGCAAACACGGTGACATCCTGTTTTACCGCGAACTCGATCACCGCCGGACGAAGTCCGTCACTGGTCAAGAATTGCGCTCCCGCGTCAAGACACTGGCGCGCGAGGGCTGTGTCCGTCACTCCGCCCGCCCCCACCACGATATGGGGAGTTCTTTTCAACAAAAGCGCAATGACCTGGGTGGCTTGGGGCACGGTTAAAGTGATTTCAACGACGGGAATTCCACCCGCGACGATCGCCTCGGCTGCGAAAATAGCATCGTCCGCCGAGTACACGCGGACAGCGGCTACAATGCCGGTTTTCTCGATACGAGCGCGGACTTCTTTCGATGTCATGGAGTCTCGTCCTTTCGAATTAATTCTTAGGAACATCCGGGCGGTTCCACCATCCGCCGCCCAGCGCCTGAAACAAGGCGGCAGTATCGGCATAACGATTGGCTTGCGCCTGCACCAGGTTAATCACGGCTTGCTGATACGCTTGCTCCGCGCTTAAAAGCGCCAGGTAGCTGGCGTAGCCCGACTGATACTGTTTCTTGGACAATTCGAGGGTGACGCTGGCGGCATTTTTGGCGGCGGCCGCGGCCTGCAAGGCGTCGGCGTCCTGTTGGAGCGCATTCAGCGTGTCCGCGACATTCTGAAAGGCGGTCAGCACCGTGCTGCGATATTGTTCGGCGGTCTGAGTAAAAGCGGCTTGCGCGGCGCGCTCCCGATGCAGGAGGGTACGGCCATCAAAGATGGGCTGCGTGACGCCTGCGCCTAAATCCCAAATGCCATTGCCTCCCGAGAACAATCGGCCGAGGACCAGCGCCATGCTGCCGGCATCGGCGCTCAGGGTAATCGTCGGGATCCGGTTCGCAGTGGCTACGCCGATGAGGGCGCTGGCGGCATGGAGGTTCTCCTCCGCCTGACGCACGTCCGGGCGCTGCTCCACGAGTTTCGAAGGAAGGCTCAACGGTAGTTCCTGCGGCAATTGCAGGCTGGAAAGTTCAAACTTCTCGGTGAAGTCCTTTTGCGGGAACCCGCCCAACAGCACTTCGGACTTGTGGCCGGAGAGTGGAAAGGTGCGAGCGTGCGAACCACAAGGTTCCTGGCCGCGGCCCTCGCTTTCATCCTGATCGCGGTCATCGTTCTAAACCTCGGCG